>Ga0115004_10000360_pt1 | contig 33886 bp, 34 predicted proteins | sample ArcticOcean_MG_C_10_FD_88737 | JGI IMG/M metagenome (GOLD analysis project Ga0115004, IMG submission 88737) | Marine microbial communities from western Arctic Ocean - ArcticOcean_MG_CB11_90 | ecosystem: Environmental > Aquatic > Marine > Oceanic | place: Arctic Ocean: Canada Basin | collected... | reverse complement strand
GTCATATACGTCATATACGTCATACACAAACCCCTCCCCTCTACATCACCATCGCGTCTTCCGGCGAGCCTTCCGAGATGATAACGGTTTCGTTCAGCGGCAGCGACGCGGAGGACGCGGTCATGAAGTTTCGTCGGTTCAGCTGCGTGGTGCCCGGGGGGAAGTCGTACCCCTTGCTTCTGACATAAGTTCTTTCGTTCGGGGTTTCGTGGTTCCGCAGGTATTGCACCCCGCTCTGCGTGATGACACACAAATCCACGTTGCTTCCCGAGCCTAAATCGTTGAAAATCCCGGCCCTGATGCTGCGCGCTACTAATTCCTTCGCCTCGGTTTCGGTCATGTCTTGTTTGAAGTCGCTTTCGAAAACCGCCATGGCGGCCAAAGACCCGCTTCCCATCGTGGCGAACGGCAACGCGTCACTGCTCCCGTGGGGATACACCGTGAACAAGTGCGGCCCGTTCGCATCACAACCCCCAAGAACAAGCGCCGCCCCGACGTGGCCTTGGTACTTGAACAAGTGCGTCTGGTGTGAAAAAGAAAGGGTCAGTCCCGAGTCTTGAGTATGGGTGTGCTGTATATCGCGATGTATGGACAAACAGTCACCAGCTGAGAGATAAAACAGTGCACTTGTGATGTATGTAGTGCACTTCCTGTTAATGACTAGTGGACGTCAAAGAGGGGCAGTAAACAGTGGCGGGATTTGGGAAAGCCCCGACCCGTACCTTGAGCTGCGTTAACGCGGTGACCACGCGCGACGCGCGTTTCGTCGCCATGCGGTGCAGCTCCAGGTTGGACGCGATCATGCCTTTTGTTGGTTTGTGGGATCGATTTGGGTTGCGAGGCATGTGGGGATGGGGATGGGGGGGGGGGGGGGGGGAGGGGGGCTCGGGGGGGGGGGGGTGGGGGGGGGGGGGGGGGGGGGGGGGGGGGGGGGGGGGGGTACGGAGAGAGCTCAGTGATGCGTCAGTCAGGAGATGGAGATGTGGAAATGGAAACCGAAACCGATCTGACGCCGCGACATTCGGCGAAAAGACGCAAAACCACGGTGCGAACCAACCCTAAATCAGTCGACGTCTCGATGTCAGATCCGTCACGCCGCGCGTCTCTTACCTGTCACCGCCTCCGTGTCCGCCGCGGTTCCCGCGCCGCAGCAGTATATGTTCGGGGCGATGTAGTGGATCTTCTCGCAGTTTTTATCCGCCACGGTTTCGCCGTTCGTGGACCGCGTATCCGCGCCGAGCACCACTCCGCCTTTGAAAACGATCCCGCTGATCGTGGTGCCCGTTTTCATCGCGTTTTTAAAGTGAAGCCCGGTGCCCCGGAGCATGTCGTTGCGCCGCACGTTGTCGAAGTTGAACCCGCCCGCGTCCGGGTCGTCGCGCATTGAGTGGGCCATCGTGGGAGGCGCGTCCCGTGAAGGCGCGCGACGGATGCGAATGGAACGAGGGAAGGACAGATCTGACAGATGAATGAATGGGTTTGAACGCGACGCAGGAAGAGAAAATAAAATGACGAGTGACACGATTTCAGCAAAAACAGCGCCAGAAAACTTTCATCACAACCAAATCCGCTCATTCAGAACTCCCATGAGTGCCGAAATTGCCCGCCCCCTCTACTGCCCCCTCCCGGATTCCTGTGTTGCTGTCGCTGCTGGTGCTGCTGGTAGTACTGCTGGTATTGGTGTTGCTGGCCGAACCCTTGGTGGCCCTGGTGCGGGTCGTTCGGGTCAATCTTCTTCTCCACGCACCCGAATTTCAAATTAACGCTATCCCGCGCTTCCGTCATTTCATTCATCTTCCGCGCCGCCCGCGTTTTACCCGCCTCGATGGCTTTGTCCGGGTGCCACTTAAGCGCGGCTTTTTTGTACGCCTTTTTAATAAAGTCGCATCGCCGGTCTTTAGGTAACTCACCCAAGTTTTCAGGCAAATCAAGCATCTTCCCGTGGTCCCGGTTGTTGTCGAAGCTCTTGCGCTCGCGCTCCGCTTCCACTGCCTTTTGCCGAATCTCGTCAAGCATCCTCTGCGCTTCACTACTGCCTCTTTGCGCGGAAGGCTCGATCAGTTCCTGAGCGGCGCGAAGGTCACTGAGCGCGCCGTCGTAGTGCAAATCCCGCGAGTGTACCTCCGACCGCGCGAGTAACGCCCTGGCGCGGTGTTTTGGATCCGCCGCCGCGCACGCTTTTTCCCAAACTTTCTTTTCCAAATCGGTCAACAATTTGTTATCCGACGATAAACTCTTCTCGTCAAGGCACCCGAGCATCTTAAGCGACCGGTCGCACGCTTCCAACGCGTGTTCGAACGACCGTGCCTGCGCGTGCGCGCGACACCGCCGCGCATCAGCGCCACTGAACATCCCGTGGTTGGTGGTTACCGAGCCAACCCCGCTTTGCGGAAGATCAAAACCACCCAGCCCGCGCAGCTTAGCAACCGCCTCATCCGCGCTCTCCATCGCCTGCCGTGATTCACCGCGGTCAAGCTTCAAATCAGCATCCTTCAGAAGCTTCTCCGAGGCCTTGATGGCTTTGTACGGCTCAGAAAACAAAGGCGTGTCCGGGTCCGCCCTTTTCGCAGCCGCAAAAAACTTCAAAGCCCCTTCCGCGTCGCCGCGCTTCACGGAGGCGTCCGCGCCGGTGGCCACCGCGACCGCCCTTACTTGGCCCCGCCTCCAATCGCCGTTCCGCGCGCCGGATGCGACCGCGGCGTTGGCGGCGCGTTCTGCTAAGCGCCACTCGTTTCGGTGCCAGTGCGCCCGCGCCACCGCGAGTTTTCGTAGCGGGACGTCTTGTTCAGGTACTGAAACCCCCGCACGGTCCGCGGACGCGGCGACTTCGATGACTCTGTCCCAATCTTTGGCCTCGACCGCGGCGTGTAGCGCCAGTTCGTGTGCTGCGGCGGATTCCGATTGCGTCTCGCCCTCGGCGTTGGGCCCGGCGTACCTCTCGTCCCACAGCGCTTTGAAATCAGATTCATCCAGCGCTAAGTTCGCCCGCGTCGCCTTCCGCGCGTGAAACACGTTGACCTCGCGTTCGTGCGCTTTCTCTTTTAGTTCTCGGTGTTTATCCGCAGCGTTCAGCGCCCGACTGTGCTTCCGGTGGTGCTGCTCTAAAAGCGTGTTGGCTTCCGCGAGTTCGGAGGCGTCGAGCCGGTCCGCGGCGTCCGCCGAACCCGGGTCCTCTAACGAATTCGCGAGCGCCCGGACCAAATCGAAATGCGCTTCGTCGTCCCGTGCTTCCGAGGTGTGTTCCTTGGCTCTGGATAGGTACTGCTTCGGACCTAACGGTTTTGAACGTTTGGGTCTGGTTTTACCTCGGGGTTTCAGGTCATCAGGTACGTTAGTTTGCCACTCGTGACTAAACGTCGCCGCGTATTGACTCACCTGCGATATCGGCAAAGAGTTTACGTACACGAACCTCGTCGCCGCCGCGGCGGGGTCGTCGCCCCGTAAAAAAAAAGCGGGCGTCTCAACACGCCTTTCCTTGCCACTCGCCTTACCGATCGTAACAACCACCTGTTCGAAGTTCCACACGGGGACGTCTTCGCTGGTGGGGGGGAGATCGTCGTCATCTCCATCGGTGTCTGCTACGATCGGAGACGCGAAGGATGGAAAATCACCATCCGAAACCGAGGCGTCCTCCAGACCATCCCCGGCCTCCATCGCGACCGCGGATCCAGCTAGCGCGCATAACGCGAGGATCGCAAGCGCGAGCGCGTAGCCCCGGCCTCCCCCCCGCGTGCCACGCGGCCCTGCCGCCATCGCGCGAGGTGCTTTTCTGTGTGCCGATGCGACGAAGGCCGCGGCTTCTGCACGTGTATACCCCTATCTTTCTCCAGTACCCTTGAAAAGTTCTCGCAAGCCCGAATTTCAAAATAAACAAATCCCGCCAGATTTCGTAGAGGCCACAGCTCCGAGACGCGGGACGGGGACCGGCCTTCCTGTCGCCGGTGTTTCACGGCATTGTTCGCGTGTTACGCGCTTCCGCTACGGCGTGACGCGAGCCTACGTAAGAAACCCTGAACAGCGTAAGCCTGAGCCTAGGCTTAACACGACACTGCAAAAATGCCTAGAGAGGTGATCACGCTGCAAGTCGGGCAGTGCGGCAACCAGATCGGCACCGAGTTTTGGAAGCAGTTGTGCCAAGAACACGGCATCGCGAAGGATGGGATTTTGGAGGAGTTCGCCAAGGATGGCAACAGCGGGGACAGAAAAGACGTGTTTTTCTACCAAGCCGACGACGACCACTACGTCCCGAGAGCTTTGCTTTTGGATTTGGAACCGCGGGTGATAAACACGATTCAGAACTCCGAATTCAGGTACCACGGCTTTCCCATTGAACGCGTTTCGCCGGACGGATCGGCCCGAGTACCCTGACTGTTTTCTGCACTGTATGGAGTACAGGGCCGGACCCCTTTCCGTGAGATATTACGCACATCACAAGTGCCCTGTTTGCCCATACTGTAAACGCACACTCGCCGACTCAAGACTGACCCTTTCTTGTTCATCGCGCACAGGAACTTGTACAACATGGAAAACTTCTTCGTGAGCAGCCACGGCGGCGGCGCGGGAAACAACTGGGCTTCCGGGTATAGCCAAGCGGAGCAGGTACAGGAGGAGATCATGGATATGATCGACCGGGAGGCGGATGGGAGTGACAGCCTAGAGGGGTTTGTGTTGTGTCACTCCATCGCGGGCGGCACCGGGTCGGGGATGGGAAGCTACCTGTTGGAAGCCCTGAACGACCGGTACGGCAAAAAGCTAGTGCAGACGTACAGCGTGTTTCCCAACCAGCACGAAACAAGCGACGTGGTGGTGCAGCCGTACAACAGCCTGCTCACGCTGAAACGGCTAACCCTAAACGCGGACTGCGTGGTGGTGCTCGATAACACCGCCTTGAACCGCATCGCGGGTACGTGTTGTATTTACTGTTTACCGCCCCTCTCTGACTGTTTGAGTGCACTATCTGGTAACATTTACCAGTACCCATACTCGAGACGGAAGAGACTGACCGTTTTCTTTCCCAACCGCAGTGGACCGTTTGCACATTCAAAACCCGACCTTCGCCCAGACCAACGCGCTGGTCAGCGCGGTGATGGCGGCGAGCACCACGACGTTGCGGTACCCCGGGTACATGAACAACGACTTGGTGGGTTTAGTGGCGAGCTTAATACCCACTCCACGGTGTCACTTCCTCATGACCGGGTACACCCCTTTGAACATCGAGAACGAGACCGGCGGTTCGATTCCCGGCGGCGGTGGCGCGCAATCGACAATCAGAAAAACCACCGTCCTGGACGTGATGCGACGGCTGCTGCAAACGAAAAACATCATGGTCAGCTCGCACGGCCTCGCGAAACACCAAGGCAGCTCGAAATACATCTCCATTCTGAACATCATCCAAGGCGACGTTGATCCGACGCAGGTGCACAAGGTACGGCCTTGGGCGTTTCACCAAATCAGGAGCCTCCACGTTTGCCAACACAAGACTGACCTGACCATTTTTTTGTGCGCAATCAAAGAGTTTACAACGCATCCGGGAACGTAAACTCGCGAACTTCATCGAATGGGCGCCCGCGTCGATTCAAGTCGCCTTGTCCAGGAAAAGCCCGTACGTCACGAACAGTAACAAAGTCTCAGGGCTGATGCTCGCGAACCACACCAGCATTCGGCACTTGTTCACCAAGTGCATCACCCAATACGACAAGCTCATGCGGCGAAAGGCGTTTCTTGACCAGTACGAACAGCACGCCATGTTCGCGGACGGGCTTGACGAGTTCGACGACGCGCGGGAAATCGTGGAGGGGTTGGCGGAGGAGTACGAAGCGTGTGAGTCTCCTGATTACATAAAATGGGCGTCTGGCCGGGAGAACGACAGGGAAAAACGTGGGGCGGTGGAGAGGATGGACGGCGAAAACGAGGTGGGGGGGCGGGGAGGCGGGTTTTAGGAAAGCACGGAAGGCGTGTTTTGGATGGTTTGTGTGCACCGAGGGTATCTTGAAACAATTGAGTCACACCGACGATTCCTAACACAACAAGTCCGTCGTCTCTCCTCTCGTCTTTTTATTACTTCAACTGGTTAAGTTTCCCGCCGTTTCCGTTCGGCGCGCCCGACAGTAACTCGCCTAAATCCTCGCGTCGCCGCAGCTTCTCCTTCGACCGTTTTTTCGCCTCGGAATAAGCCACTACTCCCATGATGGTGATGCTGTACCCGAACATCCCAACGGGTGACACCGGGTTTTTGAACAGAAAAATAGAAACCACCACCGCGACCGCGCCTTTCGCGTTCCCAAGCACCTGCAACGTCAGCGGGCTCGTGCACTTCGTGACCAGAAAGTTTGTCAGGTTAACGCTGAACGCCAAAACGCAGTTCAGGGTGCTGTTGAGATACGGAAAACAAAGTGTCAGTCGGGACCGTGACTTGTATTACGTAATTACGGGCGGACAATCGGCAGTCCCGTGTTGGGCGTGTATTGGACGACGTATGGACAACAGGGAGGGGTAATCGGTCGTCTAACAGTCACCAGCGTTAGAGGTAAAACAGCGCGTATGTGCTGTGCGTAGTGTCTCCTTCTAGTGGACGTCAAAGAGGGGCGGAAGAAACATTGTGAGGCGGATTTGGGAAAGCCCTACAGACGTACATGATACAGAAAAACTTTGGCGACGAAACGCAGTTCTCCGCGAAAACGCCAAACGCGTCTGGTTCCATCACGGTCACCGCGGATACCAACACGAGCAGCGCCACGGGGGACATGAACAGCAACAAGTTCAAGGAATCCAGTTTTTCGGTTTCGTTGGTTAACAGCAAACCCTGGAGCACCGATTTCAGCGCCCTCGCGAACGTCGCGCTGAAGCACGCTATGAACCCGGTGAGGTGAAACAGCGGCTCCGCTTTACTCGCGAGCACGATTCCCAGGACGATAGGCACCAAAGTTACGTAAACCTCAGGGGTTTCTTTCTGCCGCATGATGAACAGCGACAGAAGCGCGGTGAAAAAAGGCGTCGTGGCGCCGATGGCTTGGTTGAAGGACACCGGGATGAACCGCAGGGAAACGTTCCCGCCCACGACTGAGGCAACGAACACCACCGCTAACACCGCGATCTTTAAAAGGTGCCTTCGGCTCTTCAGGTTCTGCCTTGGCACGAACCCCAAGCTTCGGGTCGCAGCCGCTAGCACCAAGCACATCACCATGTGGCACATGGTTAAAAAAATAGGAAACTTAAACCCCCAGACGCTGAGTAAATATTTGTTCAAAAGGATCACGCCGATGTTGGAAAAGTACCACGCCGCGATCGTGGAAAGGGTGTAGGCGCTCATGGAAGACGCCACTGTTGTGGCAGGGTGGTTAGTCAGGGAGTTCGGTAGGGAGTTGGTTAGTGGTGGTCGTGGTACGCGCAACTTCCCGGTGTGATGACACGCTCGCGAAGGAAAGAAGAAGCACGCGAGACGTGGAAACACGGACACGTGTCGCGTGAAGCGGCCGTTTGTGTCAAGGTCCGTCTTGCGTCGCGATCGTTGTCGCCGCGCGTCGTCCGTCCGGGGTACTCGCGACCGCAAGTGACCCTTCTCGTGACTTACTTTTTATATCGTCCAGCCCGTGTATATTCGTTGACTCTGATGACCTCGGTCGCGTCTCCTCCACGGACCCGTCGTCGTCCTTCTCCTCGGGTCGGGATCCCGAGGGAAACTCTCGGTGCCGCCTGATTGGAAACCTGTTTGCCTCGTTCGAGGCGAACCGAACCTGTGATCGACACCGACTACCGACTACCGCACCAACCAAGACGGATTCGGACGAACTGCGGCGCGGGCGTGCCCCTAGACGCGCGCGGGCGTCCGCAAGCACTGACGGGCGGCGGCGCGCAGGGAGATTGCGGAGCCTGGACGAACGTTCGGGACGCAGAGGGCAGGGGATAGGACGAACTTAGTGCCGCCACAGTGGCAAGGAGGGTCAAATTCAAAACATTTCTTCACGACTCGCAAGCTTTCGTTTTCGGTCCGTCCGAGACGACCCTCGAAAGCAACGACTTTCCAAGCCAAGCCCTCTACGCAACAGAGCAACGACGCACGACGTCACAGCGAGCGCTGAAGAAGAGGGTCGTCGTGTGCCATGGCAAGAAAACGATGCCCGCACGGGAAGGAGAAACGCAACTGCGCGGTGTGTACCCCGTGTCCCCACGGTCGAGTGAAGAAGAACTGCGTGAACTGTGCGGGTTGCCCTCACGGGAGGCGGAAAGACAGCTGCGCGGAATGCACCCCCTGCCCTCACGGCAAGGTGAAACACGACTGCGCGGACTGCAACCCCTGCCCCCACGGGAAGCGGAAAAGCAACTGCGTGGACTGCACCCCCTGCCCTCAAGGCAAGATAAAACACAACTGTGCGGCGTGCACCCCCTGTCCGCACGGCAAGGTGAAAAGCAAGTGCGCGGACTGCAACCCCTGCCCCCACGGGAAGCTGGAAAGGAGCTGCGCGGACTGCAACTCATGCCCTCACGGCAAGGTGAAACACGACTGCGCGGCCTGCAACCCCTGCCCCCACGGGAAGCTGGAAAGAGACTGCGCTGACTGCAACCCCTGCCCCCACGGGAAGCTGGAAAGGAACTGCGCGGACTGCAACCCCTGCCCCCACGGGAAGCTGAAAAGCAACTGCGCGGACTGCACCCCCTGCCCTCACGGCAAGGTGAAAAGCAAGTGCGCGGACTGCAACCCCTGCCCCCACGGGAAGCTGGAAAGGAACTGCGCGGACTGCAACTCATGCCCTCACGGCAAGGTGAAACACGACTGCGCGGACTGCAACCCCTGCCCCCACGGGAAGCTGAAAAGAGACTGCGCTGACTGCAACTCCTGCCCCCACGGCAAGGTGAAACGCAAGTGCGCGGCCTGCAACCCATGCCCCCACGGGAAGCTGAAAAGGAGCTGCGCGGACTGCAACTCATTTACGATTCAAGGCTACTTCGGCTTCGACCGGTAAAAGAGACGACTGTGACCAGGAAAAGAGACTCCTAGGACCAGTAAAAGAAGAGACACAAAGACCAGTAAAACTAGAGACACTAAGACCAGTAATAAGGAAGTTCTACCCCGTTGTTGCATTGACAAAGTTCCGACTCTGTTTACTTTTTCGTTTTCGCCAGGAACCGTTTCGCGGCGTCCGCGACGTCTTTCTTCGCCAACGCCTGATGTAAACAAAAATGTGTCAGTCTCGTATGGGCAATCAGTCGGCGGAATGTGGTGGGTGGGAAATACGTACCACCCCCCCCTCGCTCGCTAACCGCGACCGCGCCATCTTCACGTCCGACCGCAACTCAAGCGCGGGTTCCGGGGCGTCTTGTACCGGAACCGTACCGCCCCCCCCCCCAAGCCCGAACGCTTCGTTCGCGGTGGCTCGGAACAGCGCTTTCGTTACGTCTGGAGTGACCCGGAGTTGTTGCGCAGAGTTGCCTGGCGAGTTGGTGTTGACCACGTTCCCTAAGCGCGCCGCTCTCGAGGCGACGATTTTGCGGAAGCGGTCTTTGCAAAGAGCCGCGTCGTACCCTAACGCGCCGGACGCGAGATCCCAAGACGCGCCGCCGAACTCATCCACCAAAGCGCAGAGCACGGCGTCCTCGCCTAGTTTCCACGTCGACGTCGCGCTCGGCGAAGGCACCGCCGGTAGTGGTGAACGTGCTACTCCATCCGCGCTGTGATGGGGAGACACCGAGGATACCTTTCCCCCTCCGTTGGGCGACGCGAACGCGGCGCCTCTGTGAGTTTGCCCGGAACCGGCGATTCCGTCCGGAAACTCGCGGTCGCCGTCGCCGGCGCCCTCCTTCGAAAGCCGCCGTAACCGCCGCCGCGTATCCCGCTCTTCTTGAGTCTCCCCGTCGCGCTTGCGCTTGTGTTTCTTCGTTTTCTTGGAGTCGTTCGGGTCCTTTTCCTTTCGGGAGTCCGCCAAAGCATCGCCGCCGTCTGCTGACGCGCGCGACAACCCAGACGGCCCAGCTGTTGACGTGCCCGGCGCTCCAGCGGCGCCCGACGTGGGCTTGGCGCTTAGTCGGAACAAAACGCGCAGCGGGGCGCCGCCCGCGGCTGGGGCTGCGGGGGAGTCGCTTCGCGCGCGGCGAGGCACGCCCACGAACGGGTCACCCGCCGCGGTTGACGCGTACGCGCTATACGCAGCCTTATCCTTCAACTCTTCCGCCTCCGCCTCCGCCTTAAGCGCCTCAACCGAAGGCACCGCGTACATCGCGTCCCACCGTTCCTGTTCCAGCCTTTCGTACTCCGCCCGAGCCTGTTCCGCCGCTCGCGCCTCGTCAACGTTGCGCCGGTACTCGTCATCCGCGTTCCCGGTTTCCCAGCCTTGCGAAAATAAAAGAAAGTGTCAGTTTTGTATGTCGCGATGTATGGACAAACAGTCAGGGCAGAGGTAAGACGTCCCTTCTGGTACGAGTATGTCGCGATGTATGCACAAACAGTCAGAGGAGATAGTCCCTTCTGGTACGAGTATGGGCAAACAGTGTTACGGATTTGGGAAAGCCCCACCAACACGTACCTTCGATGATCAGCTCGTCGTCATCCTCCGCCGCCTCCGCCGCGGCTTTTTGTTTTTCAATCTGCTCCAGCTCCCACTCTTTTTCCTCGAAATCGGCAATCGCGGCGGCGGCCGTGTCCCCCGCGTCGTCCAGAATTCGCACGGTTTCTTCTAAATACTTCACAGCGTACCGTTCCACGGGCTTCAGTTGCGACGAAAGAGACTCGCCTCTCGACGCGGACAACTGAACCTTCTTCATCATCTCCTCCGCGTACGCGTCGTCCCCCGCCAGGCTGGTGTTGACTCGGGTTAACGAAAGGGTTTGGTTCGCGTCAGTCGCAGTCGGCGTTTCAGGAGGGCCGCCGATTTTGGTTTCGCCGGGAACGTCGTCGTCGCCCGACCCTCCCGACAGCGTTTTCAAATCGCTCACGGACGGTTTCCGCTCAACCTCGTCGTCGTCCAAGTCGCCAATCTTCTCCGCGATGTCGTCCCCAAACTCCGCGGCGTCGTCGTTCTCTTCGCGCAGCGCGTTGCTAGCTGCGACCTTGTCCGCGTCGTCCTGCGCGTCGTCCATGAGCCGGGCGACTTCGTCGTCGTCGTCGTCGTTTGCAGCGGTTTTCGACGGACCAGCCTTGTTCGCGTCGTCCGCCGCCGCCGCCGCCGGTTTCACAACCGCCCTACTCATCGCGCGGTCGAAAATGCTCATCGCGGCGGCGCCTGATACGATTAATGCCGAAATTGTCAGTCTCTCGTGATGTGTATGAGGGATTGGTATGAGTAAACAGTCGTGGTAACAGTCCGAGGGAATGCGCCCTTCTGGTCGTAATAGTCCCTTCTGGTACGAGTATGGGCAATCGCGAAGGCGGAACGTGGTGATTGGGAAAGGCCCGTACCTTGCTCGCCGCCGACCACTACTTCTTTCTGGGGGGCACCACCGCCGTCGTCTGCATTGGGTGCGTTACCACCCCCACCGGAACCCCCAACCGCTTTCTTACCCGTGAAGTGCTCCGTGGTGAAGTTCCCCCTTTGAATCGCAAAGTGGTCCAACTCCCGTTTTTGCATGCTCTTCTTCAAAATGTTCTCCTCGATCGTGCCCTTGCACACCATCCGGTAGATGTGCACCTCCCTGGTTTGCCCGATGCGGTGTGCCCGGTCCTGCGCCTGCGCGTCCATCGCGGGATTCCAATCCGAGTCGTAAAATACGACGGTATCCGCGCCGGTGAGGTTGATTCCGAAACCACCCGAGCGCGTGCTTAGGATAAACGCGAACAGCCGGTTGTCCGTGTTGAACCGCTGGGTGAGAATTTGGCGCTGCGATTGTAAAAAAAAAGTGTCAGCCTTTCGTGATGTGTATGAGTAATTACTCTGTCGGCAAAACAGTCGTGGGATTTGGTGAAATACAATACGTACCTGTTCCGGCCGAGTGCTCCCGTCCAGGCGGCAGTACGCGTACCCGTACAAATTAAGAAACTGCTCCAGAATGTCGAGCATCTTGGTCATCTGCGTGAAAATCAACACTTTGTGCCCCCCACTTTTCAGGGTTCGCAACAGCTGCGCCAGGGCTTGGAGTTTCCCGCAGTCGAACTGCACGAGGCGTCGGTCTGGAAAAAACAGCTGCCGTCGAACCTGCGCGTGTCGCAGCGGCGCCAGCGCTTGCCACCCCACGTGCTGCGACCACGCGTTTTGAATACCCAAGGTCAAGGACATCGCGGAGCTGATACCAATGAAAGAAAGTGTCAGTCTTGTATGGGAACACAGGGAGGCGGGATTTGGGAAAGGCCCAACACGTACCTTCGCGAGGCGCACACCATCTCCGGCGCCCGCGCGCGCGCTTTTGGGATGGCGAACACGAACGTGGCGATTAAGTCGTCGGATTCGATCACCCTTCTGGCGGGGGGTTTTATTAGCTCCAGAAGCGCGGGCGCCACCGCGAACGGCCCAGCGCCGAACGCGTTGGCGGTTTCGTGGCAATCCCTGGCCTGACAATGAACAAGCACGGCTCGTCGCAAATCCACGCCGTACACCGGGACCCGGTCCGCCGCCGCGTCCGCGTTCGCGGCGATTCTCCGCGCCACCGCGTTGCGCTCCACCCTCGCCCGCGCCCGCTTCACCTCCAGAAACAACTGCGCCGCGCTTTCGCAGGACGGGGTCATTCGACCCGTGACTAGGTGTTTCTTGTCAGAAGAAACGGAAACGTCATCCCCATCCCCTGACAGATACCTACGCACCACCTCCGAGGCGACTCGTCGCCGGCTCGCCTGCTCACAGCTCCACCGCTCGCCCCCCCCGAACGCGAACGCGGACGCGAAGTTGGTGTCCTCCAGGGAAAGCAAATGCATTCCTCGGGGGGCGAACGTTTTCGTGATCGACAGCGGGTCGAGGGACGTCTCCGCCGCGAGTTTCGCCACCGCGGACGGCACGGCGAGCGCCAACGGAGACGGCATGTCGAACGCGGACACGATAGGCCGTCCCGCGAACAAATCAGGGTGGTTGCACACCTTCCGTAGCTGCATCAAACAGTTAATGATGCCCAGTAAGTTACCGCTTGTTAACGTGGTGCTCGTGTCGCTGGACGCCATGTACTCCTCGTACAGCCGACGCTGGCGCTTGCTCAAACCGCAGTGCACCACGTGCTCCACCTTGCCTGGCAGGTTCTTTTCCACTTCGCTTTTCAGGCGTCTCAGGAGAAAGGGTCTTAGTACGCCGTGCAGCCGCGACACCAGGTCCATGTTCACCCCCCCCCCGCCCTCTACCTGGCCAGTCAACGGACTCGAGAACCAGTTTTTGAACTCGCTGTGCGACTGAAAAACGTGCGGCATCAGGAAGTGCATCAAGCTCCACAGCTCCATCAGGTCGTTCTGAAGCGGCGTCCCCGTGATTAGCAGCCGGCGTTTGCTGTTGAAGTTCAGCAAAGTCTGCCACCGCTGCGACCGCCAGTTTTTGATCATGTGCGCTTCGTCAAGAATGAGGTATTTCCACTTTTTCCGCCGGAACACCCTGCGTGGAAAAAGAAGGTCAGTCTTGTATGGGCAAACAGTCACCTGGATTTGGAGTTGGGAAAGGCCCTTACCGCGCGTCTTGCGTGATTAGCCGGTACGTGGTGATACAAACGTGAAAGGAGTTGGGTTTGCTCCACCCTTGGCGCTTCAGTTTCCGTTCCTTCGCCGTGCCGAAGTACGTCAGCAGCTTAAACGCGGGGGCCCACTTTTTGAACTCGACTGGCCCGACCAAAAAGAAAGTGTCAGTCGGTCGGACCATGCGTATACCGGGATTGGTATATCCGGGATTGGTATATCTGGGATTGGGAAGGGTAGGCCCTGTACTCCACGGTATTTCGAAAACAGTCGTGGTAACAGTCCTCCGGGAATGCGCCCTTCGCAGGCGTAACGCGCCAGGACGCGGGACGAGTATATCGCGATGTATGGACAACAGTCACCAGCTTCGGTGATGTGTATGCGCAATCGCGAAGGCGGAACGCGGTGATTGGGAAAGCCCCGTACCTTCCCAGTTCAACATGACGCTCGTGGGTACCACGATGAGGTGCGGCCCCCAGATGCCGCACTCGCAAGCGAGGTACGCTAACAACGCGATTGTTTGGATCGTTTTTCCCAAACCCATCTCATCCGCCAGGATGCCGTTCAGCGCCTTGTCGTAACAACTCACGAGCCAGTTCAAACCGACGTGCTGGTACTCGCGCAGGGTGTGTTTCAAAAGAAACGGCACGCGGCAGTTTTTCGCGCTTTCCGAATCCAGGGTGTGGCCTTTTGGTTGTAACGCGGTGGCGTCGCCGGCTAGGGAATCCAAAACACGACGCCGCGCGTCACTCGCGGCTTTCTCTTCAGCGGTCAGTTCTGTGTCGCCGGCATCCACCAGAGACGCGACTCCGGGTTCGTCGTCGTCGTCGTCGTCGTCGTCGTCGCCCTGCTCTTCCTCTAAATCTTCATCAAACTCATCACTCTGCTCGTCTTCGTCTTCATTCGCTTCGTCGACACCAGCCCCGGTACTCGCCTCGTGCGCCGCTTCCATCTCGCGGTACATGCGCATCAACTCTTCGATAGGCACCTCCGCGTCCGCGGCAAGGTTCGCCGCCTCCGCGGCGCCGTCGTCCCCGACGTCCTCCCTCGCCGCCGCGCGTAACTCCTCTTCAAGCGTTTCTTCGTCGTCCTCGTCGAGATCTTCGTCGCCCACCGTGAACTCGTTCTCGTCGTCGTCGACGCTTTCGTTAGAGCCTTTTTTGTGCGAACCGTGTTTTGCAACTACGTCATCCTCGTCGATATCCGCGAAAGTCGCTTCCTTATCATCGTCCTCTTCTTCCGTTTCTTTCTCCTCAGATTGTTCCTCTTTCGCGTTCGCAGCCGCCTCCGCCGCTTCCATTTCGCGGTACCGCCGCAAAAGCGTTTCAATGGGAACCTCCGCATCCGCGGCTAAACCTTCTTGTTCTAACGCCGCCGCGTCCTCACCATCCTCCGCCTCCGCCGCCCTCATCTCCTCCTCCAACGTCTGTTCGTCATCCGTTTCTTCCATCTCGTCGTCGCCAACAACGAACTCGTCCTCGTCCTCGCGATCGCGATCCGACGAAGTCCCGGGTTCCACGGCGATCTTCGCGTAGCCGCCCGAATCCGGCGCTCCCGGGAGGGAAAGGGTTTTTTCTGTAGACGCGTCGTCAAACGCGAGAGGTTTTGTAGGGTTTAAACACTGTGAAACACCTTGCGAGCCCTCGTTCGGCTCCTCGTCAATCCCGGTGAGCTTCGTGGCGAGCATCGTGGAGTACCGCTCCGTTTGCGCTAACATGAAATCGAGGTGTTTGTCCATCACGGTTTTGCGCTGATACCAATAAAAGAAAGTGTTAGTCATGTATGGGCAAACAGTCGGAGGGATTTGGGAAAGGCCCAATACGTACCTTCGCGTCGACCACGCTTTGCGCTTTGAACCGCACGACCTTCTCAACCTTCATCCAGAACCGAATCACCTCGTTGCCGATCCACCGCGCGTGCTTCCGTTGATGCATTTGTTCATCTCGCGCGGCTTTCAATACTCTGGATTCCAAATCCAGGTCGGACTTTTGCACCGCGTACGCCGCTTTCTTGGCGAGTTTCTGCCGGAACTTGCGTTCGCGCACGAAATCCCCGGCGAGCCACTTCATTTCCTCCAGTAAATGATCCCAGTGCGTTTTGTTCCGCGCCGGTTCCGGAAACTTCGGTCGCGGTAGGGTTTTAGGCGGCCTCTGTAACACGAACCAGGCTTTGTCGAAAACAAAGTCTTCGTGGCGAATGCGCTCGCCTTCCGCTAGCGCGCTTTCGTACGTAACCTCGGACACCGAGGGTAGCGACAAGTTGCTGGATTGGATCGGTTTCGTGACGTCCACGAGTTGACAGTGAGTCAAGTTACTCGCAGGTCCAGCATTTGCGTACTCGTGCTTTACAGCAGGTTGCATGGAAGCACCACCGACACCGCCTAAATCGTCTCGGTCTTCGGACGAGGTCGATTCGCTCGAGTCGTAGTCCGAATCCGAGGAATCAGATCCGTCGCCGTCGTCGTCGTCGTCGCCCGTTGCGATTGGCCTTTCCCCACCCCCAACCCCGTTCCCCGAGTTGTAACTCGCCAACACCGCCTCGATGGGTACCGCGCTTTCCGCTTTCAAATTGTCGATCTCGAGTCGCACCGAGTTCGGCGAAAGCGGCGTGCGCTTCAACTCCTGTTCGAAAGTCTCCATGTCGTCATCGTCTGCGCCTTCGTCGTTCTCATCATGACCAACCGCCACCACGAACTCGTCATCCTCCGTGCCGTCGTCGTTCCCGTCCCAAGACGCCTCGCCATCGGAAATCATGGACGCACCCGCTTCGGAAGGCGTAGGTCCTCCTTCCGAAGCGCTTCGCGCTCTCGGCGACGCCGTTCGCCGCGTGCGCCCGGACCCACCGGACAAACTCCCGTCGTCGTCCCCCGTGGTAAGTCGTTTTTTGTGACGCGCGGCGAGCACGGAAGGCGGCGGCGCCGCACCCGCTTCGAACCTGTTTTTCGAGTTTGTGGAGGCGATACGTGGGGAAGGGGGAATACGGAAACGTCAGCGCGTGTGTTGCATCACGCGTGCGCCGGCCCTACGGTCGCGTTCACGCGCGAGGGACCGGACGGCGGTGGCGCGGTGACAAGGCAAAAAAAAAACAGCGAGAGAAAGAAAACATAATCGCAAAACGAGGGCCACGGTTGCCTCGAGTCGCCCGCACGTGAGGACACACAAAACAGATCGCGCGGCGTGAAAAACACAAGGAACAACGAGCCGAGAAACACGTACGCCTCTGGCTTACTCCTGTCCCGGGAGGGACGACCTCCTCCTGAGGTCGACATCGCCCCGTGCGGCTCCACTCTAAAACCGATCGAGCGAGATTGAAAAGAGCAGGTCTTGGTAGGCGCGAACGAAACAGCATGGGTAACGAAAGGGGTTTTGGAAAACAGCAGCGCTCGATAGCGCGATAGCGCGCCTGTTTTCGCATGTCACGTGACACTTTCCGAAGCGTCGTCGCCGTCGCCAATGGCCTCCGAGCTGGACACCACGGTCGCCTCCGCTGATGTGGTTGTGTTTTCCACTCGCGGGTGTCCGTTTTGCCGCCAGGTCAAGAAGGGCCTCGAGTCGCAAGGCGTGGCGTTCACGGAGGTTAGTTTCGACGGCCTCGCGGAAGGCGACGCGGTCCGGTCCGAGATTCGGTCTCGACACAAAGCAACCTCCGTCCCCGCGGTGTTCGTGAAAGGAAAGTTCGTGGGCGGGTGCAACGACGGCCCGGAGCCGTGGATGGGGGCGCTTAAGCTGCTCGCGAACGGGGGATTGCAGGAGATGCTTAACAGCAAGCTGTGAGGAGGCGACGTGAAAGGTACGACAACAGAAAGACGAGCTAGATTTCGAGAGACGAGCGCCTCGGTGCAAAAAACAAAAGGGTGTCTGGTTTCTAAATAACAACTGACTTTTTCACAAGTCTCCGTAATCAAGCCCCGCCCTCGCGTGGTGGTCCGCGGTGTGTTTCCCAACCCCGTCGGTACCCCCGTTCCGGGGTCCTGGAGGGAGAGGTACTTGTTGACCGTTTCCACCGTCGCCTCCGGAACCTCCCCACCCGCGCGAAAACGAGTGTGCGTTTCGGTCGCCGCCCCTTCCGGAAGCGTTTCCGCGAACGCCGCGGTCGTCGTTCAAAGCGCTTCGGATCGAGTTTTGCTTTTCAACCGGCACGACGTTCGCGAACAAGTCGGACGCGTCCGCGGCGGCAACGACGCACCCTCTTTGTTCCGCATCCACCACCAAGCCGCGCCACGCGTCTGACCGTCGCAAAACGTCCAACCGCCCGCACACCCAAAGCGCGCGCTGGCGATGGGTAAAACAAAGTGTCAGTCGTGATGTGCATATTTTATTGGAGGAATCGACGGTCTATTGTTGCGTTACATCGCACGTTTTGGTCGGGCGAACGCTTTTGGGGAGTTGGGAAATAAAATAATACGCACCTTTGCTCTTGTAAGCGCGACGTTCATGCGGCGGACGTCGGCTAAAAACCCGACCCCCCCCGAATGAACACCCCCAGAGCCGGCACCGTAACCGTCGCTCCCTCGCACCGTCGACAAAATAACCACATCCGCTTCCTGGCCTTGGAACCCGTCTATGGTGCTTACCCGGACACCCAGCCGACCAGCCGCGCCGTCGCCGCCGTACAGCGACGCGAACGCTTTCAAAATCGCGGTTCTTTGCTGCCGGTACGGCGTGATGATCGCGCACGTGGGGTTTACGTTTTGGGGTTCAGGGTTTAGGGTTATCTGTCCATCGTGAGTACCAAACGTACTGTGGGTGTTACCCCCCACCGTACTCCTTTTCTTCCTTTCCTCCTCCACCGCCCGTACCATCGCCGAGTACAGGCACACCACGAAAAGCGCCTCCTCCGGGTTGGAAAGCGAGCCGTGTTGGTTTTTCAAAGACGAACCGCCAACCACGTCGAAGACTTTGTACGGCGCGCCGAGCGGAAACCTCTGACTGGATACCTGGTACGGGGTCTGGTTAAACGCCAGCTCGCGGTCGGTCACGCTCTTGCTGTCCTCAAGCCTGCCGTCGTAGAACTTACGGGACGGCCAGGCTCGGATTTCCGGGTGCATGCGGTACTGCACCTGATTGTAAAAAGAAAAGTGTCAGCCTTGTATGGGCAATCAGGGAGGCGGAATGTCTTGTATGAGCAGAGGTAATAGTCCCTTCTGGTACGAGTACGGGCAATCAGGGAGGCGGTGTGTGATAAATGGGAAATACTCACTTGCAGTAAAATAGGCTCCGCGCCTAAACCGACGAAGCGCTCGAACAGCGATCGCTGGAAGTTGCTTCGTTTCGCCGCCGCGGATAGCACGGTTGACGGTAGCTGCCGCGGATCCCCGACCAAAACACAACGCTTCGCGCCGTGAAGAAAGGGAATAAGCGTCGCGATTTCGTTCGCCTGCGCGGCTTCGTCGATAAGCACGGTGTCGAACCCCCGCGCGACGTCCCGGAACACTCTTGCGATGGGTAAAACAAAGTGTCAGTCTTTCGGGCCATGTGAGTGAGTAATTACTCTGGACAATCGGCAAACAGTGTCTGGATTTGGGAAAGGCAACACGTACCTTCGGCTTGAACTCGTTAAAGTCGCGAACACGATCTCGGCGTCGTCCACGAACGACGCTTCCAGGGCGTTGCGCACCACGCGCAAATCGCGCTGATGCGAGAAGTTAGTGGTGGTCCTGGTACGGTTAGTAGTAACGTTAGTAGTGGTACCAGTAGTGTTATTAGTGGTACCAGTAGTGTGCTTGGTGTTACCCGCCGTACCACCCGTACTCTCAACATGATTCCCCAGGTGCTTCAAGCAAAACGCGAACCGCGCCATCTCGGTAACCGCTTTATCTCGGTCGTCGCACAGGCGCAACATTTCGGTTACCCGAACGTCTTGCTCGCGGAAGTAATGTTGTTGTACAACCGGGTCAGGTACGCCGAATTGTCGTGTCGCTAAGTGCTGGCCGTACATAGCAGCCGCGTTTACGTGTTCCCTTTCCAGCTTTTTCACAAAGCGACTCGCTTCTTTTTGAAACGCGTCCTGTTTCCGGTACGCCGCGTCCCACTCTTTGCGGTTGTAAAACAAAAGGGTCAGTCGTGTATGGGCAAAAAGTCAGGGCAGAGGTAAGACATCCCTTCGCAGGACGAGTATATCGCGTGTGTTGGACGATGGCCTGGTCAACAGGGAGGGGCAATCAGTCCGAACAGTCACAGGCGCGTTAGAGGTAAAACAAGTCGTCTATGATTTGGGAAACGCGCGACGCGTACCTTGCGGTTTCATTTGTACGATCAAATCCACGAGAGAACTGGCGGTGACGTTCTGCACGCCAGGCGCCACGATGGCGTCCGCGGCGCCGACGCGAATCACGGAAGGGGAATACGAACCGCCGTCGCCTTTCACGAACGTTTTCGTTAAAATCCGCTCAAGCAAGTTATCGACCGCCGCGTTGGACGGCGCGCATACTAGAATCTTGTGATTGTAAAAGAAAAGTGTCAGTATTTCGTAATGTGTATGAGTAAACAGTCACCCGTAATCGGGCCTCCACAGTGTGCCTGGATTTGGGAAAGGCCCAATACGTACCTTGGGTTTCGCGACGCCGTACCCGTACCCCTTCTCCACGCCGGTTTCGGTTCGCAAAAAAGTAAACATCTCTCTCACTGCGGCGCCGCGGTCGGCGAAGGACCCGGCGAAGGCGCTGTCGGATTGGTGTGGGTGGTCGCGGTCGAAGGGGTTTTCCGTAGCACGGCCATCGCGAGTACCGATACGTCCCGCGCTCTCATGGTTGCGAACAAACCCATCCGCGATCCACGCATCAGCGCCGGCGTCGCGCACGGTCGCCACGAACGCCGCGTCGCCCGTGGACCGCGCCGCGCCTAAATCAATCGCCCGGTGAAGGCTCTGGTAGTACCGCTGGAAAAGCACGAAGTGCAACACGTTCAGAATTCCCCAAACCGTGTGCGTCTTGCCAGTACCGGGAGGGCCTTGCACCAAGGTGAAGGGGAAACTTGAGGGCGGATTTTGCGGTTGCGCTTGGTGTTGCGTTGTATTCGCATCAATCACTCGTTCCGCGGTTGTTTCGTCAAGCTCGGTTCTGTTACCCGGCCTCAGCGTGTGCGCCGCCGCCCACCGAATCGCGCTGACCTGCGGCGTGTTGAACTGCGTGTCAAGAAAGTAATGTCAGTCTTGTATATCGCGATGCATGGACAAACAGTCAGGGCAGAGGGAATAGTCCCTTCTGGTACGATTATGGGCAATCAGTCGACGGAATGTGGAAATGGGAAATACTGACCTGCGTGTCAAGAAACGCAATCAGCGCGGGATGGTTCGTGATTTCTGTCGCCAGGGAAGGAGGTTCGACGCCGATTGTTTTGGGAAGCAACCAATTCGGCGGGCGTAACATCGCGTCGCGCATGGGTTTGTGTCTGTTGTTGTGAACAAAAAGTGGTTAACGTGTTTCGGACCGCGTTACGTGAGTAGATACGGGCGGACACTCGGCAAAACGTGGAGTCTATGATTTGGTGACACACAAAAAATACGTACAGCCGCCGGACGTGGTGAAGCGCTTCGTATGACTGGCTCGCGCTTGACAGCTTTCCCGCGGGGGAGAGCCACCAGACCCGACCTTCCGGTTTTTGAAGCGGCGGGGGGGGAAATTCGCCCGATTCTTTTTTGGGTGACTCCTCCGTGTCGTCCTCCGCGTCGTCTCGGGTCAAATCGAGAAATTCTGAACTGTTTTTCGAAAACGTTTCGTTGGCAATCGCGGCGATCCGCGCGTCGCGAACAGAGCGCGCCGAGTTTTTGCCCCGGATTGTTCTTCTGGTGCCTTCGAAAGCCTCCAAAACGTGTCTTTCTCTGGTCCTAACGAGCTCGTGCCAGCGTTTCCACCCTGCAGTGCTGCAGTCCACTTGGTTATCCACTTCAGGCGATACGAAAAATTTAAATTCGACGATTTTTTCCCTCCCCGAGACTTTCTCCACGAAACCCGCGGTGGCTAAAGGCACGCCGTCGCACTCCTTGTTCCTCGGCCACGGGTCTTTCCCTGCAATTTTCTCGACGCAAAGAACGCCCACACTGTGCTCAGGGCACAAGCTTTTAATCACCTCCAACGTGCGCCGGTCATCCACCGAAAAGGTCGCCACCCTCCACCCGCCTGAGCCGTGCACCACGCGCAACGACCGAAACGTGAGTCGATATTGCCGCCCCTCGCCAAGCGACTCGCACCACGCGTTGCGAGTTTCCTCTCTGGTTTCTTCAAGCAACACGGGTTCGAATGCTTTGACGTAACTGTTGTCGTCTTTGAACTCCGTGGGTATGATTTGTAACTCGTCCTCCAGAGGCCGGTGCCACAACAACGGCCCTAGGGCGTTGCGCTCGAAAGAATCCACGGAACCGGAATCGGGATCGGGTATCCGACCTGCTGTGTCACCCGGGTTTTGGTTGTGTCCGGTGCTTCGTCCATTGTCCCTTCTCGGTCGCTTCACCTGGCGGGACACCTCGGAAAATTTCGAGCTAGCGTCCCGTGCCGCGCGGGAAAGCGCCAGCGCAGCAGCCGCGGAGGCAACGAGCGCGGTGGAGGCGTGGCGCCTGGCGGACTTCGGAGGTGTCTTCGCAGGCGGCACCATCGCAACAGATTAAAGAAACGAAAACGCCGATGGCAAAAACGGACGCCGCGCCCCACTCTCTGTCTCGCTCCGGGAAACCACACGCGGTCACGTGCACGGTGCGCGACGCGACCCTGAACCCTAAACTCTAGAAATGGCACGACTCGCCGGACGCCCGTGACGCCCGGCAAGCGCAGTGCGCGACCAACTGCGAGAGATCTGATGAACGAAATCGGTGGAGAAAAATAAATAAAGGAAAATTGGAAAAAAGGAAAGAAGCGATGCGCGACTGCGGATGAGTTAAACGACGAGACGAGCGGGTGAGTGTCATGACAACACGACTACGCGCTCGCGGGCTAATTCGCGTACGTGTGTACGTAGGCGTTTCACGAAACCACCGGCGGGGGCTAGTACCGCCGGTGTTTTCGTTACGCGTCGAACGCGACGCGACGGCGTTTTGTTTTTTCGAAATGAAACGAACTGAAAACAAAATGCACTCGCGCGCAGATTCGAGTCGGTCACCGTCTCCGGCGGTACGCCGCGAGGGGTGCTTAAAAATTGCCCCCCCGCGCCTTGGTGTTCGCCGGAACGTAAACCGAATGACTGTGTGTGTTTTGTGTGTTGTGTGGAATCTCCGCAGGGACGAGTCATCGACCCGTCCCGTATGGAGCGTGAGTTTTTGTATTTTGTCAGCCCATCCGTCATCCGGTTTAGGGGATTCAGAAAAACGTATTGACCAATAATAAATTCTTCGTGGAACATCCACGCGCGGTTGCGAAGCGAGCAACTGTTTCGTCCACGGCGAAACAGGTCACGTTACGCCACGCACGCGCTAAGGACGTTGTTTTAGGGTTACGCCCGTTATAGCCCGTCCCGCATTTTTTTTCGGTTGCGCTTGGCTTGGCTTTTCGACGTGGCGGCATCCGTCACGGCGGCGCGGATCACAGAGGCGGGCGGGGGCGCGGCGGCTTGGGGGCGCGCAGGGACGGGCGCCACCAAAGAACCCACGATCGCGCCCGGCAGAATCTTTCTCGGCCTCTGCTGCTGCATAGGGGGCGATCGTTGGGCTTGTCCTGCGACTCGGGGCTGGGGCATGCCGCGTTGGGGTTGAGGTTGTCCCTGCGGCTTGCCCCTACCAATGCCCATCCCCCTCGGCGCCGGCATCGCTGCTTGCGTTCCCGGGGCCATAGGGTAGTGGGTCTGCGTCTGCTGCTGCGGGGGGGCGTGTTGCGCAGGAGGCGCGCTCGTGGGTACCGCGCCGTACTGGTTCCGTTGCTGCACCGCCGGCGGCTGGCCGTACTGCTGCTGCTGCTGGGGCTGCGCGTACTGCTGCTGGTACTGCGGCGGCACTTGCGCGTACTGCGGTTGAGGCTGTTGGTACTGCTGTTGCGGCGGAGGCTGTTGTTGGTACTGCCCGTACTGCTGCTGAGGAGGCGGCTGCTGGTACTGCTGATGCTGCTGGTACTGCTGTTGAGGAGGCGCTTGTTGAGGCGCCGCGGCGGGCGCCCCAGCCGGTTTGTTCACGTTCTTCCACTCCTCGGGGTAGTCGTTTTGCTGTTTTTTAGGAAAGGTTTTTACACGTGGCAGGGAAAAGATGAGGGAAAGTCAGTACTCGGTCTTGGTGTGTTCTCGTGGTTGTTTTCGTCACGGATCGGGTGGTGGGTTGTGCACGACGGCACGCGAGAGCGCACGCCTTTCAGCCGCGTGCGGTCCCGACCCTACCCCGGAGACACCGTTCGAGGACCGACACCGTCCGACCGAATCTTCGCCGCGCTTCTTTTCTTTCGGGATCGCGACAGAAAAAGAGATCAACGCACCGACACCGTGGGGGGTTGCGTCATCACGTTCCCTTCGAACGGCCGTTGGGGGGGGAACTGGATGAACCCCGAGCCCACGACGCGTTGGGGGTTCTTTTGGGTTCGGGAAGGATTGGGGAGGCGGGAAGGAGTTCAGGTCAGTCATAGGTGAGACGCGGCTTTGATCGACGTTCCCGCGGCCTTCTTCGAACCGCGTGATGAATGGCTTTGGAGGAAAAAACCCCAGCCTGCGATCATGATCTGGGTTCGCGAGATCGGTACCGTGTGCTGGTGTCCCTTCACACCACTTCGTGTTCCCCACCCGCGATCGGGGTTTCGAAAAGAAGAAGCAACGCACCTCGATCCGCATGGTCGCGTCGTCGATGTAGGTCTGACGGCTCATGGTGCGTGCGTGTGCGGAACTCTGGCGCGTTCGGTTTTGCGCGAGAATCAGCACGCACGAGTATTTTCTTGTTTTGGAACTGCTCGAGTTGATCGAGTGTACTCGCTCGACTTGACCGTTCGTGAGTTTTCATCGTCGGATTTCATCGGCGGTGTCGGTCAACCTTGAACTCACCCAGAAGCGACGATTTCAGATTCGGCATTGGCACTCACCGGGGCGCGGGGTGCCCCCGGGTGGTGCAGTGATGGCTGGCAAAAAAAAAGGCAACAAGGATGCCGCGGAGGAGTGTCCGGGCGATATGGCCCCGGAGGTGTGGGCCATCGTTGGGGATGTGAACGCGCTGATTCTGTTGGCGGGTAAGAAGGAGGCGAGTCCCGTTTCTCGATTCAGCGCGCTGTGCCACCTGATGAGCAAAGCGGCGAGTTCACCCAAAGAGTGCGACACCCTAATCACCTCCGGGGCGCTGTTCGCCGCGCTGTCCGCTGTGAAACCCGACGTGACGCAAACCGACCGAACGACAGGGTGGGGGTTGCTTCGTTGTTTGCTGGTGGGTGCGGAAGGAGCGGTGAGTTTTTCCCCGAACTTAGCAGCGCTGGAGGAATGCGCCGAGGCCGGCAAACTCGCGACGTACGCGCTGCAGGAGCTCATCAGCGGAAGCTCACCAACCGCGGCGCAACACGCAATCGCGTTGTTGCTAGCCCTGGTGAGGCACGACAAAACACGGCAAAGCGCGGTTTCCAAAACACGAAAAGTGTCCGGGGCGTGGGAAAGTATCGCGAAAACGACGATGACAAACACCGCGTCTCCCGTCGCGAGACTAAACGCCCTTCAGTTTTTCGCGCTCGTAGCGCGGCACGGAGACTGTTTTCCCACTGAATATGCGTGTGATGAGGCGAGTGATGCGTCACGCGCTGTGGAAGTCGTTAGCGAGTTCTATACAAACACCAAAGCGCTGGAGTTTCTGTTGGACGCGGCGTGCGACGACGAGACGGAGCCACAGGCGGGGACGACGAGTGTCGTAAACACAACGCAGAGAGTGGGTACGCGCGAACAAACGCTACTTTCCTTGAAAAAGGAAAAACAAAAGCTACTCGCGGAAGATATAAAGCTAAGCGCGCTTGAGTGCTTGACCTACGTCTCGCGAAAATGGCGACCGTTTGGGAAGTGGCTTTTCGCGGGGCACGCTGCGCCGAGGCTCGGGAGACTCGTCAGGTCGACGCGTTTGGAAAACACGCCCCCGGCGGCCTCGCTCGCGGCGGTCGCGGTTGTGTTGTTCAATTCTTTGAACTGGATACCCCCGGGTGGCTTGGTGGTGACGAGTGGGTTGACCTACGTCACTGCGTCCACCGCGTCCTTGGATCAAATCCCGGTGGAGTCAGGCACGGAGAAGACATCGCCCCGTTTCGGAACCTCCGGGCGTCTTCCCGGCGGGTTCGGGGACGCCGCGCGAAGTGCGGCGATTGAAAAAAAAGAATCAATACAAAAACAAGCAGGCGCGGCCGGCTCCTTGAGTCACGAACTTCTGGTGGAACGATTGACACTACTTGTCGAACACGGAGCGCTAACTCCGCTGTGTGCGGTGCTGAGTAAGTCGGGTGTGCTTTCGAAAAACGCGGCGGCGGCGCGCGAATCCGGACCGACGCGGACGAACTCGCTCGAGGCGGGAGATATGAATCGCCTTTGGGAGGATAAAGAAAAAACAGAAGATGAAGCTGACGCGGAAGTCGGGACGAGCCCTCGAGGAGAACCCGACGAGGAGGACAAGGATACCGGGGATGAAAAGGAAAACGAGGAACGCGAAAACGACGCGCCGAAAGAAACCGAAACGACTCCCCAAAAGAGCAAGAACCGCAAAAGCACACGCAAAAGTTCCGAAAAGAAAACCACGACCAGCACGACGTTACCAGAAAAGCGACGCGCCAAGCAAGCCTCCGAGTTGTTATTGGAGGGCAAGCGGTGCGCCACGGGTTTGTTTCGGTGCGTCACGAGTTACTTGCCGAGGTATAGTTCCGAAAAGAGTTCGCGAGGGGCGGTTGAAAGAAACGTGATCGCCGCCATTCACGACGCGGGCGGTTTCGTCTCCATAGTCAAGCTGTTAAAGTCGGAAGACGCGGTCACGAAGACGTACGCGCAGGCGGTGCTTTGGAACGTGGCTAATACGTACCGGTTAACCGAGAATATAGTTAGTTACCCTGCGGATACGGATCTACATGGCGGCACGAAAACGGATACGCGTTCCGGCGCTAAAAAACCCGCGCCGGGGCTCGAACCGGCGACCTTTTTGGCGGTTCCAAAGGAGCACCTCGAGTTTCTACGGCTCGCGAAAGCGCCAAGGTACGTCACCGCGGTCGCGGTGTACGGCGAGGGGCTGGAAAAACTAGCGCTGAGGCGGCAGTGTTAAGTGAGAGATGATGGACACGTTGGGACCTTACTTTTTAACAGGCGTTGAGTCTTCGTTGCGTCTTTTTCACGAAACGTATCACCCTTCCTTTCGTGTCCCCACGCGTCGCGCGGGGAGGGGTAAGTGACACCCCACTCGGCGTTCCACTCGCATCACGAGCACCACAAGCCAATCGTCGCCCCCTTCGACCGGACCCGGTGACCCCGGCGTGCCAATCGCAAGCGCGGTGCGAGCAAGTGTCAAGACATGTTAAAGTGAAACGCTCCGTTTTTCTTGACGAGTTCTTTTCCAGGAGTCGTTTTCGTAAAAAGGCCAAATCCAATTTCGCGGGGGAAGGGTTTGCGCGCGGCGATCGCGTGGCCCCCGACCGCACACCGCGCTGCGCCTTTCTCCTTTTTACCAAAAAGGACACGTCGCGGACACGTTCTAAACGTCGCGCGAATCCGCAAGCGTTCAAACGCGCTCTCCAACCGCACAAACCACGGCCACGGACCCGTGATCGCGTGAGGAGTGGAAAGCGTTCCGCGATTGGCTTTGAGAGTTCAGAGTACGTCGGTCAAGATGACCGCAACGCAAGGAAAGCAGCGCGTGCCAACCGTGGAGGTCCAGGAGTTAACGTCCGAGATGATCCGTTTTGTGTTACGAGGCACTGATACCTCCCTGGCGAACGCGTTGAGGCGAGTGATAATCGCGGAGGTCCCAACGATCGCGATCGATTTAGTGGAGGTCATCGAAAACAGTTCATGTCTTTGCGACGAGTTTCTCGCGCATCGCTTAGGGTTGATCCCGTTGATCTCAATGAAAGCTTCGGACATGGAGTTCCCGTACGAGTACGCTGGTGACGACGACACGAAAACTGACGTGAGCATTGACTTGCGAGTGAAGTGCGTCACAAACGAAACGGAAGAAATAACTTCGAACGATTTGATCTGCGCGGACGAGAAAGTCGTACCCGTGGGGTACGTGTGTTCGGGGTTTCCCAAATCCAGAGACTGTTTACCTGCCACGTATGGAGCGCGGGAGACGCAAGGGAGTACCACTGCAATACGTGCGGTCACACTACAATACGTGCACCGGAGTACACGACTGTGGAGGCCCGAGTACGCCCTCCCAGTTTGCCGATTGTCCGCCCGTAATTACTCATACAAGTTGCGGGAAGACTGACCCTTTTCTTTTCGTTCCCAATTCGCAGGTACGCGCGCACCACCCGCGGCCGGGGCCTTCCGGGTGACGAAACCACGCCTTCGGACGCGAACTCGGAGAACTCCTCCAACGGAATCCTAATCGTCAAGCTACGGAAGAACCAGGAGGTGCACCTTCGGTGCGTGGCGCGGAAAGGCACCGGGCGGGACCACGCGAAGTGGCAACCCGTCGCGACGGCGGTTTACCGGTTCGAGCCCGAAATCGTAATCGACGAAAACTTGATGGCGCGGCTAACCGAGGATGAGAAAAGAGCCTTCGCCTCGTCATCACCAGCGCCTGTTTTCAAGTACAACGAGGTCACGAAGAAGGTTGAAATAGACACCCCCGAGAGCTACGCCTACGACGGCGAGTGCTTGAAAAAGGCGGAGGACATGGGCGTGCCCGGTTTAGTCACGATCACCGCGAAACAAGACGCGTTTGTTTTCACGGTGGAATCCACGGGCGCCATACCGCCGGAAGACATCGTCTCCAGAGCTCTTGAGGTTTTGATGAGGAAGCTGGACATAACCAAAGGCGAGCTGGATATCGTGCGGTCGGAACAGGAGGCGCAGGGGGTGTGATGAGGATTGATTAGGAGGGTGTCGTTTTTTTGTGATCCCGCTAGGGCGAGACGCGCGTTTCAATCGATTCAATTTATCCCGTCTCTACCCGTCACACACAACTACCCGTCAAACCCTAAACCCAAACTAACTCGGCCGGAACTTCCGGCTCGCCTTCAGTTTCGCCACCCGTTCCTTGTCCACCGAGAACTTGGCTTTCAGTTCGTAAAGCTCGCCTCGGCGTTTTTCGCGCGCCTGGAACCGGTAGAAGTTTTCGTTCGTTGACGGGCAGGCGGTTGTTTTCTTCCGCCCCTCTGCCGTAGCGGCGCGAATGCCACCAACCGTTATCGTATCCCCGTCCGTGGTTTTCCGCCTTCCCCGCTTCGCCTCCACCACGGTCCAGCCGTGGTCCTGTGATGCACTAGCCGCGGCGTCGTTGGCTTTCTTTTGTTCCTCTAACTCGAAGGTCTCGAACCATTTATCGATTCTGGTCTGAACGGTAATCGGCCCCGCCCTTTCGTGCCTGAAATCCGACACCCAGGCCTCAAGCCCTACCGCAAGGGCGCCCGTGGTTCGCGGCGGATCCACCGGTGTGCCTCCTCGCACCGCGGCCTGGAGCGCTTTCATGGCTGATTTCGCATCGCGGAAAGTTACCAAACCCCCCGCCGCGTCCGGCGCGGCGTCCAGGACGACCAGGTTCCCATCCTCAACCTCGCCGAAAGTTTCCATCAACTCAATCAGATGTCGCTCGCTCCAATCGGGAGGCACCGCGGCGACGAAAAGCGCGCGGCCTTCCGAAGCGCCCGCCGCGTTCTTCGAGGGCTGACGAAGGAACAAGTGCCTGGTGAACGCGCTGCCGTGATCCAGGCGCACGGGAAGAGGGTGCCACTGCGAGGCGCTGCTCGTTTTTTGTTTTTTCACGGAGGGACCGCCATTGGCGGCCTTTTTCTTCTTCACGGCGCTACCACCACGCACCCCGGGCGCGTCCCGGGCCGGCGCGCCGCGACGTTCGGACGACCTCGTCGCTTTCGCCATCGCGTCCACGCGCCCTTTCCCAGACACGAACGACCACGCGCGTGCGGAGTGAGCGTCGTGTGAAAGCAGGGGGTGGCTTTTTAGTCCCCAGGCACGAAACAGGTGTACCTTGATGTCGCAAAAAAAAAAAGGTCTATACAATTTTATAAAACTCCAAAGGCGGCGGCGGCGGCGGCTGCGCATCTCGTCGTGTTGGTTTGGTCAGTTGGACGCGCGCGGGCGGCGGTGCGCGGCTCCTTAGAAGACGCGCCGGGCGGTGTCTGGTGGTGAGTACGTCCCGATCGGTGAGAGGCCGTAGCTGCAGAGACACAGAAGGCCGTGCCGTGATGTCGCATTACAGGTTCGACAACCTGCTCGGCGCGCCGTACCGCGGGGGAAACCTGTGCGTGAGAGGTACCAAGTTGTTGACCAGCATCGGGAACCGGGTTTCCGAGGTGGACCTGACCTTGTCCTCGTCAACCACGTTGCCATCGGAGAACCTCACGGAAACGCGATGCATCGCGGTATCACCAAGCGGGTCGCACATGATCTCCTTCGACACGGACGGACGGGCGATCTTGGTGAACCTGAGGTACGTCGAAAAACATGTCGCCAACAAAAGTCGTTCGATGAAAGACTCTTTTCCACAATCGCGAACGGCGCACCGAACCCCGACTGTTTTTCTTCCGCGTCAGACCCGGAAGGAAAACCCACCCAAAAGAGCGAAAAGACCCCACCGCCCAAGACGACACCCCTATCGAGTTTTATATTCGTTGTTGAGATCCGAGTCGCGGAGCGATCCGTAGTCGATGCGGAGCGAAACATTCCGAGGCGCGTGGAAGGTGTTTGTCGCCTTTGGGATTTTTTGACGTCGAGGAAACGTCATCGAGTCGATGAATTCTGAGGTATCATGACGTATTCGTCGATGTGTAAACCCTAAGCAAACCCTCAAGCCAAACCCTAAGCACTGCCTGCCAACCCTGAACCCTAACCCCTAAACCGCTCCCACTTCATTCACAGAAAGCGCGTGGTGCTGCATCATATGAACTTCAAAGGCAAGGTCACGTCCTGCGAGTTTTCGCCGTGCGGCCGGTCCTTCGCGGTGCTGATTGACAAAACCGTGCAGGTTTGGGCCACGCCAACCATGCTGAAGGAGTTCGCGCCGTTCCGCTTACTACGCGCGTACGGCGGGATGTACGACGACGCGACATGTGTCGGGTGGAGCAAGTGTTCAAAGTGGATCATCGTCGGGTCGAAAGATTTGACCGCGCGGATATACAGCGCGAACGCGATGGAAAACTACGCCCCACCCACGCTGGCGGGACACCGGGAACAGCTAGTTTATGTCGCGTTTAGGGGCGACACCGGGGACGCGTGTTACACCGTGTCCAAAGATGGCGCGCTGTTCGAGTGGGTGCTGGAGGATGTCGAGGACGAGGACGAATCTGAAAAAGAGTCAAAAAAACGAAAAAAAACAGCCCAAAAAACAAAAACCAAACGCTGGCGCCTGGTCGGCAAACACTTTTTCCACCAGCCCGCCAAGCTTACGTGCGCGGCGTACCACTCCAGAAGCGACATGCTCGTGTGCGGGTTCGGACACGGCGTGTTCACCATGCACCGGCTTGGTGGTCCTGGCTCTTTCGAGTTGGTGCAAACTTTATCAATCAGCCAAGAGAAAATCTCCGCGGTGAGTTTCGACGAAACCGGGGACTGGATCGCGGTGGGGTGCGCGCGGCTTGGCCAGCTGGTGGTTTGGGAGTGGCAATCCGAGGCGTACGTGTACAAGCAACAGGGCCATTATTTCGACGTCAACGCGTGTGCGTACGCGCCGGACGGAAGCATGCTCGCCACCGCGTCCGACGACCACAAAGTCAAGGTCTGGTCGGCGCAAACCGGGTCGTGTTTCGTGACCTTCAGCGAACACAAAGCCCCGGTCAGCGCGGTGTGCTTTTTGCCCTCAGGGCACGCCCTGGTCAGCGCCAGTTTGGATGGCACCGTCCGCGCCTTCGACTTGATGCGATACCGGAACTTTCGAGTCTTGACGAGCCCGGATCCTTGTCAGTTTGTGTCCCTCGCGGTGGACCCGACGGGGGAGGTGGTTTGCGCGGGTACGTTTTTTCGTTTTCTTTTGGTTTTTTTTTGCCGAGGAAGACTCCTCAGGGTTCTTAGGTTCTTTAGGGTTTATGCCCTGAACCTTACCCCCGAGTCACCGGATATCCACCCCCGCCCGCAACCCCAAACCCTTCAAATAACCCTCCGAAACATGATGATTGTTACGAAATCCAATGCCGATGACCAGTGACGATCTTCACAACATACGAGCTTTTTAAGTCTGATTTCTCGGGGTACGAAGGTTTTTTTTCGTTTTTTCGCAAAACGTTTTTCGGTCGACGTGTCGACGTCAACTGCAATTCTCGTGCTCTCGCTGACACCCGTTTTCGAACCAAATTCCTTTCCAAACTACCTGTAGGTTCCGTGGACACGTTCCAGATTTTCATTTGGAGCCTAAAAACCGGCCGGCTGCTTGACATCCTGGCGGGCCACCAAGGCCCGGTAACGTCGCTGGCGTTTTCCCCGGAAAGCACGGTTTTGGTTTCCGGATCGTGGGACAAAACCGTGCGGATGTGGGACGTGTACGAAGGCCGAGGCCAAACGGACGTGCTTCCGCACGCACACGACGTGTTGTGTGTCGCGTTTCGGCCGGACGGGAAACAAATCGCGAGCGCCACGTTGGACGGGCAGGTGTTTCTGTGGGACCCCAACGACGCCAAGCTGGAAGGCACGATCGAGGGGAGACGGGACATGGCGGGCGGGAAGGTTATCGGTGACCTGCGCAGCGGCTCGAACATCGCGGCTGGCCGGAGTTTCAAAACCCTGGCGTACAGCGCGGACGGCGCGTTACTGCTAGCGGGCGGGGACGCCAAAGTCGTGTGCATGTACGACGTGAAAGGCCAAGCGTTGTTGAAGAAGTTCGCGTTGACGAAATCCAAAGCCTTCGACGGCGTCATCGAGCGTCTAGATAGCAACAAGGTAACGGATGCGGGGCCTCTTGATCTGCTTCCTTCCGGTGGCAGCGACAGTGAAGACGATGAAGGCCTGCGACGGGGAGACCGGGGGAAACGGGACGGCACGAACGGGGGCATGCCTGGCGCTGGCGGCGGCGGCGTTTTCGGCGTCGGCGCCAGCGCCGGCGAAAAGGCCAACAAAAAACGACCGAAAATTCGGTGTAAGCACGTTTCCTTCGCCCCCACGGGCAACGGCTGGTGCGCCAGCACCAGCGAGGGCGTGATGGTGTTCAACCGGGACGTGGGGTGCCAGTTCGACCCGACGGACCTTGGGGAGGACGTCACGCCGCGGGCGGCGCGCTTGGCGCTGAAGGAAGGCGACGCCCGACGCGCGCTGCTCATGTCGCTTCGTTTGCGCGGCGCCGAAACCGACGACGCGCTGGTCGCGGAGGTGCTTGACAGCACACCAATTGACGCGGTGTCTGGCGCGCTCCGGGAGTTTCCCGTGTCCTTGGTGCAGGCTTTGCTGGAAGCCATCACGAGCCGGGTCCAAAAAGGACCGCACGCGCAGCTCATGTTGCGGTGGACGCGGGAGCTGTGCGTGGCGCACGGACGCGTGATTCACGCGGCGGCGCACGGGGGGATGTCAGTAGGGTCGTCCCTGGTTGGTGCGGAGGGAGACGTCTTTGGCGGCAGCAGTGGCGCCGCCAACCTCCTGCCCGCCCTGCGAAGGCTCTCGAAAGCGTTCGCGGCGCTACACGACGACCTCGCCGCCACCGCGGAAACGTCGGTTTTCCTGCTGGACTACGTGTGCGCCGCGCCGCCGGTCGCGGAGGCGGCGAGGTAGGGTATCTTAAACATGTACTCTTAGTTACCCTACCAGGTAGCCGAGGCAAGTCATTGGAATTAGATTGTGAAGAAACTTCGTTTCACATTACCGGTATGTTGATCCTTGTCACAGCGTTCGCTTCGCGCGCCTCCTCTTCCACGTTATTCGCTCCTTGTCACAGCCTTACACTTCGCGCACCCCCTCTTCCATTTGCCGTGAGGGCACCCGGCACTCAACGCAGTTGCGTTTCACCTTGCCGTGAGGGCAGGGCTTGCACTCCGCACAGTTTAGTTTCAGCTTACTGTGGGGGCAGGTGTTGCACTCTGCACACCTGCCTTTCACTTTGCCGTGCGGGCAGGGGTTGCACGCCGCGCAGCTGCCTTTCAGCTTGCCGTGCGGGCAGGGGTTGCACACCGCGCAGCTGTGTTTCCGCTTGCCGTGAGGGCAGGGCTTGCACTCCGCACAGTTTAGTTTCAGCTTGCTGTGGGGGCAGGGGTTGCACTCTGCACATCTGCCTTTCACTTTGCCGTGCGGGCAGGGGCTGCACACAGCGCAGCCG
>Ga0115004_10000353_pt1 | contig 34129 bp, 28 predicted proteins | sample ArcticOcean_MG_C_10_FD_88737 | JGI IMG/M metagenome (GOLD analysis project Ga0115004, IMG submission 88737) | Marine microbial communities from western Arctic Ocean - ArcticOcean_MG_CB11_90 | ecosystem: Environmental > Aquatic > Marine > Oceanic | place: Arctic Ocean: Canada Basin | collected... | reverse complement strand
CAAATCTGCCACGTCACCGGGCAGCAGGATGTGGTCTTGGTCGGTTTTTATCTCAACCCTTAGATAATCCTCCCAGGCTTTTAGGCGTTCGGTGATGGTGTTGCGTTCGCACAGCACTGCGTCTGCGGCGGGGGTGCCATATTCGCTTAGGCAAAGTGCTGCGCGGATGATTGGGGCATAGCCAGTGCACCGACACAGATTGCCCTGCAGCGCGGCTTTGACCTGATTTTCATCCGGCTGCGGGGTTTGCATCCACAGCGCATAAAGGGCCATGATAATGCCGGGTGTGCAAAAGCCACATTGGCTGCCGTGGTGGTCGACCATCGCCTGCTGTACGGGGTGTAATGGGCCGCCTCTAGGGGAAAGATGCTCGACCGTGACCACATGGCAACCATCAAGGGAGGCGGTAAACCGGATGCAGGCATTGACTGGCAGATAATGCAAAGCACCGTCCTGCAGATGCCCGACAAGGACGGTGCAGGCGCCGCAATCGCCTTCGGCGCAGCCTTCTTTGGTGCCGGTTAGTCGGCGTTCAAGGCGCAGAAAATCCAAAAGCGTATCACTGCTTTTAACCGCGCTCAGGGTCACAACCTGTGCATTGAGCATAAAGCGGATTTTGTTGCGTGCTGTCATAGCGGCTCCGGGCTGGCGTGGGCGATCTGGCGCAGGATCGTGCTATTATGCCTGTTGTTCGTTTCAAAAATACAGGGGTAAATGTGAAATAAAATCAAAAATTTCTTGAAAATGGGGGGGGACTTCTGCGCAGTGTCTTTGTGCGATCAAATGCAATGAGGGGTGGGTATGGCTTATTTGGAGAGTATGCGGGTTTTTGTCCGGGTGGTTGAGCTTGGGACTATCACCTCAGGGGGACGTGATTTGCGGCTGTCGCCGGCGGTTGCCAGTAATCGGGTTAAAGAACTTGAAAGCCGTCTCGGGGTGCGTTTGCTAAACCGGACCACACGCAATTTGATCCCCACCGAGGCAGGCATGCTGTTTTACAATCATGCGCGCAAAATAATTGATCAATTGGAGGTCGCTGAGGCGGAACTTTCCGGATTTTCCGACACACCTAAGGGAGTGATCCGCGTGCTGGCCCCGCTGGGTGTTGGCCGGCGCTGGGTTGCCCCGCTGGTACCTAAATTTGTTGCGCAGTTTCCCGAAACCGAAATTCGGTTGCGATTATCAGACCGGGCGGTTGACCTCGTACATGATGGTCTTGATGTGGCGTTTTTTCTAGGGCAGTTGAAAGATTCTGATTTGAAGTGGCGTAAAATCATTGATTGTGAGCGGGTGTTGTGCGCAGCGCCCGCTTATCTTGAGAAATATGGTGTGCCAGTGGTGCCGCAAGATTTGATAGACAAAGGTCATATTTGCCTGTTGCTGCGGTTCCCCGGATCGCCGGAATACTATTGGGTTTTGAACACCCCTGAGGGGCTTAAGAAATTTGCGGTGTCGGGCCGCTATGATGCCGATGATGGCGATGTCTTGACGGATTGGGCGCTGGATGGACACGGCATTGTCAATAAGCCTCGCTTTGATGTGAGCGAACATTTGGCCAGCGGCGCACTTATCGGGATTTTGCCCCAGACGCTGCCTGTGAGCGCGAGTTTTGGCTGCCTATTTCCACACCGCAAACTGCAGGATCCGAAAATTCGACTGTTTATTGATTTTGCGACGCGGGAAATTCGCCAAAAATTGATGTTATTACCAACTGTGGAAAGGCCTTAGCCGTACACTGAGCGTTATATTTTGTTAATAATAATTCTTGTCTTTCAGTATAATTTTACCAGTTGATAAAATATTTTATTCATGGCAGGCTTGGTATCAACATTGAAGCGCTTTGGGAGTATCAGATGGCGATTGGAGAATTAGTTCCTGGGGTGGCTGCGGGTCGGTTATCACCGGATAAATACGCCGAGAATTTCTCAGATTTGCATGCGCCCTTGGATGCGCATGAGGCGCTTGTGGCGGCTGACAGATGCTATTTTTGCTATGATGCACCCTGCGTGACGGCCTGTCCCACAGATATAGATATCCCGCTGTTTATCCGTCAGATTGCCACTGGCACCGCGGATGCTGCTGGCATAACAATTTTTTCACAGAATATACTGGGTGGCATGTGCGCCCGTGTCTGCCCCACCGAAACACTGTGTGAAGAAACATGCGTGCGCGAAGTGGCTGAGGGAAAGCCGGTACAGATCGGGCAGTTGCAGAGATTTGCCACAGATCATTTAATGGCGCAGAACGCGCACCCGTTTAACCGCGCGGCTGATACGGGCCGGCGCGTTGCGGTGGTTGGCGCAGGCCCTGCCGGCTTGGCCTGTGCACACCGTTTGGCGATGCATGGCCACCGGGTTGTGGTTTATGATGGGAACGCGAAAGCGGGCGGATTAAATGAATACGGCATCGCCAGCTACAAGACTGTTGATAGTTTTGCCGAGCGCGAAGTTTCTTGGTTGTTAGAGATCGGCGGCATTACTATCGAGTCTGACAAAAAGCTTGGCGGTGATCTGAACTTGGCAGAGCTGACAGACCGCTTTGACGCAGTATTTTTGGCGATAGGTCTTGCGGGTGTCAACGCGCTTGGCGCATCGGGGCAAGGTAAAGCTGGTGTGCGCGATGCCGTGGATTTTATCGCGGAACTGCGTCAGGCCGAAAGTTATGCGCAGGTGTCTATCGGGCGCGATGTGGTTGTCATCGGCGGGGGCATGACTGCGGTTGATGCTGCGGTTCAAGCCAAGCTGCTGGGGGCTTTGAACGTGACATTGGTTTACCGGCGCAGCCGCGAACGCATGAATGCAAGTCGGTTTGAACAAGATCTGGCAGCGGCCAAAGGTGTGCGGATTATCACCAATGCAGCCCCGGTCGAAATATCGGGCAACGCCGCGGTTGAGTCGATCAGTTTTGAGTATATGGATGATGATCTTACCCCGATGGGCGAGATCTTTACCCTGCGCGCTGATCAGGTGTTAACGGCCATTGGCCAGACCCTTGGCGCGACGGATTTGCCGTCTCTCACCCGGGGCAGAATAGCGGTATCGCAGGATGGGCGTACTTCAGTTGCAAATGTTTGGGCGGGCGGCGATTGCACGGGTCTTGGTGATGACCTGACCGTGACGGCTGTGGCGCAGGGGCGCGATGCGGCCGAAGATATTCACCGCGCTTTAGGCGCGTGACGACGTTTTTAGGCAACCGAACTTATGCGGCGTGCAAATGGTGTCGCATATGCTTTTGGTAAAATAGGGAAGAACGGACATGGCAAACCTGCAATCAGATTTTATCGGAATCAAATCTCCCAACCCGTTTTGGCTGGCCTCGGCTCCACCGACAGACAAGGAATACAATGTCCGTCGGGCCTTTGAAGCTGGCTGGGGCGGCGTTGTGTGGAAAACGCTTGGGCTTGATCCGCATATTGTTAATGTGAACGGGCCGCGATATGGCGCGATCTGGGGGGCGGACCGGCGGTTGTTGGGGCTCAATAATATTGAGTTGATCACCGACCGGCCGCTTGAGATAAACTTGCAAGAGATAAAATCGGTCAAGCGCGACTATCCTGATCGTGCCATGGTGGTATCGCTGATGGTGCCCTGTGAGGAAGACCCTTGGAAGTTTATCTTGGGCAAAGTGGAAGACACTGGCGCCGATGGTGTCGAGCTGAATTTTGGGTGTCCCCACGGAATGAGCGAGCGCGGCATGGGCAGCGCGGTTGGGCAGGTGCCTGAATATATTGAAATGGTGACACGGTGGGTCAAGTCCCACACCCGCATGCCAGTGATTGTTAAACTGACTCCGAATATTGCTGATATTCGCGGGCCTGCCGCCGCTGCCCACGCGGGGGGCGCGGATGCGGTGAGTTTAATCAATACGATCAATTCGATCACTTCGGTGAATTTGGACCATTTCGCCCCGGAGCCAATGATTGGCGACAAGGGCGCGCACGGTGGCTATTGTGGCCCGGCCGTCAAGCCAATTGCATTGAATATGGTGGCAGAGATTTCCCGGACACCCGAACTGCAGGGATTGCCGATCAGTGGCATCGGTGGCGTCACAACATGGCGAGACGCGGCAGAATTTATCACGCTTGGGGCAGGTAACGTGCAAGTGTGTACGGCTGCGATGACCTATGGCTTTAAGATTGTGCAAGAGATGATCTCAGGCCTGTCCCAATATATGGATGAAAAGTCGTTTACTTCGGTCGATCAACTGATTGGGCGTGCCGTACCAAATATATCGGACTGGCAGCATCTTAACCTGAACTATGTCGCCAAGGCCAAGATCAATCAAGACCTTTGTATCCAGTGTGGGCGCTGTTATGCCGCCTGTGAGGACACGTCTCATCAGGCCATTGCGATGAGCGACCAGCGGGTGTTCACCGTCAAGGACGATGAATGCGTAGCGTGTAATTTATGCGTCAATGTTTGTCCGGTTGAGGCGTGTATAACACTTGAGCCGATGGCCGAGGGGACGGTGGATCCACGGACCGGAAAAGTGGTTGATCCGACCTATGCCAACTGGACAACTCACCCCAACAATCCGGCGTCGCTAACGGCAGCAGAATAGAAGTGTGCGACCTAGGCTTTAAGTAACCGCGTATAAATCTGCTGCAGTAAGATTGCGGCATCTGCGCCAACGGATGTGTCTTCGGGCAGAAGAATATTGATCTGGGTCGCGAAATCAGCGTAGTGCTGCGTTGTGGCCCAGATCGAAAAAAGCAGATGCCGTGGATCGACTTGTGCCAGTTTTCCCTGATCTATCCAGCTTTGAATGACGCGCGTTTTTTCTTCGAACAGTGGTTTGAGACGGGCCTGTAGATGGGGGGTGATGCGCGGCGCACCCTGCAGCATCTCATTGGCAAAAAGCCGGCTTTCACGGGGAAATTCGCGGCTCATTGCCAGTTTGCGTTGCATATACCCCAACAGCTCATCAAGCGGCTCGCCATTTGGGTTCATCGCATCCAGTGGCGCCAGCCAAGCGGCCATCAACTGGCTTAAAAGCGCCAGATGAATATTTTGTTTGCCTTCGAAGTAATACAAAATGTTCGGCTTGGATAATCCTGATTCGATTGCAATCTGATCCAAGGTCGCGCCGCGATAGCCATTCTCCGAAAAAACAATCAGCGCCGCATCCATAATACGCTTGCGATTGCGAATTTGTATTCGGCTTTGTTTTTTATGCGGCAAACCCGCTACTTTCTCGTCCATTTACTCTCCGTTGCGGCGTTGTTTCAGCCATTTATCTGTGCAAATTGTATACAGGGAAGCTGGGCGTAAAAACACAAAATGGCTGAGCTATGTACTTGTTGTATTCTGGCGAATTTATGCCCGTAATAAAAGTGCTTAAAACTCTGTTATTGCGGAGGGTTCTTATCACAGCGCAGATTTTGCGCCTATTCCATTCAGGATGATTGTTTTGACGCTGTCCGTTGCGGCTTGCCACTGAGCGTCTGTGAGGGGGTCACTGTTGTTGAGCGTCTCAATCTGGTGACCAAAATCGGCATAATGCTGTGTCGTCGCCCACACCATATAAAGCAGGTGACGCGGGTCTATAGGGGCCATCAAGCCGCGATCAATCCAGCTTTGAATCACAGTGATCCGGCCATTTGTCCACTGCTCCAAAGTGGTTTCAAGATAATCTTGGATTACTGGCGCACCATGCATCACCTCCGAGGCCCAGACCTTTGATCCTGCCGAATGGTGGCGGCTGATCTCCATTTTTGCGTCAATATAGGCGCCGATCCCTTCGACTGGACCACTGGCCTGATCAAATATGTCTGCAGCCTTGAGCCAAACTTGAAAAATATCCTGCACTACCCTGCGGTATAGGGCCTCTTTAGTGGGGAAATAATAATGCAGGTTTGCTTTAGGCAGCCCCGCAACATCGGCGATCAACTGCATCGTGGCCCCGCCAAAACCCGCTTCGGCAAACACTTTTTCCGCCGCAACCATGATTGTCCGCTCGCTCTCGAGCCGCCTATCTTTTTTGCTCATCGAGCGGGGCTGGGTCACCATCTGATAAAACCTTCAAATTTTCATTGACCGACTGGTCAGGATGTGTTGGTCTCGCGAGGACCATATGGTCAGCTTGAAGCCTGTGCAAGAAGTTGTGTAACCGCCTTGTGGCGAGACTGATCAGGCGCAGATACAAGCTCTGACCTCGACAAGGGAGAGAGACATGGCCGCACCTGGTGAAAACCTCAAGATTAACGGCGACCGCCTGTGGGACAGCTTGATGGAGATGGCCAAGATCGGTCCCGGTGTGGCGGGCGGTAACAATCGCCAAACCGTCACCGATGAAGACAGCGAAGGCAGACATCTGTTTCAAAGCTGGTGCGCTGCTGCGGGCATGACGATGGGTCTAGACCAGATGGGCAATATGTTTGCGCGCCGCGAGGGCACAGACGTGGATGCGCTGCCGGTTTATGTTGGGTCGCATCTCGACACCCAGCCCACGGGCGGAAAATATGATGGCGTTCTAGGCGTTCTGGGGGGATTGGAAATTGTGCGGACGCTCAATGACCTCAATATCCAGACCAAACACCCGATTGTGGTGACCAATTTCACCAACGAAGAGGGGACGCGCTATGCGCCAGCAATGCTGTCCTCGGGGGTGTTTGCCGGCATTCACACCCAAGACTGGGCCTATGATCGACAGGACGCCAACGGGCTTAAATTTGGGGCCGAGTTGGAACGGATCGGTTGGAGAGGGGACGAGGATGTTGGCGCCCGCAAGATGCACGCGTTTTTTGAGCTGCATATTGAACAGGGGCCCATCCTTGAGGCCGAACAAAAGGATATCGGGGTTGTCACCCATGGTCAGGGCCTATCGTGGACCCAAGTGACCATTACCGGCCGCGACAGCCACACCGGTTCAACGCCGATGCCGATGCGTAAAAATACCGGTCTGGGCATGGCGCGGGTTTTGGAACTGGTTGATGAGATAGCATGGTCGCACAAACCCCACGCTGTTGGGGCTGCCGGGCATATCGACGTCTATCCCAATTCGCGCAATGTGATCCCTGGTAAAGTTGTATTTACAATTGATTTCCGGTCGCCAGATCTGGCGATCATCCGAGATATGGACGCGCGCTTGCGGGCAGGCGCACAAAAAATCTGTGATGATATGGGCCTTGAGGTTGTATTTGAAAAAGTTGGCGGGTTTGATCCGGTGGAATTTGATGCAAACTGTGTCACTGCGGTGCGCAATGCGGCCGAGCGGCTGGGTTATTCACATCGCGATTTGATCTCGGGGGCGGGGCATGATGCCTGTTGGATTAATCGTGTGGCGCCGACGGCGATGGTGATGTGTCCTTGTGTCGATGGCCTGTCGCACAATGAGGCCGAAGACATATCCAAAGACTGGGCTGTTGCGGGGACCGATGTGCTGTTGCATGCGGTGCTTGAAACCGCTGAGATTATTAGGTGATATTTGCTAAGCCGGACGGGACAGGTCGGTTTGCATGACCCGCGTCCGCACAAAAATGCGTAGAGGAGAAGATCCATGAGCAAAGTGATTAAAAACGGCACGGTCTGTACGGCAGATCGCGCGTGGAAAGCCGATGTTCTGATCGAAGGCGAAGTCATCCGCCAGATTGGCGAAAACCTTACTGGCGATGAATATATCGATGCTGACGGGGCCTATGTGATCCCGGGGGGCATTGATCCGCACACCCATCTTGAGATGCCCTTTATGGGCACCACCGCCGCGGAAACCTTTGAAACCGGAACATGGGCGGCGGCGGCGGGCGGCACGACGATGGTGGTGGATTTCTGCCTGCCCGGAGAAGACGGCAGCATCAAGAACGCGATCAATGAATGGCACCGCAAAAGTGCGCCGCAGATCTGTTCGGATGTTGGTTATCACATGGCGATCACGGGCTGGGATGAAAACGTCTTTAACGAGATGGAAGACGCCGTAAAGATGGGGGTCAATTCGTTCAAGCATTTTATGGCCTACAAGGGCGCGCTGATGATCGAAGACGATGAGATGTTTGCCAGCTTTAAACGGTGTCGCGAATTGGGTGCCTTGCCTATGGTGCATGCCGAAAACGGCAATCTGGTGGCCGATCTTCAGGCCGATATGCTGGCCAAAGGCATTACCGGTCCCGAAGGACATGCCTATTCCCGTCCGCCTGAATTTGAAGGTGAGGCGGCCAATCGTGCCATCACCATCGCCGATGCCGCAGGAGTGCCCCTGTATATTGTGCATGTCTCTTGTGAGCAGTCCCATGAGGCCATCCGCCGCGCCCGACAAAAGGGCATGCGGGTCTATGGTGAGCCGTTGATTCAGTTTTTAACCTTGGACGAAAGTGAATATTTCACTGGTGATTGGATGCATTCGGCGCGCCGTGTCATGTCCCCACCGTTCCGCAACAAAGAACATCAAGCCAGCCTGTGGGCTGGTTTGCAATCGGGCAGTCTGCAGGTCGTTGCGACTGATCATGCGGCTTTTAACAGTGCACAAAAGTTGATGGGCAAAGATAATTTTTGCCTGATCCCGAATGGATCGAACGGTCTGGAGGAACGGCTTGCGGTTCTGTGGACTGAGGGCGTTGAGACAGGCCGTCTGACCCCTAGTGAATTTGTCGCCGCTACCAGCACCAATATTGCTAAAATCCTGAATATCTATCCGAAAAAGGGCGCGCTGGTTGAGGGCGCGGATGCAGACATCGTGGTGTGGGATCCCAAAATTTCTAAAACGATCAGTGCCAGCAACCACCACTCTATTCTTGATTATAACGTTTTTGAAGGCTTTGAGGTGCGGGCGCAGTCACGTTTCACGCTGTCGCGGGGCGATGTGATCTGGGCCTGGGGGCAGAACAGTCAACCGCAACCCGGACGCGGTCGTTTTGTGCCGCGTCCGGCGTTTCCGTCGGCAAATCTGGCGCTGAGCAAATGGAAAGAGCTGACATCCCCAAAGATGATTAAACGCGATCCGATGAATATACCGGCCGGAATTTGACAGTTCCGGTGTATTAACAGGCCAGGGCCCGTTCAAATCGGACGCTGACCACCCGCTAGCGATCAACGCGGCCAGCAAAGGTTGAATACGTGAATACCAAAACAGTGATTAGCGCAAAAGATCTGTCGCTCACCTTCCAGACCAATGACGGTCAAGTTCAGGCGCTTAAAGATGTATCGCTTGATATCAATCAAGGTGATTTTGTCAGCTTTATTGGCCCCTCGGGGTGTGGTAAAACTACCTTTCTCAGGGTAATGGCCGATCTTGAAACACCCACTGCAGGTAATATCACGGTTAATGGAAAAACGCCTGAGGTGGCGCGGCGCGCGCGGGGGTATGGCTATGTGTTTCAGGCGGCGGGTCTCTATCCATGGCGCACCATCGGCGGAAATATATCTCTGCCGCTTGAGGTCATGGGGTATGACAAGGCTACGCGAGCCGACCGGGTTCGTCATGTTCTTGATCTGGTTGAATTGAGCGGGTTTGAGAAAAAATTTCCCTGGCAACTGTCGGGGGGCATGCAGCAACGTGCCTCGATTGCCCGGGCGTTGGCGTTTGATGCAGATCTGTTGCTGATGGATGAACCATTTGGTGCTTTGGATGAAATTGTCCGCGATCATTTGAACGAGCAATTGTTGCAGTTGTGGATGCGGACCAATAAAACGATTTGCTTTGTGACCCATTCCATTCCCGAGGCGGTGTATCTGTCGACCAAGATTGTGGTGATGTCGCCGCGTCCGGGACGGATTACGGATGTGATTGATAGCCCGCTGCCAAAAGAACGCCCGCTTGAGATCCGCGATAGTGCGCAGTTTATCGAGATTGCACATCGGGTGCGTGCGGGGCTGCGCGCTGGGCATGGAGATCTGGCATGATCCTGCGTTTATGGCAAAGGGTTGCACCAGTGCTGAGCATGGTGGCTGCTTTGATCGTGTTGTGGTACGGCGCGGCGATCTGGCTCAACACCCATTGGGCCGAGGATAAGGCGCAGCGGGCGGGTGTGACGCTGACGACAGCGGCGCTGATTGCGGATACCTGGTCACAGGAAAAACCTAAGTTGCCCGCGCCGCATCAGGTGGCCCATGAGATCTGGAAAACCACTGCGCTGAAAAAAATCACCTCCAAGCGGTCACTGATCCATCACAGTAAGATTACCCTCAGTTCTACGTTATTAGGCTTTGCGCTGGGCACCGTGCTTGGGATCACGCTGGCGGTTGGGATTGTCTATAACCGTACGATGGATATGAGCGTGATGCCCTGGGTGATCGCCTCGCAGACGATTCCGATTTTGGCGGTTGCACCAATGATTATTGTGGTGCTGAACGCGGTGGGGATATCGGGGCTGTTGCCCAAGGCTATTATTTCCATGTATCTGTCGTTTTTTCCCGTTGTCGTTGGGATGGTGAAGGGACTGCGCAGTCCCGATCACATGCAGCTTGATCAAATGCGGACTTGGAATGCCGGCGGAGGGCAAACTCTGTGGTATCTGCGCCTGCCGGCATCAATGCCCTATCTGTTCACTTCGCTTAAAATTGCCATGGCGGCGTCCTTGGTGGGCGCGGTTGTCGGTGAGTTGCCGACCGGCGCTGTGGCTGGTCTGGGTGCCCGTCTGTTAGCGGGTAGTTACTATGGGCAGACCATCCAGATTTGGAGCGCGCTGATTATGGCGGCAATGCTGGCGGCGCTGCTGGTCGGGCTGATTGGTGTTCTGCAGCGGATAACGCTGAAACATATGGGGATGGCATAATGGGCTGGCTGGCGATCGGGCTTCTTGCGTGGCTTGGTGGCTGGGCGATCAATATTCGACTTGCGGCTTTGCCGAAATCTCGGCTGACCGGATTGGCGATCCCGGTGATTTTTGGCCTCAGCCTGGTGGTGATTTGGGAAAGCATGGTGCGGGGTTTTGATGTCTCGCCAATTTTGTTGCCAGCCCCGTCGGCTATATCGGTAAAATTCGTCGGCTCCTTGGGCATTCTGTGGCAAGATTTTGTCCAGACCGTGGTGAAAGGTGCCCTGTCGGGATATGCGATCGGCTGCGGGTCAGCGTTTGCGCTGGCTATAGTGATCGACAGGTTTCCGTTTTTGCAACGCGGCTTGCTGCCGATTGGCAATTTTGTTGCGGCGTTGCCGATCATCGGTATGGCCCCCATTCTGGTGATGTGGTTTGGTTTTGACTGGCAATCCAAATCTGCGGTTGTGGTGGTTATGGTGTTTTTCCCGATGTTGGTGAACACCGTTGAGGGGCTGCGTGCCACAAATATGATGCAGCGCGATTTGATGCGTACCTATGCGGCTGGCTATTGGCAAACGCTGTTGAAATTGCGGCTGCCGGCGGCGATGCCCTTTGTGTTTAACGGGCTAAAAGTGACAACAACATTGGCCTTGATCGGGGCGATTGTGGCTGAATTCTTTGGCTCGCCCATCAAAGGTATGGGATTTCGTATCTCGACCGAGGTTGGAAGATTAGCGCTGGATATGGTTTGGGCGGAGATTACCGTCGCCGCCCTTGCAGGATCAGCGTTTTACGGATCAGTCGCAATGATTGAGAAGAAGGTGACTTTTTGGCACCCATCCCAACGAGGATGAGCAGGAACAAACACAACGATAAGCAACTTGGAGAGAGATTATGAAACGACTACTGACTTCTGCCATCGCTTTGGCACTTGGCATTGCTGCGGGAACAGCTCATGCCGCCGATAAGGTGACGCTACAACTTAAATGGGTCACCCAAGCCCAATTTGCTGGATATTATGTGGCGCTGGATAAAGGGTTTTACAAAGACGCCGGGTTGGATGTTACGATCAAGGCAGGGGGACCAGATATTGCCCCCGCGCAAGTTATCGCGGGTGGTGGCGCTGATGTTGTGCTCGATTGGATGCCCTCTGCTCTGGCCAGCCGTGAAAAAGGTCTGTCGCTGGTCAATATTGCGCAGCCTTTTAAATCATCGGGTATGATGCTGACGTGCCGCAAGGATTCAGGCATCAAGGCACCTGAGGATTTTCGTGGAAAAACTCTGGGTGTCTGGTTCTATGGCAACGAATATCCCTTCCTCAGCTGGATGAGCAGCTTGGGCATTCCGACAGACGGGTCCGACAACGGGGTGACGGTGCTGAAACAGGGCTTTAACGTCGATCCGATCTTGCAAGGTCAGGCCGATTGCGTCTCGACGATGACCTATAATGAATACTGGCAGATCATCGATGCAGGTCTGTCGGCCGACGATCTGGTGGTGTTCAAATATGAAGATCAGGGCGTGGCGACTTTGGAAGACGGCATGTATGTGCTGGAAGATAATCTCGCGGATGCGGCCTTTGCCGACAAGATGGTACGCTTTGTCGCGGCCTCGATGCGTGGCTGGAAATATGCGGAAGATAATTCTGACGAAGCCGCTGGAATCGTTTTGGACAATGATGCCTCTGGTGCACAGACAGAAAAGCACCAAAAGCGCATGATGGGCGAAATCGCCAAACTCACAGCGGGCTCGAACGGCGCGCTTGATCCGGCGGATTACGAACGCACCGTTGCCACCCTGATGGGCGGTGGCTCTGATCCGGTGATCACCAAAATGCCTTCGGGCGCGTGGACCCATGCGATCACAGACGCGGCGCTCAAGTAAAAGCCTAATCACAAAAGATGGCCCGCCGCTTGATGGCGGGCCATCAATGTCTGAGATGAATAAAAGGCTGTTTGGTTTACAAAGCGGCGCGCTGCTTGCGCAATAATACTGCTTGCCCTGCGCAGTTTATCGCTGATGCTAGGGCTGAGAGCCCTTCTGAGACTGCTGTTCTAAAAGATGCACGACATCGACGATTTGTTCACCCTGCAGGTTGACGTGATCACACATGAGCTGGCCGGCGCCAGCGCCGTCACGGGCACGAATGGCGTCAAGTACCGCCGCGTGTTCTCCGACCGATTTCAACATATAGCCTGGAAACTGCGTGACATAATGTCGGTAGGGAAAGGTGATCACCCGCGATGTGGTCAGCTGATCTTGCAAAAGTGTGTTGTGACATCCAGCGATGATCTGATCGTGAAACGCCATATTGGCGACGTTGAATGCAGCAATATCGCCGTCGTGGGCTGCCCGCTGACAGCACAGATTTGCGGCTTCTGCCCCCGTTTTTTCATCAGGGGTCATCCGCCGGGCTGCCAGACGGGCGGCAATGCCCTCTAATTCAGAGACCACGAGAAATGCATCCAGCAGGCCCGAGACGGTGAGATGTCTCACCACCGCTCCGCGCCGGCCTTTATCAGTCACCAGGCCGGTGGCAGCCAATTTTCTGATGGCTTCGCGCACAGGGGTGCGCGAGACGTTAAATTCTGTGGCCAATGCCCTCTCGTCAAGACGCGCTCCCGGTTTGCGAACGCCACTGATTATCTGCGCCTCGATCGCGGTGGCGACTTTATCGGCTTTGCGCTGTGTGGGGTCTTTCATGGGTCTGTGTCATCCGTATCGGTTGCTGCCAGCGAACCAGTCATCATAGCCAGGCTCGGTGCGGATCACGACCGATTTTTTACTCAGATATCCGCGCAGTGCATCCCAGCCGTTTTCCTTGCCAAAGCCGCTGTCTTTGACACCGCCCCAGACCGAGCGTGGGTCGTTGCGATGATGATCGTTCAGCCAGATAATGCCGCCACGGATGTGGCGTGATAACCTGTGCGCACGGGCGATGTCGCGTGACCATATGGATACGCCGAGGCCAAAATCACCGGTATTTGCCAAAGCGACGGCTTGCTCGTCGGTTTCAAAACGGGTGATCGAAATGACCGGACCAAACACTTCGTCTTGGAATAACTGGTGATCTGGGTGTACATCTGCAAAAATAGTTGGTCGGATATAATATCCGTTGGCAAACTCCCCAGTTAATGCGAGCGCTTGGGCCCCGGCGACCTGCCGAGCGCCCTCGGCGCGTGCTGTTGCAATGAACTGGTGACAGCGTCCCAGCGCCGCTTGCGAAATCACCGGCCCCATTTGAGTGGTTTGCTCCATTGGATCGCCCAGTTTAATTTGGTCGGCCCGGGCCGCAAGCCTTTGCACAAATGTGTCATAAATCTGGCTGTGAACGAGGATGCGAGATCCTGCAACACAAGTTTGGCCCGAGGCGACAAAGGCGGCAAACAAAACGCCTGCAACCGCCGCATCAATTTCGGCATCTTCACAGACAACAACGGGTGTTTTACCGCCCAGTTCTAATGTGCTGTTGATGAGGCGTTGGCCGGCAACGCTGGCGACTTTACGTCCGGTTTCTGTGCCGCCGGTCAGATCAATATAATGGATATCATCGGCCGCGCAAAGCGCAGCACCAGTTGCGGGGCCCCCGGTCACGACATTTACCACCCCGTCCGGCAATCCGGCCTGTTTGGCCAACACGGCGATCGCAAGCGGCGATACGGGTGCAAGTTCCGAAGGTTTAATAACGCAAGTATTCCCCGCTGCCAGTGCCGCTGCCAGCTTTTTCATCAAGATCAGCACGGGATGGTTCCAGGGTGTAAGAAGGGCCACCGGGCCAAGCGGTTCGTACTGGGTTAGCGTAACGTAGCCGCCTTTGACCACATTGGATTCGCCCTCTAGCCCCAAGGCAATTCCGGCGAAATATTCTAACCATTCCGGAATGCGGCCCATCTGTGCGTTCATTTCACGCAGAGATCGGCCTGTGACGGTGGATTCTAAAACTGCAAGTAAGGGAATATTATCCCGCACCACTTCTGCGAATGCCCGCAGGTGTTTGCTGCGATCAAACGCGTCCAAGCCTGACCAACCCGCAAAGGCGCCTCGTGCCGCGGATACCGCAGCTGTTACATCCTGGGGGGTTGCCTCTGGGACTGTGGTGAACCGAATGCCTTTTGCAGGGTTCATCACCACAATCTCACCGGGTTGCGATGCGGCATGAAAAGCCCCTCCGTAAAACAGTCCCTTATTGGTTTCTGGCACCAACAGCTCTTCGATGATATTTGGCATAAGTATCCTCTTTTGTGATCCCTATTGGCAACGGCATTGGCTGAGACATGGCCCCGTTACACCGCCTAAAGTGTCCTAACATTCGGTCACAGTAAGGGGCAAACTTGTTGATACCGCTGCTGACTACCCCGAATTGGGATTGTTGTTGATAGCAATCCTAACTCACATCTATAAAAAAGTGCAAATTATCTATTTTTGTATACCAAATTTTCGCGTCCTGCAGTTTTCTAGCGGATACCTGCCAGCTACTCGTAAATAAATTTGACCATTAGCTTATTTTGCGGCTATTTTAATGAAAAGGATGCTGCACCGAGGGTCATTTTCATCTCTTTTGCACATTTGGTGTACCTAAACGGGAGATTTTTTGATGTCCGAAGACGATACCTCGCAGGTACAGACAATGCGGGCAGCTTTGCTGACCGGATATGGCGCACCACTTGCGCTAGAAACTGTTCCACGTCCGATGCCGAAGGCGGATGAAGTGCTGGTGAAAATAGAAGCCAGCGGCGTGTGCTTTACGGATGTGCATATCTGGCGTGGCGACCATGCCGCGCCAGATCCGCTACCGCTGATTATGGGCCACGAGGGCGTCGGACGGGTTGTGGCGCTTGGGGCTGAAGGGGGGCGGTTGAAAATTGGCGACCAGGTTGGGATTGGCTATGTATTTGGAGCTTGTGGCCATTGCAAAGAATGTCTGACGGGTGGCGAAAACTATTGTGGAGAGTTTGATGCAACTGGTTTTAACGTCAGTGGCTGTTTTGCTGAATATGTCTGTATGCGGCACGAATGGGCCAACCTAATTCCGGAAGGGATCGCTCCGACAGAGGCGGCGCCTTTGATGTGCGCAGGTGCGGCGGCCTATGCGTCCTTTCGAAAAACAGCCGTTCAACCCGGTGAAACACTGGCAATTTTTGGTCTTGGCGGATTGGGGCAATATGCGGTGCAAATTGCTAAACTGTCGGGGGTGCGGGTGATTGCTGTTGATATCAACGCCGAAAAACTTCTGACGGCAAAAGCGCTGGGTGCCGATGAAACAGTGATCGCCGATGTGCAGGCCGGTGCGTCCATCCAAGCTTTGGGTGGCGCTGACGGTTGTGTGAACTTTGCACCCGTTGCCGCCACCTGGCCGCTGATGCTGGCCGCCTGTAACCCGCGGGCCAAGATTGTACTAACCGGGGTTCCAGCCGACCAGATGACTTTTTACGCCCATGAGGTTATTGAGCGGGGTCTGCAGGTCATTGGTAGTTCTGCGTCAAACCGTCAGGAAATGACCGAAGTTTTGGCGCTGGCGGCTGGTGGTAAAATAAAGGGTGTTATCAACCAACGGCCTTTCGATGCCATCAATGAGGCGTTGTCTGATTTGATCAACGGCACGGTTGAGGGGCGAAGCGTGCTCACCTTTGAGTAATGCCGATATTACAAGGAAACCTAGATGGATCTTCAACTTAGCGGAAAACACGTTCTGATCACCGGTGCCTCGATGGGGATCGGTGCGCATCTGGCCGAAACCTTTGCCGCAGAAAAGGCGCATCTTCATTTGACCGCCCGCAGCACCGACAAGCTTGAAGCGCTGAAGGAGCGGATTATAGCGAACCATGCCGTTGAGGTCACACTTTATTATAGCGACCTCGCCCAACCCGGTGCCTGCGCAGCGCTGTCTGAGGCCGTCGGGTCTGTGGATATTTTGGTCAACAATGCCGGCGCTATACCAAGTGGCAGCCTGTGGGACGTTGACGAAGAGGCGTGGCGTAAGGGGTGGGATCTCAAGGTGATGGGGTATATTAATCTTTGCCGGTTATTTTATAAAAAGATGCAGGCTGCAGGCGTTGGCGTCATCATTAATAATATTGGCAATGGCGGCGAAGTCTTTGACGCAAAATACATCGCGGGCACAACGGGCAATGCCAGCCTGATGGCGTTCACCCGAGCGTTGGGCGGCAACAGTTTGGCCGATAATATCCGCGTGGTTGGCGTAAATCCTGGGCCGGTGGATACTGACCGTATTTATAATATGTTGAAAAAACGCGCGGCCTCAGAGTTGGGCGATGCCAACCGCTATACAGAATTAGAGGCGACATATCCGCTAGGGCGCCCGGCCCATAAGTATGAAATCTCGGATTTAATCGTATTTTTGGCGTCCTACCGCTCGGGCTATACGTCTGGTGCTATTTTTACCGTTGATGGCGGTATCGCCTCGCGGCGGTCGATTATTTGACGCCGGCAGGCCGCATATTGCAGTACAGATCCCCCAAGCGGGTCGGTATTGTGTTGCCCTCGTCTAATTCAGTTTTGGAGCCGCTTGCGGTCTGCGTGGCGCCCCGGTCCGAGGCGACGTTTCATTTTTCGCGTCTGGGAGTGATAGATATCACTTTGGATCTGGCATCTTTAGCGCAATTTACCTTGGCGGGGCAGGTTGCTGCGGGCGCATTACTGTGCGACGCAGAGGTTGATTGCGTGGTTTGGGGCGGAACTTCGGCCAGTTGGCTTGGGGTCGACCATGATCTTGAATTTTGCAGATTTTTCACCAAAAAGACGGGTGTTCCTGCAGGCAGCTGTGTTCTGGAAATCAATCGTTTTATGGCTGATATCAGCGCCAAGACCTTTGGCCTAGTCTCGCCGTATACCGCCGATGTGCAGCAGAAAATCATTGATAATTATCAGAGCCTTGGATTTAGCTGCCTCGGTGAGCGACATCACGGCGGTGCGCTGAGCAACGATTATGCGATGATTGAGCCCGCCGTGACGGCCCAGATGGTGCGTGACGTGGCCAAACACGCCCCTGATGTGATTTTGATTATGTGCACGAATATGTTTGGGGCAACAATCGCGGCCACTCTGACTGAGGAAATTGGTATTCCGGTTATCGACAGTGCGGCTATTACCTTGGAAGCGGGGCTGAGATTGGCCAAAGCCAAACCCTAGCGTCTGACGGTATTAGATGATCCACTTCATTTGGGCAGCATTGATCTGGGGGGATAGAGCCTCTAGACTTATATGCACAGACGCAGGCGCTTATCCCGATAGGGTAACCGTTAGGAGGGCGTTTGGAGATTCTTAAATAATAGCGCAGGGCAGTTGGATTGGTTTGGTTTTGCAGGTCTGATCGGGGGCAATTTCCGCGAATTTTCATTCGCATTTTCAAAGGGTAGGCCGATATGTTTGGTGCCGAACAACTTTACAAAAACTTCACCCCGGATAAACAGGACAGAGTATCGTGTTAGACTTTGAGGTGTCCAAAGTAGAACCTTGTGAGATCCTCGTTTTGCGGCATCATATGCCTTGCTATGTAGGCCAGTTTCTGGAGGTCGCACCCCGGGCGTCCGCACTGCACGTTGTGGCCAAAACTTTGTTGCAAGTGGGCACCGCGTCCCCAAAGGCTTTGGCGCGGGCAGCTGAATTATTGACACAGTTCGACCTGCCCAAGACGCTGCGGCAACTCTGCTTGATAGCATTCTCTGGCGACCAACAGCAGCGGGTCAATCTTGCGTGCGGCTTTGGCTATGGTTATCTGGCGCAGTTACTGGATGGGCCTACCGCTGGTCTTGATGGAACCAACCGCGACGTGTTGCTTGAAATGAACTTGGATGTCAAAGCCAGCGGTGATGTGATTATTGGCTCTTTTGGCTGTGAAGCCGTCTGGCAAAGGGTCTGTGACCACTGTGTTGATGTCACCTGTTTTTTGAGGTCTGTGGCATGAGTAAAGGTCGCCTTATTGCGGTTGTTGGTCCATCTGGTGTTGGTAAAGACAGCGTAATGGCGGGCTTGGTAGCGCGCCGGCCCAAGCTGCATTTGGTGTGCCGGATGATCACCCGTCCGGCGCATGTCGGTGGGGAAGCGTTTGATGCGGTGAGCGACCAAGAGTTTGCCCAGCATGTGGCCGACCAGACGTTTGCGCTGCATTGGCAGGCGCATGGCTTGCGGTACGGGATTGCTGCGCAGCAACTGGCCTGTCTGTCTGAGGGTGGGGATGCGTTGGTCAATCTTTCGCGCGGTGTTCTCAAAACGGCCGACAGGCAGTTTGACAAGATGATTGTGCTGTCTTTGACCGCCCCCAGTTCGGTGTTGGTTGCGCGTCTGCAAGGCCGGGGCCGTGAGAGCGCAGAACAGATTTTGGCGCGGTTGGCACGCTCTGGCTTTGCCCTGCCAAAAGGGTTGCGGGTGCTAACAGTTGATAATTCCCGCACCTTGGACCAGACGATAGAAACCATATTAGGTGCTCTTTACCCCGACAGTATAAACCGGGAAATCTCGTGAAACCGGCCAGTATCATCTTCGCCCACAAGGCTCAGAGCATCAAGGCAGAACGGCGTCATCAACGGGCTCAGGATTGGTTCCAGCGCGGATAGGACCGCAGGTGCGTTGCTTTTACTCAACTTACCCGTCAGGGTCATGTGAAATCGAAATTCATCAAGAACATAGGGATAGCCCCAGTTCACCAGTAACGCTTCTTGACGGGCACTCAGGTTTGATTGGCGGCGGCGCGCAAGCTCTCTGGCGGATGCAGGCGCGCGGAACTGGTCAAGGTCTTTAACCGCAGTTCTGGCGAGCGCCAGCAGCGCTGGGGGTGGGTTTCGCACTGTCAAAGCCAGAAAACGCCCCAGTTGGGTCAGGCACAGACCCTCGGTTTGCACCGGGCTTAGGCCTTTACACAGGGTTTCCAAAGCCCCTTGCAGCGCGGTAAAGCTATGGCCGTCAGCCAGGCGAAACGGCGGCTTTATAGTGGCATGGAACCCGTATTTGTGCGGTGTTGCTGTTATATTGGCAACCGGTATCGGCAAATGGGCAAGCTGCGGGTGTGCAACGGATTTGCCGCTCGCGATATCCCAACCCAGCCACGCGGCGCCAAATTTGGCCAAGGCGCCTCGGTGTGGCGTGTAATAGACCGCAAACCGGTTCAGTTTCATTGCAGACGCCTTTCCATAGTTTGTCTTATTGCACTCAACTAAACTAACGCCCAAATGACACGAGCTAGTATTCTGGCCTATGCCAAGCTCGTCTTGCCAGTTACAATTTTTATCAGATCGTCCGGGGTCAAAAACGAAATTATTACAGCAGGAGCGCAGAACGCGGCAGTGTCAAAGGGCGCAACCGGTTGCGGTGGCGACTGCGTGGCGCAGCGGGTGGGCCTGATCTGCTTTTTTTGTTTCGCGCAAACTCCCAAGCTGCGGGGTGTATGGGTGCATGGGCGCGGATGTCATAGTTTTTGTCAAGCTGTGTGATCGGTGACGGCCGTTGCAGCGGTATTGAGACTGCGTGGCCATCAGCGTTTTAACGTATCACCAAAGTCGATCTTTGGCACCAATTCTTGTACCCTTTCGAACGCGCCTTTCGGGTCGCTGACCTGCTGGACAATCATTTCCGCAGCTTTGCGGCCAATTTCATTGCGGCAGGCATCCATCGTGGCCAATTGTCGAGGTAAGCCCTGTAATAATTCAACCCCGTTAAAGCCCGCTAGCCCAATCTGATTTGGGATATCGATACCCTGCTCGATCAGATACAGCAATCCACCGGCGCCGATCAAATCATTGGAGAAATACAAGAAATCCAGTTTAGGATTGCGTCGCAATAATTCTTGCGTCATCTCGCGTCCCTTGACGAGGGCCGAGCCGCCAGAGTAAAATTCTTGGTCTGTCACTTCGACGCCACTTTTTGCCAAAGCTTCGGTAAAGCCTTCAAAGCGTTTGCGTGCCCGGTGGTCCAACGGCATTTTTGTGCCCAGAAATCCGATTTTACGGTAGCCCGCCTTCAGAATTGAGACTGCCATTTCCCGTCCGGCGCGACGGTGTGAAATACCGACCATCGCATCCACAGGGCTGCCGTCAATATCCATGATCTCAACCACTGGAATACCTGAGGCTTTCAACATAATAGCTGAGTTCTCGGAATGCTCCAGTCCGGCGATAATTATCCCCGAGGGCCGCCATGACAGCATTTCATACAGCACCCGTTCTTCTTTTTCAGGTAGATAGTCGGTCACTCCCACCACCGGTTGCAAATCCGTGGTTTCAAGGACCTCACTTATTCCAGTCATAACTTCGGGAAATACCATATTGCTGAGAGATGGAATAATGACTGCGACGAGGTTGACGCGTTGACTGGCCAATGCACCGGCAATTTTATTGGGGACATAACCGAGCTGTTTGGCTGCCAAAAGGACTTTGTCGCGGGTGTTTTGACTGACATCACCGCGATTGCGCAAGACACGGCTAACAGTCATTTCTGACACGCCGGATGCTTGAGAGACATCGCGAAGTGTCAAAGGGTGGCGGGGCGCGGTGCTCATAATGCTGGGTCCTTCGTTTTCTTTGTGACAGTAGCGCAAACAATTCTGTCGGTGCAAGAGCCGCTGTCACAGCTATAAAACGGGGGGAACGGCATGGTCACCGTTGACCCTCTCTGAGCCAGCCAGCTGTCATCAAGCCTGCAATCAATAGTAAAACTACCCATGGTGGTAACAGCGCCAGCTGGGTGATATCTCGGGTTTCAAAGGCTTGGCGGGGCGTGAGGCCAATCCATCCCCGACCTGCCGCTTTGCGCCCTGGGCGCACATCTCTGAGCCCGGGCAGGGCTGCGGTCATTTGGATGACACCGCCGCCGGTGGATGCAATTAGCGGCTGTAAAAGTTCCGCCGTCGCAATAGTATGTTCAAACTCTCTCGGGGCGGTGGGGCCAAGTCCGATCACACTTGATTGATCGTCCCCTGTGAGCCGATAAAGACCCAGCTCATCCGTCGGCAAGTCGGCTTCAAACCGGCCCGGTGTGGTCTGTTTCAAATTTAGCAGGCTCTTGTTGCCACGGGGCGAGATCACGGTAACGGGCGCGATGTTGTCTTTCAAGCTTTGGCGGATGATTTTCAAGCCTTCGCCATAGGCAAGGGCAGTGAGCGTTTCCTCCTCGAGGTCTGGTTCTTTCATCATCCAATGTGCCAGCCGACGCAGCAATTCACGCTGGGGCCCACCGCCTTCAAAACCTCTGTGCCAGAGCCAAGCGTGATCGGAAGCCAATAGCGCCACGCGGCCCTCGCCTTGGCGGTCAAGGATCAAAAGTGGCCGTTCATCCGCGCCGGACATCAGAATGTGCCCTGAGGTTTGGGTGACTTCTATCTGGCGCAGCCACCGGCCCCACTCAGTCTTATCGCTGGACAGATCAGCGGTTACCGGATGCTTTTGCCCCACCGCAGTTAACGTGGGGCGAAACGGCTTTGTGACCACGCGGGCTGTCGGCTTGGCGGGAAGGATGGCGCTGAGTGGTGAGCGATACAGACTGTTGGCGCTGGCAAAATCTGAACCCGCAGCCACCAGAACAGCGCCGCCGTTTTGTACATAATCCACAACGTTTTCGAGATAAAGTGCGGGTAAGATGCCCCTGCGTTTATACCGATCAAAGATAATCAGGTCGAAATCATGGATTTTTTCCATGAACAATTCTCGGGTTGGAAACGGAATAAGTGACAGCTCATCCACCGGCACGCCGTCTTGTTTGTTAGGTGACCGCAAGATTGTGAAATGCACCAGATCGACGGCACTGTCTGATTTCAAAAGGTTCCGCCAAATTCGACCGCCTGCGTGGGGTTGGCCAGAAACCAGCAATACCCGCAAGCGATCACGCACGCCATTGATCTGAACCAATGCGCTGTTGTTTCGATCTGTCAACTCACCGGTGACTTTGGGGGTCTCAAATTGGATGATATTTCTGCCTGCGTGCGGCAGCGTTATCGGCAGGCTCAGATCTTGGTCAAGCGGCACTTGATAGCTTTGCGAGGGACCGCCATCCACTGAAATGATCAGTGGGACAATCGCCGAGGTTGCTGGGGCAGCGCCGCTGTCTTCGACCCTCAGCGTCAGGGTGATTTCCTCGTCCAGAATTGCAAAGGCGGGAGCATTTTTTACAATCACCCTGCGGTCCCAGTCAGTTGGTCTGCCGCTGAGTAATAGATGCAGTGGCGCGGGCAAATCTGGCGCCAATTCAAGGTCATGCAGATGACCGTCCGATAATACAATAATCCCGGCAATGCGTTCGTTAGGCAATTTGGACAGCTGTTCGGACAGGGCGGTCATCAGCAGACTGCCGGTGTCATCTGGGCCGTCTTTCACCTCAATCTGGTGGACTTGGGTGTTGGGGCGGGCCGCCAGAGCAGCCTCAATCTGGGTCACGCGATTTTGCGTCAGGGTCGCGCGATCTGCCAGCGACTGGCTCGCGCTTTGATCGACCAAAACCACTACAATATCTTTAAGTGGGGTGCGGTCTTCGCTTTGGTACATTGGCTGTAGCAATGCGCCGACCACCAGCAGCGCCCCAGACCCGCGCAGTGCCCATCCACTGAGACCACGCCAGAGTGCGATACCGGTGAGCACGACCACAACCAGAGCGGCCAATCCAATAACCGGCAATGGCAACGACGGCGAAAAGACGATGCTTTCGGTCATTGTCCCAACCTATCTAGTAGGGCCGGCACATGCACTTGGTCGGATTTATAATTACCGGTCAAGACATGCATCACCAGATTGATGCCAAATCGATAGGCCAGCTCGCGTTGACGGCTATCGCTTGCATTGCGTCCAATTGGGAACATCTGTTTGCCCTGTGCATCCACTGCCCATGCGGCCGCCCAGTCATTGCCGCCGATAATCACTGGGCTGACGCCGTCGTTGAGATTGCGAAACGGCATGCCTGCGGCTTTCTCGACTGCCTGAGGGGCGGCCTCTACCCAAATGTCCCGCTGAGTGTACCGGCCGGGAAAATCCTGTAACAGATAAAAGGCCCGGGTCAGGACATGGTCTTGTGGCATCGGCTCAAGCGCGGGTATGTCAATACCATAGGTAATTTTTTGCAGTCTAAGACTATTAGGGCTGCTGGTACCAAACCCTGCTATATCGCCGTCGCGGGTGTCAAACACGATCATTCCACCAGACTTTAGAAAGGCGTTCAATTTGCGGTAAGCCTTTGAGGAGGGCGTCGGTTGATCTGCTGTTATTGGCCAATACAGCAGCGGATAAAACATCAACATGTCACGTTCAAGATCCAGACCAACGGGTGCGGCCGGTTCCACGGATGTACGGGCAAACAGCGTTTGTGACAGCCCATCGAGACCAGCCTTGGAGATCGCGTCAACCTTGCTATTGCCGGTCACCACATATGCCAGCGTCAGCTCAGAACTGGCCTGCCATGCCTTTTCGGACACCGCAGCGCCTGCGTTTCCGTTCGTCGCCGGTGTGCGAGCCTCCGCGCCATCGTCCTGCGCGCAGGCGGGTCCGGTACTTGAAAGAGTTGCCAAAAGACAGAGCACGGCTACGGTTGATACCAACCTTCCGCTCAGTGATAAAGTGGCCAAAACATCGACAAGCAGGATCAGCAGGGCCAGTATCAGGCACCAGCCGCCAAGGGGTGTTTCTAATCGGTCGCTGAGGCCGCGCAGATTGGTGCCATTGGGCCAGATAGCGGGCAGAAGGCGGCTGTCTGGTCCAATCACATTGCGCGCGACTTGTTCTTTGGCATGGGTATAAAGGCCGGGCCGTATCTCTGCGGAGAGCGGGGCGTCGAACAATTTTTCGGCAGCGATGCCGGCGAGGCGCGTGGCGGGCTCAAGCTGGCCCTGTGCGCTCAGCATCTGGCTGGGCTGCCATATTGTGCCCTGCAGACTTTTCATATCGGGCTCGCTGCCAGCCACGGATTGCGACAGCCGCTCCAGCATTTGCACGAACAAACCCGACAGTGGCAGACTGGACCATTCGGCATTAGCGGTGACATGAAACAGAACGATCTGACCTTTGCCTGATTGTTTGCGGGTGACCAATGGCGTGCCGTCGGCAAGCATTGCGATCACGCGCTGTGACAAAGACGGGTCGGGTTGTGCCAAGACCTGAGCCGAGACGCGCACATCGTTGGGAATCTCAAGTCCGAAAAAAGGCGAGTTTGGTGCAAATGCCGCCAAAGACTTTGGTGCTCCCCAACTCATCGCGCCACCCACGGTTCGGCCACCGGCGCGCAGCCGTACCGGCATCAGTGGATGCTCTGTGGTGCGGCTGAGATCACTGGTTGCCAGCCGTGGTCCGGCAAAGCGCAGCAAAAGACCGCCCTCGGCCACCCATTGGCCGAGGGCGGTCTCTTCAGTTGTTGAGAGCTTTGCAATATCGGCTAGCACGACTAAGTCTGGGTTGGCCGGCAGCAACGTTGTCAGGTCACCCGACAGCAATTCTGCGCTTGGGGCATAGGCTTTGGCGATAAAATGCAGGGGCGAAAGCAGCTCCAAGCCCTCGCGGTCAGCCCCTTCCGATATCAATGCCACCTCGCGGCGTAACAGGCTGTTGCCGGTCAAGCTGACCCCTGCGGCCGAGGTCTGTCCGACGATGTCAAACCGGCTGACCCGCTCGCGCAATTCTGCGGGCAGGCTGAATTGAACCGGAATGCGCGTTGCGCTTTCTGTGAACGCGGTGGTGATTGTACTGATAATCTGTGATCGCCCGTTTGGATCAGTGCCATGGGCCCTGATGGTCACGCTTTGATCCACTGTGTTGGGCAGGCGTATCGCATGGAGCGTTATAATCCCGTCGCTCAACTTGGCTGGCTCCAGCGCGAATAGTGTTTGTTCGGTTTCTATGACCTCGACGTCCCCCCGGTTTTGTAGCGCGGATAAAAGAGCGGCGCGGCCGGTTTGGGCCAGCCCATCCGACAGCCACAAGCTATCAAAGGGCTGATCGTTCAACCCCTGCAGGGCGGTCTGCATCTTTGAGGCGTCTGGCACCCAGGGGGTTGGGGCGAGACCGGGCAGATGTTCTTGCCAGCTCTGGGCGCTTTGAAACACCGGCGTGGACGGGGTTGTGAGACGAACTATCGCCACGGGCCGACCGTCACGGGCGGCTTGGTTGAGGACCCGATCAAGCAGGAATTGATGGGCTTGCCAGTCGCGGGCGGCAGCCCAGCCGCCATCCAGCAAGATCAGCAGATCGCTGCGCTTGATCGTAGTGCTTTGAGGGTTGAGCAGAGGGCCTGCCAGACCGAGGATGATCAGCCCGAGTGCAAGCATGCGGATCAACAGCAACCACCAAGGGGTGCGATCGCTGATCTGGGTTTTGTCGCGCAGACCCAGCAATAGAATCACTCCAGGAAAAAACCGCCGGATTGGGGCGGGTGGAACTGCGCGCAACAGCAGCCAAAGCACAGGAAGGCCCAACAAGGCAGACAGCAGCCAAGGGGTCAGAAACGTGAGGCTCATGACCGTTGCGTCCCGTCTCCTAAGGCGTGATACAGCCACAGGAGTGCAGATTGCGCCGCGCGGTCTGTCATATGGCGATGATATTGCCAACCGGTCCGCTGGCAAAGATCACGCAGGGCTGAACAACGGGTTTCGATACGCTCCACATAATCGGCCTTCAGATCGCTGGCTTTCAGGCTCTCGTGGCGCAACTTGCCACCCAAGCTTTCAAAGATGGTGCGGCCGCTAAATGGAAATTGCAGCTCGATCGGGTCGAGCACCTGCAGTAAAACACCCGTTGCGTTGCGGTCGGTGGCGCGCCCGACTGCAGTCGTTACCGGCTCTATCGGGGCCATGAAATCCGAGATGAACACCACGCGGGCGTTTGGCTTGAGGGCACCGATCGCTGGGGCGGCATAGTCTTGGATATCATCCACCTCAAGCCGGTCGCTCAGATGCTGAACCTGTTGGGCCCCGCGGCGCGGCGCGAGGGTGCCATCGCTCAACCCGACCCGTTCGCCTTTGCGCAAGAGTAAAATTGACAGCGCCAGCGCGATTACGCGCGTGCGATCCGACTTTGTTGTGCGCCCTGCATGGCCTGTGAACCGCATAGAGGCACTCTGATCCACCCATAATTGAGCGGTCTGTGCATTTTTTAATTCATGTTGGCGTACAAAATGATCATCGCCTCTGGCTGATTGACGCCAGTCGATCATCCGATGACTTTCGCCGTCATACAGCGGCCGGTATTGCCAAAAATCATCGCCAGATCCGGGGCGCCGCCTGCCGTGCTCGCCCAGCAGCACTCCGTTGGCAAGATGCTGCGAGCGTAAAAGCAAGCCCGGCAAATGCGCGGCATCGCATTCGGCTATGTTGCGGATGTCATGGGCGCTTATGCTCACGCTGCCGCCTCGTGGCCAATTATTTTTTGACAGGTTTGGTCGATGAGGTCCGTCAGGTTCTCGCCACGCGCACGGGCCGCGAACCCGAGCGACATACGGTGGGCAAGAACCGGCTGTGCCATCGCCACCGCATCCTCAATCGAGGGCGCCAGTCGGCCTGCCAGCAAGGCGCGAGCTCGACTAGTCATAACAAGGGCTTGCGCTGCCCTTGGCCCGGGGCCCCAGACAACATTGTCGCGGATATCATCGTTGGCCTCGGCCTCATCTGGGCGCAGGGCGCGGACCAGATCGAGGATAAACTCTACCACGCTTTCGCCCACGGGAATGCGCCGCAGCAAATCTTGGGCCGCGATTAAAGTTGTGGGGGTAAACACAGCATGGGCGCTGTCTTGTTCAAGGCCGGTTGTGGCAAGCAAGATCCCACGCTCGGTTGCCCGGTCGGGATAGGGCATGTTGATCTGAACCAAGAACCGGTCGAGCTGTGCCTCGGGCAGGGGATAAGTGCCTTTCTGCTCGATCGGATTCTGTGTGGCCAGTACGTGAAACGGAGCTGCAAGCGGGCGATCTTGTCCGGCTGTGGTTACTTTATATTCCTGCATGGCTTGTAAAAGTGCTGATTGTGTTCGTGGGCTGGCACGGTTGATCTCATCGGCCATCAGCAATTGAGTGAAAATGGGCCCGGGCAAAAACCGGAACCCGCGCCGGCCGTCCTTATCGTGATCCAATACTTCCGAGCCGAGGATATCGGCGGGCATCAAATCGGGGGTGAATTGCACCCGTTTTCCGTCCAACCCCATCACCACTGCCAAGGTTTCCACCAATTTGGTCTTACCCAGTCCAGGCAGACCTACAAGAAGCGCGTGCCCGCCACACAGTAAAGTTGACAGCGAGAGTTCAACGCTTTCTTCCTGACCGATGAACTGGCGGGTGATCGAGGCCTTGGCCTGAGCTAGTTTTTCGCCCAATAGGTCGATTTCTGCCAGTAAATTTGCGTGATCGGTCATGACATTTCCTTCTTGCGACGTATGTTCTCTTGTAAGAGACTATTGCGTATATTGGAAATGGCAAAAAATGAGTGGACAAAAGATTGTGACCCCCTCGGCAGAGGGATTAGCGGCCGCGGCGCGCGCAGCGACGGGTAAAGCCATGCCACCGGTGCATTTATGGTCACCGCCGTTTTGTGGAGATCTCGATATGCGGATTGCCCGTGATGGGACCTGGTTCTATCAAGGCACCCCGATTGGCCGGTTTGAATTGGTGAAACTGTTTTCAGGCATTCTGCGCAAAGACGGGGATAAATATTTTCTGGTCACCCCAGTCGAAAAAGTGGGGATTATCGTCGATGATGCCCCTTTTGTGGCCGTGGACTGTGAGGCATCGGGTGAAGGGTCTGACCAGACGCTGATATTTGAAACGCAGGTTGGTGATCTTGCCCTGGCCGGGCCTGATAACTCGATACGTGTTCTGCGCGATCCTGAGACTGGAGAGCCGTCGCCCTATGTGCACATCCGTGCCGGTCTAGAGGCGCTGATTGATCGCAAAACTTTTTACCGCTTGGTCGAGCGGGGCGCCCATCATACCCATGGGGGCCAAAACTGGTTTGGTCTGTGGTCAGCGGGTGTCTTTTTCCCGGTGATTCCCTCTGGTGAATTGGAGGGGTAATCACCCCTCACGCCAAGCTCCATTGGCCAGATCGCCTAAGGCCCACGACCCCACCCGGTGGCGGATCAGTCGCAGTGTGGGCGTGCCTATGGCAGCGGTCATCCGCCGCACCTGACGGTTTCGCCCTTCGGAAATTGTAATATCAAGCCAGCTGTCGGGCACAGTTTTTCGAAACCGCACCGCGGGATTGCGGGGCCAAAGCCCAGACGGCGGATCAATGCGGGTGACCACTGCGGGGCGGGTTAACCCGTCTTTGAGCCGCACCCCGTGGCGCAATTGGGCAAGCATGCTCTCGTCTGGTACGCCTTCCACCTGTACCCAATAGCTTTTGGAGGTGTTGTATTTTGGGTCGCTGATTTTGGCTTGTAACGCGCCGTTGTCGGTCAGCACCAGCAGACCCTCGCTGTCTTTATCCAGGCGGCCGGCGGCATAGACATTGGCCACGTTAATAAAATCCGACAGCGTTTTACGGCTTGAGGCGTGGCTACTTTTGTCGGTAAATTGCGACAAGACGTTAAAGGGTTTATTGAACAAGATCAGCTTTGTCACGGCACGGCTCTAATGCGCATCGGCCCAGTTGCTGCCCTGCCCTGCATCAACAATCAGCGGCACATCCAGCCGGACCACCGGATCGGCCGCCCCCTCCATCACCTGTTTGGCCGCGGCAATCAGCGGATCTACTGCGTCTTCAGCGACCTCAAACAACAGCTCGTCATGCACCTGTAACAGCATGGTGGCGGGCAGAGATGCGATGGCATCCGGCATCCGGATCATCGCCCGGCGGATGATATCGGCCGCCGTGCCTTGAATAGGGGCGTTGATCGCGGCCCGTTTTGCGAAGCCGGCGCGCGGACCTTTGGCGTTGATCTCGGGGGTGTGAATGCGACGGCCAAAAAGGGTTTCAACCCGGTCATGGGCGCGGGCAAAGCTGACCGTGGCATCCATATATTCCCTGATGCCTGGAAAGCGTTCGAAATAACGGTCGATAAAGCCCTGGGCCTCGCCACGTGGAATCCGCAGATTACGTGCCAGACCAAAGCCAGAAATGCCATAAATGACGCCAAAATTAATCGCTTTGGCCTGCCGTCTGATGTCTGGGGTCATCTGATCGAGCGGCACGTCGAACATTTCTGATGCGGTCATTGCGTGAATGTCCTGACCGTCGCGAAACGCCTCTTTCAAGGCGTCTATTTGCGCAACATGTGCCAGAATGCGCAGCTCGATCTGCGAATAGTCGAGGCTGACCAACACCTTTCCCGGTTCGGCGATAAAGGCCTCGCGGATGCGCCGTCCGTCTTCTGAGCGCACGGGGATATTTTGTAAATTTGGATCGTTTGATGACAGGCGTCCGGTATTTGCCCCTGCGATTGAATACGAGGTATGGACCCGACCAGTGTCAGGGTGAATGTGATCCTGCAGCGCGTCGGTGTAGGTTGATTTTAGTTTGCTCAATTGGCGCCAGTCTAGAACCTGGCGCGGTAGCTCGTGTTCGGTTGCCAGGTCTTCTAAGATATCTGCACCGGTGGCATAAGCGCCAGTCTTACCTTTTTTTCCGCCCTCAAACCCTAGCTTGTCAAATAGAATTTCGCCCAACTGTTTGGGGCTGCCGACGTTAAAGCTTTGACCGGCAAGTGTGTGAATGCCGGCCTCAAGCCCCGCCATTTTTTGAGCGAAAGTGTTCGACATCCGGCTCAGCTTGTCACGGTCGACCTTGATGCCCGAGCGCTCCATAGCGATGAGCACGGGCACCAAAGGACGCTCCATGCTTTCATAGACGCGGGTGACCTGATTTTGATGCAGGCGCGGTTTAAACAGTTGCCATAACCGCAGCGTGATATCGGCGTCTTCGGCTGCATATGGCACGGCATCATCAATTGGCACACGGTCAAAGGTAATTGCAGATTTGCCACTGCCCAGAAGTGGTTTGATGGGAATAGGTGTGTGATTGAGATAGCGCTCTGACAGCGCGTCCATCCCGTGGTTGTGCAGGCCGGCATGCAGGGCATAAGACAGCAACATAGTGTCATCGATTGGGGCAATGGTGATGTCATGGCGCGCTAGAATTTTGGCATCATACTTCATGTTTTGGCCGATTTTCAGCACCGCCGGATCTTCGAGCAGAGGCTTGAGAACCGTCAGCACAGCGTCGAGATCCAGCTGCCCCTCGGCCAATGTATCGGAGCCAAACAAATCATCGCTGCCGGCATCTTTATGGGTCAGCGGAATATAGCACGCATTGCCTGCCTCAACGCAGAGAGATATGCCCACCAGATCAGCGCGCATATCGTTGAGGCCGGTTGTTTCGGTATCGACAGCCACAGTGCCGCGCTCATAGATCTGTGTGACCCAGGCCTCAAGCTCGGCCATATCGGAAACCCGCGCGTAGGTCTTGGAGGTAAAATCCTGTATCTTTGATATCTCGTCTTTACCATCTTTGGGTTGGACGGTTTGCGCGATTGCTGGGGCTGCGACCTTAAACTGATCTGATACCCGTTTGGTTAGGGTTCGAAACTCCATTTCTGCGAGAAACCCAAGCAGGGTTTCAGGGTCCACGTCGCGTACTTCGAGATCATCAAGAGTGAAATCAAGCGGTGTGCTGCGGTCGAGCTGCACCAATTGCCGCGACAGGCGGATCTGGTCGGCATTGTCGATGAGCGAGGCGCGCCGCTTGGGTTGTTTGATCTCGCTGGCTCGTTCCAGCAGGCTGTCGAGGTCGCCGTATTCATTGATTAAAAGTGCGGCAGTTTTAATGCCGATCCCGGGTGCGCCGGGCACGTTATCAACGCTGTCACCGGCCAGAGCTTGAACATCGACCACCCGTTCTGGGCCAACACCAAATTTTTCCCAGACACCATCGCGGTCGATGCGGCGGTTTTTCATCGCATCAAACATCTCAACACCGTCGCCAACCAATTGCATCATGTCTTTATCCGAGCTGATGATTGTCACGCGCCCACCAGCGCTTTGGGCCTGCGTCGACAGCGTCGCGATGATATCGTCAGCCTCAAATCCCGCGAGTTCTTTACACGCGATGTTGAACGCCTCTGTGGCACTGCGGGTCAGTGGCATTTGCGGGCGTAAATCTTCGGGCATGGCGTCACGGTTGGCTTTATACTGGTCATACAGATCATTGCGGAACGTATGACTGCCTTTGTCGAACACCACCGCGACGTGGGTCGGGGCCTCCGGACCGGTGTTGCTTTCAACATAGCGGTGTAACATATTGCAAAAGCCCGCGACCGCCCCGATCGGCAACCCGTCTGATTTGCGCGTCAGCGGTGGCAGCGCGTGATAGGCGCGGAAGATGAAAGCCGATCCATCAATCAAATGAAGATGGTGCCCTTTGCCGAAACCCATGACTTTCCCTTTGCGTTTTGCGAAATCTAGTTGAGTGAGGGTTACAGGAGCCACCGGTTTTTGACCATTCCCTTTTTACACCCTGATTGGCCTTGTAGCGTTTAGTGAGAGCCCGGCGTGCAGGCGCTCAGGTTTAAGCAGCGCATCTCTGCAATATTTGCCACCGTTATATTTGAATATCAGCCCAGACGCGTTTTTACCGCGCCGATCCTAACCATGACAGCAGTCTTGCGTGCCTGCCACCACGATAGATAAGCGCAATGACATCCGGCTTTTGTTGTTTGATGTGAGCTGCCTGTAGGAATTTGCATTTGAGATTGGTTATAACGTGCCATATCAAAAAAACAGCCCATATCAAAAAAAACGGCTGGACTTTCGGTGTTGCTGCTGACGGAGATAGCGGTCGGAAAGACGGCAGTATATCGTCCAGCTATCTCCGCTTCGGTACTGGGACAACAGCAACACCGATGTAGTGTGTAACGCCCTGTCGGCGCTATTCTTTATGGGTCAAAACAAATAATTAAAGTGCCCTAAAACATATTTTCGACGGTCGTTATACTTACTGAAGTGAAGAACTGGACACCCGACCTTCGGACAACACTCCGCTTCCACTGCTCACGGGATACCCTCTCGCGTGTCTTAATGCCTTCTGGTATCCAAAAGCAGTGGAAGCGGTTTACCCCCCCCCACATTTTAATCACCGATGACTAGGCTTTGGCTGCGTTTCGAATGCAAGATGGTGAACCTACGCTACAACTTTTGTTGCAGTGATGTGTTGGGCTAACCTACGTGGTAGTGGATTTCAGGCTGGAAATATTTCTGATACACACCTCCCTGACACCAAAACCCGAAAGTTTTGGTAAGAGATTACCAACGGTGCAATCACATCAGGAAGCTACACAAGCCGCTATTCAAACCAAAAAAGAACTCGCGCCAATCATCATACCGCGTTCTATCAGACCTGAGAGCAGCGAGAAAAACACTGTGACATGCTGGATGGTTGTGGATGGACATAATCGCCTAACGGCTTACCGATCTAGCGGCGGGCGCACCCAAATTCCCGCTGTTATTTTTGATGGGTCTCCGCTGGATGCAGTGCTTCTGGCTATCAAATAAAATAATAGAGATAAGCTTCCAATGACATCCCAAGAAAAGCTCTTCACAGCTTGGTCAGTGTTCGTGGTAGTGCGTGGGGTGAAGGGGCAAACCAAGGCAATCCTAGACCTTGGTGTTTCAAAGGGTGCGCTCCAAAGATTTCGAAAACAATTCAGACTTATTACCGGCGACATTATTTCTGAAAAGCTGGAAGATTCAAAGATTCAAAGATTCAAAGATTCAAAGATTGAAGAATTTGAATGGAAAAGGGCGAGAGATTACCCTGAAAATCAGGACACTTCTAAATGGGGCAAAGATGCAGATGATAAATATGTCATTGAGCTGAATGAGAAGTTATTCAAAACTTTTGGACATACACTCAAGAAGGCGAATACAGAATTAATTAGTCATGGCTTAGAGCTATATCTTGGTGAACGGGCTTCTTGGCTATCCTAGAGTGGCACCGTGAAGACTTGCTGCGTGACGACAATAACTGGAGAGGTTGGGACACAGCAACAGATCGATATGCGCCACCTGTAACACCCTTTTTGAGCACACAGACTTCTGACAAGACCTGCAGATTAAAAGGAAGAGCGGAGCGGTAAGTTACGCTTCATCTAACTTTTATCCAATAAAGCATAACTGCGTCGCTGTTTAGCGATGGGACAGAACCATCAGCGGTGTGACATTCAGCCCGGATGGGAAGTACATCGTTACGGCGATGCAAGAGAACGCGCTGCACGGGTGGCGTTTACGCGATAAAGGAGAGCTGGAAATGTCAGGATATCCTGCAAAGATAAAAAGCTTTGCTTGGATAGGAGACGCACCGCACCTTGCAACTTCTGGTGCAAATGAAGCGATTTACTGGCTGTTTGACGGCAAGAATGGGCCATTGGGCCGTGCACCAATTTGCGTAGCCGATGGAGGCAAGCAAATAGCAACCTGCGTGCAAGCTTTGTCTGAGGAAAATGTGGTCTTTGCCGGGTTTCGCGATGGCGCTGTCCT
>Ga0115004_10000352_pt1 | contig 34156 bp, 53 predicted proteins | sample ArcticOcean_MG_C_10_FD_88737 | JGI IMG/M metagenome (GOLD analysis project Ga0115004, IMG submission 88737) | Marine microbial communities from western Arctic Ocean - ArcticOcean_MG_CB11_90 | ecosystem: Environmental > Aquatic > Marine > Oceanic | place: Arctic Ocean: Canada Basin | collected... | reverse complement strand
GAATAAAAAAGAATATAGCAAACGTATTAATAGTGCGGTATTTCCTGGAACACAGGGTGGGCCACTAATGCATATAATCGCAGCGAAAGCTCAATGTTTTATAGAAGCTCTAGACCTTGACTTTCCAGTATACGCGCATAATGTAATAAATAATGCAAAAGCAATGTGTAGAGTATTTCGAGAGCGTCGTGTGAAAGTACAGACACAAGGAACCGATAGCCACATTATTCTAATAGACTTAACAAGTAGTAAGTATAGTGGTCGTGAAGCCGCTGACCTGCTTGAAGCTAATGGTATTACTGTAAATAAGAATGGAATTCCAAACGACTCCCGTAGCTTTCTAGAGACGAGTGGCATCCGTATTGGTACAGCCGCTGAGACTACAAGAGGGCACGACGAGGAGTGGTTCACTGCCCTAGCCCACAGAATATCAGATATACTAGCAGGCATAGGTGAAAGTAATGGGGACCTAAAATACGAGGAGTGGCCGTAAAAAACTCTTGACTTTCTTCCTCTTTTCTAGTATAATATTGTTTAATGAATCGCGGGTACTATATGTTGTTTACCTTTTCTAACACATAAAAGAACTAATAAGGATAAACCTTGATTCCTACAAAGATTTCTACAGCAAATCCAAAGATTAAATGGCTGCCTGGGTATCTAGTGCGAATACACAGTGATAACGGGTGTACAGCACGTATCTGGTGCGAAAAACGTCTAGAGCAGACAGCGTGGGTGTTTAAACCTTGGACTGCTTCATCAGAACATACCTTCTACTTCGAGTCTGAAGAGTTGGCGTGGGTGTTTATAGCAAAGTTTGGGCTATAACGCAAGAGAGTAAGGAGAAACTAATGAGACGAGTAAGAAACCTTTTAATAGCTTTTGACCAATTTGTATGGGTAGTTGTTACCCTTGGCTGGGGACACCCAGATGAGACAATCTCATCTGCTTCCTATAGATATGAGAAAGAGGCTTTATGGGCTAAGATTATGCGTCCATTAGTAGATACTCTATTCTTTTTCGAGAAAGACCATTGTAGAATGGCGTATCAATCAGAAGTACTACGCACGCAAGCTCCTCTAACCTTAGCAGAAGCGTTAGAAGAGGTAAATAAAAATTTTAATAAGTAAGGAAATGAATGTTAGTTAATTTAATAAGTTATTCGAGGCGAGAGGGTGCTCCCTCCTCCGACGGCGTCCCAATACAAAAAGAGATAGAAAGCTTAGTAGCTTATTGTGCTCGTGTTAGTAACCCAGCTAATCAATGGAATAGTAAAACGAACACTAAGCTACTCAAGTATCTGGCGAAACACAAGCATTGGTCTCCATTTGAAATGGTTTCAATGTGTCTTGAAATTGAGACTACTCGCGACATTGCTAGGCAGATTCTACGTCATCGCTCTTTCTCCTTTCAGGAGTTTAGTCAGCGATATGCTGATCCAGCTGACCTAGGTGATTTATTTGAGTATAGAGAAGCCAGGCTACAGGACACAAGCAATCGCCAAAACAGTATTCAAAACGAAGATACTGAGCTAGAGGCTACATGGCGAGGAATGCAGACGAAAGTAATGGAATCCGCAAAAAATTCCTATAGCTGGGCAATTGCTAACGGTATTGCAAAAGAGCAGGCTAGAGCAGTTTTTCCTGAAGGACTAACTAAATCTAGGCTTTATATGAACGGAACGCTAAGAAGCTGGCTACACTATATCGAGTTACGACAAGAGAACGGTACACAGCTTGAGCACATATTAGTAGCACAAGAGTGTGCAAAAGTAATAGGAGAGATTTTTGACATCGGAAACGCTATACGTAGTAACGACAGTATCTAGTGGGCCGTGTATCGCCAAGATTATTGGCATATATGACTCCAAAGCCTTAGCCCATACCTCCTGCTTATACGAGAGACACAGGTCAGGAAAGGCAGAAAGAGAAGTTAAAGTACTAACTATTGAAAAGAACACAACCCTAACACCATTGGACATACAAACAGTCCACGATTTACTAAATAAGGTAAGGAATACGTAATGAAAAGACCAGTATTTGAGAACATGACTAGAGAGCAAATCACCGAGCGCAAGCGCGAAGGTAGAAAGATAGTATCACATGGAAGCTGTAGAGCACACAGAAAGCCCAATTCTCCTAAAGTGAGGAAACGAATTGAACAAGCACATTGAGTTAATAAAAAAATGGTTAAACGATAAGGACTCTGTAGCAACAGAGGAACTAAAACAGAACTCTGAAGCTGCTCAAGCCCTTGCTTTTGCGGCTCAAGCTACCTCTGTTGCTTATGCTGCGCCCAACTCAGAAGGCTTTTCACTGGCTGCCGAGCGGGTTGCCCACTGGGTAGAACGGTACGAGGAGCTCGCCAAATGACAAGTTTGACAATAGAAAAAATAGTTGAACACGAAAATGGTAGTGCTACATTAACAATAGATATGGACAATGAAATGCTCCAAAGCCTACTTCAACATGCAGTTATAGACCTCTTAAAAAAAGAAGTGGGGGCAGAAGAGAATCACGACAAAAAAAGAGGAATCACGACAAAAAAAGAAGAATCACGACAAAAAAACGAACGCATAGAGCTGGTTAAAAAGTGGTTAGACGATACTGATTCAGTGACTTCAGAGGAGTTAGAAACTAACTCAAAATATGCTGCTGCTGATGCTTGTAGAGCGGAGCAACTTGTTCAGGTTGCTTTGATAGACCCTGCGCAAGCTGTTGCTGCCGCGGCCGCAGCCGCAGCCGCAGCAACATCTACTACGGTAGCTTCTTCCTGTGCCCATGCCGCCGCTCAATATGCGGCTTATGTTTCGCGCTCAGAGGGTACTATTAAGCCTAGCTGGATACAGCATGTGCAATCCTACATTGATAGGTATGATGGAATAATAAATGAATAGGCATACCTGCTACTGCTACGGGTGTGGAGAAAATATCAAAGAAGCAGCTAAAAGAATAAAAGCTTTAGAGCAAAGAGTAATAGACCTAGAGCTTCAAAATAAAATATTACACAAGATATCATTGGAGAAGTAGTGTACTTTATATCAGCACCTTTCGGAAATTATATAAACACAGAGAACACAGTAAGCGTCACAGGTAGCTGGACGTTAATTGGCCGTTCTGGACTCATAAAACAAGTAGTAAAAACATTACGTCCTACTAAGACAGGCTGGAGAAATAGTATAGGACTCCGGAATAAAGGCTTGCTGTACGCTATTGAAAATCATCGTGAAGGTGACGTAATGAGCCTTGCAGCAGTGAATAACTGGAATGTTCTACATGACAAAGTAGACCCTGCTTTGAGTGTTGAGGTAAATATTAGTTGTCCTAATACAGGAAGGCCGGTAGACGAATTACTAAGGGGCTACGAACTATGGCCGCAGACCGAAAGAGAGTGGTGTATTGCTAAAGTTTCTCCTATCGTGAACGAAAAAGTACTTGACAAATTAGTTGAAGCAGGGTATAATACTATCCATGCAAGCAACACACTACCTTCAGATAAGGGAGGATTAAGCGGCAAAGTGCTAATACCTCACACAATGAGAATACTTAAATACATAAAGGATACACACCCACATGTACAAGTTATTGCAGGTGGTGGTGTAACTTGTAAGCAAGATGCACAGGATTATATTAACGCTGGCGCAAACCATATTAGCTTAGGCACAGTATGCTTTACGCCATGGAAATTAAAAGGAATAATAGAATGAAGAAAGTCCTAGCTCTAGCAATGATTCTTACCGCTACGCCTGCTTATGCAGCGGATACTTATGTTGAGTATAAGAATGAACTGAAGTATAGTCATTCTGCTCGACAAGATACTATCAACCATTTTAGGGTTGGTTACGAGACGAAAAACCCTCTCACAGGAAACAAGTACTATATAGAGAGTGGTTATACTACCGATGGTAGCAGTGTTGAGATGGGCTATAAAATTAAGAAAGGACACACTACTTTTAAAGGCAAGTGGGAAGGGGTTGATACAGATACCTTTAAGCATAAGCTAGAAACCGAGATACGATACACATTTTAAGGGGGAACAATGGCAGATTATACACCAACTAAATGGGCTATTTTACAGATAACAGAAGGACGTGCGGTCGTTTTCTATAAGTTACTAGCAGGTTGGCCTGGTGGTTTTGATGAAGATTGGAGAATAAACAGTGGCATTGCTAAATGCGAGGAAACCGAAGACGGAGACTTTCTCTTTCACGGTGAGAGCGGCTCAGTATACTCATGTAAAAAAGAAGACTATGGATTTACAGATACTTCATTAGCTGTATTTCAGAAACTAAAAAAGTTAGCGAGCACCCGACTAGAAGGAACCGATGTTGTATTCACAACCTTAACACTAATGCCAGAACACACAAATTGGGAGAGACTAGTATGAAAGTAAAGATAGGGCCATACCGAACACATCGTTGGTACCACAACTTTTTATATAAGTTTGGTATTAAGAATGAGCAGAGGGTATCAGTTCGTATTGATAAGTATGATACTTGGAATATGAACACTACTCTGTCCCATATTGTAGTACCTATGCTAGAACAATACAAAGAGAGCCATCAGGGGTCACCTTTTGTTGACTTAGAAGATGTACCGATGCAGTTAAGAACTGAAGACCATTTCTTTGATAGGTGGGACTGGGTGCTGGATGAAATGCTTTTCGCACACCGAAGCGCTTTAGAAGACGGGGAGGAGCAGTTCTGCTCGGGAGAGCATGATATTATCTGGCTAGAGCAGCCGGATAGCGACAACCGAGAGATGGTTATAGGCCCGAAGGATACGTTTAAAGTTGACAAAGAAGGTCTTGCCGCGTTCCACAAGCGTGTAAAGAATGGCTTTACACTCTTTGGAAAATACTACGAGAATCTTTGGGATTAGATAAGGTAGGGCTATGGAGTTACTGAATGAGAAGAGGGTTTGTAGCACTAATATTAAGTATATTACCAACACCAGCATACGCAGATGAATTAGTATGCCTTGCTAACAATATTTATTATGAGGCTAGAAACCAGAGCTTTGATGGCATGTATGCGGTTGCAGAGGTTACTCTCAACCGTGTAGAAAACAGAAGATGGCCTAACGACATTTGTAATGTAGTGCAGCAACGCATAGTAGTTAATAGTAGATGGGTTTGCCAGTTTAGCTGGTACTGCGATGGCAAGAGTGATAGCCCAAAAGATTTTTATCGTTATAGGGTATGCTATATGATAGCTTATATGGCTATACACGAGAAAGATTTAAGTTTCGTTCCCCCAGGTACATATTGGTACCATAGCAATGCAATAAGACCCTACTGGGTTGACGCTTATCACCGCGTTGCGGTAATAGGCGACCATACGTTCTATTCTGACAAATTTTAGACAATAAAAAAGCCCCTTAATTGGGGCTTTCTGTTAGGTCGTACCAAATTCCTTTTCTTCCGAGTTTTAGCCACTCATAAGGAATATCATCTTTGCTGAGTACCCAGTCGTACCGATTATCTAATATCCAACCCTCTACAGAAGCTACTAGGTGTCCGCCCCCCGTTTCTGTTTTACATAAGATAAGGTCGGTGTCTATCCCGTAATCCTTTTCAAGTTTCTGTTTACACCAGAGAGCAAAATCTTCGCAGTCTCCTATTAGGTCTACCTTCCAGTACTCTCTTACACCATACTGCTCTTTGTCTGGTATGTAGGTATGTCCTTGCCTAGCCTCCCAATGAACAGTAGTTAGTATTTCCTCTAAATCTTCTCTCAACAGTCTACCCCCCTTTTGCGGGCTTCTAAGCACCCGTAGGGAGGACTTACCTCGTCTCCTATTACGAACGGCTCAGGAGGAATACTCTCACAAGCGACTAAAGCAGAAATAAGCAATACTAGAGATAAAATCATTAATCCTCTTACTGTGAATCTAAATGCAAAGTCTACCATTTTCTAGGCTCCAATATAATAGGTATTAGGTTAGGTGGGGAGTAGTTCGGGCCTTTCAATACTTTTCCATCAGCCCGCTTTATTACTGTACCATCTTCGGCTAATTTACTCATATTGCTACGATGTACCTCATGGAAGCAAGCATCAAGATCGATACCGAAAGCATGGCCTGCTCCGTAAACCACATATAAAATATCGGTAAGGGCATCAGCCACTTCAACAAGGTCATCCTTGTCAAGTCCTTCACGTAGTTCTTCGACTTCTTCTCGTATAAGTTCATATCTTAGCTCCTGTGTTTCATTGTCACGGATGGAGGGATGGCTGTAAACTTCTTGCCCAAACGCCCTCATAAAGTCTGAGCATAGCTCAAAGTGTGTCGACATTTTTTCGTTTCCTTTCTCTAATGATTGCAGATTTCTTTGATTTATTTCTCTTGGCTGACGGCTTCTCAAAGTGCTCTCTTTCTCTATACTCAAACATCTTATCTGAGTACCTACGTTTGAGAATGCGTAGAGCCGACTCTACGTTGTTGTTCCTAACTCTTATCATCTATAGCCTTATATTTATTCTGCGGGATATTAACCTCCTCGGGGTTAAAATAGGGTATCAAACGCCCCCAAAGGTACTAGTGCTCATCATCGTCCATTCCTGCTAACAAAATAGTGAGACCTAGAGCCAGGAGCAGAAGGTGTGTTACATCTAATAATTCCATTTCTATGTGCCTCTGAGTTTGCTTGATTCGTCTATTATACGAAAAAATACTCTAAAAGTCAAGAACTATTTTTGCAGCCTGCTTTAAAAAGCCAAGGGTAGCATGGAAAAATTATGCTTGACTTTATAAGTATTGTTTGGTATAATATTCTCAATACTAACATTAACTAAATAAAAGGAGGTGTACATTGATAGCATCACAATTAGCAGTATTTGTATTTTGTTTGCTTGGCTGCGGCGTACATTGCTGGAGCCTAGGAAGGCAGGAAGGCGTCCAAGGAACTATAAAATATCTTGTAGACAACGGACTCCTGGAGGTTGAACCCGAGGAGGGAGAGTAGAGTGTATATACCAATTATAAGTGGAGTATTCCAGCTAGGACAAACGTGGCTGGAAGGAAAGAACAAGAAAGAAGCAGCAAAAGCCGAAGCACAAGCAACAGTTCTAATTAAGTCGGCAGAGAGTGAGGCTAACTGGGAAAGCATAATGGCTACTAATAGTGGTCAATCATGGAAAGATGAATGGCTGACGCTCCTTTTTAGTGTACCTATGATTCTAGTATTCTTTCCCTCTATGGTAGATGGTGTTACAGCGGGCTTTCAAGCCCTAGACTCGATGCCCACGTGGTATCAGTACACGCTCTCAGTAATTGTAGCCGCCTCTTTTGGTGTGCGGTCAGCTATTGGAGTTATAAAGGCTCGAAAGAATGGATAGAAAGGCTGTATTTGAACAACTGAAGTACGATGAAGGGGTACGTTACGAGGTTTATAGAGACCATATGGGTTACGGAACTTTCGGGGTAGGACATTTAATTACACCTAAGGACGAAGAAGCAGGACTACTAGAAGGGACACCTGTATCAGAAGAAAGAGTATGGTCTGCTTTCGAATCAGACCTATCAGAGGCTATGATAGACTGTAACAAACTATATGGAACCAGTACGTTTAGCCGCTGGCCAGAGGAGGTACAGGAAGTTCTAGTAAACATGGTATTTAATCTAGGAAGAACTCGCCTAGCTAAGTTTGTAAACTTCCGAAAAGCCCTTATTCAAGAGGACTGGAAGAGGGCAGCAGTAGAAGGAAGAGACTCTAGGTGGTACCTACAGGTAACTAATCGTGCCGAAAGATTAATGAGAAGACTAGAAAATATTACTTGACTTTATTGCCTTCATTGAGTATAATATACATTCAACTTTAGGAGAACACCATTAATCTTTTTTACCTAGACGAAGATTTAGACAAGTGTGCCGAGTACCATGTAGACAAGCATGTCAACAAAATGATTCTCGAAGCCGCGCAGCTTATTAATACAAACCTCTGGATAGACCATCTATTCGGTTTTGTCCCTCGTGCTATTACTAAAGAAGAAAATGCTGTACTGCAAGAGACTCGTAAGCAACAGAAGAACCTTCCTATGGAAGACCGCATCTTTCCTTACTTGCCGACTATGTACAACCATCCTTCGTGCATCTGGGTACGGTCTTCCTTAGAGAATTTTTATTGGACAAACTGCTATGCTTTCGCGCTTGGCAGAGAAGCCCACTATCGCTATGGCAGTGACCACAAGAGTCTAGCAATGCTCAAAGCTCTACCAGAGCCACAGCACATGCAAGACCTTGGTTTCACTAAATTCGCGTTAGCAATGACAGAAGAACTAAAAGACTGCGATAATCCTATTCAGTCTTATCGTAATTTCTATATGTTAGACAAAGCAACCTTTGCTTCATGGAAGCACAGAGACAAACCACCTTGGTGGGACGAAGAGCTTGCAGACTATGACAATAGAATCAGTAGAACATAGGAGTAGTAAATGAACGAACAATGTCCTAGGTGCGGAGATGATATGTTAGGGGATGGGTATACACTACCTTTTCACTGTATAAATGCGTATGAAGAAGACTGGTGGTATGAGCCGCCCGACAGCGGCCCTTGGATATGTAACCCAGAGACGGACGATGAATGATGAGATATTTATCGCAATTGGGATTCTTGCCTCAGTGCTTGGGTTATTTGAGTTTACAAGACGTATGATTATAAAAAGCCATAACGAGACACATAGAGTTAAAGTTATGCTAGAGGAGATAGAAGAGCTTAAGGACAAGCTAGATGACGTCCATAAAGATGGAGAGTATATCAAAGCTGGCATAGACCGACTTGAGAAAGAACTATACAAGATTACCTACGACTAACGGATAAACTATGGATAAAGAATTACAAAATTGGGTGGATAACCACCACAAGGTAGACGGAGCTAAAGGACTAAAGTATGATGACACAAAACCTGAGATGTATCTACTCCCTCCACTAGCCACGCTCGAAGTAGGAAAAATACTAACATATGGAGCGAATAAGTACTCTCCAGATAATTGGCGCAAGCTAGACAATTTGCAGAATAGATATACAAGTGCTGCAATGCGTCATATGCTCGCGCATATGAGCGGAGAAGAGAACGACAAAGAGACGGGCGTATCACACTTAGCACACGCTATCTGTTGTTTAATGTTTAAATTAGAGGATGAGTTACTTGAGGAAAGTTAAGAAGAAGGACTATGAGAACTTAAGCTCGGAAAATATAGAGAAAGTACTAGCACTACTGAACCCAGCTAAGGACAGCGGTTCAAAGCCAATATCAAAGAAAGAAGCCTGTGCAGTTCTAAACATCGCGTATAATACTACACGATTGCAGAAAATTATAGAAGGCTATCATGAGCAGAAAGAGTATGTAGCTCTTCGTAAGTCTCAAAATAGAGGAAAATCAGCTTCAGACGCAGAAATTGGTGAAGTTGTTACAGAGTACCTCCGAGGAGCTACCATTGCAGGAATTGCAAAAGGACTCTATCGTTCAGCAGGTTTTGTTAAGGCAATACTTGAAAGAACCGGAGTACCACAACGACCTACTGGAGAAGAAGAGAAGAAGGCCTATGACTACATACCAGAAGAGTGTGTATCAGAGGAGTTTACCCCAGGTGAGATAGTTTGGTCTGCAAAGCATCATTGTACAGCCATTGTAGAGCGCGAAATATCCGTTGCTTATCAAGCAGAGATGGAAGGCTTTGATGATACTAACTATGAAAACAAGTACTCTAGTAAGTGCTACGCCGTGTGGGTAGTATCCGAGTATGGTGAGTCTATGGATATATCGCCGAGTAAAGGTGGTAGCTCCGCATATGCCCTAGCATATGACCTAGCTAGACTTACTCACCTGGAAAGATTTGGTGTAGATTTGTCACGTATCTAAAAATATTTCTTGACATCGATCCTCGATCCGTGTATAATATATTTTGAAAGTGAGGAATTTCTCTTCACTGTAGAATTGGGAGGTCTTATATGACTATCAATCAGGGCCAGCAGGCTAATATCAACGGAAAAGCACTAGAAGTACACGTTTCACAAATACTAACAGATTTAGGTTGTAATTTTAGAGAACAAGTAAAATTTACTAATGTTTACGGCAGCACTAGAGCTAAGGTAGACTTTATGGTAGATGATGTTGCAATTGAATGTAAGTTTCAAAAAGTAGCCGGTTCGGTATCCGAAAAGATGCCGTATGTTTTTGAGAACCTAAGTTTGTTTAGTCGAGGACTGTTAGTTCTTGATGGCGAGTACTTTAAGAAGCATGAAGGTATTCATAACTACTTAAATAATAAAGTAAGTGATGTATTTGATTGGTGTTTTGTGGATGACCTAGCAGGCTGGATAGTGGAAAATATATGAGTAGACAGAAAACAGGACAGCGGCTTAACCCCACAGATTTTTACCCTACACCTCCTTGGTGCTACGAGAATTTAGAGATTGATTGGTCTATGTTCTCGTCTGCCCATGAGCCGTGCAGAGGAGATGGTAGAATACAGTTCTTTTTAGAAGAAGAGCAGGGAATTCCTTGTACTTATTCGGAAATTATGGAGGACAAAGACTTTTTTGATTATACAGATAAGACAGATTTAATACTCACAAATCCTCCTTTCAGTATTGCTAAAGAGTTTATAGACCATTCTCTTGAGCTGTCCAGTACTTGTATAATGCTACTAAGACTAAATTACTTAGGTAGTATTACTAGGCATCAATGGTGGAAAGATAACACCCCCACAGCCTTGCATATTCTCAGTAAGAGACCCAGCTTTACAGGAAAAGGTACCGATGCTACCGAGTACGCTTGGTTTGTGTGGGACAAGACGGAACGGCTAGACAGGGGTGTGTTCTTTGCAACTCTACCAACAAAAGAACAGAATGCTATGGCAAAAGAGCTGGCTGAAGAAGCACTTTCTGCACTTAGTTAAAAATATTTCTTGACAGAAATGTCATTTCGCGATATAATATGTTTTCAAATTTAAGGAAACCTATGGGCGACCGATTTTACCAGCAGCAAATAGACAAGACGGGCACTTGCCCAGGACTAAAAACTAACTCAAGGAAACGCAAAATGGCGTGGTCAGACGAAAAGAAAGCAGAAGCAGTAGCACTATACGAAGCAGGCGAACCAACTCCTGAAAACTCGATGGAAATCGTAAAAGAAATCGCAGAAGAACTAGACGAGTCACCTAATGGTGTTCGTATGATTCTTACAAAGCAAGGTGTCTACATTAAAAAAGACCCTGCTGCATCCTCCCCATCTAAAGCATCTGGTACTGCCCGTGTCTCTAAAGCAGACGCGCAAGAGTCTCTTGTAGCTGCTATTAGAGACGTAGGTGGAGAAGTTGATGAAGAAATCATCTCTAAACTGACAGGTAAAGCTGCACAGTACTTCACCAAAGTAATGCAGGCTATCCCCTCTACATAATCTTAACGGTTTTAGCGATTGAACCAGCGTAGCAAATCAATCGCACCAATTTAGTTCTTACTCTACACCTTTGAAAGCGTCTGTGCGGCAAAAGATTCTGCTAACCTACCTCATCAAAGGAGTAACAATGAAAAAGGACGCTCTAGCAAATCTAATACGAGGTCATGGCGATGCTGTAATCACGTATAGAAGCGAAAAATCAAATAAACTAAAGTACAATGTCTGCACGCTAGACTTCAGTACACCGTACATACAGAACAAAAAGAATAGGGCAAAGGAAACTGCAAACACTCTATTAACTTTTTGTTGGGACACAGACTCTTACCGGCTGCTAAAGCCACAGAACGTAACGAGTGTAGTACCCCTGTCGGCTATATTGAAGAACGGAGTGCATAGCTAATGGATTTATATCAAGTACCTGAGATGTACGAGAAATTAGTCCACTACGATGCTGACAAAGAAGTGCAAATTCGCTTAACTGTTAATTCCTTTCGTGGAGTAGAATACCTACATTTACGCAAGTATTATCTAAGTTTCGATGAAGAGTGGATGCCCTCTAACGAGGGTATTGCTATGCCACTTACTATAAGTAATAGTAGAGAACTGTTTTCTGGTCTTACTGAGATTCTGTCACTGGCAGAGTCAAAAGAAATACTAGAGAAGGAGTTCAAAGAACAATTAGATAATATATACCTTACCTAAAAAGACTTCTTGACTTTATCTGTATTTTTCCGTATAATATACTTTCTTTCAAATTGAGAAACAAATAATGCGAGACTTTCTAGCACACGCTTCTAAGCAATACTACGAGGGCACACCTATTATTTCAGACGCAGAGTTTGATATACTAGAGTCCCAGTATGGCTCAGAAAATGTAGGCTACACTATGACAGATGGTATCAAGCATTACTATCCAATGTATTCACTCCAGAAGTGTTTTTCGTTGGATGATTGCCCGATACCTCTCGACTCTTGCATTTGTTCCCCAAAGTTGGACGGCGCTGCTGTCTCTGTTATTTACGTAGCAGGTTCATTGGCCCTGGCTTTAACACGCGGTGACGGTAAAGTAGGTAGAGATATCACTGAAAAGATGTCATACCTTGTACCCGCCACTATCACGCAATCAGAAGCAGTAGTACAAATCACAGGAGAAGTAGTATGCCCTTCTAGCGTAGAGAACTCTCGTAATGTTGCATCTGGCTCACTGAACTTAAAGGACATGGAAGAGTTTCACTCTCGTCCTTTAACTTTTGTAGCATATGATGCTCAAGGCGTAGACTTCGACACATACGAGGATTCATTATCTTCTTTAGCCTCACAAGGGTTTGATGTCGTAACTAAGTTTAATGACGATATGTTCCCTACAGATGGGCTAGTATACAGGCTAAACTCTTATAAAGAGTACAAAAAGCTGGGGTATACTGCTCACCACCCACGAGGTGCCTTTGCCTTAAAACAGCAGAAAGAAGGGCAGATTACAACCTTAACTGATGTCGTATGGCAGGTAGGTAAGTCCGGAGTAGTTAGTCCGGTTGCTTTACTAGATGCGGTAGACATTGATGGCGCGACTGTGCGAAAGGCTACTCTTCACAACATTCAATACATTCAAGAACTTAATTTAGAGATAGGCTGCCAAGTAGAGATTATTCGTAGCGGGGATATTATACCTCGTGTTGTTCGCCGAGTAGCTTGATTGCTACCTAGATAAAAAATAGTTCTTGACAAAAACCTCAAAGTTAAGTATAATATCATTTCAAGTTTAGGGAAATAAGAAGATTTATGACAAGTATTCAAGCCCCGTCGCACTGCCCAAGCTGTTCTTCAGTTCTAGAGTGGTCGAATCACCTTATATATTGTCGTAATGCCGCGTGTCCCGCACAGACGAGTAAGAAAGTAGAGCACTTTGCCAAGACACTAAAGATAAAGGGTCTTGGCCCTGCTGCAGTATCTAAGCTAGGCTTAACTGACATAGACGAAATATACCTTCTGTCGCAGGAGGATATAGCGAAGTCCCTTTCCTCGCAAAAACTTGCAGAAAAACTTTACCACGAGATTGAAAAATCAAAAGAAGCTCCGATGAATATGCTTCTTCCTGCTTTTAGTATCCCGCTGATTGGTAAGACCGCTGCCCAGAAACTATCTAAGGTCGTAGAGACCATTTCTGATATAAATGAAGATAGTTGTGTAGATGCGGGTCTTGGGCCAAAAGCTACTGAAAGTTTGATGAACTGGATTTGGAAGGACTTCTATTGTTTTTACGATGTGTTACCCTTTAGTTTCAAGTTTGAAAAGCCTACAACTGTTACAACTAACAGAGGTACAGTTTGTATATCTGGCAAGTTGAAGTCATTTAAGACCAAAGCAGAGGCCGCTTCCGAACTTGGAGCTTTAGGATTCACAGTTAAATCTTCTCTTACTAGAGACGTAACAATTCTAGTAAACGAGACCGGAGTAGAGTCCGCAAAAACTCAACAGGCCCGAGATAAGGGCTTAACTATAGTAACTAACCTACAACATTTTATTGGAGAATTATAATAATGGCACTTCCTAAGTGGAATGACGAACGTACTGCCCAACTGGTTGCCTTTGTTGGCAACGAAGTACCCGTATCACAAGAAACTGTAGCCGCTGGCGCTGAGCAACTAGAAACTTCTAGCCGTTCAATCTCTAGCAAGCTGCGAAAAATGGGGTTTGAAGTAGAACTTGCTTCAGCCCGCGCTTCTAAGTCTTTCTCACCAGAGCAAGAAGCAGTCCTACGCGCCTTCATCGAAGACAATAGCGGAGAGTATACTTATGCTGAAATCGCTGGTCACTTTGAGAATGGCGCTTACTCACCTAAGTCTGTTCAAGGCAAAATCTTGTCTATGGAACTGACTGGACACGTTAAAGCTGCTCCCAAAGTGGAAACAACTAAGACGTATTCCGATGCTGAAGAAGAAGTCTTCTTATCTATGGTCAAAGACGGCGCATTTGTTGAACAAATCGCTGAAGCTCTTGAACGTACCGTAAACAGCATTCGTGGTAAGGCTCTCAGCCTGCTCCGTTCCGGTCAAATCGACGCGATTCCTCGCCAAGAGACTACTAAAGGCGGCGCTAAGACCGACCCATTGGTAGAACTGGGCGACATCACGGCTCTTACTGTCGAGGAGATTGCTGAGCAAATCGGTAAAACTGCTCGCGGAGTTAAGACTATGCTCACACGTCGAGGCCTCATCGCGGCCGACTACGACGGTGCTGCTAAGGCTGCTAAAGCCGACTAATTAACTTACTTTAAGTTAATAACAGACAACCGTAGCGGGGTCGTTGCGGTTGTTTTTTTTTTCGTATCAGGGGAGAGATATAGTTGAACGTCACTAGTGCGCTCATTAAACAGGTATTAACGCTACAGGACTTTGAGACCTGGAGCTACGTGCGTAAGCACTATCTGTCTAGCGAGTATCACCCGTTGTTCAACCTTATCGAAAAGCACTGTGAAACCTTTCACAAGCTACCCGATATGGATGAAATCAAGCTCTCTACGCGAGACTCTGCCACTCTAGAAAAGATTTACGCAATCGAAACTCTAGATATAGATTCTGAGCCGTTTATTCTGCTTCAGTACCTAAAGAACGAGTACACTCAAAAAGAGGTCTTGAAAAAACTAGATGAATATGTGGAAAACTCAATCTCATTCGAGGATGCAGACGAAACTGTTCAACACCTTCACGACATCATTGTTCATATTGAAGAAAGAGTCGAACTCGAAGAACCTCAAGAGAGTATGCAGCGTATATCTCTGTTTGAGGACGAAGAAGAGCTAGGGAAGTATCTGCGTCTCGGCCTTAACACAGAATACGATGATCAAATTAAATTCTCCCCGAAAGATTTGATCCTTGTTGGTGGACGCCGAGGCGCAGGTAAGTCTCTTATCTGCGCGAACCTTGCGAATACCGTGTACGAAAGCGGTAAATCAGCAATATATTTCACTATAGAGATGGATTCGCGTTCTACTCTTCAGCGTATCTGCTCCATTGCAACGGGCGTGCCACAAGCACTACTCCGTAGCAGAAGTTTGAGCGTTACTGAGTGGGAAAGAGTTGCTGGTTGGTGGGCTGGAAGATTCCAGCGAGGCCAAGAATTACTACACGAATACAAAGAACATCGAGACTTTGATGACTTTCATACTAAACTTACGACTACCTGTGACCTCCTCCCCGAGAAGCAGTTAGACGTAGTTTATGACCCATCTCTTACGCTAGGCAAAATCCGTGCCGCACTAGAGATGAAAGTAAAAAGTAAGATGGATATTGGTGTGATTATTGTTGACTATATCAATCAGGTTAAACGGTCAAACATGCCCTCACGTGGCGGTCAATACGACTGGACAGAACAAATCGAAGTTAGTAAGGAGTTAAAATCAATGGCGCAAGAATATAAAGTACCTATATTCAGTCCTTATCAGACTGATGCAACTGGTGAAGCTCGCTTTGCTAAAGGTATTCTTGACGCTGCCGACGCTGCGTTTAGTCTAGAATCTTGGGATCATGCAGACAACTGTGTTACTCTCAAGTGCGTTAAGATAAGAAATAACGCGCCCATAGACTTTACTTCTGTGATGAACTGGGATACCCTGAAAATGGGGCCGGAGTCAGCAATGACGCCGAGCCAGGCAGAGGAAGCGCAGCATAAAACGGGTGAAGATATTAACGACCTCTAGTAAATAGTTCTTGACTTCCATACTCTTTTCTAGTATAATATGTACTCGAAACAGCGGTATGGGAGTTTTTTTATGGCTATAATTTGGTATACTAACAAAGAGGAATATATATAAAATGTTTAAAGAAGAAAGTACGAATAAAAGTAACCCAAATATTATAGAAATAGTAGAAACATACTTCGATAAAGTAGATGCTTTTTTAGAGTTGAGAGATTACTCTTCAGCCCAGACTATGCTGGCTAGGATTTCTCCTTATCTGCCTCTTTTTGATAATGTATACGCAGAATACTATAATAACATTCAAGACCTCCTAGACTCTGTAGAATGCAGCTCGGATGTTGAGTGAACGTAGAGGAACTCCTTCAAGATAAGGACATATACTTTGTCCCCAAGGGGAACGACTTATTAGTCGGTTGTTTAAGTCCGGAGCATAGCGATAGAAGCCCTAGTATGCGGATTGACCGGATTACGGGTATTTTTCACTGCTTCTCTTGTGGTTTTAAAGGCAATTTATTTAATCTCTACGGAGAAATAGGCTCTCCTCTACAGGCTAGAAGAGAGTTGTTACGAAGAAAGATTCAAGAAAAGATGTCAAGTAGTGTAGGAATGTCTCTACCCACGGGTAGTGTCCCTTACACGGGGTCATGGCGGGGTCTTCAACCTGATACATATAGAAAGTTCGAAGCGTTCCAGCACCATGACCCAAGTTACGTAGGTAGAATAGTTTTTCCAGTAAAAGATATATCAGGAAAAATTGTAGCATTCAATGGAAGACATACATCTGGTGCGGTGCCTAAGTATATGATTACACCTGCGGGTGCTAAGATGCCCTTATATCCTAAAGTTACAGGAATCAAAAACGCGGTAATCTTAGTAGAAGGTATATATGATATGCTAAACTTACATGACAAAGGATTAACAAACGCAGTATGTTGTTTTGGAACGAACAATATTAGTGTAGAAAAGCTGAGTATGCTCAGTATGCAAGGAATCGCTCAGATAGATATCTTTTTTGACGGTGATGATGCAGGGCAGAAAGCAGTAGAAAAAGTAAAGGAAATGTGCGAGAAAGCTAGTCTCTTATCCAGAAATGTACACTTGTCAGGTACAGACCCAGGAGCACTCTCTAAACCTCAAATCGAAAAACTCAAGAGGAAATTATATGGCTAATGTAGCCTTAGTAGAAACCAGAACAAGTAAGACCAACTTCAAACGCGAATTTGATGATGCTTTCACGTTTGATAGATATCAGCTTTGCTCTGACCCAAGCGTTAAGAAAGTTCTAAAACGAAATTGTGATATTGAAATTGATATAGATGCCTACGAGTGGATTATCCTAGTAGGGTCAGACGCTCTAAAGTACTTCACCAAGATAAACTCAGTAACTGAATATAGCGGTAAGCTAGTAGAGGATAAGTTCCTGCCTGTAATTAATCCAGGAATGCTTGCGTTTAAGCCTGAAGCAAAGCCTGTATGGGACACCTCAAAAGAAAGTATCATCAATTACATATCAGGCTTAGTCCAAGATGTGATTATTGATGAGAGCGTTGCTTATGGTATTCAAGACACGGAAGAGTGTAATGAGTTTATCCGACAGGCTATAGCACATCCTACTCCATATGTTGCGCTGGACTCAGAGACTACAGGTCTTTATCCTCGTAACGGGTATATGCTAGGTATATCTCTTTCATACGACGGTGTTTGTGGTGCGTACATTGATACTACTTGCTTTGATAGTGATACTGAGGTACTGCTTCAAGAACTCTTTGATAAGAAGACTATAGTATTCCACAATGCAAAGTTCGACATAGCATTCTTTGAGTACCACTTTAACTTCAAGTTTCCTAACTTTGAAGATACAATGCTGCTTCACTATCTCATAGACGAGAACCCAGGTGGTCATGGTCTAAAGGCATTAAGTATTAAGTACACGCCCTATGGTGACTATGAAAAGCCGATGTATGCTTGGATTGATACGTACCGTAAAGAGCATGGTATCCTAAAGAGTGATTTTCAGTGGGGTGCAATCCCCTTCGACATAATGAAGCTGTACGCAGGTATGGATGCCTTATGTACTTTTCTAATCTATGAGAAGTTTGTAAAGATTAAGAAGAATGCTAAGCTGAAGTCAGTATACGATAACATTCTTATTCCAGGCACTAGAATGCTTATTGATATTCAGGACAATGGCGTTCCTTTCGATCTGCCGAGGCTAACAATGGCTCAAGACATTATGCAAGAGCATATTGACACGGCTATAACAACACTATACAAAAACGATAAGATTAGCCGCTTTGAAGAGATTCAAGGCAAAGAGTTTAATCCTAACAGCCCTTTGCAGCTCAGAAAGCTACTATTTGACTATCTAGGACTACAAAGCGTCTCAGGCAAGAAAACTGGAACAGGACAACTATCTACAGATGCCGAAGTACTTAAAGAACTTTCAGATCAGTCAGACGTTCCGGCGCTTATTCTCGATATACGACAGAAAAGTAAGATTAAAAATACATACTTGGATAAAATTATACCCCAGCTTGACCGCGATTCGAGACTTCGTACAGGCTTTAATCTTCATACTACTACTTCTGGGCGCTTATCATCTAGTGGAAAGCTGAACATGCAGCAACTTCCGCGCGATAACCCAGTTGTAAAAGGTTGTATTAGAGCAGCACCTGGTCACAAGATTGTAGCGATGGATTTAACAACAGCAGAGGTGTATGTAGCCGCGATTCTAGCAAAAGATTCTGCACTCAAAGAAGTGTTTAAGTCGGGGGGTAACTTCCACAGCACTATCGCTAAAAGAGTATTCGGACTACCTTGTGAAGTAGAAGATGTAGCAGAGCTATTCACAGAGAAACGACAGGCTGCTAAGGCTGTGACGTTTGGTATTATGTATGGAGCAGGTGCGGGTAAGATTAGTGAGCAAGTTACTAAAGACAGTGGAAAGTATTTTTCTAAGCAAGAAGCCGCTGAAGTTATTAGCGAGTACTATAAAGCTTTTCATAAACTAAAGACTTGGCTGGAAGATAGCCAGAAGACTATCGAAGCTAATGGATTTATTTACAGTTTCTTCGGTAGAAAAAGGAGGTTAGCGAATGTTACGTCTAAAGATAGAGGCATCGCGTCTGGTGCCATTAGGAGTGGCCTTAACTTTCTGGTGCAGTCTGTTGCTAGTGATATTAATCTTTTAGGCTGTATTGACATGAATGCGTATATAAAAACTAAAGGTATGAAATCAAGAATATTCGCACTAGTACATGACTCTGTGTTAGCAGAAGTACCGGACGACGAAGTAGAACACTATAGCGAGAAACTACAGGAGTTTATTCAGATGGATAGAGGACTATCTATCCCAGGTGCCCCAATTGGTTGTGACTTCGAGATAGCAGAAGACTACTCAATGGGCAAATTCGAGAAACAGTATGGCGTATAGCGATAAAGTAATGGATCACTACCAGAACCCCCGGAATGTAGGGAAGTTCCACGAAACAGAGGACATAGGTACAGGCATGGTAGGAGCACCCGCCTGTGGGGATGTTATGAGACTACAGATAAAAGTAGAGAACGGTATTATACTAGATGCTAAGTTCAAGACCTATGGCTGTGGCAGTGCTATAGCGTCTTCCTCTCTTCTTACTGAATGGGTGAAGGGCCAAACTCTAGATGCTGCGGGTAGCATTAAGAACACGGAGATAGCGGAAGAGTTGGCCCTTCCCCCTGTGAAGATACATTGTAGTGTTCTTGCAGAAGACGCAATCAAAGCGGCTATACATGACTACAGAGAAAAGCACCTAGAAGATGCTAATAACCTATAAAACCATAAGGAGAATAGACTTCCCCGTATTTAAACTACCTACGGGTAACTGGCAGACAGTAGATGGACTAGTGTTTCTTGATACCGGACTACTAGATGATAGGAACATGGAGGGTACTACTCTTGGGGCAAGACGACTACAGACTCATCAGGACGGCTTAATAACCCTAAGGAAGTGTATTACGTCCCATATAGGTATATTAAAACAGAATAGCTTATATTTTATAGACAATCATGGCAAAACTTTTATATATGAAAAAACGAAAATGTGCCCCCTGAAATACTATAAAATAAAGAAAGTAGAGCAAAAGGAAACTGGGTCTCTACTGTGGGTGCGGGATGTTAAAACTCCCTTTCCCATACCACGCCCTCCCTACGATGGAATGTCATGGGCGGGCTTACTACACCTTCACGGTTTACCGTGGTTGCTCTACGAATATTCGGAAGAGAAACGGAAGAATAGTCGTAGAAAGATTTAAGGAAAATATGGCAAAAAAGACTAGAACCTTAGACAAAGTAAATTTAGTTCTACAACAGATAGACCCTTTAACTCAAAATCAAGTAATTGCCTTTGAAAGCAAGGAAAACTTGGTACTACATGGAGTAGCAGGAACCGGAAAGACCTATATCTCATTATATCTAGCATTAGATGACATGGGTAAGGGGCTTTACCAGCAAACGGTTATTATTCGTAGTGCAGTCTCCACTAGAGACATGGGATTTCTCCCTGGCACTGATAGAGAAAAATCAGCCGTTTATGAAGAGCCCTACAAAGACATTTGTATAGAGCTTTTCCAGCGTGGCGATGCTTACGAGCTACTGAAACGACAAAGTTTAGTCCACTTTATGACAACTTCTTTTATTCGGGGGGTTACTTTAAAGAACTCCGTGATTATTGTAGATGAATGTCAGAATATGTCTTTTCACGAGCTAGACTCAATTATTACCCGTATTGGAGAAGGGTGCAGAATTATCTTCTGCGGAGACTTCAGACAGACAGACTTTACGGAGAGAAGTAGAGAGAAATCAGGGCTACAAGACTTTATACGAGTCTTAAAAAGTATGAACGAGTTTGATATGATTGATTTTACAGTTAAAGACATTGTAAGAAGCGATTTTGTCAAGAAATATATAATGGCTAAGGAAGACCTAGGACTATAATGAAAGCAGTTATTAGTAACAAGATTTATTTGGAAGTAACACAGGAGTATAAAGAGTTCCTTACTAAGGAGCTTACTTATAAGATTCCGTCTTACAATCCACATAATCCGCCTCTTATTATTAAGAATATGTCGCGGATTCGTACTGACCTTGTTACTATTCCCGTCGGTAGGGTAGACCTAATACCAGAAAACTATGAGGTTGTCGATAAGCGATTATTTAAACCAGTTAAGTTTCCTGAGTTTAGGTTTACTCTACGCGACTCACAGAAAGAAGTCTATGACGAGCTAGACGATAACAGTATAATCAATGCTTGGACGAGCTGGGGCAAAACCTTCACGGGGTTGGCGATAGCGGGAAAACTAGGGCAGAAGTCCTTAGTGGTGGTACATACTACATCGCTAAGAAACCAGTGGGCAGAAGAAGTAGAAAAAGTATTTGGATTTAAGCCTGACATTATTGGAAGTGGAAAATTTGATATAAACACTCCAGTTGTTATAGGCAACACTCAAAGCTTGTATAGAAAAATTCCAGAAGTTGCAAAGGAATTCGGAACAATTTTACTTGATGAGATGCACCATGTAAGCAGCCCAACTTTTTCCAGAATTGTCGACACAAACTATGCTCGCTATAAGATAGGGCTATCGGGTACAATCCAAAGAAAAGACGGAAAGCACGTAGTTTTCAGGGATTACTTCGGCAGCAAAATCTTTAAGCCACCAAAAGAGAACTACATGGTGCCAAGCATAGATATTGTACGCTCAGATGTACGGTTTCTCGACGGCGCTAGGACTCCTTGGGCTAATAGAGTAACTGCACTATCTAATAACCAAGAGTATAGACACCTAATAGCAATGCTATCATCAGCTTACGCCGCAAAAGGCCATAAGGTACTTGTGGTATCAGATCGAGTTCACTTTTTAAAAGCCTGCGCCGAACTGGTTGGTGAGAAAGCCATATGTGTTACGGGTGAGGTACCCCTAGAGGACAGGGGTAAACTCATAAACAAGATTCTGCATGGAGACAAGCAAATATTGTTCGGAACTCAAGCTATATTTAGCGAAGGTATATCAGTTAATAGCCTGAGTTGTCTCATTCTAGGTACCCCCATAAACAATGAACCCTTGTTGACTCAGTTGATAGGTAGAGTTATAAGAGAACAGGATGGGAAGGTATCACCTAAGATTGTAGACATACACCTAAAAGGGCAGACCGCAACAAAGCAAGCTTCTAACAGAATCGGGTATTACATGAAAGAAGGATATATAATTAAGCAGCTATGAAAATTTATTACTTGACTTTATCTGGTAAATTTGGTATAATATATGCTCTTGTTTGATTGGAAGAAGATTTACGAAGAGACTGACGGAAGCCCTAAAGAGATTATTAGAGTCTTTCGGATGTTGACTGAGAATAGAATCCCACAAAACAAGTACGATAAGATCTATCGTTACTATCAACAAAACTTTAAAGGAGAGAGCTTTTTGGTTCACCCAGAACGACTTCTTTATAATGGGTATCGTTTTACCTATAAGGAGATGGCGGTGTATATAGCATTCGCTTCGATAAGGCCATTGGCCGACTATTTAGCAACGCATAAGATCTCACTAGATCCGTTCGTTGTTTCAACAAACCTACTACAATTTACTGACAACAATAGGCTACTGAAGTACGAAGATGGAGAGATTCATTTTAGGTACGAAGGAAGTCCCCCCACTAAGGAGATACACTAACATGGCATTATCATTTAATCAGTCTAAAGGCGCAGCACAGAAATCATCAATCAACACTTACACTTATGTAGACGGGGACAACAGTATTCGTCTCGTTGGGGACATTCTAGCCCGCTACGTGTATTGGATTGAGGGTAAGAATGGCAAGAACATTCCCTTCGAGTGCATGTCTTTTGATAGAAATGCAGAACGCTTTACAAACAAAGAAACAGATTGGGTACGAAAGTACTATCCCGACCTTAAATGCGGCTGGAGCTATGCTATGCAGTGCATACATAATGGCGAAGTCAAAGTAGTCAATCTGAAGAAGAAGCTCTTTGAGCAGGTTATGACCGCCGCAGAAGACTTAGGAGACCCTACAGACGTAAATACTGGTTGGGAACTTAAGTTCAAGCGAGTGAAGACGGGCCCTCTAGCATACAACGTAGAATACCAGCTTCAAGTACTAAAGTGTAAGCCTCGGGCACTAGAAGCTGACGAGTTGGAGCTAGTGGCAAATCTAAAGTCTATGGATGAAGTTATGCCCCGCCCTACTCCAGATGCTCAGAAGACATTGCTCGATGACATCAGAGAAGACTCTTCTTCCGCAGACAATGTAGATGAAGAAGCACTAGAAGCCGAATTCAAAATCGGATGATATTATTTACTGCCGATTGGCACATCAAGCTGGGACAGAAGAACGTCCCAGCTTTTTGGTCTCTGAACCGCTATAAATCCTTCTTTGAGCAGATTCACAGCTTAGAGAAGATGTGTAGTATGCATATCATTGGAGGAGACATTTTTGATCGAATCCCCAGCATGGAAGAGCTAGAGCTTTACTTTTCTTTTATTAGAAATGTAAAGATTCCTACGCTTATATATGATGGTAACCACGAAGCTACGAAGAAAAATAGGACGTTCTTCTCTCAGTTAAAGCAAGTTAGTAGGGATATTAATCCTTTAATACAAATAGTAGATATATCTTATGTAGACAAAGACTTAGGGTTTAGTATATTACCTTATTGTGAGCTACATAAGAAGAGCAGCATTGATAAGTTACCAAAGAACTTCCCTTTGTTTACACACGTTCGTGGAGAGATTCCTCCTCATGTCAAGCCAGAGGTGGACTTAGACTTGTTCGAGGACTTTCCGGTAGTATTTGCCGGCGACCTACACGCACATAGTAATTCACAGAGAAACTTAATATACCCAGGTAGTCCTATGACGACTTCTTTTCATAGAAACGAGGTTAAAACTGGGTACATTCTAATCAATGAAGTAGTAGATTGGACATGGATTTGGGAGCCGTTTGACCTACCTCAGCTTATTCGTAAAACAGTACAGACTGCGGAAGAGATGGTTCCTACTGAGTTCCACCATACTATTTACGAGGTTGAAGGAGATATACAGGAACTAGCCGAGATACAAAACTCAGAGCTTCTTGATAAGAAAGTTGTAAAACGAAGTACAGAAGCTAGTCTAGTGATGACGAAAGAAATGACTGTACAGGAAGAGTTGTCAGAGTATCTAACGTATATTCTTGAAATAGACGAAACAAAAATCCCAGACATCATAGGAGTATTTAATGATTACTCTGCAAAAGTTACAATGGAGTAACTGTTTTAGTTATGGCCCCGATAACGAGCTACTACTAGACGAGAGCGCAGTAACTCAAATTATTGGCACTAACGGTATGGGTAAGTCTTCCATACCTCTTATTATTGAAGAAGCACTTTATAATAAGAATTCAAAAGGAATTAAGAAAGCAGACATCCCTAATAGATATTTAAAAGACGGATATAAGATACACCTTGAGTTTACTAAGGATACAGATTCGTACTCTATAGATATTATACGCAAGACATCTGCTAAGGTTATACTACAGAAGAACGGAGAAGACATATCTAGCCATACGGCTACTAACACTTATAAGACAGTTCAAGAGATTGTCGGTGTTGACTTCAAAACATTCTCTCAATTAGTATACCAAAACACAAATGCTAGTTTACAGTTTTTAACCGCTACTGACACTAACAGGAAGAAGTTTCTAATCGAACTACTACAGCTAGAACGCTATGTAGAGCTCTTTGACCTCTTTAAATCAGCCTCTAGAGACTTATCTTCGGCTGTAACCTTTGAAGAAGCAAAGGTAGCCACCATTGAAAAATGGTTGCACGATAATAAATTGACTGATAGTTCCATACTACCCATGTTAGATTTAGAAGTAAACACGGAAGAAGACGAGAAAGAACTACAGCATTTAACGACAGAGATTGCAAATATCTCTGAAATAAATAAAAAAATCTCTAAAAACAATAATTTTAAAGACCTACTTAAGTCTATAAACTTAGCTGAAGCACAGAGTATAGATGTTGCTTTTAAGCAGTCCTACGACACTGACCAGAGTGAGGTAGGAAGTCTTAAAGCAGTCGTAGCGGGGTCTCAGAGGGCTATACAAAAGTTGGGTAAATTAGAGGATGTTTGCCCTACTTGTGAGCAATCTATTGACTCTTACTTTAAACAGAGGCTGCTAGATGAAGAACACGAGAGAGTGAGAGGCGCGTCTAGAAAAATTAAAAACTTGGAGAATAGAATTGAGGAGATTAAAGAAAGCAATAAACAGTTTGAGTATAAAGAAAGAACTGAAAGAGAGTGGAACGAGGTTTATAGAAGTATTGATGACTCCTTGCCGGTGGATAGCTTGGATAAAGCCGAGCTTGATAGAAGGCTACGACGCGTTCGAGTGCAACTGGAGGATGCTAGAGCACAACTGGCAAAGGTCTCAAAAGAAAATGAGAGCCGCACAAAGAGAAACACCCGAATCCAAGTAATAGAGGAGCAGTCTGCCGAGTTTAGTGCTCAGCTAGACGAATGCTTGGCAGAGCTGAAGACCTTAATGGATTTGTTCTCAAACTTAGAGGTTTTAAAGAAAGCGTTCAGTACTAATGGCTTAGTAGCCTATAAAATAGAAAACTTAGTTAAAGAGTTGGAAGAGCTCACAAACCACTACCTAGCAGAACTGTCAGATGGACGGTTTACGCTAGGGTTTGTCGTTTCCAATGATAAACTAAATGTTCAGATTACGGACAATGGTAATGTAGTAGATATATTAGCGTTGTCTTCTGGGGAGCTTGCTCGTGTGAACACTGCAACCCTAATAGCAATTCGGAAGCTTATGAGTAGTATTTCTAAGTCACGAATCAATGTATTATTTCTAGACGAAGTAATTAATGTTTTAGATGAAACGGGTAGAGAGAAGATGGTAGAAGTACTATTAGAAGAAGACCTAAATACTTATATTGTCAGCCACGGTTGGACTCACCCGCTTCTAAGCAAAGTGGAGGTAGTAAAATGCGACAACGTCAGCAAACTAGAACACTAGCAACAAAGATGTCTGCTAGCAGGAAGAGAGCTTGGTTTTTAACAAGAAAGAATTCACTAATAGAAGAGTTAGACGAAGACGAAGTACCCTCAAAAAGTACAGAGTCAGGAAGCGAGCCAGAGGCGCAAGAATCTAAAAAACCCTTACGCGCCTCCTTTTAGTATGGTAGATAGTAGAGCGAAAGGTGCTAGAGGTGAGTACCTAGTAAGAGATATGCTTAGAGAGTCAACAGGCTATCAGTTCGAGAGAGTCCCCGCATCAGGGGCTCTCACGTACTTAAAAGGTGACATATATGTTCCTCATGCGAAGAACATATACTGTATAGAAGTAAAGAACTATGCGGATAGCCCGTTGAACGATAGAATATTTACTGCACGAAAAACAAATAATCTTATTCGCTGGTGGATAAAAGTTCAGGCTCAGGCGGAGGGAGGGAATCAAAAACCTTTACTCTTCTTCAAGTACAACCGCTCAACTGTATTTGTAGTAACTGAGCTAGAGCCTCAGACTAGCGATTATATGTATATAAACTGGCTGAACTGCTACGTGATGGAAGCATCTGTTTGGTTAAAAAACGAAAAACCGGAGTTTTTAGATGGCGTTTAACTTTGAAGAAAAGCTCTTAAATGCAAGTAAGAATGCGACCTTGATTGTAGATTCACTCAATCTTGCTTTCAGGTGGAAGCATAGAGGGTCACTTGACTTTCGCTATGAGTTTGATAAAACAGTAGAAAGTCTAGCAACTTCTTATGGCTGTAAGAAAATTATTATTACAGCAGACATGGGGGGTTCCTCCTATAGGAGAGCAATCTCCCCTCAGTATAAGCAAAACCGAAAGGATAAAGTGGCTGAGCAGACGGAAGAAGAGAAGATGGCATTTGAGGAGTTCTTTGAAGAGTTTGAAGAGTCTCTCACAGTGCTGGCAGAGAAGTATCCTGTGCTAAGGTACAAAGGCGTAGAAGCTGATGATATTGCGGCACACTTAGTAAAGCATAAAGAAGAGTACGACTTAGACCATATTTGGCTTATTTCGAGCGACCGAGACTGGGATTTACTAGTATCAGAGAGTGTGGGACGATTTTCGTATGTAACTAGAAAGGAGGTTACTTTAGAAAGCTGGAGTGACCACTATGAAGTTACGCCCGAAGAGTATATATCCTTTAAGTGCTTAACCGGAGACAAGGGAGATAATGTACCTGGGTTCCCCGGAGTCGGCCCTAAGAAAGCATTAGGGCTGATACAGCAGTACGGAGATGCGTTTGCAGTTTACGACGCGCTTCCGATTAGTAGTAAATATAAGTATATACAAGCTATTAATGACAACCCCGAACAGATATTACAGAATTATGAATTGATGGATTTGATAACATATTGCGATGAGGCAATTGGGGCTGAGAATATAGCCGATATACAAAGGAGATTAATAAGTGGAGTTTAATATAACACTTAACTATGGACGAGATAACTACTTGTCTGAGTTTAGTAAGAAAACCCTACAAGATAGATATTTACTGGAGGGAGAGACCTCCCCCCAGGATGCTTTTGGACGAGCTGCTAAAGCTTTTGCATCCAACGAAGAACACGCGCAGCGGCTGTATGACTATGCAAGCAAGTTGTACTTTATGTTTTCTACTCCGATACTCAGTAACGGGGGGACTAAACGAGGGTTGCCTATTAGTTGTTTTTTGAACTATGTACATGATAGCAGAGAAGGACTTACTAACCACTACACAGAGAATGCTTTTCTTTCTTCTGTAGGTGGCGGAATAGGCGGTTGCTGGAATGATGTACGGCCCGTAGGCTCTAAAACCTCAGCGGGGTCAGAGAGTACTGGAGTGATTCCTTTCTTGAAAGTAGTCGATGCAGAAATGCTCGCCTTCTCACAAGGTGTAACAAGACGTGGTAGCTACGCTGCTTACCTAGATATGTCGCACCCAGAGATAGAAGAGTTTTTGGACATTCGTAAACCTACAGGCGGAGATGTTAACCGTAAGTCTACAAACTTACATCATGGTGTTCTTGTTTCTGATAAATTTATGGAACTTATCCAGCAAGCGACTATGATTAAAGATTTTGATGATGCTTGGGAGCTGGTTGACCCAAATACTGGAAAAGTAACAAAGACAGTATCAGCTAAGACTCTTTGGGTAAAGCTTATACAAAATCGAGTTGAAACGGGTGAACCCTATGTTATGTTCAGTGATACTGTAACAGCAGCGGTACCGGAGTTTCAAAGAGACCTTGGGCTAAAGGTTCATCACTCTAACCTTTGTTCGGAAATTACTCTGGCTACGGACAAGGATAGAACAGCAGTATGTTGTTTATCTAGTGTAAATCTGGAAGAATTTGATGCGTGGAAGGACATTCCGACATTTATACCAGACTTAATTGAGATGCTTGACAACGTGCTGGACTATTTTATAGAGAATGCACCCCCCGAACTTGCAAGAGCCGTATACAGCGCCTCTAGAGAGCGGTCAATTGGCTTAGGAGCAATGGGTTTTCACGCTTATCTTCAAAGAGCACATATACCTTTTGAGAGCGTAGTAGCAAAAGTTAAGAATAAGAATATGTTTAAGCACATAAAAGAGCAGGCAGTAGTAACTACTGAGAGACTAGCTATGGAACGAGGTTCTTGCCCAGATGCTGGAGACAGACCTGTTCGTAATGCACATCTTATGGCGGTAGCACCTAACGCTAGTTCTAGTATAATATGTGGTAACACAAGCCCGAGTATTGAGCCTTACAGAGCGAATGCTTATACTCAAAAAACGAAGAGCGGTTCTAGCCTTCAAAAGAATGAGTACTTAGAGCATATCTTACAGGAAATGGGAGAAGATACTGACGATGTATGGAGAAGTATTGTTACTAAGGGGGGCTCAGTACAACACCTAGAGTTTCTTGACGACTATACAAAAGATGTGTTTAAAACTGCTGTAGAAATTGACCAGAGATGGGTGATTGAGATGGCCGGAGATAGACAAGAGTATATCTGCCAAAGCCAGTCTTTGAATGTGTTCTTTCCTTCAAATGTATCGAAGCAGGAGCTTCACGCAGTACATATGATGGCTTGGACTAAGAAAGTAAAGACTTTATATTATTTACGTTCTGAGGCGTACCGAAGAGCCGAGAACATATCAGATTCAGTCCTTCGTCAGATGGTTATAGAGGCTGCGGATGAAGATGGCTGCCTAGCGTGTGAGGGGTAGAAAATGTTAGTAGAAATTTATGGAATGGAGAATTGTATTTACTGTGATGATGCTGTCGATTTAGCGGCAGAAAACCAGCTTCCGATTTTATATCGGGAGCTGTATAAAGAGTTTCAAATGGAAGAGTTTGTAACGCTGTTTCCTTCAGCAAAAACTTTTCCTCAAATTGTTGTAGATGGTATCCATGTTGGCGGATACGCAGACTTTCAAGAAGTGATGGAGATGGCAAGTGAGTAATTTATTAGAAGAGAGAGCATATTATAAGCCTTTTAACTACCCGTGGGCATTTGAGAAGTATAAAGACCAGCAGCACATGCACTGGTTGCCTGACGAAGTTAATCTGGCAGATGATTTAAGAGACTTTAGGGAGCGTCTAACGCCCGGGAACAAGCGTCTGTTAACTCAAATCTTTCGCTTCTTTACACAGGCAGACGTAGATGTGTGTTGTGGTTATGCTACTCACTACCTACCTACGTTTAAACAACCAGAAGTACGAATGATGTTATCCGCTTTTGCAGCTATGGAAGCGGTACACCAAGAAGCGTACTCTTTGCTACTAGAGACTTTAGGTTTTAGTGATGATGAGTACCAAAAGTTCTTTGAGCATAAGGAAATGCTAGATAAACATGAGTATCTATCCGATTTTGGTATGGAAACTCCAATGGATATCGCAAAGACTATGGCAGTCTATTCAGGGTTTACAGAAGGAGTGCAGTTGTTTAGCTCTTTTGCAATTCTCTTGAATTTTCCTCGCCATAACTTAATGAAGGGTATGGGACAGATTGTCACTTGGAGTATTCGAGACGAGACTTTGCACGTAGAAGGTATGTCTCAGTTGTTCCGAACCTTTATACAAGAAAACCCCGAGCTGTGGAATGACGAACTTAAGTACGAAGTTTATTCTGCTGCGGAAAGAACTGTTAGCTTAGAAGATGCTTTTATTGATCTTTGTTTTGAAGACGCTGAGATTACAGGATTGACCGCTGATGAAGTAAAAGAGTACATTCGCTATATCGCAGACCGTAGACTACTAGGTCTAGGCATGAAGAAGATTTTTCATAGTAATGATAATCCGCTTCCTTGGCTAGATTTTATGTTAAACGCAGTTGAGCATACCAACTTCTTTGAAAACCGTGCTACAGAGTATGCTAGAGCTAGCACGACAGGAAACTGGCAGGACGTATTTAAATGAGCGATATATTAGATTTTCAATTAACAGTAGAAGAGGTTAATGCAGTTCTACAAGGGCTGGGTGAACTCCCCGCTAAGAACAGTATGAATCTTATTACTTCTATCCAAAACCAAGCGGCCGCTCAAATGCAGCCGCAAGTATCGAACGAGGAGTCGACACAAGAATGAATCAATTTGTAAAAAGTGTTATAGCAAGTGCAGTACTAGTAGGAAGTTTATCTTCCAGTATTTATGCCCAAGAAATGGAAGAAGTCGTAGTAAGGGGGGACCTCGGTAGCCTGCCAGGAAAGAGCGTAAAGTCTGTATTTGGCTTTAACAAGTCTATTTTAGAGACCCCCCGCTCTGCCTCAACTATATCAGAAGAGATGATGGATCGCTTTAACTTGTATGATATCGATGAGCTAGTAGCCCTTGCTCCAGGTAGCTTTACTCAATCCTTTTTCGGGGTTGCAGGAGGTCTGGACGTACGAGGCACTCCTGGAGAGACTTACTTTAGGGGCGTAAGGAGGCTTGATAACCCAGGAAACTATCCCACACCTATTGGTGCGTCAGATAGAATAGACATAGTAAGAGGCCCAGCCTCTCCTATTTACGGCCCGTCTAAGATTGGAGGTTATTTAAACTTTAATCCTAAATCTGCCCGTATCGAAGAGACTGGACAGTTTATAGAAGAGAATGTGGGTAGCTTTTCCTATACTACAGGTAGTTGGGGCAAGAGTATCCTGACTGCTGAAGTAGGCGGGCCTGCTAATATACTTGGTAAAGATTTAGGTTACTATGTATATACAGAGATAGAGGACTCCGACAGTTACTATGATAACTCAGGCGTAGAGCAGAAGCTCTTTCAGTCCTCTTTTGATATGGATATCACAGACAAGGTTAGACTTCAGTTTGGCGGTATGTACCATAACTACTCAGGAAACCAAGTGGCTGGATGGAATCGTATTACTCAAGATTTGATTGACCACGGAACCTATATCACAGGGTCTCCTGCTTCTCTGGATACTAATGGTGATGGCAGAGTCTCTCATCAAGAGTACGATACCAACGGTGACGGCTTTACGGATTTCAACCCTTTTAGGTTTGATTTTATAAGTGGAGCTGACGGAGGCGCTCTCGCAGCGGGGTCGATAGAGACTTTAGCAGACTTGGAAAACCTTATCGGAGACACGTCTAGGCTTGCACTCTTAAACCCCGGCGTTGGAAGTATAAAGGGTAATCAAGTTCTGGTAGACCCCGAAGATTTTCTAGAAAATACAGTAACCACGTTGTACTTTGATACAATTGTATATTTTGATAATGAGTGGGAGCTAAAGAACCAGTTGTTCTATGAGTCCTATGATAATTTGAATGAAAATGCATATGGTTTCTCTCAATTTCATGAAACTTGGGTAGTTGAAGACAAGATTATTTTGTCTAAGACTTACGATTTTGACAGTATGTCCGCATCTGTACAGATTTCACCTTCAATTCGTCACACAGATTTTGAGCACGGAGATGACTATACAAATGAGTACTTTGGACGTCGGGATTTAACACTTAATCAGAATACTGCAATCTCAAAAAGAGTTCTTGCAACTCAGATTGATGACGATTATACTGAGTACTATATTGGAGAGTACACAAACTTAGGTTTTGCAGTAATGGGAGACTTTGTATGGAATAATGGCCTGAGTATTCTCGCAGGTGTACGTTATGACCATATTGATATGGAAAGTATGCAGCCAGAAGATAAATTACTTTTTGCTAGTTCTAATAACTTTTGCCCAGTTGCAGGTTGTGCTGATTTAGAAGCAAGTGATGAAGTAGATGGAGTATCATGGACATTTAGTGCTAGTTATGATACGCCTATTGGTATTATTCCATACATTACAGCCTCTACCCAATCAACCATGATTGTAGGACAAGGTGCTGAGATTCAGGTAAAGAATATACTTCGAGAACGAGCTTTTGATGAGTCTGAGCTTTTAGAAATAGGAGTGAAGGGAAGTTTGCTTGATAACGCGCTGTACTTTGCTATATCAGGGTACAAGCAGGAACGAACTGACTTCTCTGCACAGGCTATTATAACAAATCAGTCGTCTGAGACAGAGGGTGCAGAAGTAGAAGTACGATGGGTTGTTAACGAGAAATTATTGCTAACTATGGGTTACTCTAATATTAAAGTAACAAACCTAAATACTCAGGATGATGGGTACCGTTTCAGCTTTATAGGTTGTGATGATTTACCAAACATTCCATGTAGTGCACTTCTAGGCGGTCAGCTTGGTGGAAACGTATCCGCAGCAGCTAGTAATAGTAGGCGAGCGGGTATGCCAGAAAATATATTATCCTTTACAGGAACATATGATTTTGGTAATGGATGGACGGTAAATGGAAGTGTAATTGATGTTGAAGAGGCTTATTCAGGATTTTCAAATAGCATAGAGCTACCTTCCTACACACTAGTAAACATGGGTGTAGCATACGCAACAACCGATTGGGTATTTAGTGTGAATGGAAAGAATATAACGGATGAAAAATACTTCCGAGCTAACTTTCCTAACTTATTCGGGAGTACGATAGTACTACCGGAGCTACCACGAAGCTATACGGCTAGAATACAGTATAACTTCTAACAAAAAGGGGCGTAAGCCCCTTTTTTTATGCCTATAATAAGCTACTAATTAATAGTAGCAGTAATAGGCGGTACTCCGCCAATAGCGGCAGTACTTGCTGCTGTTTGTTCCCACCTAACTGCATTAGCGGCCAGTCCTTGAACTACCCCATCAGCAAGCTGATTTACAGTTTCAGCTGGAGTAGGCACAACATCTACCCCCTCTTCGTCCTGAGTAGTATACATTGCTGTATACGCAGTAAGAATTCTGGCTGCATCAGCCTCATCAAGTGTAAAGCTTGTGCTAAGACCCGCAAGGTCAATTGATACGGTAGCCATTATAGCCTCCTAATTAGCCTTACGGCTCTGCGGTTTCGGATTGCTGAGGAACTACGGCTTCTAGTTTTTCTAGAAGAGCTGCAGCTTCTTTAACGCCTCGTAAACCAACTGACTTTACACCTGCATCCAATAAATTAATTAGGGATTGCAGCTCTTGGTCAGTAAAATTTAATTCAATCATGATTTCTCCTTAAAAGTTTAAAAAATTCACCTATATAGTGAGCGATAATTATAATATATTATACCCAGCATGTCAAGAACTATTTTTCTATGCTTGATTTTAGTCCTCCAAGGTAACTGCGAAGCTATCAATCGTCGCACCGCCATCGCTAGTGTTTGTAACATCCGCCGTACTGTCTCTAGTTTCACCGCCAACTGCGCGGAAGTACACGACATCGTTATTGCTGACGCTGAAGCTAAAGTTTCCTGGGGAACTAACAGCATTTCCAACCAATGTTCCATTCACGTTGGCTTGAAGCGTGTAGTTGTCACGGTCTTCATCAAAGTCTACTCTCAAAGTAATAGCGGTATTGATTCCGGTAACAGTTTGCGAGTTCGTGTTCGCGTTGCTGTTGGCAGTGACAATGTTCCCCCAGTTCAGCGCATTTGGAGTGACATCTGAGGTTCCTGCGGCTGTTGTGCTGGTGAAGGTCGAGGT
>Ga0115004_10000348_pt1 | contig 34213 bp, 33 predicted proteins | sample ArcticOcean_MG_C_10_FD_88737 | JGI IMG/M metagenome (GOLD analysis project Ga0115004, IMG submission 88737) | Marine microbial communities from western Arctic Ocean - ArcticOcean_MG_CB11_90 | ecosystem: Environmental > Aquatic > Marine > Oceanic | place: Arctic Ocean: Canada Basin | collected... | reverse complement strand
TGCATAAGTCTCATCAACATTACCAAGTTGAGTTACAGCTAATGCAGCAATATCTGCAATATTAATCGGAAGTCCACTAACTGCTCCGTAACCAGCAGGAATAAGAGTAGAAGAGGCTTTAAATCCAGCTCCATAGATAGTTTTCATATTTGAATAACCATCCACATCAGACTCAAAATACCCTACTGTATATTGCAGTCTGTCATCCATAGCTGATGAGCTAAATCTAACTTCAGAAGTTTCTCCATCTGTAGAGGAAGTTCTAGGGCCAACTTGGACCATATTATCAAAACCAGATTTAAGAAAACCAAACATCCAAGGAGTCTCTTGATCTTTATGTTCTGCTTTGGCATGTATTACTGTTAATTGTCCAAAACCTAAATCAGAAGTTATTTTTAACGATGACTTATCTAAATCTAAATATCCATTTTCCATAGAACCATCATGATAAGACTCGTAATGACCAGTCTCTTTACAGGCATCATAAGATCTTTGCTTTGAACCAGCAGAAAAGCCACCCAAAGCAGCACTTCCTGCAAGAGTAGTTCCTGAAGTGTAAACATCACAGTTTGGGTAAACAGGAGTTCCATCAGTATTAAACGTAGAATGACTTAGTAAGATATTTGTATTATCTGTAACGTCTATAGATAACATAGCTCGTAATGATTCATTATCAATCATGCCCCCATCCATTCCTATAGAGTCTAGATTATCAATATAACCATCTTGAGATTTATTAATACTTACAATCCTTAAGGCTGTATTCGATGTGATTGGCAAATTAACCATAGCAGCAACATCATTTAAGTTTCTTTGGCCTATTGTTGTTCTAACAGTGGCTTGAAACTCTTCCATAACCGGCGTGTTGTTATTAACTAATATAGCTCCAGACGTTGTGTTCTTACCAAATAAAGTTCCTTGAGGACCTTTTAGTACTTGAAGGTCTTTTACGTCAAATAAATCAAATAATGATCCTTGAGGTCTAATCATATATACGTCATCTACATAAATAGATATTTTTTGATCCCATTGAACCGAACCTCTTGAGGTTCCTAGCCCCCTAATACCTACAGCAACACCATTTTGGTTGGTATTTGCTTTAACCATTAGTACATTTGAAACCACTTCATTAATAGCTTCCATGTTCTCAATACCTTGATCATCAAGATCAGTACCAGAGAAAGCACTTATTGCAATAGGAACATCTGAAACAGATTCCGCTCTTCTTCGAGCAGTAGTTACAAGATCTTCGACCGTGTCTGCTGATTCATTAGATGAATCTTGTGCATTTACAGTTACAGCTGAAAGTAGTAATAATGAAAAAATAAAACGGTTTAGTTTAAATAATATATTCAATGTAATTCCCCCTTAATAGAATTTTACTGAATAATCTTATTTGACTTAATGCGTAATTAGTTTTTTAAAATATACTTTTTTTATATATAAAAAATAGACAGTTATATATTAATTTATATATAAAATTTACATATAATTTTTGAAAGATCTTTGATGATATAAAAAATCTAAAGCATTATTTGTTTTTAGCCGACCTCTTCAAGATCACCACCATTAGAAATCCATTCTGCAAAACCGCCAATATTAAATACATTATTAAATCCAGCATCTTCTAATGATTTAGCTGCAAGAGCTGACCTAAAACCAGCAGCACAATAAACTAAAATAGTAGTATCTGAATCTATATTAATTGGGTTTTGTAATGAGTTAGGTTTCAACTTAAATTCTATGACACCTCTTGGGATATTTACAGCATTTTTAATAAGGCCTGAAAAGTTAACCTCTGACTCCTCCCTAACATCAATAATGACATGCTTGGAGTTATGAATTATTTCTACAGTCTCTTCATATGAAAGCTTTTTAATTTGGTCGTTTGCTTCAATTAAAAGTGATTCTAAAGTTTTGTTAGCCATTTATGGTCTCTCTGGTAATTTGTGAGGTAGGTTTTTTATTTGATGTCGCAAGAAATATACCTATTAAAACAATACCACAACCAATTAAAATATTGAAAGTAATAAGTTCATCTAAGAATATTCTTCCCCATAGAATTCCAAATATAGGAAGAAAATAAGCAACTATAGATGTCCTCACTGCACCAATTTTCTCAATCAATCTTACATAGCCGATAAATGCAAAACCCGTAGAAATAGCACCAAGCCATAAAACTGAGAACAAAGCCTCAGATGAAGGCATTGAAGTTGGCAGATTAAATATCGTAACTGGGAGCATTAATACAGAACTGAAAACAAGTGACCAGCCTATCAAAACCAATTTATTAGTTTTATGTGAGTGTTTTTGTATAAATACTCCAGAGAATGAATAACAAGCAGAGCCTAATAGACAGTAGATACTAGAAATCAATGTTGTGGATGATGACTCTGGATTAACGAGAATAAAAACACCTGCAAAACCAATTATAAGACCAATAACTTGTTTTGGAGACACGCTTTCATTCAACCAAAAGAAAGCAATAATCATAGTATTGAATGCTGTAGTTGCATTTAATATTGCAAGCATATTTGAATTAGATTCCAAACTTGCAAGCGAGAACAATGTAAAAGGAATAGCGCAATTTGTAATGGATAATATAGCAACATATTTCCATATTGGTTTTAAAAGTTTTAAATATTTAGGTTGCAATAATATTGGTAAAAAAATGAGTGAAGCAATAATTAATCTTGAATTAACTAAAGCTATAGGACCAAATTCAGGTGTTCCTATTTTTGTAAATATAAAGGCACTGCCCCAGATAGCTCCTAGAAATGTTAGTAAGGCCCAATATCTTAATTCCATAAAATCTCGCTCATAAAAAAAACCCCCAAAATAAATTTGGGGGTTAGTAAAAAACCTAGATCTTATTTAGAAAATAGAATCTAGTCAGAAACCTAAAGCTTGCCAATTGTCAAAAGGCAGACCCTCTGTCTCTTCTTATTAAATAAATATTAATATGATCACCTCCTAGAACAGGGTAAAAATAAATTTGTATAAGGATCCCCTTATAAAACCCTTAAACAAGACACCTACTAAAATTATATACAGACTAACTATTAAATAAAGTTATTTATTAAAAAATAGTTTAATTAAAATCTAAACTCTAATTGAGCCTTCGGCTCCATAAGATTCAAAGTATTGTCAAAATAAGATTCAGAACTATTTAAGTAAATAGATAATTCATTCATATTATTATTAAAGTATTGAAAAGCAAGCATCTTTTTTACTGATGTTTTATCTATTGCTTCATCGAGTTTTTTAATAATAGGGTCAACATTATTTGTATTGGAAGTATTCATTATTTAATTATACTGTATATATGTACAGTATGTAAACTACTAATTAGTAATAATAAATTTAGAAGACCTAAGGAACCTAAAAACAATCATTAAATAAAAGAGCATTATTATTGAACCAATAGTATCTCCAATAAAATACGTTAATACTCTTAGGGCATCGACATTGAGACCAGGGTTAAGAATTTCTATTAAACTGTTAGTCATTACGGCATTAAAACCTGCTGATATAAGTACTACTAAAATTAAAAATCTATAATTAGCAAAATTAATGCGCTTATACAAGGAGAAATCAGTATTAGTCCTAGACCACTTTATCAACCCAACAGCAAAAATAACTGCAAGAAGGCTTGATGAAGAAGTCAGATACCATAAATACATTTGAGCTGGCTCACCCATGTCGACTAATTGAATATTTTTTAAATAATAAGCAGTTCCTTCTGCAAGAAATAAAGCTGGAAGGGCTCTATAGCCAAAAAAAACATAACAAAGAACCCTAACTCCATGAGGAAGGTAAATTAAACTGCCGATAATAGAATTTTCAGCAACCGAGAAAGTGAAAGTCAACCAAACAAGAAGAACAAACATTGCGAACACATAGGTTGTAACACTAACTGCTAAAAAATGTTTCATTAATAATTTAGTTTATATGGGATTAATTAATAATTTATATGTTAATGAGGGCAAGATTAAACTCTCTTTTATCTTTATCTGACTGAGATAAAACCACGAGCCCATGATTTTCAAACTTTTTAATCGCTTTATATACCGTCGATCTTGAGAGTTTCGATGAGTTAATAATATCTGTGATATTACATGAATTATTATTATTTAAATTTACCGCTATAGAATAGTAAACTTGCTTCTCTGTATGGTTATAACTAATTAAATTATAATCATTCTCAAGATTCTCAAGCATTTCTAGTACTGAAGTTATTTCGCTTATAAAAGATTTTGACATAATATTCACTGATTATTTGTGTTAGTAATATAACTAATAATAAAACTAAAATATATATATATCAAATATATTAAAATCTGCAACTGCTAATTTATTTAGCGTTGTTGGCGGAGAGGATAGGATTCGAACCTACGGTGGGTTACCCCACAACAACTTTCCAAGCTGTCACCTTAAACCACTCAGACACCTCTCCTTTGTAGGTTAAGCATTTTACACGAATCTTAATTTTTGTGTGCCAATTTATAAAGGGCTAGAGAAAACTATTGGTTAAACTCTCTAAAATTACTAAAAGTTAATTTTTTGTGACTTGATCTTATGGGGTTTATATCTATACCGCCTCGTCTTAGAAATCTTCCGCAAACCTCAAGCTTTTTAATATTGTACTTATGAGCGATATCCTTATAAATATTCTCAATACACTGCTCATGGAAGTCGCCCTTATCTTTATAGGAAATTAAATAACTTCGAAGCCAGCTAATATTAATAGTCGCTTCAGCTTTTATGTATATGTTTGCAAAATCTGGCTGACTTGTAACAGGACAAATAGATCGAAACCCAGTAAATTTAATCACATCAGACGCTTTTGTATTAATTTTTTTTGTTACATTTATATTGAGAGAAGCCGGTTCGGGATTAAATTTTTTAAGAAACTTTACCTCGATAACAGATTTAGTTAATTTACTTATATCTTTATTAATTTTATTGAGGACGTCTACCTCAGACTGGAATGATTTCTTATAAAAAGCATTTAAATACAACTTAAGTGACTTTGATTCAACTGTGAACTTAGATGAAGATAGTATTGTAATTTGAAGAACTTTGAGAACTGGGATTTTGTTTAGGTCTAAATAATTAAATTCATACGCATTCCAAAAATCAACACCGTAAGAATTGTTAGAGGCTTTTCTTTGTATGGGATCAAGTGCTTTATAACCAGAAACTTTTGTATCTATAGTCTTGCCAAGAAACTTTCTTGTCATTGTCTAATGCCAGTTCCTTTATTTAAAAGATATAAACAAGAACCCGTTAACACGCCAATAAAGGCAAGTATCATGCCCAGTGCAAAAGGTATTGAGACATCGCTGACCCCTAGCATGCCTGCCCTGAAAGTATTTACAACATAAAGCATTGGATTGGCCATAGATACAGCCCTCCAAAAATCTGGAAGAATATTAATAGAGTAAAAAACCCCGCCCAGATAAATTAGTGGGGTTAATACAAAGGTTGGAATAACCGATATATCATCAAAACTATCTGCAAATACCGCATTAATAAAGCCCATCAATGAAAATAAAATAGATGTTAAAAAAAGAACCATCAACGTTAATAAAGGGTTAACTACAGTAAATTCAGGGTAAAACAATAAACTAACGCCAAAGACAATAAAACCAATAAGACAGCCACGACAAACTCCGCCCATAATGAATCCAAGAAGAATCGTCCAATTAGGCATAGGTGAAATTAATAGCTCCTCAATCGACCTCTGAAACTTAACAGAATAAAAAGATGAAACAACATTAGCGTAGGAATTGGTAATTACTGACATCATTATTAAGCCCGGGATCATAAATTGAATATAATCAAAACCATCCATGGTTCCAATTCTTGGCCCAATAAGAGATCCAAAAATTACAAAATATAGAGACATAGTTACCGCTGGTGGAACTAATGTTTGTATCCATATTCTTAGAAAACGTCTTATCTCCTTAACTGTAAGGGTCCATAAAGCTACTGATATATTTCGATTATTGCTCATACTATTTTTTAACCATTTCGATAAATAATTCTTCTAATCTATTTGATTCATTTCTCATAGACTTAACTTTAATATTCAATGAGGTAAGTTCTGCAAATAATGCATTAATAGACCTTTCCTTATTAACTGCAACTACTAAAGTTAAAGGATCTTCTAACTTAAGTGGGAAGCCTTCTATTTCAGGAACTTTATCCAATGGAGACTCTAAATCGAAAACAAACCCCTGAACATTCAACCTGCCAAGAAGTTTTCTCATAGACGTATTTTCAACAATCAAGCCACCATCAATTATCCCAATATTTCTACATAGCTGCTCAGCTTCTTCAAGGTAGTGGGTGGTAAGAATTATAGTTGTTCCATTTTCATTAATCTCTTTTAAGAAAGTCCACATCTCCCTTCTCAGCTCTATATCAACACCAGCTGTTGGTTCATCTAAAATTAAAAGTTTTGGTTCATGGATTAATGCTTTAGCAATCATCACCCTCCTTTTATAGCCTCCAGAAAGTGTTCTTGCTTGATCGTTTCTTTTATCCCATAAGCTCAGTCTTTTTAGCATCCTCTCCACTTTAGGCAGTGCTATAGATTTAGGAATTCCGTAAAACCCGGCTTGAGTTACAACTATATCGATAACTTTTTCAAAGCCCGAAAAATTAATCTCTTGTGAGACAACGCCCAGCATTGTTTTAGCCAAGGCCATATCCTCATCAACATCAACCCCAAATATTTTTACCTTGCCGGCAGTTTTAGTAACCAATGATCCGATAATGCCAATCGTAGATGACTTTCCAGCTCCGTTAGGTCCTAATAATGCATAGAAGTCTCCCTCTTCTACAGAAAAAGAAATTCCTTTGAGTGCTTGAGTTCCACCAGGATAAGTTTTTTTGAGATCTGAGATCTCTAGAGCGTATGACATAGTATTTTACTTTATTTTATTTTTTTCAAAACCGACAACAAATACACTTAAAAGAATACCTAACAACAAGCCAACCCAAGCACTAAAGAAAGTAATAAATACTGCTATTAAAAGTGCTGATGCCATTTCAGAATTCTTTTTTGGAATTGCCATGGCAACATATGCACATGCAAAACCAGTAAGAATAAGAGTTAGTGTTAATGCCATTTGCATTAAAGGCTTCATTAAAGTTATAAACGGAAGAGTTACATATAAGAAAGGCAATCCCATCAAGTAATAAGAACTTAGACCATCAAATATAGATGGCATTTCTTTATGTCCTTTTTTCCAACGTTCGACTACGACAACATGAACTCCTGTCCATAAGGCTCCCTGAGTTGGGAAAAAGGGATTAACAAGCAATCCTAAGAAGTTTCTAACAGCCACAGAAAGATGGGATCTATCTAAATTGATATCTAATATTTCATCAGGTCTATTAGCTTGACCATCTTTAAGAACCTCAATACCTGTAATAAGATCACCAAAAAGCAAGGTGTAAGCAATAATTACAAGCGGAATTGCCTCAACAAACATTCCAAGAGTTGGCAGCCCGATTGATAGAGGAGAGGTTCTACTAAACAAAGAGGCCACATCTGGAATCCTAAAACCCCATTCAATGTCAAAACTAACTTCATTAAATATAAAGGCAAGGAAACCAGCTAAAACAAAACCGGGTAATAGACCAAGAGAGCCAACCCTTTTAAAGAAATTATTTTTTTTAGCCAAAACCTTAAATGGGTCTGAAAATGTAGTTATAACGCAAAGACCTATAGCAACTGTCATTGATATTGGCTGAAGCATTAGCTTATCCATATCTGTAACAAAAACTTGATAGAAAGCAGCTAAAGCTGCGCCTAATATAATTCCAGCTTTTAGGCCATTAGGAATTATTTCTACTAATTTCTTACCCCAGCCTGTAATGCCGAGGATAAAAAGCAATAAGGTAAATTCCATACATAAGGCAGCCATAAACTGGAAAGTTTCAACTTGATATACGCCATTAAATTGTCCTTTTGCTGCAAATGCAGCTATAACGATAGGTATTGCAGGAGTTACCCACCCAGGGGCCATTGGCTCACCAAAGAAAATTGGTCCTGATGCTATTAAAGTACCAGCAATAAAACTTAGGGCTACGCCCTCTTCAAAAGTTAGACCCAATCCCATGCCTATTGGGACTGCAGCAAATGCTGTTGCGCCGGAAATAACAAGACCTTGAAGAAATTCTCCTGCTCTAAATTTAGAGTGGATAAAAGGAATTCTTAATGTAAAAGGGCCCCATTTCAATCCATTGCTAGTTGTTGATTTAGTATTCATTTTGATAGCTCTGACATTCCCTCTTCTAATCCTTTGAGGGTTAGAGGATACATCCTATTTTCAAATAAGTCTCTAAGTATACAAACGGATGAGGTGTAATCCCAGTGATCATCAGGAACTGGGTTTAGCCATGCTAGATTATCAAAATGATCTGATAGTCTTTTAATCCACACGTGACCAGGCTCATCGTTCCAGTGCTCTATGCTTCCACCTGGATTAGTAATTTCATAAGGAGCCATTGTGGCATCACCAATAACGATAACCTTATACTCTGAAGAGTATTTATTGATTATATCTTGAACTAAGATTCTTTCCTGGGTTCTTCTAAGATTATCCTTCCAAACAGATTCATAAATACAATTATGAAAGTAAAAATACTCTAAATGCTTAAACTCAGTTTTGATAGCAGAAAATAACTCCTCGCAAAGCTTAATATATGGATCCATAGAGCCGCCTACATCAAAGAGAACAAGAACTTTTACTGTATTGGATCGCTCAGGAACCATATGAATATCTAAAAATCCTGCATTTTTAGCTGTGGCTTTAATGGTATTGTCCATATCAAGCTCTAATTCATTGCCCTGTCTAGCAAATTTTCTAAGCCTTCTTAAAGCCATCTTGATATCTCTTATGCCTATGATAATAGAATCATCTAGATTGCTAAACTGTCGCTGCTCCCAAACCTTAACAGCAGTTTTTTGCCCACCAGGGCCACCTACTCTTATTCCTTCAGGATTTTGACCTCCATGACCAAAAGGCGATGTGCCATTTGTGCCAACCCACTTATTGCCGCCTTCATGTCTTTTAGTCTGCTCTTCTAATCTTTTCTTGAATTCATCTAGAAGTTTTTCCAAACCGCCTAATGACTTAATCTTTTTAAGCTCCTCTGGGTCTAACTCTTTTTCAAATGCCTTTCTTAGCCAATCTTCAGGAATTAATGCTTGAAATACATCCTCTAGTTTTTCAATACCTTTAAAATAGATATCAAAAGCTTTATCAAATTTATCGTAATGCTTTTCATCTTTTACAAGAATTGTTCTTGATAAATAATAGAAATCATCAACATTTGCATAAACCATATTCTTTTCAAGAGCACCTAGTAAATCTAATAGCTCCCTAAGAGTACAAGGGACTCCAGCAGATCTAACGGTTTGAAATAAATTTATTAGCATTTATTTATTTGCTGATTCCCTTCTAGACATAAATGCCAATCTTTCAAGAAGTTGAACATCTTGCTCATTCTTTAACAAAGCGCCATAAAGAGGAGGAATTGCTTTTGAAGAATCGCTATTCTTTAGAATTTCATCAGGCAAATCATCAGATAATAATAGCTTCAACCAATCAATCAATTCAGAAGTTGATGGTTTTTTCTTAAGGCCAGGAATTTTTCTTAAATCAAAAAATATTTCTAAAGCTTCTTTTACTAGAGTTTTTTTAATTTTTGGGTAATGGACTTCAACTATCTTATTCATAGTAACTCTGTCAGGGAATTGGATATAGTGAAAGAAGCATCTTCTTAAAAAAGCATCTGGCAGTTCCTTCTCATTATTAGAAGTTAAGATGATTAAAGGCCTGTGCTTTGCTTTAATTGTTTCACCTGTCTCGTAACAAAAGAACTCCATTCTATCAATTTCCTGTAAGAGGTCGTTTGGAAACTCTATATCTGCCTTATCAATTTCATCAATTAATAAAACAACTTGTTTGTCAGACGTGAAAGCATCCCAAAGCTTGCCTTTTTTAATGTAATTTGCAATATCCTTAACCCTCTCCTCTCCAAGCTGAGAATCTCTTAGCCTGGTAACAGCATCGTATTCATACAGCCCTTGAGATGCCTTTGTTGTAGATTTGATATGCCATTCTATTAATTCCATATTAAGAGACTTCGCAACCTCAATAGCAAGCAATGTTTTCCCTGTACCTGGCTCTCCTTTGATTAAAAGAGGTCTCTCTAAGGCCATAGCAGCATTAACTGCCATGCTTAGATCTTCAGTAGATATATAATTTTTAGTTCCTTTAAATTTCATACGACATCCTTATTAGTAAAATTAATTGGCTAGTTTTTCTTCAGATTTTAGTATTTTAGTTAGTTGTCGACTCGAAGCAACTAAATTGGCATTTAAATCCCAAATATTACAATCTTGCTCAAAATACCCTTTTTGAATATCTGCTGCTTTGAAATCAGCAAAAAGAGTTTCGGTAGTTGGCATTTGTCTTATATGGGTGGTAAGCGTAATAGTAGGAATCCATCCTAGGGGACCATACTTATTAGAAACAACAGGGGGCAAGATATCAGAATAGAAAGATAGACAAAACTGATCAGGGATACCTCCGTCTAGCTTAAGAAAAGCTGAGCATCTTGCCGCTGCTAAATCAGCATTCCCCTCTCTATTCCACCAAGCATGATCAGGATGAACATTGCATTCAAGTTGTTTAATAAAAGACGGTGTAAAACCTTTAGATATTTTATCAAAGTTCATTTCAACGTAACTATCTTTATCTAAAGAATGAAAAATCTCTGGTAGAGGTGTAGCAAGTCCATCAAAACCCTTCATATGTTTAAAATCAGAACAGGTTCCTGTAAAAATAGCGCAAATTTTATTATTCTGAATTAGCTTAACAATACCTGAAGAACTACCTCGGGATATTTTTAAAATTTCAACATCAAGCAATATCTCTTTCTCTTCTATTCTACCTAAGTATTGAACTGATGAGCTAATAGCACAGCTATGGGGCAAAGATGATACTAGTGCTTTGTGCATAATAGCCATCAGGTAGCCACCATGAGGAGTATTTCCTACAAAGTAATTTGAATCAGGTAATAGTGAAAATTTTAATTTACCAGAGACATCCAATCTGAGAGCCTCTTGAAATTGATTATATTGATTCATGATTTTTTAATTTTAGTTCATAATTGATATTATTTAAAATTTATCAAACTCCCATGCATGAACTATTTGATATAGCTTGTAATTTTACCAGTGATCAATTCAATAAAGATCTAGATGAGACAATAGAAAGAGCTATCAATAACAACGTCTCAAAGTTTTTAATTGTTTCCGCATCACTAGGTGATCATAAGAAAATACAAGAAATATATAAAAAATATACATCTAATTGTATTTTTACACTAGGAACTCACCCTCATCATGCGAGCGAAATAAATGATGATGAGATTAAAAAAATGAGGGCGCTTATACAAGAACTAAACCCCAGTGCGATTGGTGAAACTGGATTAGATTTTTTTAGAAATATTTCAACATATGAAGAACAATTATTTGCATTTGATGAGCAAATAAAACTAGCAATAGAATTCAACAAGCCCTTATACCTTCATCAAAGAGACGCGCATGAGGATTTTGTAAAAATAATTAAAAAATACAAAAATGATATTAACAAGGGTGTTGTCCATTGTTTTACAGGAACTAAAAAAGCATTGGATGATTATTTAGAACTAGGCTTTCATATTGGATTAACTGGCTGGGTGTGTGATGAAAGAAGAAATGTTGAACTAAGAAAAACAATAAAAGACATACCGCGTGAAAGATTGTTGATTGAGACAGATTCACCATATCTAATACCTAGAAATCTAGAAAATAAGCCCAAAACAAATAGAAATGAACCTCAATACCTTCCGCATATTGCAAATGAAATTGCTGGATTAATGGGTATTACAAAAAATAATTTAATCGATATTACTTATAAGAATAGTATGGATTTTTTTAAATAAATACATCTTTATTTAGATTGAACTCTTCGCAAACTTCAACCATATCAACGCCTATCTCAGAAGCATTATGCTTAATATTTAAAGGTGTATTAGAAAACCTTGGCGATGGAGCTGGTTGATTAAAACCATCGATATCTACGAATGCATCTCGACTTACATTATGATGATGATTTTTAGATTCTTCTAAATCAAGAACTGGTGTTACGCATGCATCAGATCCTGAAAATATATTTGACCACTCATCTCGTGTTTTTAAAACAACCTTTAAAGAGATAATCCTCTTAAACTCTGGCCAAAGCTTCTTGTTCATTTGATCGTTAAATCTCGGATCTGTGATATCAAGTTTTTCTAATAGAATTTTATAGAACTGAGGCTCTATAGATCCTACGGCTATAAACTTACCATCACTGCATTGGTAAGTATCATAAAAATGAGCCGCTCCATCTAGTAGATTTGATTCTCTTTTATCCTCCCATAAGCCCATATCATTTAATGAATAAAAAAAGCTCATTAACGCCAGACTGCCGTCAACCATTGATGAGTCAACAACTTGACCCTTACCAGTTTTAAGAGAGCTAATAAGAGCAGAGAGCATCCCTACTGCAAGATGCATTCCTCCCCCACCATAATCTCCAATTAAATTTAAAGGAGGTACTGGGTTAGAGTCTTTCCTGCCAATTGAATTTAAAGCACCTGTTAAACTAATATAATTGATGTCATGTCCTGCCTGAGAAGACATATCACCATCTTGACCCCATCCTGTCATTCGACCATAAACAAGAGATTGGTTTATAGAAAAGCATGTCTCAGGGCCAAGACCCAATCTCTCCATGACCCCAGGCCTGAATCCTTCAAAGATTCCATCAACTTGAGATATCAGTTTAAGAATTTCTGTAATAGTTTCTGTTTTTTTTAAGTCTGCGACAATTGATCTCTTAGATCTATTATGAATATCAAATTTATTATTTTGACCTTTTTGTTCGGGTCTGCTAATTCTAATAACATCAGCTCCAAGGTCTGCTAATAACATCCCGCAAAAAGGGCCTGGTCCAATACCAGAAAACTCAATTATTTTAATACCTTTTAATGGACCCATTAGGTAATACTATTGGAAAACTTTAAATTTAACCAATAAATTAGGCAATAAAGTTAGTGATACTTTAAAAGCTACAAGCATGGCAATTGCAGTGAATATTCCAAAGAGCTTGGTAGGAAAGAAGTTAGAAAAAGCTAAAATAGAAAACCCAGCGGCAATGGTTGCTGCTGTATAAAAAATAGCACGACCGGTTGTCGTGTGTGCATTTGTTAAAGCTAAATCAATAGATTTAGTAGCTTTAATTTCTTTTTTATATCTATAAATATAATGGATTGTATTATCAACTGCCATCCCAACACTTATAGCTGCAACCGTAATGGTCATAATATCTAAAGGTATGCCGAATAATCCAAGCAGCCCCAGTACTGAAAAAGCTACAAAAATATTAGGCACTAAGCCTATAAGAACAATCTTAAATGATTTAAAGATAAGCAGAAGCATTAATGCGATAACTGAAAATACGATTAATAACGAACCAATTTGAGATTTAAATAATGACTGAAGCATATTATTATAAAGGACTGCTAAGCCAGTAATTTCATAATCACCCTTTTTGAGATTAAATTTGTTTTGAAGGTCGTAATCTATCTTCTCGAGAAGGTCTTTCCTGTTTAGATTCTTGGAAGACTCGTTAACTCTTGCTGAAATTCTAACAACTGAATCATCTGCATTGATATAGGCATATAGTAAAGTTTCTCTAATATCTTCAGGGAGAACTGATCTCAGTAAAGCTAACTCAAGATCATTAAGGTCCTTCCCATCGTTAATATCTCTAGCAAGCTTTATTCCACTTGCAACACTCAAGACCTTTCCAATTTCAGGTAATGATTCAAGATAGTCATGAATATCTTCTAATTGACTTAATGAATGAGCATTCCACCAATAGCCAGAGGCATTGCTGTCATCATCTTCAAATAAATCATCGTCGAATATATCATCCTCAATAAAGTCAGTAACTTCGATTGACTTAGGCTCATTGATAATAATATCCAAAGGAGCTGTACCGCCAAGGTTTAAATCTATTTCAAGCATTCCTTTGTGTATTTCAGTGTCCTTAGCAAAGTAGTCAATAAACCTATTTTCAACTTCAAGTTTCGAGGCGCCATATAATAAAACTGCAAAAATAATTACAAAAGATATATTAATAAAAGATGAGTAATTTTTAGAGAAACTTAGCAAGCTTGAAGTTATCCTATGAAGGGAAAGATAGTCTTTTGTTTTAATAAATCCAATCAATGCAATTGCGCTTGGTAAAAAAGAAAAAGTAAAGAGAAAGGCTATAGATATACCAAAAGCCATCATTTTACCAAATTCAATGACAGGTTTTAAATCCCCTAGAAGTAGTGATAAGAAGGCTACAGCAGTTGTGGTTGCTGCAAAGAAACAGGGTAAAAACATTTGATTAAATGATTCTTTTAATGCATCCGTATAATCATCAGGTTTATTTTTTAGCTCATTTATTTTTACCAACACATGCACAGACAATGAAATGGTTAGAATTAGCAAAAGCGCAATAAAGTTTGATGAAACAACGCTGATCTTCCAATCCATATAACCAAGGAAGCCGGCTGTAACGAATGTAGTTAAAAAGGCATTAGAAATTGGAAGTAAAACAAACCATATATTTCCAAAAAATATATAAAGCATCAATGCAAAAATAAGAGCCACGGTAGTTCCAAAAAGAACAAGATCAGATTTTATATAGTCCATCATATCGGATGTAATCATCGTTGACCCACCCAAGTACAATGTAGCGCCATCTCTGTATTTATCTAAAACACTTCTAATATTACTTATCATTAAAGAATTAAGAGCAGCCTCTTTATCATTTAGCTCCCCAATTCTTTTATTAACTAAAACGAGGCGATCACTTAATATAATTTTATTATTTGATATTTCTGGTTCACTTGAATTAAGAGAATCCTGGATATCATATCTCTCGCTCATCAATAAATTGTATTCATCATTAGCTTTTAGGGATACCTGCATAGCTGTGATTGAGCCATCCCTACTTATAATCAGGTCTTTATAAATTGGGTTATTGATAATCTCTTCTTTGGCTAGTGCAAGATCAATACCTTCCGAGGTTAGGTCCTTTAAATTATCAGAAACTTCTGTAAGCCCTACTTTAGGCTGAAAGAAAATTGGAGCATCCATAAGAGACAAAACCGAATCTACTCCATCAATTAATATTAAATCTTTTTCTAAACTTAAGATCGTATCAAGTGATTCCTTAGAAAATAGCTCACCATTTGGTTCGTATGTAACGTATAGAAAATTAGAGTCACCAAATTCTTCCTCGGTCTCTCTATAAATTTTAAGTGAATTATCTCCCTCTAAAACAAGAGCATCAGATGATGCATCAAGTTTAAAATTAGAAATACCAAGCGACGCTATCACTGCAATAGTTAAGACACTAAGCAAAACCAACAGTGGGTAATTGATAACATTTTCACAATATTTTTTTATGTAGTTTTTCATTATTTTTTATTAGCGCAATCTGGGGATGATGGCGGAGTGGGGTTTAACTTAAATTCTTCGATATCGTAAGCATTAATTGACAATGCATGAATATTTTTCATAACTTCACTTAAAGATGAATATATATGCTTATGTCTCTGAATTAAGGTCATATTTTTAAAAAAATTACTTACTACTAGTAGTTTAAAGTGCGACTCAGAATCCTTTGGAACGTTATGCATAAAACTTTCATTTACAATATCAATATGGACGGGGTTGTATGATTTTTTAATTGCTTTCTTAATAGCAGATTCAATAGATTCTTTTGTCATATTCGACTAATTATAAATGATTAGTGCTTGGTAGAGTTGGAGTTTATTGTTTCTATAATTTTAATTATAGCCTCCCATCTCGCCCACTCGCCCTCGTTTAGAGCTGATGCATATTCTGCAGCCCTTAGCATTGCGATGGTGACTGCCTCATCTCCATATTGCGATATTAGTGCTATTGCTGTTTGCTGAAGATCCGTATTCATCTAAGGAATTAAGAGGATGATAGAAGTTTAGTATTTTTTCTTTCAATGGATCCCCAATCAATTAACTCAAACATGCCATCGTTTGTTTCAACCAATGCGGTTATGGACTCAACCCAATCACCACAATTGTGATATTCAATTCCATTAATTAAACTAATCTCTGCCTTGTGTATATGTCCACAAATAATACCGTCAAAACCTCTTCTTTTGCATTCATCTGAAATACTATCTTCATAATCAGACATTTTATTAACTGTTTTTTTTGTAGCGTCCTTTAAATACTTCGCTAGTGACCAGTACCCATAACCAAGTCTTGATCTAAAGAAATTTAAAACTTTATTCAAAGACAAAAGTAAGGTGTAAATTTTATCCCCCAAGATTGATAGCTTCTTCCCAAACCTAGTTACGATATCAAATTGATCGCCATGAATGATCAAGAATTCTTTTCCCAGATGCGTTGTGTATGTATGTTCTTCCTTTAACTCTATATTTCCTAACTCCAGGGGTTGATATATCCTTAAAAAATCATCATGATTTCCAGTTATATAGGTAACTTTAGTGCCTTTTTTTGCCATTGATAGGATGTTTCTTAAAACATTGCTATGCTCTTGAGGCCAATAAAGCTTTGACTTTAAGCGCCAGCAATCAATAATATCTCCAACGAGAAATAAATTTTCACAAGAGTGAGATTTTAAAAAGTTATATAGGTATTTAGACTGACATCCTTTGGAGCCAAGATGGACATCAGATATAAAGATAGATTTGTAGTCAGACATGGCAACATTATGTGTTACCTAAATATAGAGTCAACATTAAAGATATAATAATTTATGAATATTTTATGGATTAAAGATGGAAAAATTGGCCATGAAAAACAGGTTAAAATTCTTTTAGATGAACTAAAAAAATCTTTAGAAATTACAATATCAGAATTTATCATTCAGCCCTTTAGCGTTAAAAATTTCATCTTAAGCTTTTTTAATAGGCATCTTGAAAACAAGGATAATTTTGATATGGTCATTGGGGCTGGGCATTCTACTTATATGAAAGTACTAAGTTTTAAAAAAGACTCTCAATCAAAACCTCTTTTAGTTTCAGTGCTAGTTCCATCGATTTCAAAAAATAAATTTGATCTAATATGCGCACCCTCTCATGACTCTTACAAAATTAAAAATACAAGCAACGTAATTTTTTATGAGGGCTCTTTAGCCAAGGTATCTCATGTTGACCCCAACATTGATATAGGAATGGTTGCTATAGGAGGTATAAATAAACATTATGTATTCGATGAGGCTCATATATCAAAGCAAATTGAATACATGCTATCAATACATCCGTCTAAGACCTGGTATATATTTAACTCTAGAAGAACCAGTCAACTGATGAACGATAAGTTACAGAAGATAGCTGATAAAAATAAAAAAACAGTCATTGTTTCTTATGATAACAAAGAGTTAAATTTTTCATTTGATGACACCCTATCATCAGCTTCCGTAAAATTAATATCACAAGATAGCGTTAATATGGTTTATGAAGCTCTCTCTTCAAAAGGCGAAACATATATCTTTGATATGGATTCTAAAAATAAAAATAATAAAGTAGTTAAGCAAGTAAATAAATTGGTAAAAAATAAACAGATAGGATTTATCGAGTACTCTGATTTAACTCCCGGGTTAAAGAAGATGAATCTTCAGACTCAAAATAAGTTCAATGAAGTTCATGCAGAAGTCGAAAAAGTAGCCTATAAAGTATTACAAAAATTACAACAATGAAAATAGCCCACCTAGTATTAAGTAATGTATTTGCAGGCATTGAGCAGCATGTAGATGAGCTTTCAATTTATCAGGAAAATACCTCTGATGTTTTTGTATTATGCAATCATTCCATAGCATCCCAATTTAATACTAAAAACGTTGTAAGCCTAAGTAACTTTAATAGGCGCTCTCCAATTGGCCTGCTAAGACTTGCAATTAAACTTAAAAAAATTGATGCTGATATTATTCATACTCACGGAAGTAAAACTACCAAGGCAGTGAACTTTATAAAGAAATTCATAAAGATCAATCATGTTTGCACAATCCATGGTATTAAAAAAAATACTAAAGTTTATGAAAAGGCAGATATTGCAATTGCGGTAAGCAATAAAGCAAAAGAATCATTAAATACTGATTCTATTGTAATTAAAAATTGGTGGTCTCCCTCTCTTCCAAAAATGATAGAAAATAATAAACAGTACGTTTTAGCTATTGGGAGACTTGAAAAGGTCAAAGGGTTTGACTTGCTTATAAAATGCTGGAAAGGCGTAGATAAATCACTCGTCATAGTAGGCAGTGGTAATGATCGAGATACATTAGATGCCTTAATCAAGGCAAATGGATTGGAAAGTAAAATTTCAATAATTGATGAGGTCTCCTCAACTAAGCTATTGGATTATTATAAAAATGCATCGCTATTAATCATACCCTCTCGTAATGAAGGTGGCCCTAGGGTAGCTTTAGAGGCTCTTCACTTAAAAATTCCAGTAATATCAACAATGGTGGGTCATATGGGTGATATTTTGCCTCATGAGCTCTTAGCTAAGCCGGATGACCAAGAGTCACTTGCTGCATTGATAACATTGTATGTAGATGATAAAACTATGAATCAAGATTCTATATTCAGATATGTAGATGAAGAATACTCATTAAGCAGTCAAGGGGATAAGACTTTAAAAGTTTATAAAGATTTACTCATGTCTTAAAGACGTTGCAGGATCTAATCTGGCCGCTCTCCTTGCCGGCCAAATTCCAAAAAATAGACCAACTAAAACAGAAAAAGTAATTGAACCAATGATAGCGCTAAAAGGCATGGCAAATGGCCAATCAAAAATTGAGGCTAAAAGAAAGAGAAAGCTTGTGCCTAAGAATACCCCAATCAAACCACCTATAAGGCAAAGCAGCATGGCCTCAACAATAAACTGAAGCATGATTGCTCGCTGTGTAGCTCCAAGGGCTTTTCTTAAACCAATTTCTCTAGTTCTTTCAGTTACCGAAACAAGCATTATATTCATAACACCAATTCCACCAACAACTAAACTTATTCCAGCTATACCTGCTATAAGTGCTGTAAAAATTCCTGTTGCTTGGTTTCGTAATTCTGAAAATTGACTATAGTCATTAATTCTAAAATCATTATCTTGTCCAGGGCCTATATTATGTTTCTGTCTAAGAATTTGCTCTATAGTCATCATTACATAATCAATATTAGCTTCATTTGAAATTCCAACATTAATACCATCAAGTCGATCGGTCCCAAAGACTCTTTGTGCAGCTGTTAGTATTGGTATATAGAACTCCTCATCAGGATTCTGCCATCCTGTTGAGCCCTCTTCTTTTAAAATACCCACAACCTCATAAGTGACACCGCCAAGGATGACATTTTTATTAAGGATGTTTTTTACAGTCGTTTTAAGTTCCTTGGGAACCTTGGAGCCAATAACAATTACTTTTCTTCTTCCAAGATTGTCATTCTCGTTAAATAACCTTCCATGTTCTAAGTCGTAACCTCTAACTTCAAAGTGAATTGGAAGATACCCTCCAACCCTGCCCCTCATATTCGAATTATTAAATTTAACCTGTCTATAACCTGACATAGTTGGTGATATTTTCCAGTTATGCTCTAGGTTTCTAGTTAAAGCTTCGGCATCTTTTATTACCAAAGGATTGACGCCTATAGCAACAGCCCCGCTCCTTCTTTGACTCGGCTGAACGCTAAGAGTTCTACCTCCCAGATCATCAATGTCTTCTTCTAAAGCCTTATTTGCACTCGACCCTAATCCAATTACAGCTATAACAGCAGCAGTCCCAATAATAATTGCCAAAGATGTCAAAAAAGATCTAACAGCATTAGATCTAATTGATGAGATTGCAGAATATATAGCCTCCCAAATCAACATTAGTTTATCTTATGCTCCAAAACTAAAGGATGCACTAACGCGTTCCTTGAATCGTTTTTGGTAATTAACTAAACTCATACTAGGCAAAATATACAACACATCTCCAGGGTTTAATCCATCAATAATTTCAACATTTGCAAGATCGGATAGTCCAATCTCAACCCATGTCAAGCTAGGACCATTACCAGAATCTTTAATAACAATAAATTTATTAAAGCTCTCGCCCTTAACTTTATTAATTAAAAAAGCATCAACCTTTTCCTTGCTCATATCTAGAAGAGCTGCGGCTGAATATATATCCTTTCTTGTTCTAAGAGACATTGTCGGTGCGCTCAAAGAAACACTCTTATTAAGAATTTGAATTACAACGTCTGTATTCATCCCAAGGAGAAGAAGGTTATCACCATTATCAATATCAATTAAAACTGGGAATGTAGTTACATTTTGTTCAACTTTGGCTTTCGGCTCAATTTTTGAAACAGTGCCAAAAAACTCTTTATTACGATATGCGGATACCTTGATAGAAACCGATTGCCCTATTTCAACTTTGCCAACATCAATTTCATCGACCAAGGCCCTAACCCTAACTTTTGAAAGATCTGCCATAGTCATTAATATCGTTCCCCCGCCTACTGCTGATGTAGGAGATGAAATAACCTGTCCAACCTCTACCGGTCTAGAAATTACAGTGCCATCTATTGGGGACCTAACAATGGTGTCATCTAGAGCTATTTTAGCGTGCTCAAATGTAACATCTGTTCTTACTAGTGATGATTTTGCCTGTGCGAAATTTTCTTGAATATCCTCAAAATCTTTATCGGAGATACTACCTTTAGCATGAAGCTCCTTACCTCGCTCAGACTGAGATTCAGAATTTTTAAGCCTAACCTTTGAGGCCTCTAGATCTGATTTAGCTTGATCTAAGATATTTTTTGGCGTTCTTTGATCAATTTGACCAAGCATAGAACCTTTTTTTACATAATCTCCGACCTCTGCTCCTAAAAACAGTACCTCTCCTGATGCCTTTGATTTTATTTCAACTGATGAGATTGCTTCAATAACCCCTGAAGCCTCTATGTTTACCTCTAGCTTGTCAGGACTAACTTCTTTCTTTTTATAAAATTGGGTTTCACTAGAAGACTTTGATTCAGAACCACAAGAGACAAGGCTCGTTGTAATAACAATCATGCCAAGTATTTTATATAAATTTTTTGTATTATTTTTCATAGTTATATTTTTTTATCCGTTTCTATTAATCCATCTCTAATTGTTATGACTCTTTTTGACTGCTTAGCAATATCTTCTTCGTGGGTAATTAGTATTATTGTTTGGCCTTGCTCATTTAGTTCTTTAAATAAATTCATTACATCCTTACCTGTTTTAGAATCTAAATTACCCGTTGGCTCATCTGCAAATAATATACTTGGTTTGTTTACCAAAGCTCTAGCTATTGCAACTCTCTGCTGTTGACCGCCGGATAGCTCAGACGGGCCATGGTTAATTCTATCAGATAGTCCAACTTGATCTAATACAAATTTAGCTCTAATAGTTGCTTCAGGCATGCTTGTACCTGCATATTTCATAGGAAGCAATACATTGTCTAGCGCTGAATTTTTAGCTAGCAAATGAAATGACTGAAATACAAACCCAATTTCTTTATTCCTGATTCGAGCTAATGAATCCTCATCTAATTCGTTAACTAATTGATTGTTAAGGTAATATTCCCCACTTGTGGGTGTATCCAAACATCCAATGATGTTCATAAGAGTTGTTTTACCAGAGCCAGATGGACCCATTATGGATATAAACTCTCCGGCTTCAACGTTTAAGTCTATACCCTTTAATGCATGAACCGTTTCTGATCCCACGGCAAAGGAGCGTTTAAGTTGAGTAGTCTTAATAGTCATTGGAAGAAATTATATACGAGTAGGGTTGTAAGTGTATTTAAGTTAATTATATAGACCCTATTGATATAAAAAAGTTCATTATTTAGCAGATGCGGCTCTTAGGCTTTCTGTGGAATCCATATAACTTAGCCATGGGGTAACGTCTTTCTCTTTACCTAGAGTTGAGGCTTTGGAAAGTTCAACCCTTGCACTATCAAAATCATCAAGCTCTATAAAGCAAATTCCAATAAGCAGCTCTAAAGATCCAGGTTTTGATTTCCAACCCTTATCTCTAGCTATTTTTAAATACTTAATTGCATCACTATATTCAGAATTCTGTAGATAAATTTGCCCGATTCTATAGTCGTATTTAGGATCATCTGATAATTTGGTAACATCTATTAAAGCCCTTACAGCATTTTTAAAATCTTTAGCAACAATATATGCATTGCTAAGGAGCTCATTATTCTTAATATTGTTTTCTAAGACATTTAACTTCAGGCCTTTCTCAACAACTTTCGAGGAATCTATAGGCAGTCTTTTATATAAATAAAAATTAGCTAAATTGATATATTCTGAGGATTTGGTTAAAAGATTTTGCTGTAATTTGAATTCTAATGAGGCAAGGGATTCTTCTTCAAAATTAATGACATTGTATATAGCAGCCATTTGTTCAATATAAGCTTTATTTTTTGGTTTAACCCTAACTAGATCCTGGGCAACCTCCAAAGCAAGCATGTATTGTTTCTTTTCTGTATGAATAGCAAACTTAAGTTGAGCCCAGTTTTCCATAAATATGGAAGAACTTTCTAATGCCAAAGTTATATATTTTAAAGCATTATCCCACTCTGAATCCTGCGCGTAAATAGTTGCGAGAGTTGCATAGCCCTCTGGCCTTAAATCAAAATTATTATCCGTTCCAATTTGAACCCACTCAACGAATGATTTCTTAGCCTCGTCTCTTTCACCATTAACATACAAAACCTGTCCCAATACAAACTTAAGCATAAAAATATCATAATCAGGCATTCTTTTCTTTGTATCTGCTTTCTTCAAATAAACCAAGGCTTCTTCATTTCTATCCTGGCTAATAAGGAAATATGCATAGGTTCTAAGAATTACAAAATGATCATAGGACCTGTCAGAGTATGAGTCTTCTGCATATCTTTTATATGTTTTTTCAGCATCTACAACATTTCCCTTATCGATATTTAACTGAACTCTTTCTAGCATGTTATAGACCCACTGCTGAATAGCCTCCTGGGAACTTATCGTGGTGCTGAAAAGAAAGATAAATACAATAAATAAATTTTTAATCATAAGTTAAATTCTATAGTGGTTGAACCAACTTGCTGAACGGCTACTCCGCCTACAACACGTGGTTTAAATTTCCATCTTAAAACTGCTTGGATAGCTGCTCGATCAAAGACTCTAGGAGGTCTAGATTCAGTAATAACTGCATCTATAACCTTTCCACCCTCATCAACGGTTAGTTGAATAGTAACAAAGCCTGTTTTACCGGAGATTAAAGCTTCTCTTGGGTAGCGAGGAGCTATTCTTACTAGGGGTATTAATGCGCTATTAGATGCAACAGAGTTGGAGCCACTAAGCATGGCACCCTTTAAATCTACTGGTGTTTTAATATCAGGAAATTTTATATCAAGATTTGCTGTAGTCGGTTGAACAATATCTGGTGTTTCTAACTTTGGTGGTGGTGGTTTTTTTGGTGGTGGCGGCTTATCAGGTAAAGCTCTCTGCCTCTCATTAAGAAAATCATTTTTTCTTAATCTAACAAAATCAACCACGCTAGAATCCCTAACTGAATTAAACCCCACTCCACTTGGTAGAATAATTATGTAGATAGTTAAAAAAATAAAAAAAGTACTAAATACTCCACCCAAAATGGAGATAGTTTTTTTATTTTTTAGATCAATCTTGCGAAGCAGCGATTGAAACATTTTGAACTCCTGCAAGTCTTACTTGATCCATAGTCTCTACTAAAAAACCTGTTTTTGAAGCCTTGTCTGCTTGAATAATAACAGAACCTTCTGGATTTTCTGCCTTTAACCTTTCTACATTAGCCCTAACAGATCTTAGATCAACCATCCGTTTGTCAATCCAGATCTCATCATTAGCGGTTATAGCAATTAATATATTACCTCTTTCATCCCTTACTGCTGTTGCTGCATTGGGTCTATTAACCTCTACGCCAGTTTCTTTAACAAAAGATGTTGTAACAATAAAAAATATTAACATTATGAAAACAATATCTAGCATAGGTGTTATATCTATTGTTGACTCATCCCTTTCCTTGTTTCTTCTTCTTATCATGATTTAACTTGCTCTATTTCATATTTAATACTTAAAGTAGCTTTATCTATGGATGACTTAAGGCCGGTTAGTAAAAACAAACCAACAATTGAAACGAATAAACCCGTCATAGTAGGCAAAGTGGCTCTCGCAATCCCAGAAGCCATTAATCTTGCATTTCCAGTTCCTGTTATGGCCATTATATCAAATACCTCTATCATGCCAGTAACGGTTCCGAGCAGCCCTAGAAGTGGACATAGGGCAATTAGTCCCTGTATTAAAAGAATATTTTTACTTGCTTTTAAGTTAATAATTGAAATATTTTTTAACTTCATCTTGTTAAAAAGCCATTTATTATTAGTTTTAAAACTACCAAGATCATCCACAGCATCCTTGGAAAGATTTTGTAGCTCTGTCATATAAAATATCACCCTTTCAATAAGGAGCGATGTCATTATTACAGCTAGTATAAATAGCACTACGATTACAGGACCGCCCCTATCAAAAAAATCTAAAATAGAATTAAATGGAAGAGCGATATAGTAAAACATTATTTATTAATTGATGAGGTAGCAACAAATCCAATGGCTTGCTCTTCATATATCTGAGAAATAGCCCTGCTTCTTGAATCAAGAAGGTTATGGATAAATAGTAAAGGAACTGCTGCTATCAAGCCAAGCATAGTAGTAACAAGTGCTGATGATATGCCGCCAGCCATTAACTTAGGGTCGCCTGTACCGAATAGAGTAATAGCTTGGAATGTTTCAATCATTCCAATAACCGTTCCCAGCAAACCAAGCAATGGAGCTACAGCTGCTAGAAGTTTTATGATACTAAGATTTTTCTCTAATGGAGGTGAGGCTTTTGCTAAAACATCCTCTAGTCGGGCCTCTAACTCCTCTGGATTATCTCCCTTATAGGCAGCGTATATATTATTAAGCTTTCCTAATATTGAATCATTGGAAAATTTACCAGTTTGGAGCTCAGATTCAATTAATTTTGATTCTTTAAACAAGAACTGGAACTGAATGGCTCCCATAAAAATACCTAGACCAAGAATAATAAGAATTACATAACCAACCAAGCCACCTTGATTTATTCTTTCAAAGAAACCAGCACGATCAATAAGCAATGATAGTAAAGAGCCTCTAGTAGGATCTATATAAACCTCTCTATAGCTAACTTTTGAATTTTGTAATTTTTTTGCAGCTCTTTTGATTGAACCATCCGGCTGCTTAGCAAGAAACTCCAAAGAATTTTGCTCGCTAACAAGGTTGAGATAATTGCCATCTGAAATGGAATTAAAAACACCTATTCTGAGAATGTCCTTATTAACCAACTCTCCAGATTTAGAGAGTATATCGGTATTGTAAGATTTAACCTTACCACTTTGATTTAGCTCGTTCAGTATCTCATACCATAACCTTTCAAGCTCATCGGTTGTTGGAAGATCAAGACTTTTACGTTCAGCTAAATCGCCTAAAAACTCCACCCTATCAGGGAACTCTATATTAGTTAGAGACAGCATAAACTGACCCTTAGACTCTCCGGCAGTTTGCCTAACAATGCCAAATAGCTCTCCAAAAGAACCAAGCTTTAAAGTAAGTTGCTCTTCAAGCTCAGAAAGCTCTTTATCATTCGATTCATACTGGTTGGTTAATTTAACACTTCTTACTTCTTGAGCTTTTAAATTAGCTCTCATCTCTACCAGAAGAGATTGTTGTTTATTCTTATCAGATAAAAATTTTGTTAATCTAGCCTTGTCTTCTTTGGCTCTTATAGATGCAGTATTTTTAACAGATTCAACCAAAAGATCTAAATCAGTAATTACTGGAGCTATTACTTGCTGCTCTGTATTATCTTGAGCAGATACACAAAAGATTAAAAAGGGAAGTAGGTATAATTTTTTATTCATTTTCATCTCTGTAAACGGGTATTTTAATTAAAGCTGGAGGTGATTGCTTGGTAGCAATTTTAAGAGCATCTGCGGTAGATCTTTTAATTGATGAGGTAGCTTTTTCCCATGATGAGGTGCTTGTATCCCAGTAGCCACCCTTACTGCCATCAACTGTTAAATAAGTTAGCGCTATTCTGCCAATACGAAGAAAATCAGCACTGGTCTCAGTATCATCAATAACAATATTATCCCTGTATGCCTCTATAGTTCTTCCATACTCTAGTTCTGTTTTATAAGCCTCTGTAATTAACCTAAACTTTTCAGAAGTAGAAATATCGCCCCTATCCATAGTTGCCTTAAGATTAGAAACTCTACCCTTTCTTTCTGACATTAAAAACGGAAGATCAAGTAAGATAAAATTCTCTAGGCCATCAATCATCTTGAGCATTAAAGGAACGATTCTCTGATTAGTTTGATCTAGCTCTCCAATCTTTACGATAATATTTTCTATTTCGTTGAGTTGAGAGTTTATTATCTTTTGAACCTGATTATTGTATAGTTTCAAGGACTCGTATTCTTTAGATGTAGATTGAAAATCTGCAAGTAAGATTCTAGTCTCTTCATCAAGATTTATAATCTGATCCTGAGTCAGTCCCGACTTCTGAATACTTTTAGTAGATACCAATATCGATTCTTTAACTAAATTTTTATCAACCTCAACTTCCTGAGCTACTAAAGTAGAAGGAAGTATAGAGATAGAAATCACCAAGGGTAAGTATATATATTTCATAAAAGCTATTTTAAAAGAAAAAGGAGGCTAATGCCTCCTTTTTATGTTAATAAATTCCTAGAATCTTAATGAATAATTAAGGAAGACTTGTGGTCCAAATCTAGGATACTGAAATGTATTAAAACCATAAGGATAGAAAGAACTACCTTGGTCATAAGAAACATCAGTATCAGGAATTGCATCAAATATATTTGTTACTTGTAAAGAAACAGATGATTCCTGTGTTATGGAATAACCGACGGATACGTTAGTATCAAAATACGGGCTAACAGTACTGCCGTCAAGACCTTCCATGTGCCCTACTCTTAAAGTAGAAGTGCTAGCACGCCAGTCTCCTCTAGACCAACCAAATTGAATCGATTGTCTTGATCTTGGTATATATGAACTATTCATATAGCTTACCAAAGGATCGCCAATGTCCTCAGCATACTTAAGGTCAATCTGATTAGTGCTATCAACTGATACATAGAAATCACCAGCTGCGTCTGTTACCCAGCTATATGAAACTGATGTATCAACCCCTAAGAATTCTTGACCAGCAATATTCACAGGAGTTTCAAAGATTTTACTAATAGAGCCTTCTGCTAAAAGATTAGCAGTTGTTTCAGAATTAAAGTCTTTACCGCCTCTAACAATGCTAGCTAAAACCTGAGCACAATATGAACCAGGGTAGTCAACGAAACCAGATAATGTTGCGCCAGCTGCTCTAGCTCGACAAACTGCTTCGTCACGTACAATTGCATTAGTGCTTTTAGTTGAAACAATATCGCCAAGTTTGATATGAAATGCATCTAAAGTAAATGCAAGTCTATCAACTGGCTCCCAAACAAATCCCATTGAGAAAGAGTCTCCCTCTTCTTCTTTTAGATTAAGGTTACCTGTTGTAACACCGTCGATATTGATAATTGAATATGCACCCGTAGTAGTACAACCTACACCAGTCTCACCAAATACCTCTGGCTCTGAGTTATAACACTGCCAATAATCATATTCGCTTGTGTAATATCTTCTTTCGCCTACAAATGAGTAAGGTAAATCAGGAGCTTTAAATGATTCTGACCATGATCCTCTCATTAAGAATGAATCACTAGGTCTCCACTCGAAAGACGCTCCCATTGTTCTTCTATCAACATTAACTTTAGAGCTATCATACTCATCCTGTCTTGTTGACAGGTTAACTGATAATTTTTCAGTTACTGGAATAGAGAGTTCAACACCGAAAGCTGTTCTGTCTCTTTCACCGCCGCCATCAACTCCACCAATACCCCAAAGTAAACCATCTTTATTGGCCTGACTAAGTTGAACGTCATAACCTTTAGTTTGATGCTCAACTACAGCAGCAAAAGCAAGAGGACCATATGGTAATTGCATTAATTCACCAGTAATAGTAGCCTGGAAAAGTTCTGAGAATGCGTCTGCAGGCTCAACGTTAGGAACTCTTAATGATTCAATTTCTTCAGTTGATTGAGCATTTAGGTACCAGTCCCAGTTATAGCAATTTGGTTGATTATAATAAGCAGCATAATCATAAACACCAGAAGATCCATAGTAGTTTGAAATACTAGTTGAATAATCAGTAACCTCTCCATTTGAAAGATCTCCATCGAGTAAATCTGCTGAATCTAGTACACATTGGTTACCAGCTCCATCTACTCCACCTATATTGTGTATTTTATCGTATAACTTTGATGCTAAGAAATTTCTTCCTGTAGATACAACATCATATACATTGTCTGTATATGAGACATCCCACTCAAAACCATTGGAAAGTATGCCACGTAAACCAATATCTATTGTTGATGTTTCTTCTTCGTAACTAGTTCCTCTGACTGCATTAGAAAATATTTTTTGAATTCTAAAATCCATCATTGCTGCAGTAGCGCCTGCATTTGGTTGACCTACTGGAACTACATGGTTTTGCGTATAAGCACCACCATATTGCTGAGGTCCTGCGACCCAAGCAAAGGGAGTAAATAAGTTATCTAAAGTGCCTTCTGTATCAGTTTGAAGATGCATTATTTTTGCATATACTTCAATTTTATCAGTAAGCTCATAAGTTCCTGATAGATATACTGAAGCTCTTTGTCTTGAATTTGTTAATGTACCGTTAGAGCTCGAGTCAAATCCACAGTATGAACCGTAGTATGTTGGGACATATGCAGTATGTTGTTCTTGAGTAGCTAAACTATAACCCGGGTCAGCACCCTCACAAGTTCCAGCAAAATCTTGTCCAGTACTAAAGTCAACTAAAGTTCCAAGAGTATCTCCGCCTGGGTGTAAATGAAGTCCATAGTAAATTGAATCTCTAATTAAAAGACCTCTTGATGGTATAGGTACTGCTCTACTGCTATCTAAAAATGAGTCATGCTCACTTCTACTTTGAATAGGTATTGGTTGTTCATCACGAAATTCAAGTGCATAAGTATATGAAAGCTTATCAGTGAAGCCACCACCAGCAAATTCAATATTAATAGATTCTCCACCAGTTCCGGATCCAATACCACCACCTGCTTGAACTCTTAAAGATTTATCTTCTAATCCATCAACAAGAATAATATTAACAACCCCGGCTACAGCATCTGAACCATAAATCGAAGATGCTCCTGAGGTTAATATTTCAATTCTATCAACAGCTGCTAAAGGGATTGCTGCATAGTTAAAAGATGCAGACTCTCCGTTATAAGGAAATGGATAATCAGCTGTTCTTTTACCGTTAACAAGAACAAGAGTTCTTCCAGGTCCAAAGTCTCTTAAATTAATAGACTGTAAAGATCCATTAAAACCAGCTTGGAAATTTTCACCATTAACACTACCAGTGTTTTGAGTCAGGTTGCTTACCGCATCATATACAGTTTGGAAACCTTGAGCTTCAATATCTGATCTTGTAATAGTTATTAAAGGAGTGGCTCCCTCAATATCAGTTCTTTTAATTCTAGAACCTGTAACACTAACTCTTCCAAGCTCTTGAACATCATCATCTGATGAAGAAGAGCTGCTCGAAGCAACTTGTGTTTCTGCAACAACTTCTTCGGTAGATGCTGCAACAGTATCAGTAGAAGTTTGAGCAACGTCGGATGAAGAAACGACTTCACCTGGGTTGTCAGCAAACAATATACCGAATGATAAAAAGCCCGTTAATAGTAATAAATTCTTGTTTAACATAATAAATCCCCTTTATTAAATGTTTAATTATTTTTATAGTGAGTTATGACTAGGGTTACATTTCATTGAAATAATCCCCTATGAACATATTCAGCTACATGAAATATACCCCTATGAAGATTTATTGTAAATACTTTGAAGTTTTTAATTATGCAACGGTAATAACCCTATTTTTGTGAAACTATTAATTTTTAATTTCAAGTAAAGGAAACTTGACATTTATTTATTGGAATATATATTTAATAGTTCAATAAATTCAAGTAAGTAAAAAATGCCAAAAGTATTAAAAAACCTGTTTACATTAAATTTCATATTTATCTTTAGCTACCTATCCCCATCCTTATATGCAGATGGTCATGATCAAATGATTCCAATTGAAAAGCTTGTTTGTTATGGCCAAGGTGGCAACACACAACTATCCCCTTCGGGTAATTTTCTTGCAGCTATGATTTCAGTTGATAAGAATGTTTGCGATATAAAAGATGAAACTGATCAGGAGTCTGCTAAGACGGATATGGTTTTAGTGATAACAGACTTAAGTACTATGGAGCCTAAGATAATATCAGGCACAACACCTGGATCTGCTGTGAGCAGTTTTGCTTGGCTTAATGAAAAAACTTTACTAGTTTCTAGAGATGGACGAAGTAGTTTAGATTCAGCCAGTCTTTATACAATAGACAGGGATGGTAAAAATACCACTCTTTTGATAAAAGCGAAGCAGTTCAAAAATAAACCAGGGCTTACCTATCCAGCACTTTATGCAACATACCCAAAATATCCGAACAAAATAATGATTAGTGTTAATAGAAATAGTAACTATAGAATTTTTAGGGACTTGTTCTGGCTTGACTTAAAAACTAAACAACTGGAGTTGGTCGCAAGAGTTCCTTTAATTGACAATGAAGGCTTTGGGGGATGGACAGTTGATTGGGATGGAGTTGCTAGAGGCTTCAGCACCTATGTAGACGAGGGTGAGGATATGGGCTTAGTTCGTAATTTCTATGAATACAATCAAGATGGTAGTTATGAAAAACTAATTAGTTGTAGACATCAAGAGGCATGTTTCTCACCTTTAGAGTTTGATATAGATAATAAAACGATATTAGGCGTTGGTCAGGCTGTCCAACAAGATGGTTCAATTCTAAATGAAACAGATACAAATGCCTTATGGGGATTTGATATGGAGACTAAACAATATACAGAAATGATATATCACGATCCAGATTTTGATATATCTAGTCCTCTTCAAGGCGAGAACAGTATGAGTTTATGGTTCGAGCCTGATGGATCTGATTTGTATGGTTTTTCATATGAAGGTGAAAGAACAAATAATATTTTTTTTAACAATCATTTTGCATCAGTTCAAAAATCTTTAGAGGGTGCTTTTCCTGGTTACGAGATCCGTCTAAGGGATTGGTCTGAAGACTTAACAAAGTTTCTATTGAGCTCATCAAATGAAATGGATCCTGGTTCTCTGTATTTGTTTGATACTTCAAAAGGAAGCTTGGCTTTAATTAACTCCTATGCTCCGTGGATAAAAGACTACAAATTAGCTAAAACAGAACCATTTACATATACAGCTAGAGATGGTCTTAAGCTTCATGGATATATAACCCTGCCTGCTGATTACAAAGAAGGCTCAAAAATCCCATTTATTTTACACCCTCATGGGGGCCCAAATGCTAGAGACTATATTGGATATAGCCCAGAGGTTCAATTTTATGCATCAAGAGGTTACGGCGTTATTCAAGCCAACTATAGAGGCTCAACAGGCCATGGAAGAAAAGAGATGATTCTTGCAAACCATGAAATGGGGAAAACAATGCAAACAGATAAATATGATGCGCTATTCTGGGCCCGAGACATGGGCTACGTTGATATGGATAAGGTATGTTTCTCAGGAGCAAGTTACGGTGGCTATGCAGCAATGCATGCTGCAACAAAAATGCCTGGGATGTTTAAATGCATTATTAGTTATGTAGGGCTTTATGACTTAACTAGTAAAGATTTAAGAGGCCTTCAGTGGAGTGAAATCGGACAACAAATGGAATGGATTGAGAAAGGCGACCCTGACCTTCCTAAAGACTATAAAAATCTTTATGACAATAGTCCAATGTTTTTTGTTGAAAATATTACAGACCCTGTATTAATAATAACTGGGAGGCGAGACCCTAACGTAAGGTTCCAAGAAACAGTAGATATGGTTAATGAATTAAAAAAATATAATGTTGAGCATGAATATATTATTAAAGGAGATGAAGGTCACGGATTTAGAAAAGAAACTGCAAGACTAGAGCTTTACAAAGCTTATGAGAAATTCTTAGCCAAACACTTAGATTAAAAGCTAGCTATATTGGTTTGTTTTTGGCCTAAAATTAAGGAATGCACGTCATGCGTTCCTTCGTAGGTATTAACAGCTTCCAAGTTCATACAATGTCTTATCACATGATATTCATCGCTAATACCATTTCCACCATGGATATCTCTAGACTCTCTAGCAATATCTAATCCTTTCTGGCAATTGTTTCTTTTAATCAATGAAATCATTTCCGGTTTCATCTTATTATCATCTATAAGTCTCCCAACTCTTAAGGCACTTTGAAGCCCAAGCGCAATCTCTGTTTGCATATCTGCTAATTTCATTTGTATTAATTGCTTTGCAGCAAGAGGTTTGCCGAACTGTATTCGATTTAAAGAGTATTCCAAGGATGCATTCCAGCAGAACTCAGCAGCCCCCATTGAACCCCAAGCTATTCCATACCTTGCCATGTTTAAACAAGAGAAGGGACCTTTAAAACTCTGAACTTCTGGTAATAACTTATCCTCAGATACGAAAACTTCATCTAAAAATATTTGACCGGTGATTGAAGCTCTTAAGGAGAATTTACCCTCAATCTTAGGAGTCTCCAGTCCTTTAGCACCCCTATCAACTATAAACCCTCTTAATATACCCTGCTCATCTTTGGCCCATATTATTAAAACATCTGCAATAGGTGAGTTGGTAATCCAAGTCTTAGAGCCGTTTAAGATATAGCCGCCCTCTACTTTTTTAGATACTGTCTTCATTGATCCAGGGTCAGAACCTGCATCAGGCTCAGTTAAGCCAAAACAGCCAACCAGGTTACCTTTTGCCATTTCTGGTAAATAAAAGTTCTTTTGATCTTCTGTTCCAAATTTATGAATAGCATACATAGCTAAAGATGTTTGCACACTAAATGCTGACCTGTAACTAGAGTCAACTCTTTCAATCTCTCTGGCTATCAAGCCATAAGAAACATAACTAACTCCTGCACAACCATAACCCTCAATAGGAGCGCCAAGGAATCCTAAACTTCCCATCTCTTTATAAATATTTTTATCAAAAATTTCATTTCTATTATCAAGTAAAATTCTTGGCATCAACTCAGATTGGCAATAATCTCTTGCAGATTTTTGAATAATAATTTCTTCTTCTGATAATTGATTATCAAAAAGTAGGATATCTGGGATGTTCATAAGTTATATTCTCTCCACTCTAATAATACCAAACCTGGGAGAGGAAAAGGTAATAGAGTCTTTGTTTAATATATCAGAAACAATCGTGATCATTCGAACACTATTTCCACATATTATTATTAAAGGTATTTCATATTGGTATTGGTAAATAAAATCAAGAATCATATCTGAAACATCAGCATGTCTCTCACCGTGGAGATCAAGATGCGTAATACCCCTTTCTTGAAAAACAATCATGAACTATTATTACTCAATAAACTCTAATTTAAAAAGATAATGGCAAAACTTCATTTTTTTTACTCAACAATGAACGCAGGTAAATCTACCTCTTTACTTCAGTCAAATCATAATTACCTAGAGACTGATTTAGAAACTATGATTTTTTTGCCAAAAGAAATTGAAGCAACTTCAAATGGGAAGATTGTTTCACGCATAGGCTTGGAGGCTGAAGCTATTATTTTTAATGGTGAATTTAATTTTTTAACATATGTTAATAAGAATAAGACGCCGAAGCTAAGCTGCATACTTGTTGATGAATCTCAATTCCTAACAAAACTACAAGTTCAACAACTTGGAAAAATAGCTGACAATATGAACTTCCCAGTCATGTGCTATGGAATTAGAACGGATTTTAGA
>Ga0115004_10000346_pt1 | contig 34249 bp, 37 predicted proteins | sample ArcticOcean_MG_C_10_FD_88737 | JGI IMG/M metagenome (GOLD analysis project Ga0115004, IMG submission 88737) | Marine microbial communities from western Arctic Ocean - ArcticOcean_MG_CB11_90 | ecosystem: Environmental > Aquatic > Marine > Oceanic | place: Arctic Ocean: Canada Basin | collected... | reverse complement strand
TTTCCATCAAGATTTATAGCTTTAATCTGTTGATTTGCCTTAGCAGTACCTTGGGATATTTTTCCAACCAAGCTTCTTCCTAAAAAACTATCTGCATATAAAAGAGTAGAAAGCATAGCAAAAGGTTTTTCTTTATCCAATTTTGCTGGCTTAACATGTTCTAGAATTAAATCTAATATTGGGTGAAGGTTTTCTCTGGCGCCATCCACTTCTTTACTTGCCCAACCAGATCTTCCACTTGCATAGAGAACTGGAAAATCTAATTGTTCCTCATTAGCATCTAAACTTACAAACAGGTCAAAAGTTTCATCTAAAACTTCACTTGCTCTTTGATCGGCTTTATCTAATTTATTTATTATTACAATTGGTTTAAGTCCTTGTTTTAAAGCTTTCGATAAAACAAACTTTGTTTGTGGCATTACACCCTCAGCTGAATCTATTAATAATAATGCTCCATCAGCCATATTTAAAACTCTTTCTACTTCGGCAGCAAAATCTCTGTGACCAGGAGTATCTATAATATTTATTCTAGAATCTTTCCAATCAACAGAAGCAGGCTTTGCTAAAATTGTAATTCCTCTTTCTTTTTCAAGTTCGCCAGAGTCCATTACTCTTTCTTCAACAACTTCATTGTCTCTAAATGAGCCGCTCTGTTTCATTAAATTATCAATCATAGTAGTTTTACCATGATCCACGTGTGCAATAATTGTTATATTTCTTATATCTTTAGTCATTAATTTTTAATTATTATTACTTGGCCTGTCATTAATTGAAAAAATAAGACATTTTTGTTTTCAAAAAATTTTTCAACAATTAATCTGGTGTCTTCATAAGTTTCGTGGCCATAGTCGTCAAGTAAAATAACACCTTTGCTTTCTAATTTTGGGAAAAAAAATTTTAAAGCCTCAAAAGTGGGCATTGCTGAATTTAAATCGATATGAAGCCAAGAAATTTTATCAGGATTTATGCTAGTTTTAAAGGAATCTGGTATGAAGCCCTTATTATAAATTATGTTATTATTAAAATCATTTAGGTTTTTTTTTGTTGATTCGATATCAAGATAGCTATAATTGCCTTCTCTATCTTTATCGTGCTCTGTTACCAATTCTTTTTTTCTCATAGCCTCCCACGATTCATATAGATAAGCCTTATAACTAATATCTTGTTTAAATTTTGATAATGCGAAGAAAATTGTTAAACCTTCAGCTGTCCCGCATTCAACTATATTTTTACTTTTGCAGTTTTCAAAAGCATAAAGAGCAGAAAAATAAACCACATAGTGTCTGTAATCTAACTCCCTGAAGTGGTTAAAAACATCTTCAAAAGAGGTGTTTTCTTTTACATTCTCTATTTGTGCTAAATAAAATTCTTTATTCTTAATTTTTATTTCTAAATTATCCATGGCAGAACTAAATTCAATGAATGTTTTATTTTTAGATATCCCAGACCAAGGTGTTGATGTGGTAGTACTCAAACCCCATCCTGAAAATTTAATATTAGATTTTTTTCTCTTTAATATATTTGTCCAAAATATTCTTAAAATTTCAAAAAGGTTAGGAAATTTTTTTTTAATTTTTTTTTTTATTATTATTTTAAGCATTTATTATAAATCTATATCTTCTTACAACCTTGTTATTCCGAAATCAAAAGTTAGTAGAGTATGAAAACTTGGTTGCGGGGGTAGGATTTGAACCTACGACCTTCAGGTTATGAGCCTGACGAGCTACCAGACTGCTCCACCCCGCGATAAAACTTAAACTTTCTTTAAGTTTGTAGCTTGTAGTTTGTCTTTTTCCTCTTTTATCTCAAACTCAAGTTCTTGATTTTCCTTTAAGGTTTTTAATTTAGATTCTTCCAAAGCGGAAACGTGTAAAAAAATGTCTTTTTCCGTTCCATCTTCCGTAATAAATCCGTAACCCTTTTTAGAGTTAAACCACTTAACCTTACCTGTCGGCATATTAAACCCTTTAATTTTTGAATTAAGCTAAATTCTGTTTTTAAGCTTTTGAAGTTTTTTTACTCTTTTTATATTTTCTTCAGTAAGTCTTTTTTTTCTTTCAGAGGGTTTTTCGTAGGTACTTTTCATTTTTACTACTTTAAAAAAACCTTCTTTTTGAAGTTTTCTTTTCAAAACTCGCAAAGCTTGTTCAACGTTATTATCTTTTACTTCTATTTTAATAAAATACTCCTGTTAAATTGAATTTGGTAAGTAACATCTTAGTTACTTATTGTCTAGTTTGAATCGTGATAGTTTTTGAGATGTTAAGAGGACTGTTCTACACTCGGTTCTTTGGAAGCTTTTAATTTCTCTGCTTTAACTTTGGCTTTTTTGTCTCTTTCGACTCTTTTTTTTGCTTTTTCTAAAGAATTTTCAAACACATCTTGTGAACACAATCCCAAAATTACAGGATCCTTTGCTCTTAAATTTGAAAAATTCCAATAACTTCTTTTTCTAATCAGAGAAACAGTCCCTTTAGTACTGCCCACAAGTTTTGAAACTTGACCATCTGTAAACTCTGGATAGTTTTTTAAAAGCCATAAGGCTGCATCTGGTCTGTCTTGTCGTTTAGCAAGAGGAGTATACTTTGGTTTTTTTCTTTCTTTTACTTGAACTTCTTCAGCGCGTTCAATTAAGTTTAAACTTTTATTTACATCTTTTGAACAAACATCAATTTCATCTCTTGTTAATTGACCAGCAAGAATTGGATTGTATGCTTTAATTCCTTTCGCTACATCGCCATCTGCTATTCCTTTAACCTCGAGTTCATGTAAATTACAAAAATTTGCAATTTGTTTAAATGTTAATGTTGTGTTTTCTACAAGCCAAACAGCCGTAGCTTTTGGCATAAAAGGTGTTTCAGACATAAATTTATTTCTTATTTCTTAGATCGGCAAATTTTTTATTGTATTTACTTACTCTTCCTTTATCTAAAATTTTTTGTGTACCACCCGTCCAAGCAGAGTGGGATTTTGGATCGATATCAAGTTTCATAACATCATTTTCTTTCCCCCAAGTTGATCTTGTCTCAAACTCACTTCCGTCGGTCATTACAACTTTGATTTTATGGTACTTTGGGTGAATTTCTTTTTTCATTTGAGGTCTTTTATCTCATAAGAGTAATTTACTCAATATTTTTTTTTATTAAAACTTCTTTGAGTTCTTCATGAATGCTTGAGTTTGAAGCAATAACATTCCTTTTAAATGAAGTTGGGTTTCCAGGCTCCATAAATTCAATGTATCCTCCTGCTTCTCTTAAAATAACCATCCCAGCTGCAATATCCCATAGTTTGAGTTCCCACTCCCAGTAGGCATCAAACCTTCCAGCTGCTACGTAACCGACATTAAGAGCAGCACTTCCAAAATTTCTAATATTTGCTTCTGTTAAATTTGAGACCTTGATATATTCTTGAAAAATATCATTTTTTCTAGGACTGTTAAATCTAGGACCTCCAGTTACTAGAATAGAGTTTTTTAATTTTTTTTTTTTTGTAACTCTTATTCTGGAGTTATTTAAAAAAGCCCCGGAACCTTTCTCGGCAAAAAATGTTTCATCTTTAATTGGATCAAATATTAAACCGCAAACTATTTCACCTTTTTCTTCATAGGCAACTGAAATAGCAAAATGTGGAATACCATTTAAAAAATTAAGAGTCCCATCTATTGGATCAATAATCCATCTATGATCTTTATTTTCTTTATTAATCTCACCTATTTCTTCACTTAATATTCCATAGTCTGGATGAGCTTTTAATAATTCTTCTATAATTATTTTTTCTGTTCTCTTGTCAGCCGCTGTTACAAAGTCCGCTGGACCTTTGCTGGAAACTTGTAGTTTTTCTATTTCTCCAAAATCTCTAATCAAGGATTTTGATGCCTTCATACAGGCATTATACATAACGGTCATACGAGGAGAGTTAAGTCGCATTAATTGACTTTTTTTACATACTCAAGTGTTCTTGTATCAAGAATAATTTTATCACCTGACTCAACAAAAGGAGGGACATTAATCTTTAAACCATTGTCTAGTGTTGCAGGCTTGTAAGAAGAAGCTGCAGTCTGGCCTTTTATTGCAGCATCAGTAATACCTACAAGACACTCAACATTATTTGGAAGTTCGATTGACAAAGGCTTGTCCTCCATAAGTGAAATTGAGACTTCTAAATTTTCTTTTAAAAGTTTGTATTTTTCTTCTGTTAAAGATTTTGGTATTAAAATTTGTTCAAATGTTTTGTTGTCCATGAAATGGCAATTTTCTTCATCCATATATAAAAAATTAAATTTTCTTTCTTCTAATTCTGCTTTTTCAATTGTTTCGCTTGATCGGAATCTCTCGTTTAATTTTGTTCCTTTGGTAATACTCTTAAGTTCAACCTGATTAAACGCACCGCCTTTGCCAGGTTTTACATGCTGCGCTTTCAAAACATTCCAATAGTCATTTTTGTGTTCAATGATCATTCCAGGTTTTACTTCTACCGCTGATATTTTCATCTATTTAAATTTTTTAATTGCAATTTCTGGATTTAAAAACGGGTTATTCCAAATATAAGTTGATATTGCAATATAATTCGCTCCGGCTTTAATTAATTTTTTATAATTTTTATCAGTAATCCCACCTATTACAACAACTGGTTTTTTTATATTTTTTTTAGCCCAAAATAATATTTTTAAATCTGCCTTTTTAGCATTCGGCTTAAGCTCTGATTTAAAAAAGGATCCAAAAGCAATATAATCAGCCTGGTCTTCAGAAGCCTTTAAAGCAAGTTTTTTAGAATTATGGCAAGTAACACCTATAATTTTTTTTTTAATATCTTTTCTCGCTGAACTAACGGTATTATCAAACTGACCTATATGGCAACCATCAGCATTAATTTTTTTTGCTAACTTAGAGTCATCGTTAATAATAAATTTAACCTTATGCTTATTAGTAATTTTTTTTATTTTTTTGGCAATTTTTACAATCAAAGGTTTATGAATTTTCTTTAGTCTTAATTGAAAAAAAGATACTCTTTTTGAAGACAAAACTTTGTCTAAATCCTTATAAAAGTTTTTATATATTTTATTGGGAGATATTAAATATACTAATCGTTTCAAACTTCTAATGCCTGAGACCATTCACCTTTAGAGGCGAGTCCATTCATTTTTGCTCTATGGTTAAAAACATCTTGAATAGCTTTTGTATTACCCATTTCTTTTGACCATGTTTTTAAAGCACTTTGTTGTAAAGCTCTTCCGTAGGAGTAAGTGATAAGAAAATTAGTGTCATTTATTTTATTAATTGCATTTAAATTGTTTGTAGCTTCTTGTTCTGACTGACCACCAGACAAAAATGCTATTCCCGGAACATCACCTGGAACGTTTTTTTTTAGGCAGTTCAAAGTTTTCTTAGCTATCTCTTCAGATGTTAATTTTGTAGAACTTTTAAATCCAGGCACCACCATATTTGGTTTTAATACAATGCCTTTTAATAAAACTTTTTGAATAACTAGTTGATCAAAGCATTCGTTCAAAACGTCTGTTGTTACTTTGTAGCATGTGTCAATATCATGATCTCCATCCATTAAAACTTCCGGTTCAACAATTGGAACCATATTAGCTTCTTGAACCAACGCAGAATATCTTGCTAATGCATGAGCGTTAGATTTTATACTTTGTGCCGATGGATAATTTTTACCAATACTATAAACAGCTCTCCATTTTGTAAATCTTGCGCCAAGTTTGTAATATTCGTTCAATCTTTCTCTTAGTCCGTCTAATCCTTCAGTGACTGTTTCGTCAGGTGATCCAGCTAATTGTTTTGCTCCTTTATCTACTTTAATCCCAACAACAGAGTTATTCTTTTCAAGTAATTCAGGAATAGGAATACCAGTACTTGTTTTCTCTCTGATAGTTGCATCAAAAAGAATAACGCCCCCAATATATTTTTTCATCGCATCTGAAGTAAAAAGAGCTTCTCTAAAATTTAATCTATTTTTATCCGTACACTCAACGCCAACACTAGTTAGTCTTTTATCCATTGTACCAGTACTTTCATCGGCAGCTAATATACCCCTTCCTTTGGCACACATTTTTTTTGCTATTTCTTCTAAAGTCATCAGATAAGATTTATTTTAAAACACTTAGGCCAGGCAAGTCTTTTCCTTCAAGATATTCCAAAAACGCGCCACCCGCTGTTGATAAGTGAGTAAAAGATAGATCAAGCCCACTTTTATTTATTGCAGACACTGTATCTCCACCCCCAAGCACAGAAGTTAGAGATCTATTTTTGGTATTTTCAGAAATTTTTTGAGCAATTGCATTGGTTCCTGATGCAAAGTTTTTACTTTCAAAGTATCCAGCGGGGCCGTTCCACATAATTGTATTTGAATTATCTATAATTTCTTCAATAACTTTTACAGTTTTAGGACCAATATCTAAAATAATCTCATCTTTTTGAACAGATTTTATGTCTCTTAAAACAGCTTCACCTTCAAAACTTTTTGAGACCAAGCAGTCTTTTGGAATTAAAATTTTACATTTATTTTCTTCTGCTTCCTTTAAAATTTTTTCAATCACATCTTCCGAGTTTTCCTCTTTTAATGATCTACCAATTGCATATTTTTTGTATGCTAAAAAATTATTAGCCATTGCACCAACAATGACAATGTTACTTGCTATTTTCATTAAATTAGCAATAACACCTATTTTAGTTGAAACTTTTGATCCACCAACAATACAAGTAACTGGATCTTTTTTATTTTTAATTACTGAGTTGATAGCAGTTATTTCTTTTTTTAAAAGAGGGCCTGCATAAATTTCTTTTACAAATTTTGTAATACTATAAACAGATGATTGTTTACGATGAGAACAAGAGAAAGCATCATTAATATATATTTCACCAAGCTCTCCTAATTTTTTTGAGAAGTTTTCATCATTATCAGTTTCTTCTTTAAAAAATCTTATGTTTTCTATTAAAAGAACTTCACTTTCTTTTAAGTAAGAACATTTTTTTTTAATTTCATCATTAATTTCTCCTGTGTAAAAATACATATTCGTATTTAGTTTCCCCTTTAAATATCTGTAGATAGGCAACAAAGATAGATCAGTGTTTCTGATGCCTTTGGGTCTACCTAAGTGAGAAATTAAAATAATTTTTGCTTTTCTTTTTATTAAGTCATGTAAGAAAGGGAGTATCTGAAAGATTCTAGTAGGATCTTGTATCTTTTTATCTTTTAAAGGAACGTTTAAGTCAACCCTGACAATTATTTTTTTGCCCTCAACATTAAGTTTCTGAGGAAAGTATTTTATTCCCAACATAGTAATCTTAAGACTATTTTTTAATTATTTTCTTAGCAAGCTCAACTATCTTAGCACTAGTTAAGTTAAAATGTTGATAAACTTCATTAAATGGAGCACTTTCACCAAAGGTCTCTATGCCCATATTGTTTTTAGAATATCTTTCCCAGCTGGTTACGCTACTTGCTTCAATTGTAATTACTGGAACATCTTTATCAATAATTTTATTTTTGTAACTAATGCTTTGCTGATTAAATAATTCTTGGCAAGGCATAGATACCACTTTTGAATCTATATTTATTTCTTTTAAATCTTCTTGTGCTTGAAGCGCTAACTCTACCTCAGAACCTGATGCAATTAACGTTACTAGGTAATTTTGTGCTGTAGTATTTACTATGTAAGCTCCAAGCTCACTCTTATTTTCTTTTGTATGATAAGGGTTGATATAAGGTAATTTTTGCCTTGATAAAGCTATGGCACTTGGTGTGTTTTTACTTTTTAAAGCCAGCTGCCAACACTCTAAAGTTTCATTTATGTCTGCAGGTCTAAAGACATTTAAATTTGGAATAGCCCTTAAACCTGCTAGTTGTTCAATAGGCTGGTGTGTTGGACCATCTTCTCCTAAACCGATAGAGTCATGAGAAAATATATATATAACTTTTAATCCCATTAATGCTGATAGTCTTATTGAAGGCTTACAATAATCAGAAAAAATTAGAAAAGTTCCTCCGTAGGGAATTAATCCACCATACAAAGACAGACCATTCATTGCCGCCGCCATTCCATGTTCTCTTATTCCATAGTGAATGTAGTTACCGTTAAAATCTTTCGATGAAATAACTTTTGAATTTTTCGTCTTAGTATTATTGGATCCACTTAAATCAGCAGAGCCACCTATAATTTCTGGAAGTAATTTCGTTATTACTTCGATTGCTATTGACGAACACTCTCTTGTAGCTTTACTAGGTTTTTCTTTAAAAAATTTTTCCTTTTCAGCATTTATTAAAGAATCCAAACTTTTTAAATTTAAATTATTTTGAATTGAGTCTAATTCTTTTTTAATTTTAGAATTTTTTTTACTTAAGACTGAGTGCCATTTTTTTTCTAAAGTAATTCCTTTTTCTCCAATTTTTCTCCAAGCTCCAAGAATGTCTTCAGGTATTTCAAAAGGAGTGTGAGGCCACTTTAATTTTTTTCTGACAAGTGATATTTCTTCATTTCCCAAAGGCGAGCCGTGAGAAGAAGACTTGCCAGACTTATTAGGTGAACCAAAACCAATAACTGTTTTACAAGAAATAATATTTGGTTTTTTTGATTTAGAAGCTTTTTTTATCGCATTAGAAATTTGCTTATGGTTATGTCCATTTATTTCTAAATAATTCCAACCATAAGATTCAAATCTTTTTTTATAGTTATCAGAAACACTCAAAGATGTAGGTCCATCTATAGAAATTTTATTATTATCAAAAAATACAATCAAATTTTTTAATTTTAGATGTCCGGCTAAACTCATCGCTTCATGGCTAATACCCTCCATTAAATCTCCATCACTAGCGATAACATATGTTTTATGATCAACAATGCTTGAGCTGAATTTTTTTCTATATATTTCCTCTCCTACTGACAAACCAACAGCATTGCCCAAACCTTGACCCAGAGGACCTGTTGTAGTTTCAATACCAGAATTTTTTTTATACTCTGGGTGTCCAGCACATATAGATTTCATTTGTCTAAAATTCTTAAGCTCATCAATTGTAAAATCTTTATAACCAGTTAGATAAAGCAAAGAATAAAGGAGCATAGAGCCGTGCCCAGCTGATAAAATAAATCGATCTCTATTTATCCAACTTGGATTTTGAGGATTAAAATTTAAATGGGCTTTAAACAAAACGGTTGCAACATCTGCCATCCCCATAGGCATCCCTGGATGACCAGAGTTTGCTCTTTGCACTGCATCTATTGACAAGAATCTCACTGCATTTGCTAATTGATTTAAATTTGTAGCCACTGTTTTAAATTCCTTGTAGAATTATTTTTTCGAGATATTAATATGATTTAAATGAGTAATTTAGAAAATAAAGAAAAAAATTTAAATAGCTTGATCCAAAAATTAAGCAATTTGTCGAATAGTTATTCACATGATGAATTAAAAACCGAAGAACTGAAGAAAGAAAGGGATTATTTTCTAAATGAAAAAAATGTAATAGAAAAAAGACACGCAGAGCTTTTAAGAGAGCAAAAATATTTAAAAAACAAACTTGCAAATCTAGAGCAAGAGTTAAGTCAGAAATCTGAGTTACAAGAGAAATTTAGCAAGGAGATTGATGATCTTAGTCAAGAAACAGAAGACTTAGTTGAGGAAATAGACAAATGGCAAACGTAAACATCAAATTTAACAATAAAGAATATTTATTATCCTGTGATGATGGTCAAGAGGAATCTTTAAAAAAACTTACTAGTTTTTTAGATAAAAAATATAACGAATTAAAAGACCAATTAGGAAATATTGGTGAAAATAAATTACTTTTGATAACTACGATTAAGCTTATAGATAACTATTTTAACTTAAAAGAAAAAGTTGTTCTACAAAAAAACAGACTAGGAGATTTGTCTGAAAAATTTTTAGAAATGAAATCTCTAGCGGTACAATACAAAGAAATAAAAGACGGTGAAATAAAAACTTTAAACTCTGAAATAGATAAACTTAAAATCATGATTGGAGAGACTAATAAACAATATGAGTTAATATTAGATAAAACTACAAATTCTTTGCAGGAAATAATTAAGAATACTGAATCAAAATCCGAGCTTCAGTAATGCAAGAAAAAATTTTTATTAGAAAAAAAGCACTAATCAATAGAAAAGATAAATACATTGAAGTTTCTAATAAATTTTTTAAACCCCTAATAAAATTATTAAGAAAAAAAAAAAAAGGAAAAAAAATATCTCTTTTTCTTTACTGGCCCATAAAAAATGAAGTTAATGTTTTAAAATTATTCCAACTAATCAAAGCAATAAAAATAAAAACTCTTCTCCCGGTTATTAAAAGCAAAAATGAAATGGACTTTATAGAATGGCAATACTTAGATCCGTTAAAAGTAAATAATTTTGGCACGTTGGAGCCTTGCGTTCAAACAAAATCTTTTGTACCAGATATGATGCTAGTTCCTCTTTTAGCTTTTGATTCACAAAATAACAGGCTCGGGTACGGAAAAGGGTTTTACGATAAATATTTAAACAGGTTTTTAAAAAAAATAAATAAAATAACAACTATAGGCATTGCATTTTCATTTCAAAAATACAAAAAAATTCCAGTGTCAAAATTAGATATAAAATTAGATTATATTTTAACTGAAAAAGGCTTACAAAAATGAAAATACTTATTCTTGGAGATGTAATGGGAAATTCTGGAGTTAAGAATTTAAAAGAAAACTTAAATAAAATTATTCAAGATAAAAAAATAGATTTTACCATTGTAAATGGAGAAAATTCCGCTGAAGATGGCAAGGGTATAACGAAGGATATTGCTGAAAAATTATTTAGTGTTGGTGTAGACGTTATAACATCAGGAAATCATATCTGGGATAAAAGTGGAATTACAGAATTCATAACTGTTGAACCACGTTTATTGAGACCTCAAAACTTAGCGGAAGGATCACCAGGAAATGGATTTGGTATTTTTTTATCTAAAGATAAAAAATATAAAATAGCTGTAATTAATCTAATGGGAAATATTTTTATGAAAAAAACAGAAGATTTATTTTCTTCTGCGAAAAGTTTACAAAATAAAATTCAATTAAAAAAAGATGCAGATTTCATTGTCGTGGATATCCATGGTGAAATTACCAGTGAAAAAATGGCTATGGGACATTATTACGATGGCAAAGCCACCGCAGTAGTGGGTACGCACACCCATGTACCTACAGCAGACACAAGAATTTTAGATCATGGAACAGGATATCAGACAGATATTGGCATGTGTGGTGATTACAACTCTGTTATAGGAATGAATAAAGAAAACTCAATTATGAAATTTTTAAAAGACAATAAAGCTCAAAGACATTTTCCAGCCGTAGGAGACTCTACTCTTTCAGGAATAATAGTTGAAGGAGATGAAGAAACTGGATTGGCAAAAAAAATTGAAAGATTTTTATATGGGGGAGTTTTAAAAAATTAGTATGGCAGGTCATTCACATTGGGCTGGGATTAAGCATAAAAAAGGAAAGCAAGACAAAGTAAGATCTAAAATTTTTGCTAAATTATCTAGAGAGATCACAGTTGCTGCAAAACTTGGAGCAAAAGATCCCTCAAGCAATCCAAGACTTAGAGCAGCTATGCAAGCTTCGAGAGAAGCAAATATGCCTAAAGACAATATTACACGTGCAATCAGCAAATCTGAAATAGATTTAAATAAAAATTATGAAAACTTAAGATATGAGGGATTTGGGCCACACAATGTGGCTTTGATTATTGAAACTTTAACAGACAATAAGAACAGAACAGCTTCAAATATAAGAACTATTTTACAGAAAAGAGGTGGGAGATTAGGTGAAACAGGATCAACCGCACATTATTTTTTTGTATGTGGAGTGCTCCATATTACAAAAGATAAAATATCTGATGAAAAAATTCTTGAACTATCTATAAATGCCGGTGCCAAAGACTGTTCAAGCAGTTACGAATATCATGAAATTCTAACTGAAAGAGAAGATTTCTATAAAATTAAAAACGAAATAGAAAAAAACATAGATAGTTTTCTTTATTCTGGCATAGAGTGGCGACCACAAACATATTTAAATATATCTAAAGAAGAAAGTGAAGCCATTATCAAGATGCTTGAAACTTTAGAAGATGATGATGATGTGCAGAATACATTTGTAAACTGCAATATTCATATAAACTAATTTATGAGAATAATTGGTATAGACCCTGGTTTAAGTGGAGGCATTGCTATTTTGGAAGATAATAAAATCATAGAAATGTTTGACATGCCAGTTATGGCTGATGGGAAAAAAAATAAGAGACAGCTGAACAACGCACTTTTGGTGAAGCTAATTAAAGATAATATTAAAAGTTTAGAGAATACGATAATGGTTGTAGAACAAGTTAATGCTATGCCAGGCCAAGGTGTCACTAGCATGTTCAATTTTGGCCAAACTTTTGGAGCAATTAAAGGTATTTGTGCGACTTTAGGGCTACCTATCTTTTTTGTTAGACCAGCGAAATGGAAAAAATATTTTGAGTTGATTAATTCTTCAAAAGACTCAAGTAGAACAAAAGCTATTGAAATGTATCCTTCTATTTCTGAGCAATTATCAAAAAAAAAGGATGTAAATAAGTCGGATGCTATATTAATTGCTAGATATTATAGCGAAACACGGTTTAAAGAAGAAGAATAGTAACTCAGAACGCAACGTAAATATAAAGAGTAATAAAAATGTCAAATTCATGACACATTCTGCAAGTACTCCAATAATATGGAACAACAAATAGCAGCTCAAGTAGTAGGACTAGGTGGTGTTAATGATTTCTCTCTTTGGCAACTTTTTATACGTGCAGACTTTGTAGTTAAGTCTGTAATTATACTTTTATTAGTAAGTTCCGTTTATTCTTGGGCACTAATATTTGACAAATACAGATTATTTAAAAAAATTAATTTATCTACTTCTGATTTTGAAGATAAATTTTGGAAAGCTAGATCTGCTGAAAGTTTAAGCAACAACTTACCGGCAAAGACTGAAGACCCTTTAACGCAAGTATTTAAAGATGCAATGGGCGAACTTATTAAAACAAAAACAAAATCAAGTGCGATCCAAAGCGCAAGAGTCGAAAGAATTTTAGAAATCTCTACAGATAATCAAATAAAAAAAATTGAAAAAAATTTTACATTTTTAGCAACAGTTGGATCTACAGCTCCTTTCATAGGTTTATTTGGAACTGTTTGGGGAATCATGAATTCATTCCAGTCAATTGCTATATCAAGAAATACAAGCTTAGCGATAGTAGCCCCTGGTATTGCAGAAGCACTGTTTGCAACCGCTTTAGGATTGCTCGCGGCTATACCTGCTGTGGTTGCTTATAATAAGTTTAATAGTGACTCCAAGCGATACACAGGAAGAATTGAAAATTTTTGCAAAAGGTTTTTATCAATAATTTAATTTATGGCTTTTAAATTTAATCGCTCAAGGAACGAACCGATGAGCGAAATAAATGTTACTCCCTTCGTTGATGTCATGCTGGTGCTTCTAATTATTTTTATGGTTACAGCTCCTTTATTGACCGTAGGCGTTCAGGTAGATCTACCAGAGTCCTCTGCTGACTCCTTGCCCGATGACCAAGAACCTCTGACAGTGAGTATTAATTCTAAAGGAGAAATTTTTATACAAGAAAATAAAGTTTCTGCTGAAAAAATTATTCCAAAATTATTAGCTATTGCAAAAAATAGAACTGATACAAGAATTTATGTAAGAGGAGACAAAAACATAAATTATGGTAGAGTTTTAGAAATAATGGGAACCTTATCGGGGGCTGGATTTTCTAAAGTAGCTCTTATTTCAGAGCCATATAAGAGTTAGATGAAAAATGAAAAAAAGTTTATTCTATTCCTTATCATTCCATACAATAATGATTTTGTTAACCGTATTGAGTCTACCGTTCATGGTTAGAGAACCAGTTGATCTGCCACCAATTATTTCAGTTGAACTAATTCAAATATCAGACAAAACAAACATACCTTTTGCACCAAAAGCCAGAAAGGTAATTGAGAAAGTAAAAGAAAAAGAAGAAAAACGAGTTGTGTCAGAACAAGCACCTCCAGCTGCTAAAGCTAAAGAAAAAGCAGATAGAATTCCTCTACCTAAAAAGCAAGATGAAAAAAAAGAATTAGTAAAAAAAAAGCAAAATCCAAAAGAAATTAAACCAGAAATAAGACAAGCTTCAGAATTTGAAAAAAAAGAAATCATAGACACCAATCAAATAGCCGCTTTAATTGATAAAGCTAAAGAAGAGAGTGCTAAAGTGAAAAAAAGTGACAATAAAATAACACAAAGCAGTGTAAAGAATTCTTTCGCAACAGGACTAACCCTGTCTGAGGAAGATGCTCTAAGAGCACAAATATTTGGTTGTTGGACCGTGCCATTAGGTTTACCTTATGATGATAATCTTTTAGTTAGAATTAAACTAGATTTAAAACAAGATGGATCAATAAGTAAATCAGAAATTTTAGATCACGAAAGAATGAATAGACCTGGACAAAAATTTTATAAAGTGCTGGCCGAAAGTGCGTTAAGAGCAGTTAGGATATGTCAGCCTCTTAGAGTACCACAAACAGGCTATGATAAATGGAAAACTATTCAATTAAATTTTAACCCTATGGAAATGCTAAAAGGCTAATATATGAAAAAATTATTTTGCATTATTTTAATCTCATTCTTTAAATTTAATTTTGCATATAGCTTAATTGAAGTAGATATCACTCGAGGAAATTTAGACCCTCTTCCTATAGCTATTTCACCTTTATATGTAGATGTTAATTCTGAAAATTATAAAGACATAAAAGTAAAAGAATTGGGTGATCTCATATCTTCAGTTATAGAAAAAAATTTTTTATCTACTGGTTTATTTAATCCTCTTAACAAAGATGCATTTATACAAAAACCAGATATTGCACACTTAAAACCAAGATTTGAAGATTGGAGATTAATAACAGCTCAGGCATTAGTTACTGGCAAAATTTTAATAAAAGATAATAAACTTAAAGTAGAGTTTAGGCTCTGGGACTTAGCTGCTACTCAAGAAATGGTAGCTCTCACTTTCACTACAACACCTTCAAACTGGAGAAGGGTGGCTCATATTATCTCAGATAAAGTTTATGAACGTTTGACAGGAGAGACAGGTTACTTTGATACTAGAATAATTTATGTTAGCGAAACTGGACCAAGGACACAAAGAGTAAAAAAATTAGCTATCATGGATCAAGATGGTGAAAACACTAAATATTTAACACTTGGCAATGAATTAGTTTTAACGCCAAGATTCAATCCTACAAATCAATTAGTAACATACATGTCATATTTTAGAAACCTTCCTAGAGTTTATTTACTTGATATAGAAACTGGTATTCAAGAAGTAGTTGGAAATTTTCCAGGAATGACTTTTGCACCAAGGTTCTCACCTGATGGGAAAAAAATAATAATGAGTTTTGCTAAAGATGGTAATTCAGATATTTATACAATGGATTTAGAAAGTAGATTAGTTGAAAAAATTACCGAAGACTCTTCGATTGACACATCCCCTTCTTTTTCACCAGACGGCAAGTATATTTGTTTTAACTCTGATAGAAGCGGTCTTCAGCAAATTTACACTATGAGAAGCGATGGAACGGGAGTTAAAAGAATTAGCTTTGGAAACGGAATTTATGGAACGCCAGTTTGGTCTCCAAGAGGAGATCTTATTGCTTTTACTAAAATGAGGGCGGGAAAATTTTATATTGGTGTTATGCGATCGGACGGAACAGGAGAAAGACTACTAACTGAAAATTATTACCAAGAAGCTCCCTCCTGGTCGCCCAACGGAAGACTTCTAGTTTTTTACAGAGAAACTAAAACAAACAAAGATGGAGAAGGTTTTTCAGCCAAGTTATGGTCCATTGACATTACAGGCTATAATGAGAGAGAGCTTCAGACACAAACAGATGCTTCAGACCCATCATGGTCATCTTTACTATCGAAATAAAGGACTTTTTTATGTAATTAAAAGCTTGAATAAATCAATAAAATTTGAAATAAATCAATTAATCACACTGAGGAGAAAATATGAAATTTAACAAAAATATAACAAATTTACTAATAATTGCCATATCAACACTTGCGCTAAGTGCTTGTTCAACTGGGAAAAAAACCAGCGCTGGATCAGGAGATGTTTATACAGGAAATGCTACAGTTGAATATTTAGCATCTGGAGTTAAAGATAGAGTATTCTTTGCAACAAATAGTTCAGCTCTAACAACTGCATCTAGAGACACTTTAAGAAAGCAAGCAAACTATTTAAGAAAAAATAAAAAACTTAACGTAGTTCTTGAAGGCCACGCAGATGAAAGAGGAACTAGAGAATACAATTTAGCTTTAGGTGAAAAAAGAGCAAACTCTGCAAAAGATTATTTAATGACTTATGGTATTTCAGGAAAAAGAATTTCTGTAATTAGTTACGGTAAAGAGAAGCCAGTGAACTCAGCTTCAACACCATTATCATGGTCTCAAAATAGACGAGCGGTAACGATAAAAACTAAGTAGTTTAAAAAATTTAAAATTTAGGCCCCAAAACGTGAGTTCTGGGGTCTTTTTTTTGCCACGATATATAAATAATAAATACTCATAATGTTTTTTTGTAATAGAAATATAAATTTTTTTTTCATATTTTTTGTTTTATTTTCTTTCTCAATTAATACTCCAGCAAATGCAGACGAAGAAAAAATAGACGCGGTTGTTGATCAATTACAAATTTTAGCTCAAGATTTAAAAACTTTAGAAAAAGCTGTCTATAAAACTGCTGAAGTTACAAATAACTCCAGCTCAATTTCAACAAATGGTTTAAACGAAGAGATATTAACTAGGCACTTATTAAAGCTTAATGAAATAGAAGAAGAATTTAGAAAATTAACTAATCGTTTTGAAGAGATAAATTTTAAACTAGATAATTTATCTAGCCGCGTATCTAAAATTCAGTCAGATACTCAGTTACGTTTTTCTGATCTAGAGTCTGGTGAAACTAATAAAAAATCCATAAAAAAAACAAAAAAAATAGCTAAATTACCAGGTACTGAAAAAGCTCAAGATTTTGGTGTTGCACCAGCGTACAGTCTAGATCCAGAAGAAAAAACACAAGCAACACAATCAATAGAAGCCAAAGCTACAGTTTTTTCAGAAGAGAGAACACCAGAAACATCTTTGTTGCCAAACAAACCCCCAAAAGATCAATATGATTTTGCTGTAAGTTTTATGAAAGTAGGTGATTATGAAACTGCAGAATTAGCTTTAAGGGAATTTATAGATAAAAACAAAGATCACAAATTAGCTGGCAATGCTCAGTATTGGTATGGTGAGACTTTTAGAATTAGACAGCTTTACTCCGATGCAGCTACGGCATATTTAGACGGGTATCAAAACTATCCTAAGAGCTCTAAAGCGCCAGAAAATCTTTTAAAACTTGGCTCAACCATGGTTCAATTAGGGGAGAAAAATCAAGGTTGTAAAATGATTATTGGTTTAGAAAAACAATATCCAAAAGCATCACAGTCTGTGTTACAAAAAGCACGATATGACCAAAAAAGATTTAAGTGTTCTTAAGCTTAAAAATTTTACCTTAAATAAAAAAATTTCTATAATTTATTCGAATTTTAGATCCTGCTTAGAAAAATGTATTAAAAAAAAAAAATTTCTTGTAGCGGTATCGGGGGGGCCAGATAGTTTAGCTCTAACAGCTCTAAGCAAGATTTACTCACATGAAAAAAAAAATAAAATTTTTTATGTTCTAGTTGATCACTCTATAAGATTAAACTCATCAGAAGAGGCAAAAGCCGTCAAATCTCTTTTAAAAAAAAAAAAAATCATTTTAAATATTTTAAAAAATAAAGAAAAAATAAATAAAAATATTCAATGCCATGCAAGAGATGTACGTTATAAATTATTGGTAGATTTTTGTAATAAACATAAAATCAAATTTATTTTAACTGGTCACCATAGAGATGATCAGATAGAAACTTTTTTAATAAGACTATCTAGAGGTAGCGGTGTACAAGGCTTGTCTTCCATGAAAAAGCTCAGTATTTTGAACAACAAAATAAAGCTTGTTAGACCTCTATTAGATGAAAAAAAAGAAGACCTCACTTCTCTTTCCAAGCAATACTTCGGTAAAATTTTTAAAGACCCAAGCAACACTAATCAAAAATATTTAAGAACTAAAATTAGAAGATTAATTAAACAATTTAAAAAAAGTGGCATTAAACATGAGAGAATTATTAACTCTATCAATAATTTAGGAGCAACAAGAGACACGCTAAATACCTACATATATAAGGTTGAAAAAAGTTGTGTAAATAAAAAAAAAAAAGAAACTGTTATTAGTTTAAAAAACTTCTCTTTAGAAAATGAGGAAATTCGATTAAAAGTTCTTAGTAACTGCATTAAAAACGTTTCCAAAAACTACTACCCACCAAGAGCTAAAAAAATTTTAAGCTTACTTAGTAAGATAAAGTCTGATGAGAAATTAAAGGCTACATTAGGAGGCTGTGTAATTCAAAAAAACCACAATAACTTAGTTATTTGTAAGGAGAAATTAAAAAAGGGCTTAAAAATTTAAATTTAAATAAATTTGTCACATTTACAAGTTAGATATTTTCGTATTATACTTGTTTATTATTAAATAATACTTATTTATATAAAATGAATTTTAAAAACTTAGCCATGTGGGGAATCATAGTTCTTCTTTCTGTAGGACTATTCAACATGTTTCAAAATCCAAACCAAATAAAACAAGCTAAATCTAAAGTAGCTTTTTCAGAATTTTTATCTGAAGTTGAACAAGGAAGAGTTATAAAAGTTGAAATTCAGGGCAACAATATTACTGGCTTGTTAAGTGACGGATCTTCATTTACTACTTACTCGCCTAATTATCCGAACCTAGTAGAACAATTATCTAATAAGGGCGTTAGCATTGTAGCGTCGCCGCTCGATGATAAAATGCCTTCTCTTCTAGGTATTTTACTATCTTGGTTTCCAATGCTACTTCTTATTGCCGTTTGGATTTTCTTTATGCGTCAAATGCAAGGAGGAAAAGGCGGAGCTATGGGATTTGGGAAATCAAAAGCAAAACTTTTAACAGAAGCTCAAGGTAAAGTTACTTTTAACGATGTAGCTGGCGTTGAAGAGGCCAAAGAGGAAGTAGAGGAAATAGTAGAATTCTTAAGAGATCCTAAAAAATTTAGTAGACTTGGTGGAAAAATTCCAAAAGGTGCATTGTTAATTGGTCCTCCAGGGACTGGTAAAACATTATTAGCAAAAGCAATTGCAGGAGAAGCAAATGTCCCTTTCTTTTCTATATCAGGATCAGATTTTGTAGAAATGTTTGTAGGCGTAGGAGCCTCACGTGTTCGTGATATGTTCGAACAAGGTAAGAAACATTCTCCATGTATTATATTTATAGATGAGATAGATGCTGTTGGTAGAAGTAGAGGTGCTGGTCTTGGTGGAGGAAATGATGAAAGAGAACAAACTCTTAACCAGCTATTAGTTGAAATGGATGGCTTTGAAACTAATGAAGGAATTATATTGATTGCTGCTACAAACAGACCTGACGTATTAGACCCCGCTTTATTAAGACCAGGTAGATTTGACAGACAAGTTGTTGTTGGAAATCCCGATATTCTTGGAAGAGAGGCAATATTAAAGGTTCATATTAAAAAAATTACCATGGGTCCTGATGTAAAGCTTAGAACAATAGCTAGAGGCACACCAGGTTTTTCAGGAGCTGATTTAGCTAATCTTGTTAACGAGTCTGCTTTATTGGCTGCTCGTAAAAATAAAAGAGTAGTTACAATGGTAGATGTTGAAGAAGCCAAAGATAAAGTCATGATGGGTGCAGAGAGAAGGTCTATGGTGATGAGCGAAGATGAGAAAAAACTTACTGCTTATCATGAGGGTGGTCACGCTATAGTAGCTTTAAATGAAAAAGTTTCAGACCCCATACACAAAGCAACTATTATACCAAGAGGAAGAGCTTTAGGAATGGTAATGAGACTTCCAGAAAGAGACCAGCTTTCAGTAACAAGAGAAAAAATGTACTCAGACATAGCTGTGGCTATGGGTGGAAGAATTGCTGAAGAAATAATTTTTGGTCATGATAAAGTAACATCAGGTGCATCTTCCGACATTGAAATGGCAACAAAAATGGCAAAAAATATGGTTACACGATATGGAATGAGTAAAGAATTAGGTCCGTTAGCATATGGAGAAAATGAAGAAGAAGTTTTCCTAGGCAGATCAGTTACAAGACAACAGAATATGTCAGAAGAAACTGCCAAGAAAGTTGATTCAGAGGTTAAAAAAATTGTTGAAGCTGGCTATGATAGAGCTAGAAAAGTACTAACGGAGAAAATTGATGACCTTCACAAGATAGCTAAAGCTTTACTGGTTTACGAAACTCTAACGGGTGACGAAATTAGAGATTTAATGTTGAAAAATATACAACCTAAAAAATTGACTGAATCTGAAGATGATAAAGACGCCAAAGAATCTTCAGCATTAGACTCCCTAGGCCTTAAACCTAAATTAGTTCATTAAGCACAATACATGAGAAAATATTACACTAGAGCGTGTAATTTTTACTATGGTGAGTGTGCAAAAAATCTCATTAAAAAAAAATTAGCCCTACCACTTTGTGGCAACAATTACATAGCTTTTGATAGTATTGAGATTTTATCAAGAGATAAAAATAAAAAAATAATTAATGTTAAAAATATAAAAAAATTACCGACTGAAATAAAAAAAATTATTTTAAAAGATTTAAAGAAAATAGTTTTAAAGAGAAAAAACTTAAATAAATACACTAATATTTCCGAACCATTAATTATGGGTGTACTAAACTTAACACCCGATAGTTTTTCTGACGGAGGTTTATACGTTCAGTTAAAAAAAGCTTTCACTCATATAAACAGTATGATTTCTAAAGGGGCAGATATTGTTGATATTGGAGGCGAGTCAACCAGGCCAGGATCTAGAGATATACCTCATAAAATAGAATGGAAGAGACTGGAAAAGGTTATGATTAATTTTAAAAAAAGATTTCCTAAAAAATTCCTTTCTATTGATACCAGAAAGTCTGATGTGATGCTAAAAGCGATTGAGTATAAATCTGATATGATTAACGATGTGTCTGGATTTAATTATGATAAACAATCTATAGATAAAATTAAAAATTATAATGTTTGGAAAGTATTACACCACATGCAAGGAACTCCAAATACAATGCAAATTAAGCCAAGTTATAAAAATATTTTGCTAGATATTTATGATTTTTTTGAAGAAAAAATAAATACAGATTTTAAAAAATTTAAATATAAGAAATTTATTATCGATCCAGGAATTGGCTTTGGAAAAAATTTGAAACATAATTTGATTCTCATGCACAATATTTCATTATTTCACTCATTAGGATTTCCCTTATTGATAGGCACTTCCAGAAAACGTTTTATTAACCAAATATCAGGGCAATTTGATAGCAAAGAAAGAATTGGCGGAACTTTAGCTTCTGTTTTATATTCGTTACAACAAGGTGTACAAATATTTAGAGTACACAATGTAAACGAGGTAAAACAAGCAATATTAGTTTTTAAAAAAATAATTTTAACAATATGAAAAAAAAATACTTTGGTACCGACGGAATAAGAGGCACTGTCAATCAAGGCAACATTAATGGAGAAAAATTTTTTAAGTTTGGTCTTGCAGCTGGTACGCATTTTACTAATCAAAAAAAAACAAAACAAATTGCCATTATTGCAAAAGACACAAGATTGTCAGGATACACACTTGAGCCGGCATTAGTCTCTGGACTTACGTCCGCTGGTATGAACGTTTTTACTCTTGGCCCATTACCCACCAACGGACTCGCTATGTTAACTAAAAAGATGAAAGCTAATATGGGTATTATGATTACAGCCTCACATAATCCTTATTATGATAATGGTCTTAAATTATTTGGTCCAGATGGCCTTAAGCTTTCTGACAAGATTGAAAAAAAAATAGAGGGTTTGATTGACTCAAACACGTCTAAACATCTTCTTAATCCAAAAATTTTAGGACGTGTTAAGCGTTTAGAAACAGCAAACGATGATTATATTAAAATTTTAAAGAACAATTTTCCTAAAAATTTTAATTTAAAAAAAATGAGAATCGTAATTGATTGTGCAAATGGAGCAGGATATAAAGCGGGTGCACAACTTTTAAATTCCCTAGGTGCAAAAGTAATTAGCATAGGTGTTGAGCCTAATGGTTTAAATATAAATGAAAAATGTGGATCTACCTATCCAAGTAAAATTCAAGCAGCAGTTAAAAAAAATAAAGCTCACCTAGGTATAGCCCTTGATGGTGACGCAGATAGAATTATTTTATGTGATGAAAAAAGTAAAATTATAGATGGTGATCAAATTCTAGCTATGCTTGCTAAAAGATGGAAATCAAAAAAACTTTTAAAAGGTGGCGTGGTTGGAACCCTTATGTCAAATTATGGCTTAGAAAAATTTTTTAAATTTGAAAAAATAAAATTTATTAGAGCTAATGTTGGAGACCGATACGTTAAAGAGCAGATGAAAAAATATAATTATAATTTAGGCGGAGAACAATCTGGACATATTATTTTAGGTAAATTTGCAACAACGGGAGACGGTCTGTTGGTTGCTCTAGAAATTTTATTTTCTTTAAGAAAAGGCAATAAGGCAAGCAAACTTTTTAATGTTTTTAAACCTGTCCCGCAAATTTTAGAAAATATTACTGTAAAGAATAAAAATGTTATTAACCAAGACAAAACTAAAACAGCTATTAATATTGCAAAAAAATTTATTAAAAATCAAGGTAGACTATTAGTGAGAAAATCAGGCACAGAGCCCAAAATTAGAATAATGGGCGAGTCATATAATAAGAATTTATTAAAAAAATGTATTCTTATAATCAAAAAAACTATCCATTAAATTGCAACCTAAATCTAAAATATTAATAATTGCAGGATCAGACTCTTCTGGAGGAGCAGGCATACAAGCAGATATAAAAACTGTCACATCTTTAGGCTCCTACGCGATGACAGCTATCACAGCTGTGACCGCGCAAAACACAACAGGCGTTAAGTCAATAGCAGGTATTGACCCAAAAGAGATATCAAAACAAATATTATTTACCTGTAGAGACATAAAGCCAGATGCAATTAAAATTGGCATGCTCCATTCTGAAAGTGTCATTAATTCAGTAATTAATTCGTTAAAATCCATTGGAGTTACCAAGATTATTTTAGATCCAGTGATGATAGCAAAAGGTGGAGCTCGATTAATTAACAATAAAGCAATAAATATTTTAAAAAAAAAATTAATAAAAAGAGTATCTTTAATTACTCCTAATATTCCAGAAGCAGAATTTTTGACTAATTTAAAGATTAAAAATACACAAGATATGATTTGGGCAGCTCAAGTTTTATTGTCAATGGGGGCTAAAAATGTACTTATAAAAGGAGGACATCTTAAGACTACAATAGTCAAAGATATTTTTGTAAATAAAAAAGAAATTAAGATTTTTTCAAATAAAAAACTCAAAACTAAAAATACACATGGTACGGGTTGTACATTATCTAGTGCTATTACTACATTTTTCTCATGTGGAAAACTATTAAACAAATCTTGTGAGCTTGGCATTAAATATGTTAACCAATCAATAAGATCTAACCCAAACTTCGGTAAAGGCCATGGTCCTATTAATCATTTAAATTCGATAACTATTAATAAAAAGTTTAAATAATGAGAAACATCGTTGTAGTTGGTTCACAATGGGGTGACGAAGGAAAAGGAAAAATCGTTGATTGGCTATCCAACCAAGCAGATATCGTTGTAAGATTTCAAGGTGGACATAATGCTGGACACACCTTAGTTATTGATGGAAAAGTTTTCAAATTAAGATTGTTACCATCAGGCATAGTTAGAAAAGAAAAAATTTCTATTTTAGGTAATGGTGTTGTTATTGATCCGTGGGCTTTATTAAACGAAATTAAAGAAATTAAAAAACAAGGAGTAGAGGTTACACCAGAAAACTTTATGATTTCTGAATCTGCTTCTCTTATTTTACCTTTTCATAGGGAGATGGATGAAATTAGGGAAGATGCTGCCGGTAAAGGAAAAATTGGAACGACAAGAAGAGGTATCGGACCATGTTATGAAGATAAAGTTGGTAGGCGTTCAATTCGTGTAATGGATTTAAGATCTGAAACTAATCTTGACTCACGTTTAGAAAATGTTTTACTTCATCATAACGCAATAAGAAAAGGACTTAAGAAAACAATTTATAAAAAAAAAGATTTAAAAGAAGAATTGTTAAAAATAGCACCAAAAATATTAAAATTTGCTCAACCTGTATGGTTGAAGCTAGATGAATATAAAAAAAAAAATAAAAAAATATTATTCGAAGGTGCTCAAGGTATTTTATTAGATGTTGATCACGGGACATACCCGTTTGTAACCTCGTCAAATACTGTCCCTGCAATGGCAGCAACAGGTACAGGTTGTGGTCCTGATACTATTAATTATGTTTTGGGAATTACTAAAGCATACACAACAAGAGTCGGAAGTGGTCCTTTTCCAACGGAATTAAAAGATAAAGTGGGTGAAAGCTTAGGAGTGAGAGGTAAAGAGTTTGGGACTGTTACAGCCAGAAAAAGAAGGTGTGGTTGGTTCGATGGTGTTCTAGTTCGTCAAACTATTAAAGTAGCGGGTATTACAGGAATAGCTTTAACAAAATTAGATGTATTAGATGAATTAGATGAAATTAAAATGTGCATTGAATACGAACTTAATGGAAAAAAAATGAACTATTTACCAGCAGCGTCTGAAGATCAGTTTAATATTAAACCTATTTATAAAACATTCCCAGGTTGGAAAACCTCCACTCAAGGAGTGAGAAACATGGAAGAACTTCCAGAAAAAGCAAAAATTTATATTCATGCGTTAGAAGATTTTATAGGGGCTAAAATATCAAGTATATCCACGAGTCCTGAACGAGAGGATACAATTTTAATTGAAGATCCTTTTAATGCTTAGGTGCTGAAATTAAATTTTTAGATTTAGAAGAATTAATCATAGACTTTTGAAGTTTTTCAAAAGCTTTCGTTTCAATTTGTCTTATTCTTTCACGGCTAATTTTATATATCTTACTTAGTTCTTCCAAAGTTTTTGGATCCTCTGAAAGTCTTCTTTCTTTTATAATATTTTTTTCTCTTTCATTTAAAATTGTCATAGCTTGATTAAGCAATTCCTTTTTGTCGTCATATTCCTGTTTTTGTGACACGATTAATTCTTGATCTAAATGGTCGTCTACCAACCAGTCCTGCCATTCATCTGTTTCTCCGGCTTTAATAGGGTCGTTAAGTGATTTTTCATGTCCCATTAGTCTACGATTCATGTTAACTACCTCACGAGAGTTCACATCTAACCTTTTTGATATTTCCTCAACATGTTCTTCTCTTAAATCACCCTCTTGATTAGGTGCAATTTGATTTTTTAGTTTTTTTAAATTAAAAAATAATTTTTTTTGTGCAGTTGTTGTTCCCATTTTGACTAAACTCCACGATCTTAATACATATTCTTGTATAGATGCCCTTATCCACCACATTGCGTATGTCGCTAGCCTAAAACCTTTTTCAGGATCAAACTTTTTGACTGCCTGCATCAGGCCAATATTACCTTCAGATATTAACTCGTTGACAGGTAATCCATATCCTCGATAACCCATGGCAATTTTTGCTACTAATCTTAAGTGACTTGTCACCAATTTGTGAGCTGCTTTTAAGTTTCCTCGTTCTTTCCAATTTTTGGCTAAGAGGTATTCCTCCTCTGCGTCTAGCATAGGAAATTTTTTAATTTGTGATAGATAAATCGACAAACCTCCAATGGAAGGAGAGGGCAGATTAGTTAGTTTTGTTTCTTTAATCATTATTTAATATTTATAAACTACAATATGTCTTTTCAGTGACTTAATTTATTCAGTAAATCTAGTATTTTCTTGAAGTCCCTAGGGAGTTTTGATTCAAAACTTATTAATTTACTACTAGTGGGGTGAATAAAACCCAAACTCTTTGCGTGTAATGCCTGTCTATTTAATATTTTTAATTTGTTCTCAAAGTCTTCATTAATTTTTTTAAACCTAAGATTTTTTTTCCCGTACTGCTGGTCTCCAAGTAAAGAATTACCTTTATACGCCATGTGCACTCTGATTTGATGAGTCCTTCCAGTTTCTAATTCACACTCTAAGAAACTTATTTTAGGAATATCCTTTATGTTAAAGACTTTTAATGTCTTATAATTTGTTATAGATTTTTTTCCAGTGATTTCAGTCACAGACATTAATTGTCGATTTTTTCTACTTCTTCCAATCAAGGTTTCAATTCTTCCATTTAAGGGCCTCATAACCCCCCACGTTAATGCTTGATAGGTCCTTTGAATTGCATGGTCACTAAATTGTTTTCCCAAATTCGAATGAGATTTATTATTTTTGGCTATCACCAAAAGCCCACTTGTTTCTTTATCAATTCTATGGACTATACCCGGTCTAATAGATCCATTAATATCTGAAAGATTATTTTTATATTTATAAATAAGTGCATTAACCAGCGTTTTTTTATAATTACCAGCACCAGGATGTACCACCATACCTGCAGGCTTATTTATAATTAAAATATCTTTATCCTCATGAACAACATCTAATTTAATCTTTGTAGGCAAAATTTTAATTTCTTCCTTAGGTATTAAATCTACCTGTATAGTATCATTAGTTTTTAATTTTTTTGACGGAGACTTCTCAATAGAATTATTAATTTTGACCTGTTTATTTGCAATAACTTTTTTTAAATTAGATCTTGTTAAATCAGGTATAAATTTTGTAAGTATTACATCTAGGCGTGTTCCAGTGTCTTCTTCTTTAATTAAGAAATTCGTTAAGTTATTGAGCATATCAATTTAAATTTTTATATTATTATATGCTTTCTTTGTTTGTGCCTCAATAGAGGCAGCAACTCAATTTCAAATTATTTTGAAAAGTGTGCTTTATTTATCTACGAAACTTAATAGAGCAGATCATCTACATGGGTATAGGTAACCAGAAACCACAAAAAAATATTATGAATTAGCAGTAACAATTAAAAATTTTCAAATGATTAATAGCAAAATATCCTATATAAATTATATATTAATTGAGCGCCGATAGTTCAACTGGATAGAATACTTGATTTCGAATCAAGGGGTTGTAGGTTCGAATCCTACTTGGCGCACCACAATTTATAGAGCATCAATCAATTTTCAATTTTTTTTACTGTACTTAAAATAACACTATTAATTTTTTTACTACCTTGTTTGGTTAAATGTAAATTATCATAAAATAAATAATTACCTTCATTAACAAATTTACAATTATCACTTTTAATATCGCAGAAATATTTATGAGGATAAATTCTATGAATATTTTTATGACTTATATTGTCTAAAATATCAAAAATATTTTTATCTCTTTTAAGAAACTCCTTTAAGCTGGAGCGCGTGTAGTCTTTTTTTATCAGAGAATAGTTTTTTAAAAAGTCTATTTTTTTTAAAATATTCTGACTATGAGAAAGTTGTAAGATATCTTTTGATGGTCTCGGAAAAGGATATATTAAAATTATTTTATTTTTAGCTGCAAGATTTATTAACATTTCTGTAAAATCATATTTATGGTCTTTCAAACCTTTTTTAAATAATTTTTTTTTATTTTTATTATTTATAAGCTCTAAAGCACTTACTTTTTTTGTGACATCATTAATATAAATAAAGTTTTCTTCTTCAAATCTAGACCTATAATCATAAGAAATTATAATGATTTTTTGATCTTTACTTTTATCAAAAAAATTAGAAATAGTTTCATCATAAGATTTATTATATTTTATTTTTGCATTTTTAGGATTTATAAACTTTCCAGAAGGGGTGTAATAAGTCCCCCCCCTAACAAAAGTAATTAATCGAAATTTAGTATTTTTTATTTGATCACTTAAATCTTTAGCAAAAGAGTCTGGAACTGAGTCTCCTAAAAGAATTATATCTTTGGAGCCAACTTGTTCATTATAGCTACAGTATGTTTCTACTACTACAAATAACTCACACTTACGATCTTCTGCTATAAAATTTAAATTTTTATTATTTTGATTTGAGAAAATAGCATTAGTTCCATCTGTTTTAATGAAAAAAACATTTAATAAAATAAGAGCAATAGATAAAATAGCTAAATTTTTATATGAACCTGTATTAATTTTTTTTGATCTAAAAGGTTTTTCTATAAAAAAATAAGATAAAAATGAAATTAAAAAAATTACCAATACAATTAACACCAAACTTATTGGAGTCGTATCTTGGTTAAAGCCAATTTTTTTGAAATAAACAAGCAGCGGATAGTGCCATAAATAAAGAGAGTAAGATATGAGACCAAGGTATACAAAAATTTTTGCTGATAAAATTTTTGTAACAAAGTCATTTTTACTTCCGGTATAATATATTAAAAAAAAACAGCTTAAAACAGGAAGCAATGTAATTACAGAAGGGTGGTACGTCTGATCTGAAATATAAAAAAAATAAATTAATAAAATTAAAAGACTTATAATCGTTAATAATTTATTAGAGTAGTCTGATTTATTTTTTCTAGGATGAAAAATATCAAGAAAACTAAGAATCGTTCCTAAAGAAAGCTCCCAGACCCTACTGATTAAAATAAAAAAATTAAAACTAGGTGAATTTACAGACAAAAATACAGAAATTAAAAAACTTAAAACAGTGATCGACAATAAAACTAGTAGCAATTTCCTTTTTAGGAATTTGAAAATTATAAAAAAAAATAAAGGTACAATTAGATAGAACTGTTCTTCAATCGAAAGAGACCAGGTATGAAGCAGTGGGATATTTATTGATTCTGTAGCGTTATAAACTACAGAAGTTTTCCAAAAAAACATATTGGAAATAAAAAAAATTGATGAAAGAGTAGAGTATGAAAAATTTATTAGATCTGAAGGCAATAGAATAAATAAAGAGATTGCGGAACAAGTTAAAAGTAAAACAATTAATGCAGGTATTATTCTTTTTAATCTTCTTTCGTAAAAATAAAAAAAAGAAAATTTATTTGTTAATTTTAGTTCTTTAAATATAATTGATCCAATTAAATAACCAGAAATTACAAAAAATATATCTACTCCTATGTACCCACCTTTAAAAAAGTTTGAGCCTAAAATAATTTTTTCTGTATGGTAAAAAAAGACAAATAAAATAGCTATAGCTCGTAAACCGTTCACTTCTGGCCTATAATTAATTTTATGCTGCATAAATTAAATTAAGATAAATCTTTAAATTGTAAATTTAAAGAACTTGTAAAAATATGGATTTAAAAAATTTCTAAATTGTGAATATAAATAGTTAACACCTTCAATTTTACAAACACTTTTTATGTCTGTTGTCATTAAATTGAAAACTAAAACTAACCTATTATTTTTCCCATCACCTTTAAAACTGTGCCAACTATTTCTTTCCTTCCTTGAAAAAAATACACCTTTATTTTGTGCCCACTCCATTTCAGTTTTATTTTCTCCACTTTTCGTATCGTAAAAAATAGTGCCAGAATTTTTTTCAGGAGCAAGATATATAACGCCAGAAAGTAATGTTTCAGGTTGATCATCGTGAATTGTAAACTCATAATTTTTTCCCGTTTCTATAATGTCAAATTTACAATATTCAACTAAATCAACTTTTTCAGGATATAACTCACTAAGTATTTTAATTCCTTTGTCATAATAGTTTGTAAAAAGTTTTTTAATACATGTCTCACTTAAGCATTCAAGTTTAGTATCACCATTCTTGTAGATCCTATTTTGATTTACACACATCTCATTCTCATTGACTGCTTTCAGTTCTAAAGAAACAAGTTCTTTGTAATCAATATCAGTTAAAAAATTATTTAATGTTTTAATCTTTATCATAGAAAACTTATTGTAAATCTAAAAGTAATTTATGTAAAGAAATTATGCGCGGAGGTAAATTTATTTTAACTAGGTAAAATTAAATATTTTTATTTTACAAAATCCAATTTTTAAATTTTAACTTATTCTCTAAAATATACTCAGGAAACTGTTCGTCTATTTCTACTTTTTTATATTTATATTCCCTATCGAATAAATCCACACCTGATTCAATCCTTCTTTCAATTTCATTCACATCAGTAAATTCTGTTTGGTTAAATTCTTGATGTGCAAAAGACTTAATTTTCTTTTTTATTAGCTTTGGTTCTTTCAAATAGCTAAAATGCCATCCACCATTTAGTATAACTTGGGGGTCATTTTCTTTATAAAATTGCCAAAATTTTTTTTTATTGTTTTTCATATTTCTCAGCCATTGAGGTGACTTAAGAAATTTTTTTTGACAAATTTTTGTTCCTTGCCAATTTTCCTCACTAATATTTAATCGATTTATTTTACCTTGGAAATTTTTTTGAATAAAACATGCGTATTTATTTTTAACATTAAACTGGGATAATTTATTTGGATCGGGTATTTCATCAATATCTGAAATCATAATTAAATCATTATCATTGTAATTTTTGTAACCTCTCTCCAAAGAGTTTCTTTGAAATTGATCCCTTATATGAGCTGGATGCCAATTTTTTTTAAAATGATTAACTTTTTTAGGCATATCTTCTATTACCAGGTATCTAATTTTTTCTTTAAATTTAAAAAAATTCTTTATATCAAAATTTAATTTTTTTTTATTTCCAGCGTGATCTAATGTTGCCTCTGCGATCACAAATTGATGAACATGACTATTTAGAGTATTTAATCTAATGTCTAGAACTAAGTCGTCATCAAAATACATAAAACAGTCTATTAATTTCATTTTATTTACAGGTGAGGCCAGTAAAGCCAATTTTTTTATTTTTTATATTACTCGATGAGCAGTGTAATTGAGATCTATCAAAAATCAAAATTTCTCCAACTTTCCATCTGTACACCATTTCGATTTCTAAACCTTTAAGATTTTTAATATTCTCATGTGTTAAAAATTTCCTATATTTTATTTTGTCAAATTTTTTTCCTTTAAAAATTCTTAAATGTTGTGAAGATCTTTTATTATATCCTTTTGCTTTTAGCTCATTTGGATCTATTGAAAAAGTAGTAGAGCAACCATAAAATCTATTTTTAAAAATAACAGTTTCTCCCTCCGATGATAAAGGAAGTAGGAACTGTTTAAATATAATTTTTTTAAAATCAAAACCTGTATCTACATGCAGATTAACTGGTTTGTAACTTTCTTGAAATAAACCAAAACTTTTATAATCTTCTTTAGTTTTGGGATTGTCTATTTTAAAAGAGCCAATTTTTTTTTTAATTTTTCTTAAAAATATTTTTTGTAGCTTAGGTAAAAAACTTATTGCCCATTTTTTTTTTATAATTTTTTGCCTTTTGTTATTAATTTCTATAGGTAAATTTTTATACAATTTTTGTATCTTTTTAATTTGTATTTTAGTTAAAAATTTTTTTATTACAAAAGCCTTGGATTCAAATTTTTTTATTTTTTTAATTTGCTGATGCATAATTGTTATTCACCAATGTTAATAAGTGTTCCTTTTTTTTTAGCACCATAATACGAAGCATAAAAAACTATTACCCCCAAAAAAAAGTATATAATTGAAATTAATATACTTTTTGTAATTTCAATTACGTTTACAGTTTGATTTATCAATATATTTCTCATTTCCTCAAATATATGAACTAAAGGTAAAGCTTTAGCAATTATTTGTAGAAAGTTGGGAAGTATTTCAATTGGATAATAAATACATCCAAGAGGGGCTAAAAAAAATAAACTAGCCCAAGCAATATTTTCAAATGATGGACCAAACCTCAATAAACCTGCTGTAACAAGTAAGCCCAAGGTTATACCAAATATATAAAGTGCAATAAGTAGAAAGATTAAAGGGGTTCCTAGCTTAAAAATGGATACTCCAAACAAGGGAATAGCAACTAAAACTGCAGGTACCAAGCCAATCAACGTTCTAAAAATTGCCGTCATGGTAAGAGCTGCGATAATTTCACTAATTTTAATTGGTGCGATGAATAAATTTGTAAAATTTCTACTCCATATTTCTTCAAGAAACATCATATTGTAACTAATGCTTGATCTAAATAAAAAATCATAAAGGATTGCTGCTGTTAGAATAACACCTACTGTATTGTTATAATATGAAGAGTTTATAGTAAAAAACTCAGAAATAAATCCCCACAAAAAAACTTGTACAGATGGCCAATATATTAAATCTAGAATTCTTGGAAAAGAATTTCTAATTAAATAGATGTGTCTAAGACTTAAGCCATAGATCTTATGCCACCTCATTGCCACTCCTTGCTATTTTTAAGAAAGTATCTTCAAGATTATCCCTACCATGTCTGTTAATTATATCTTTGCACGTCCCTCTGTCTACAATTTTACCTTTCTTCATCATTATTACAGTATCGCAAAGTCTTTCGACTTCATTCATGTTGTGTGAGGCTAATAATATAGTCACATTATTCTTAATTTTATAAGATTCTATGTAATTTCTCACAAAGTCACCAATATCAGGATCTAAACTAGCCGTAGGTTCATCTAAAAATAAAATTTCAGGTTTATTTATTAATGATTTAGCTAAAGAAACCCTATTTTTTTGTCCCGAAGAAAGTTCTCCTGTTTTTTTATCTAAAAAACTGTTTAAATTTAAATCTTCTGATATTTCAGTAATTCTGTCTTTTAAAATTTTGACACCATAAAGCCTACCATAAACCTCTAAATTTTGTCTGACAGTTAATTTTTTTGGTAGCTCAATATACGGTGAGGCAAAATTCATTCTACTCAAAAGATCATCGCGATTAACCTCGTTAATATTTTTATTATCTATTAATATTTCTCCACTAGTAGGCGTGATCAAGCCAAGCATCATTCCTATAGAAGTTGTTTTACCACACCCGTTAGGCCCTAAGATGCCAAGGGTTTTATTTTTATTTAAAATAAAATTAATATTATTAACAGCAATAAAGTTGTCAAATTTTTTACTTAAATTTATTACTTTTATATCCATAATTCTATTTTGCCGCTCTACTCAGTCTATCATTTATTGCTAGACCTATTCCTCTTCGAGGTATTGAAGACACACAAATCAACTTGTAGTTTTTATTTTTAATTAATCTTAATATTTTGTATAAATTTCTAGCTGCTTCATTAAGATCTGAGTTATAGCTCAAGTTAAAGATATTTTTTGCTTTTTTATATTTTTTACCAAAAACAATAAAAGCCTCGTTATTTTTTACTTTTTTTTGATTAAGTTTTATAGGAATGCCAGGAGAGTAATGTCTTTTTAACATACCTGGTGCCTTTATAGTTTTGGATCCTGTGTGTACCTTAGTTTTTTTATTTAATACCTTTGAAACATCAAAAGGATTGATTAATCCAGGTCTTAGTATCTTTGCTTTAGAGGTCAAATCTACAACAGTAGATTCAAGACCAATTTTACAATTTCCACCATTTAAAATAAATGTGAGGGAATTACCAAATTCACTAGCAACATCTTTAGCTGAAACTGGGCTAATTTGAGTAGACTTATTTGCACTTGGTATAGCTAAAGGGAAATTTAAAACTCTAAGTATTCTCCTTATTGTTTTGTTTTCAGGCAATCTAACAGCAACGGTTTTTAAGTTAGCTGTAGCTACAGCAGCCAATAAAGAGTTTTTCTTTTTTTTAAGGACAAATGTAATAGGCCCAGGACAGAATTTTTTATATAATTTGTAAAAATCAGCATTCAATTCTACGTCTTTTCTTAATTGATCAAGATTAAAGTAGTGAATAATTAATGGGTTTTTCAATGGTCTATTTTTTAAAAGATAAATTTTTTTAACTGCTTTTGTAGAATAGGCATTCCCTGCAAGGCCATAAACAGTTTCTGTAGGAACACCTATTAATTGTTTTTTTTTAAGATAGTCAACAGCTTTAGATAGGTTTTTATTGTTAACTTTGAATATATTTGGATAGATATTTCTCATAATGTAATTATTATACTTTTAATGAAAAATGAAAATATTCCAGACGAAACTAAAAGTAAATCAATAAAAGAGATTAAAGAAGAAATTAATCAAATTCTTGAAAAACTA
>Ga0115004_10000345_pt1 | contig 34343 bp, 29 predicted proteins | sample ArcticOcean_MG_C_10_FD_88737 | JGI IMG/M metagenome (GOLD analysis project Ga0115004, IMG submission 88737) | Marine microbial communities from western Arctic Ocean - ArcticOcean_MG_CB11_90 | ecosystem: Environmental > Aquatic > Marine > Oceanic | place: Arctic Ocean: Canada Basin | collected... | reverse complement strand
TTTTCCATTGACCACCAAAGGAGAGGATCGGGCCGGCATGCGCTTAAAGATGTCCCACTCGACGTGTGACTTGGTGATGTCCCCTTCCATCTTGCCATCGAGACGTATCGCTTGCACCCGCGCCTTTCCGAGGCCGGTGTTGATAATGGCTAATTCATTTCCGACAAAGGCCGGGGTGGGCGCGTTTGAAAAACCCTTGTAAATAACTTTCCACAATTCTTTCCCGGTGTCGGCATTGTAGCCGTAGCAGGCCTTGGCTCCGCAGCTCACCAACTGGGTCACGCCTCCAACGGTGACAAAATTGGGCGTCGTGTAAGCCTTCCGAAAATCTCCGTCGCCGCGGATCTTGCCATTGGCTTCGACATCGCCGTAATCAGTCGTGCGATCTGTCCGCCAGATCGTTTTACCCGTCTTGCGATTGAGCGCGGCGAGATATTGCACATCAATCCCATCCATCGTAAGAATCAGGGTCTCCTTGTAGAGGACAACCGAGGAGCCCGGTCCCCGGAAGTGCCGACAGGGCAGATCGCGACGCTCCCAAATCACCTTGGCCGTTTTTCGGTCCAGCGCTGCCGTGCCATAGCTCCCAAAGTGGAAATAAACCCGCTCCCCATCAATCGTAGGCGAACAGGATCCGTAGCCGTTGACCGAGTTGCTGAGGGCTTCGGGGGCGTCGTTCTTGAAAAGGAGGAGCTCGTGAATCTTCTTCCCGGTCTTGCGATCGAGGCAGATCGCCGACATCTCACTCCCGTCTTCGGTAGCATTGGAAAGCCACACTTCGTCATCGATCACCACCGGCGTAGACCAGGCGCGACCGGGAACGGGCGTTTTCCAAAGGACGTTCTTGTCCTCCCTCCACTCGGTTACGAATCCGTGCTTCGCCCCGCTAGGAAGTGCGGGATAGATCCCGTCATTGGTGGGTCCGCGGAATTGCTTCCACTCACCGAACGACGAGGAAACGAGTAAGGCACAGAGGCTCAGAAACATGGTAATTATTGGCATTTTTTTGAGTGGGCAGGCATCTTAACAGGGCTGGCAAGGCCTCAGTCCATCTTTCTGATAAGATGGTTAAGGCAAATTCCTTTCAGACTTCCCACATTCTTTCAGAAAGGTCACATTTTCTCCCTAGTGCTCGAACTGAAAGATGTCTGTTTCACCATCCAGAAAGATGGTGAACCCGTAAACCTCGTGGACCGCGCAAGTCTCGAAATCCCTCGCGGGCATTTCATGGCCATCGTGGGACCTTCTGGTTGCGGAAAAACGACCCTTTTAAAGACAATCGCTGGCCTGAACCCCGAGTCCGACGGATCACTTTGGTGGAACGGCAGAAACCTTTCAGAAGAAGGCGATCTCGAGCCCTGGGAAATCGGCTACGTCCCCCAATTCTCAATCGCCTACGACGAACTCACCGTCGATGAATCCGTGGAAACGGCCACCAAACTGCGGGTAAAAACACGCAGTGCAGAGGATCTCGACCTCCGTATCGACCGCGTTCTCGAAGAATCCGGCCTCACCCCTATCGCCGACCGCGCCGTCAGCGTCCTCTCAGGCGGGCAAAAACGGCGCCTCGGCCTCGCCATGGAGCTGGTCTCCGATCCTAAGCTTCTCCTCTGCGACGAGGTCACCAGTGGCCTCGACCCACGCTCCGAGCGCGAAATCGTCCACTTGCTGCACGAAATTTCCCGTAAGGAAGGGCGCATCGTCCTTTCGGTGACTCACTCGCTGGCCCACCTTGAACTTTACGACTCCATTCTCGTGCTCCACGAGGGCCGCGTGGCCTACCACGGACCGCCCGAGATGCTCACGCACTACTTCGCGGTCGACCACACCGAGCTCGTCTATCCTCAGCTCGCGAAACAGAACCCCGAAAAGTGGCGCACTTCCTGGCTCAAGCACCAGGTCACCTACTACGCGAAGCTCAATAAAACCCGCGATAAGCTGATCGCTGAAGGTCGGCTCGCCCAGCCCACGGATGCTGCGACCCAAAAGATCAGCGAAGACGAGGACGAGGGAATCGTTCAGGAAGCTCGACCCAAGGACAGAGCACCGGGAATGTTAAGCCAATTTGCCACTTTGTTGGCCCGACGTTGGAAAATTTTCCTGCGCGACCGCGGCCAAGTCATCCTCCAGCTCGCCATTCTCGTCTGCTTCCCGCTTCTCGTCATTCTTTTTGAGGAACGCGGCAATGAACCGATGCAACGATTCATCGACGGAAACTCTTCCAATCTTCAGGCCCAATATGAGAACCAGGCTGCAGTGCAGTCTGATCGCATGAAGGTCGGATCCGCCGTTTCTGGCATCATTATGTTCCAAGTCGTGCTGCTCTCGCTCATGGGATCGAACAACTCGGCTCGGGAAATTGCTGGTGAGCGAAAGATTTTGGAGAAGGAAAAATTCGGAGGGGTCAGACCCTCCGCCTACCTGCTCAGTAAGGTTGCATTTTTAAGTACCCTCATTGTCATCCAATCAGTATGGATGGCTCTCTTTGTCGAGTTCTTTTGGCCCTTCAGGGGCGACTTTACCCAGCACCTCATCTTCTTGGTTCTCGTCAATGGCGCGATGACTTCGGTCTGCCTCGGAATCTCCAGTCTCATGCGCACCGCCGAGCAGGCCTCTCTTCTTTCGGTATACCTCGTGGGTTTTCAGCTCCCGCTTTCGGGGGCGGTTCTTGCGCTCCCCGCAAATATCGAGATCCTAACCCGGCCCTTCATTTCCGCCTACTGGGCTTGGTCCGGCAGCGTAAAATCACTGGCGGGCGAGCATCTCACTGCAGTCAACTCGGTTGTAGAAACCGGCCTTTCGGGGGTGAATGTCTGCTTCGTCGTTCTCTTAATTCATATTTTTCTCGGTCTCATTACTTCATGGGTCGGCACCAGCCGTCACCAGTGGGATTGATTTTTAACCTTTTATACCTTAAACTTTTTTCATGGCTCGTCGCGCAAGTTCTGGTGTTAACACCCAAGGTCTCCTTATCGGAGCGCTGATCCTTGTCGTCGTACTCGGCGGGGCTTACTGGGTTCTCAATCGGAGCCCCAGCGCCTTTGATGCCAAACCCGTCAATGTGACCCAAGCCCAAGAAAATGGACGAAGCCTTGCCGGTAACCAATATTCAGTCTCTGGAACCCTTATCGATCGAAAGATTAGAAGTGAAGTTGGCCAGATCGTCGCCCTCAAGGTTGAGGAGGATGGCATGACCAAAATTCTTCCCATCCTCTTGGGCAAGGACTTCCAAAGTGGAAATCTTAGTCTTCAGGAACAATATTCTTTTTTGATCCAATTTAACAACGTTGGCGTCGCGGTGGCGCTTGAAGTAAAACAAATGTAATCCTCACCGTTCCAATCCCATGAAGAAAACTCTTTTCTCTCTCGCGCTCTCCCTGAGTGCCGCAGCACAAGTTTACACTCCGCCAGCCGGAGGCGGAAACAATCAAGGCGCGGGAACACCCAGTGACACTAACACCCGCTCGAATCCCCAAAAGAGCAGCAACAGCGGCTCGGTCCTCGGTAATGAAATCGGGGTTTACAATCCTTCCGACGACACCATTTCCTTCAACGGCAGCACTTGGTCTTCCAGCGACAACCGCCTCTTTGAGGCTCGCTTTGAAAAATTCCTAAATGAGCCTGAGGAGAGCTCAGAAGCAGCACTGGAATATCGCGCAACGATCCGCGAGATCCTCGATGCCCTCTCCCCCCATCACAAAGGAGGCCCTTCTTTCAAGGAAGCGATCGATCTTCTTCCGCGAGCGGCCTCCTACCCCGGGGATGCGCGGCTTTGCGACTCGCTCACCAATGCCATCTATACCGCTACTCTCGCCAAAAGAGACGTTCGCTTTACTAAGGACTTGATGCAGGCCCAGGAGAAAGAAAAATGGCGTCTCATCAATAAGGGTGACTGGAAGGCTCGTACCGACAAGGAACCGGAAGTGGGTGACACTGCCAAAGGTGTGGGCGAGGGAGACGAGGGCGGAAAGGCCGCAAGGAAGGCTCCTCCCTCCACCGGTCGAGGCGTCAACTCTCTTGAATATACAGAGTATCTTCGCCGCATCGCCGAAATCGAAGTACTCAAGAAGGCCCAGCAAATCAAAGCAGAGGTCAAAACCGAGCTCGCTAAGATGCAATATCAAGCACTCATGGTGCAGTTCTTCATGCAGCGTCGCTTTGAGCACGTCCTGATCGCCTCGCGCTTCTATAACCTGATTTGGAAAGATGGAGATGGCACCCTTTACCTCGACGATAAGTCCGACGTCGACAAGCTCTTCACCGAATCGGTTGGAGTGAGCCCCACTGTTTCCTCGCTTGACGCGCTTGCCAGCGAAGCGATCCGCGATGTCGACAAGGGTGTCGACGCCTTCCTTTTCCTCGTGGAAAAAGAAGAACTCGAGTCCGCCTCTAAACGACTTGCGGAAGCCTACATCATGGGAGAATTCATGCCCACGATCAACACCCTCGAGCGTGAGAAGAAGCGCAAGGTGCTTGAATTCGTGAGAGAAGCCTACGTCCTTCTCAATGCCATCGATGTTAAGGATTACACCACCGCTACTGAAAAAATTGCCTCTCTGAAGCTTAAGGCGAAGGATTTTGATGCCACGAAAGCGGAGGCTGCAGTGGCAACCTTCAGCAGCGTGAGTAACATGCACATCATGATGGCCAAGAACCATCTCGCCGCCCGCGATACCGAAAAAGCGCGGGAGGAAATCCAGAAAGCCATGGAAATCTGGCCCCAGAATCCCAAGCTCGCCGAGTTCGACAAGCTGGTAGAATCAGGTGGCTCCATGATCGCAGCACGAAACGATTTCGACCGTCTCTTTTCCGAGTCTAATTACCGGGAGGTCATGAAGCGCCAATATGAATTCGCCCCGGCCATTCAGGGCGACACCGAGCGCGAAGAGAAGTTCCGCCAAGTCATTGGGAACATCACCGAGATCGAAAGAGCGGTTGAAGGATCCAAGGAAATGGTGCGCGTTGGACAAGCTTATGCCGGCTGGGAAAAGCTCGATATCGTTCATGAAAAATTCCCAGACGATCCGGTTCTCAATCAGCACATGACCCGACTGGCTCCAAGTGTGGCCGACTTCACGATCGCTCTGCGAAATGCCAGTTCCCACGAGGAAAACGGTCAGGTTGGTTCAGCTCTCTCATGGTTCTACCAGGCGAAGCATCTGCACCCCACCAGCACTGTCGCCCAGAAAGGAATTGATCGACTCGTTGACCGCGCCTTGGGGGTTCCTCTCTCGAATTAAGCGCCGAGCCTTCGAAGGAGATCAAAGGAATAAATCCCGCTGCTATGCCCATCCGCCCAGAAGGGTTGAAGGGCGTAGCCGCCAACAACCTCAAATTTCATAAGCCTGTAACTGCGCGTTGGGTCGTGCGTCACTTTGGGCACTAGGACCTTTCCTGTCACATCGGGCTCCCCCTTGCAGGCGGCACAGGGACATTCCCTCCGAAGTGGCTCCAGCTGCAGATAACTTTCCGAGCTATCTCCCCATGCTAGGGCGAGCTCCGAGCCGATCACGACGGCATTTTGTAGCGTAAGTGGATTCATCAACTTTTTGGGTTCCAAGCAGAACGGGCTCCAAAAATTGCCGAGCCCACCCGCACAATGGTCGACCCTTCTTCAATGGCAACCTCGTAGTCTCCACTCATCCCCATACTCAATTCGGGCAGCTCGCGGCCGGATCGTTTACGAAGGTCGTCCTGAAATTCGCGCATCTTTTCGAACCATGGCCGCGCATCCTCTGGGGTCTCGGCCCGAGGAGGGATGCACATTAGGCCCCGCCAATCGAAATGCTCGAAGGAACAAAGGACATCTAGATTCTCAAGAAGTTCCTCTTTTCCAAGGCCCGCTTTGCTCTCTTCATCCGCTAGATTCACCTCGAGAAAAATACGGGGACAGATCCCCAGCTCTCCCGCAATCCGATCGGTGAACTGCGCGAGCTTCATCGAAGAAATACTGTGAACCACCGAAAACAGAGAAAGGACTTTACGCACCTTATTACTCTGCAGCGTTCCGATAAAATGCCACTCAAGATCCTCAGACATCACGGGAATCTTTTCTTCCCCTTCCTTAAGACGATTCTCCCCAAAAAGGTGATGTCCCGCTTCAACGGCTTCTTGAATCACCTCAACGGGCCAGGTCTTAGAGACGGCCATCAATTGGATATTATCCGCCTCTCGGACAGAACGTTTGGCTGCCGCTGAAACGCGTTCTTGGACACCATTGAGGTTCTCAGCTATCTGGCTCACGGCACTTTCTTAGATGTCAGTGAAACAAGATCGAGTAAGACATTCAGTCCTTCTCGCTTCCCTGCATCAATTCCGCTTGGCCATTCAGGAGTGTCATCGAGGTCCTCTAAATCATTCTTGGCCCTGCGCATGTGCCGCTTGTCATCCTCTTTGCGATCCACTTTCTGAAGCGTGTCGATTTCGAGATCATCGAGATTGAGACGATAAACCGAAAATGTTTTATCATCCATTTCTTCCACCTTTTCAAATCGAGCACGACGCTCACCATTACGGGCCTTTCGCCGCGCTTCGTTCACCTTAGTCTCAGCCTTTCGACCCTCTTTATTCAGCGAGATACGATTTTCGTCGATCCGCTTCTTCACTCGAATCATATCTTCCCGAACGTATTGATAGTCCTTGCTAGCCTTGATCCGGGCGGCGCTTCGTTCTGCTAGAACTGCAGTTGGAAGGCTCTCCTTTGGAAAGGGTTTGAAGTTTGAGGCGGGGCGAATGACGTCATGCTCCAAGGCATGCCGCGCATAGGCCTCACCCACTTCAAGCACATCAGTGAGGGCAGGAAGATGGATGTCTGGAACGACTCCATCATTCTGCGTCGAACTTCCTGATGGCCGATAGTATTTTTGGATCGTGAGCTTCAGCGCTCCCGCCCGATCGCGGTCGCTCCACACCGGAAGTTGGCGGCCAATTGGAATGGGCTGTTGTACTGTGCCTTTTCCAAAAGTGCTCGCACTCCCCACAATAACGGCCCGGTTATAGTCCTGAAGCGCTCCTGCGATAATCTCGCTCGCCGATGCACTTCCCTTGTCCGTCCAAACAACAAGTGGCCCGTCATACAAAGGCTTGCCGAACCCAGCGTTGAGAGACTGGGTACTTCCCCCGGTGCGTTTGATCTGAACTACCGAGCTCCGGCCATTGAAAAATCCCGTCATCCGCTGAACCTCATCGAGAGCACCGCCACCATTGCCACGAATATCGAGGGCAATCCCATCGACGCCCTCTTTCTTCATCCGCTCTACGATGCGCTCAACGTGCACCGAAACATTTCGAGAGCGATCCTGTCGATCGAAATAGAACTGAGGAATTCGAATAACACCCAACTTGGTGACTTCATCTCCGTTCTTATACTCAAAAATTTCACCAGCTGACTGCTCGTCCTTCATATCGACCAACTCCCGCTCAATCACGATGACTCGGGTTTCCCCCGCTGCACCATCCGCTGGCTCCACCTTCAAAGCCACCTCAGTGCCCTCTTCCCCACGGATTTTCTCAACAACCTTGTCGATGGTGAGAAACATAATATCAGACCAGTTTCCATCATTGATGGAATCCACCGCGATCACTCGGTCGCCCAGCTGAAGTTCTCCCGCTTTGTCCGCAGGGCCATTATTGACGATTCCTTCGATCTTGGTCGCCCCATCATCTTCCGCCCGAAGAAGCGCGCCAATCCCCACCAGCTTGTTGCTAATATCAACATTGAACTGATCAAGCTCACGCGCACTAAAATACTCAGTATGAGGATCATGCGAACGGGCAACCGCACTCAAAAAATAGTTTGCGACATCCTCATCATCCGCCTTTTCAATTCCCTGTAGGTAGCGGTCATAGCGCTGGGCCAGTTTTTCACGAGGTGGAAGCTCATCGCCAAGGGGGCTCTCCTTTTCCTGCTCCCTCGCCCTTTCGGCAATATCATCCCGGCGGAGCTGCTCGGCGAGAAGAGATGCTTCGAGTTGAAGTTTCATAAGATGATTTGCTTCGGCTGTATCCTTGGGCCAAGGCGCATCCTCTCGATCACGCATAATGGAAACGTCACTTTCAAAGGTGAATTTGCCATCCTTGAGCAATGCAGAAATCGCAGAAACTCGCTCCTTAACCCGGCTCTGATAGCGTTTATGAATTTCCCGGGCCATCGCGATCGCTTTTTTGCTCGCTAGAAGGTCGGTCACCTGGCTTCGGTATTTCTTCGAAAATTCATCAATATCACTTTGCACAAAGTAGAGCCTGGAAGGATCAAGATCGTGGATGTAGTCATCGAAGATGCGTTCGCTCAGCTTTTCATCAAAGTTCATCCTGGCATAGTGCCCATTCTGTAGCAGACGAGTGACCTCAAGTCCCACAAGGTCAAAGTCAGCAGCCCGGGCGCTACAGCTAGAAAAGAGCCACAGCGCGGCTATCGGAGTAAGGAACCAGTGAAACGTTTTCATAATTGAATCTTGGAGATCAACACATTGTTGCTGACGTAATGAAAGTCCATCAAAAGGAGTCATCTGTCCAAGTCCTTTTAACCAAACCAAAAAACCACTCGTCGTTTCGACGAGTGGTTCTGTAAACTTAAATTGTGCTGGGGTCTAATTCCCCGTCCAAGTTTTCTGGGGCACTTCGATCAAATCTTCTGGAAGAACTTGAATCGTTTTCGCCTGATCCTCTTTGAGGTTATAATTGAACACCTTCCCTGAGCGGAAAAGCTTCACCCGGGTAATCGCACCAAAAGGAGTCTCACCACCCGCAGCCTGAATCGCCGCGTACAGGGTCAGGTTGTTTGACCAAGCCTTTTGTCCCGCAACCTTCACCTGCCCACCCACAGTATACATCTTTGCCGCAAGTTGGAGATCGGTAGGAACAATAACGGTAAAATTGGGATTCGTATAGATTCCTGCACTTTTGTAGGCAGTGGCAATCCCTTGGGCCAACTGGTCCTGCGTTCTACCAGCTGCGCGCACCGCACCGATAATCCACATGCGAATAGTTCCATCCTTGGAAACTTGATAGGTCGAATTAAGACGGCTCTGCTCCGCAGGAGGAACACCTTGAACAGCGATTTGCAGCGTCTGATTCACGCTGATTTGAGCCGAAGCGCTGTTGAGGAGGATTAATCCTAGGATTGATAGTAATAATTTTTTCATCGATTTACGGGGTTTGAATCGGGCAAGTCTAGTAGAGGTCTTCCTTCTCTGCATTTCGCTCTGCTCCACTTGGTTTAGAAGCTGGTGCAATCGGTGCCGAAGTGGCCGGGGCTGCATTTTCATCCATCGCACTTGGAGCGTAGTAAGTGTAGTAACTGGTGTAATATTGATACTGACTATCACTGCGGACATCCACGTTATTCAGAACAACTCCAATCACCTGGCCTCCGACATTTTCAACGGCCTGCTTAACCCGCAGGAGCATATTCCGCGGAAGCTTACGGTGCTGGACCACCACCATAGTGAGGTCAACTTCACTGGCAAGAACGGCAGCATCACTCACTCCGAGAATCGGGGGTGAATCCACAAGAACCAAGTCAAAACGCTGCTTCACATCCTGAAGAAGCTCAGACATACGACGGGAGTTCAAAATTCCAGCTGCATCCGCTGGAAGGATACCTGAAGGGAGGAAATAGAGATTATCAACCGGGGTCTGAAGAATCACGTCTTCCAAAGCGAGGTCGGTCGTAAGGTAGTTGGTAAGACCAACGGAATTATTAATGTCAAAGAAGGTGTGGAGACGAGGGCGGCGAAGGTCGGCATCGACCATCAGAGTGGTATATCCACCTTGCGCACAAACGTAAGCCAAGTTCACCAAAGTCGTGGACTTACCCTCTCCAGCACCACCTGAAACAACGGTAATGGAATTGTCTTCGGGGTTCTTCCTATTGAACTCAATATTGGTTCGGAGAATTCGATAAGCCTCAGCATCAGGGCTCATGCCACTCTGTTTATGCAAGACACCAACATCCTTTGGAATTACCGCAAGAACGGGAACCTGGAGATAGCGCTCCACATCCTCCAAACTTTTAACTGAGGTATCCAAATGCTCCAAAAGGAAGGCAATGCCAATACCGAAAATCAAACCCATCCCAGCTCCAAGAACAAGGTTTAGAGTGACATTGGGAAAGACAGGTTTTCGTGCAAGCTTTGGAAGCTCATGAAGAGTAATGGGAGTTCTGGGCATTCTGAGAAGAACACGCTGCTCCTGCTGTTGCATTTTCATCTCCCGGAGAAGATACCGAGATTGCTCGTATTCTTCTTTCGCGGAATTGTATTCGTGCTGACGCATTGAAAGATCGACCGTAATATCTTTTTTATTGAGAACAGTTTCCTTCATGCGCTCTACCTGCCGCTCAACAAGATTGATTCGGGTAGTGAGAACATCTTTGAGCGAAGTGACTGCCGACTGCGCATCTCTCATCAAGTTACTTGCCTGCTTCTTGAGAGTTAAAATTGTCGGATGGTTGATCCCAAGACCCTGCGCTCCCTGAGCATCAATACTCCGATTCGTTTCCTGAAACGCTTGGTAGAGCAGACTTACCTGGTTTTCAGGAAGCTCGAGCCCTGCTGCGGTCGGGATCATTTCTTCAGCGCTGGTTTTAACCAGTTTTTCAATCTGGATCTTAAGACTATCCCGAGTTTGTTCAAGCTGATCCAAACGCTGCTGAGCATTTTGATACATCCGCTCCTCGGTCGCTCCCACGGGACTACGGCTCCGCCCATCGAAGTACGGAATCCCATATTGCTGAATCAGTACCGTGAGAGCCTTCTGCTTGTCATTGACGACATCACCATGCCTCTGTAGCTCGGTATCGAGCGCCTCGAGTGCCTTTTTAGCACGCTCTAGTTCTGTCCTGTTACGACGCGCGATGTAAGCACTGGTAATCGCTTTCGAAATATCTTTGGCATCCTCTGCATTCGCATGGCGTACTGTGATCTCGATGAAATCTGTTCCCCGTATCGGGTTTGCCATCACAATTTTAGACAGAGTCTCCACCGAGTCATTTAACTCCATATCCCAACGTGAAGGAAGATCCAATGCAGCAGCTGCTTCCATCAAGGTCTGTGCTGCGGTGATCGTCTCAAACTCGTTCTCCATGTAATGTCTGGTCATCAATGTTCCAGAGTGAGTTTGCGTGCCACCACGGGTAGGAGCAATCGCGAGCATAGACGGATGCACTTGGACAACCGACGAACTCTCATACTTTCTAGGCATTACCGAGGTAATGACCGCAGCGGTCATGAAAACGAGAAGGAAGGTCAAGAGAATGACTCCGTAACGGTTTTTGATCACTTGCCAGTAGTCGATACTAGCTACCGATTCGGTGGATTGTTGGGCCTTAGATTGCATTGAAGGGGTAGGAGGGTTTTAGGATAACGCTATCAGGTGAAGAGAAGCGCTTTTTAATAAAAAAGAACTCCCGCAATGTAAAGACATCGCGGGAGTTACTTTGTTCAGATATTTCTACAGAATCTTAGAAAGTCGCGCGAACTCCGATGGACATCCGGTTGCGATCATACTCGCGACTGACAACGTCGGAACCAAGATCTTCAAAGTTGTAAGAACCGTTCAAGTAGAGGTTTTCGGCGATCTGGAGATCGAAACCAACGAATGCATTGATAAGACTTTCATCACGATTTTCCGCGGTGCCATCCTCATATGCCAGAGACATGTAGTTGATTCCACTACTCAGTGAGAGGGCCTGTGAAACACGGTATGTTCCGGAGACTCCAAGTCGCATGGTATTAGCATTGTCGTAGACAGCCGCACCAACTTGACGTGAAGAATCTTCAGTTGAGAGTCGACCATAGGCCTTTACGCTCAGCAACTGATTGACACGTGTTGTCACAGCTGCCTCGGCGGACGGTGACGTATAGTCTCTGGTTGATCCATCAATACTACGAAGTTGAACACCAGCGCGGACAATCGCAACGGAGTTCGAGCTAAAGCGATGCTCGCCACCAACCATGATGAAGTGGTTCTGGGTGTCGCGAGCACTACCTGCGGTATTACGATCAGCGTAACGATAAGTAAGAGTTGCCACAGTTTGTGGGCTCAGCTGATAGCGGAAGTCGTTATACAAGGTGATTGCACTGATATCATTCCTTTGAGCGGCCGGGTTGTCATATTCCACACCATCATAAATAAATCCAGTGTATGTTCCTAAACGTTCACTCCAGCGATATCCGACACTATTATCGCTACTCCAACGGGTGTAAGCACCGGTCTGACGAATAGCAGAGGATCCGATTGAATAATCTGGCTGATACTCAAAGGCCATAGAGTTTCTGCTCGAAAGACGAAGACGCTCATTGATGCGATGCGTCAAATTCAATCTGACGCTCCCAGTAGGAGTAGACTGATCAACGTTCAATGGTCCGAATTCGAGATCATCGAAGTAATGAACATAGCCGAGTCGGCCAGCGAATTCAACGGTCGTCTGCGGCGATTGGCTCAAAAAGGCAGCTCCGACGTAAACAACGCCGTATGCAGACTCATTGTCGCTTCCTGGAGTCGGATTGTCATCATAGCCAAGGCTGGCTCCAACAGTCCAAAAAAGTGGACTTGACTCGGTCTCACCATCTTTAGGGGCAAGATCAAACAGCGACTGTGCGCATAGACTGCTCACTGAGAGTAGGCCTAGAGTGGTTGCGGTAATTTTTTTCATTAAAAGAATTTTTATTGATTAATAATCAAGAAGTAACAGAGAAATCTGATTGGCTCCTTAGCGATTGGCGATTAGAGAGCTGTCAGAGAGGGCGGAGTCACAACAGGAGGAAACGTCAGAGGAAGGCCTGGAGGGAGCAACGGAAATCCACCGGGACCACCTGGAGCTGGCCCAACAGGAGCTGCTCCTCCCTCAGGACGAGCTGCAGAAGAACCATATCCCTCGCTTGCTGGAAAGTCTAGCGGGTTGGCGCTAGCCACATCATCAGGGACGCCACCTTTTTCAAGAGCGCCCTTTTCAGAGTCTCCTTCACTGCCGGCAAAATCATACTTTTCAAGAATCGCCTGAATATTTGGCTGAGCATCAGGAGCTATTGCAATAGCGCACTGAGCGATAATGCGCAGCATTGATGGAGCTTCGTTGATCGCCACATCGACGATCTGAGCAACAACCTCCTTCTTGGCATCAGAAGCAATTATCGCTGCCTTAACGACCTCGCAAGCACAAGATTCATTAGCTGCGATTTGCTTAGCGACGATCTCAAGGACCTTATCGGAGTCAGCAGCGACTGCTAACCTAACTGCATTACTCACCTTGACGCAGTCAAGTGTGTTAGCTTGAGCGAAGGGCGCTGCTGCAAATAGCAGAGCCGTTAGCGCGAATTTCAGCGTGTTTTTCATTTTTTTTTTGGATTCTAGGGTAAAATTAGGGGCTTAAAATATTGGAAATCAGCGGGTAGAGGGAATCGAACCCTCCTTATCAGCTTGGAAGGCTGGAGCTTTACCACTAAGCTATACCCGCGACTGTGAAGACAGGTTTACGTTGTCTCTTATGATAGAGCAAGCTCTTTTTAGGGAAAAATAATGCCTCTTTACTTCGGTTCTAATGAATATTTAGAGAGCCTAACTAACATGGATGGTGGCATAGAGGGCGTGGGGATAGGATTTCGTTCATCCCCCCCGCTCCTGAATTTACAGCCCTGACGGATGATGAACAAAGGCACTAGTTGTCGCAAATTGTTGATCAATCTCTTGAACCAACCGTTTCACTCCAAAGGTTTCTGTCGCGTAATGCCCTCCATAGAGAACATTCAACCCTAATTCTTCTGCCAACGGAAAACTCCAATGAGGCCCCTCCCCTGTGATAAAGGTGTCAACGCCACAAGCCGAAACCGCCTCGACCTCACTTCCTGCCCCTCCCGTAATGATTCCCAAGCGTCCGACCGGGCAATTCACTTCCCCTCTTAACAAGACCGGACCCTCTACTACTTCGGAAAACAGCTCTTTCAACTCAGCGAGATTCATCTCCAATTCCCCCCGTAGCCCAAGATCGACCCCCTTCCACTTGAAAAAGGAATCTCTGTTTTTTAAACCCAGCCTATCTGCCAAAAGGGCATTGTTTCCTAACCTTAAGTGCACATCTAAGGGAATATGCGCACTGTAGATTGCCAGGCCCGCGTCCATCGCAAACTTCAGCTTCCGATAATGAGCCCCGGTAATCTGACGCACCCCCTGCCAGAACATCCCATGATGTACGACAAGAAGATCGGCCCCCGCTGCCACCGCCTTCTCGACCACTGGAAGACTCGCATCCACCGCCGCTACCACGCGGGAGACCTCTCCCCCGTTTTGGAGCTGTAAGCCATTGTAAGCCCCTGGGTAATCTGGAATTTCCTCTAACCTCAGCTCCGTATTCAAAAAGGAGACAATTTCATCCAATCTCGCCATTCCCCATTGAAGTCCGCTGTCATCCATTCGCCAATCCGAAAGTCAGCTAGTTCTCCAGACCAGCCCGATGTCATCTCCACTGTTTTGTTCGTCAACGGATATTAGCTTACGCATCCGTGCAGCGCTCGTCTCTCCAATCAAAAACGCCGCTTCAACCCCTCTCTCCATCCGGGTGTTAAAAAATCAAGAGAGGCGCACTCAATATTTTTGACGTCCAGTCAGGAGCCACGATCACAATAATTCATCGTATTGTTTTGCTGATCTCCCGGCGCAACATCATTTACCCGAAAATTCCTGCACTTCCACTATTTCGCGCGATCACAACAAGTTGACAACACCTTGAAATCAAGCTGGGACGGGAGCTGGGGACTCACGGTGCGAATATCCCTCGACCGACGCACTTTGCCAATTTAAAACCCCGCCATGTCCCACATGGAGCACACTCTCGCAAGCGAAGCGACCCTCGAAGGAACTTCCTTGCATACGGGCGAAAAAGTCACCCTTACTCTCAAACCTGCCCCCGAAGGCTACGGATTCAAATTTCGCCGTGTCGATCTCCCCGACAAGCCTTTCATTGATGCAGACGTCTCCAAAGTGCAAACCGTCGAAAGAGCGACTACCTTGGCGGAGGGCTCAGTAAAGGTTCACACCGTCGAGCACGTCCTTTCTGCTCTTGTCGGACTCGGAGTTGATAACGCCCTTGTTGAGATGGATGCCAACGAGCCACCCATTGGCGATGGATCTTCACGACCCTATGTAGAACTCATCAAGAAAGCGGGCTTACTTGAACAAAGCGTGCCACGTCAAATCTGGGAAATCCGCGAACCTATTCATATTGAAGTTGGAAACGGCTCGCTCATTACCATCGTTCCTGACAAAGAATTCCGCGTCTCCGTCACCAATGTGGGTAAGGACGGTCGCTTCGTTCAATACTTCTCCTCAGTGGTGAACCAAGAGACTTACGAGAAAGAGATCGCTCCAGCGCGCACGTTCACCTTCTACGAAGACATCAAACCTCTCCTGGATAAAGGCTTGATCAAGGGTGGTTCGCTCGAAAATGCCGTCGTCGTTCGTGGCGAGGAAATTATGTCCAAAGAACCCATGCGATTTAACAATGAATTCGCACGCCACAAGGCCCTGGATCTCATTGGTGACCTCATGCTTTCCGGCAAGAAATTCCTCGGTCATGTCATTGCCATCGCTCCCGGCCACGGACCAAACACAGGCATGGCAGCGCTGATCAAGAAAGAATATGCCGCGATGCGTTCCATGGTGCCGCCACTCAAGCTCCCTGAAGGAGAAGCCGTTCTCAAAACTGAGGACATTCTTAAGATCCTACCCCACCGCTACCCCTTCCTCCTCATCGACCGCGTGACGGGATTCTCCTCAGAGATGAAGTGCACCGCGATCAAAAATCTCACGATGAACGAGGAGTTCTTCCAAGGGCACTTCCCTGGCCACCCCATCATGCCCGGTGTTCTTCAGCTAGAAGCCATGGCCCAGACCGCTTCCATTTTGATCATGCGACTTCCAGATAACCATGGAAAGATTGGCTATTTCCTGAGCGCCAACAACGTTAAGTTCCGTAAGCCGGTTGTCCCCGGTGACACCTTATTTATCGACGCCGAAATCACCAAGATGCGGCGCAACATCGGTCAGGCCATCGCCACTTGCTCTGTCAACGGCGTGGTCGTCTCCAGTGCGGAACTGAGATTTGCGGTGATGTAGAGTCCCCTCTCCTTACCCCCTGCAAGATCGTCTCCAAAGCGAACTTTTCTGAGTAATTACTTAAAATACCGCCGGCGGGGATCGAACCCGCACGACCTAGGGTCAACGGATTTTAAATCCGCAGCGTCTACCAATTCCGCCACGGCGGCATTTCATGAAATTCGAGCGATTGAAGAATCCGTCAATGCTCTACGGCGAATTACAGAACGGAGGTGCCACTGTCAACACAACGACGACTTTCGCACATAAGATTCTCTGCTTGATCTCTAGCTTCGAGATTTGATCGCATCAACGGCTCGCATGAGTAGCTGCTTTAGGTCGTCGTCATCGGATCCCATTGCAGACTTTAATGCCGGAATGCTTTTTGGGGTCCCAATCTTGCGGAGCAGAATCGCAGCTTCCTTCTTCAGCTCAAGGGGTGATTCACCGATATGGAAAGCCAAGCGAGATTCGCCAGCAGCTCCAATTGCTTCATACTGCTCCGACCAAGCAGATGGATCCTTGACCCACATCCGGTCAACAACAGCGATTACGTCCAGCGAGCCATTTAAAGTCAAATATTCCACAAGCGATTTAGGAACCTCTCGATCCTCCTCACTCCAGCCAAGCACGAGCCCACTCACCTGGCCAACCACCTCCTGATCTTTTGGAGCCCACTGAGCAAGAGCCCTTCCGATCGAATCGTGAAGTGCCCAGCCGCTATCCTGCTTTAAAAGAACCAAAAGCTGGGCAACAATGTCCGGCCTGCGCCTTTTCGCCGCATCTACAGGCATCTTCCCAAATCGAACAACTGCCTTTTCAATACGCTCGATGTTGATGTTGCTAAGCTCCTTGAGATTCATTTCGCAAAACCGCTCATTCCGCGGGTCTTTAAGCTGATTGAACGTCTCGTTACCCGGTTCCAAAAAGAGATCAGTATTCACGACAAGATCCACGATTCGATGCGAGGGCACGGTAGTGACGATCCCCAAATCCGAGCAAATTTCAACCACCTCGTCGAAACTCTCGGTGATTCCAGCGATAACCATGAGCCGATCTCTAGCCTCATTCCGATCATAAGTAACGATTGCGTTCGTAGAGGGGATGACAAAACGCCTCATGAAAAAACTCTCCACGCTATACTCGTAACTGTCCTTCATGGGGTGCAGATACACTGTGACGACGCGCTCATGCCCCTCGATCCCTTCTTCAGGCTTGGATTCCATATCAATCCATTTTTTGACACTTCCGTATCCGATCTTAGCTAGGTAGCTATCCAAATCGTTCGTGATGAGATTAGGGTCTTCTTCCGTCGGATTCATGGCCTCTCGCGGAGTGAAACCTCCACCACCTCTGGGCGTCAAATGAACGGGACTTAGAAAAACTAAGGCCATCACGATAGCACTTAAAACCGTTGAGAGAGTGATTGCCCGATTTCTCCAATTCTTCGCGCCTACAAGAATCAACCCCGAGCCAACCAGACAGACAAATCCTGCAAGAAAGAGGCGCTGGTGCATCTCGACATCCTGAAACGCCTTTCCTGGTGCGGAAGTGACCAAAAAGATGAATGCAAACATACAGATCAGCACGATCCCGGAGCAAGCCGCAAAGGTCTGGCTCGAGCTACTTGACATTGCCGAAATCGTATTGACCTGAGGTGAATACTCGGCCCTTTGAAAGTTGACGGGGGCAGTCTCCCCTACCGGAGTGGGACTCAGTCGATCGAGCAACACATCGTGGTGCTCGCCCGGATAAATGCGAGACTTCTCTGCCATGATCGCCCCGGGACCAACCTCGAAACGGTGATCACAGGCTCCACACTCCACCGTTTTACCGGTGAGATCTTCGTGAACACGGAAGCTGCGGCTGCAAGCTGGGCAGAGAATCTGAAGGTTCATTTGTTAGCGCGTGTCGTTAAAGTTATAAAAGTGTCCTCCCTCTAGTCCCTCAAAACAACCTTTCCGTTCAAAAAAGGAAATCAATTTTCTAATTTGGGAGTCTTAGAGCGGCAATCTCGGCCATAATCCGGTCAGAAATCACCTGATAACCGTCACGTCCCTTTACAGCGAGTTCCTCTGTAGTGAAGTCGATCGGGTCACCCACAACGATTGTGATCGGGTGGAATTTAAGCCGGCCACTTCCACGTGGGAGGCATTCCCGAGCTCCAAAAATTCGCATCGGTTGCACCACTGCACGACTCTTCACCGCGATGAGACCGACGCCCGCCCCGGCAGGTCCAAGTTCCCCGTCCAGGGTCCTGGCTCCTTCCGGAAAAACAACGACTCGTTCACCACTTCGTAAAATCTTAATAATGCGCTTCAGGCTGCTCATATCCGGGCGATCCTGATCCACTGGCACCGCATTCCATCGGGTATAGAGCCACTTAAAAAAACCCCTAAAAAGCGTCTTTCTTGCCAAGTAATGAACTTCTTCATCATACGCAATTCCAACGAGAGGGGGGTCGAGAAAGCTCTCATGATTCGAGGCGATCAGCACTCCGCCTTCTTGGATGAGTTTTTCCTTCCCGATTACGCGGTAACCGAAAAGAGTCGAAGTCGCGGCTCTAAAAAGAGTGACGCCGAGCCAATAAACCGTCTTCATGAAAGGTCCTCCCATCCAAGTGATTTGAGCGCCTCTTTCGCCGCCTCTACCACTTCTTCAATCTCAAGGTGGGAAGAATCGATCACGATCGCGCCATCGGAGATTCTTAAGGGTGCCGTCTTGCGTTGGCTGTCTTGGGCATCCCTCGCGGCCACCGCATCTGCTTCACCATCAGCAGCTCGCCGGGCTCGTCTCACTTCTTCCGAAGCATCGATGTAAAGTTTGTAGGGAGTGTCAGGAAAAACAACCGAGCCGATATCCCGCCCCTCCATCACGATATCGCTGGTCTCGAGATACTCCCGCTGAAGCTTTACCAATCGCTCGCGCACTTCGGGCACCGCCGCAACCGATGACACGAAATCATTCACCTTTGATGAGCGCAACTCCTCGTTGAAAAAGCGGCCATTGATTCCGATGGTGGAACGCCCCTCCTCCATTCCGCAGGTGATCTCCATCTTGGATGCAGCATCCACGATGGCACCTTCATCCCTCGAAGAAACCCCATCTTGCAAAAGCTGCCAGGTGACGGCGCGATACATCGCCCCAGAATTCACCATGACCATCCCAAGAGAATCAGCGAGTCTCTTGGCAACGGTACTTTTCCCGGAAGCAGCGGGACCATCAATAGCTACAGCGCGGTGAATCAAGCTCATCGTTTACGCATTTCTTTTAAGTGATTAGCAAACCCGGGATACGAGGTGTTCACGCAAGCGCAGTCATCAATCAAGGTATTTCCGCTATCCGCAAGCAAGCCAGCCATCGAAAACGCCATTGCAATCCGATGATCACCGAAGCTCTTCAAATGAGCTCCTTTCAGCTTGGTCTCTCCCTGAATCACCATGCCATCTTCGAACTCTTCAACTTGGGCATCCATCGCGCGAAGATTTGTGATCGTCGTCTCGATGCGGTCCGTCTCTTTCACCCGTAGCTCGGAAGCATTTCGAATCGTCATCTTTCCTTTTGCCAAGGCTCCGGCAACCGCCAAAATGGGGACCTCATCGATAATATTCGGGACCTCTTCCGGGCGGATCTCCACTCCATGAAGTTCCTGTCCTACGACCTCCACATTTCCACGCGGCTCCCCTCCTTCATCGTGGAGGACGATATCTTTAATGTGCGCTCCCATCCGGATCAGGACATCGATGAGTCCGGTACGCGTCGGGTTCAACCCAACATTCGTAATGAGCAATTTCGACCCTGGTCGGCAGGCGGCCGCGACGATCCAAAAAGCAGCACTGGAAATATCACCGGGCACCACCACATCGCAGGATCGAATCCTCTGCTTTCCATAAAGCGAGATGACATTGTCCTTCGTCGTCACCGTCACTCCAAAGGCATTTAAAAGACGCTCGCTGTGATCGCGGGTGACCGCAGGTTGGACCACCGTCGTTTTTTCAGGAGCAAAGAGTCCAGCAAGGAGAACCGCACTCTTCACTTGCGCACTTGCCATGGGCATTTCGTAGCAAATCGAGTTGAGCTCACTTCCCGTGATGTGCAGCGGAGCGCAGCCGGGCTTTGCCCCCTTCGCTTCAAACTTGGCACCCATTTCCTCCAAAGGCTTCATGATCCGCCCCATCGGACGAGAAGACAGCGACTCATCCCCGGTCAGAACACTATCGAATTTCTGAGCCGCAAGCACTCCTGCCAAAAGGCGCATGCCCGTCCCCGAGTTTCCACAATCCAAATTCACATTGGCTACCCGAAGCTCCCCCCTGCAGCCATGAATTTTCATGTCCAGCGGAGCATCGACGGTTCCGCGTTCAACCTCATAACGCACTCCCAACTGACCCATCGCACGCAGCGTGTTAACGCAATCTTCGCTGGGTAGGAAATTCTCCACCCGGCACGTGCCATCGGAGAGCCCCGCAAGGATGGCAACCCGATGGGAAATGCTCTTATCGCCCGGCACTGCCAATTCTCCAGAGATGGCCTTAATCGGCCCTACCTTAATCGTGTCGCTCATGGTCTAAAATCTTCAACTGACTTCGTCCCGGGTGGCCTTCACCTCCAAGAGATAGTCTAGGAGCTCTTCATTGTCGGAATCCTCTAAAATAACAAGCATATCACGCAACGACTGCTCGGCCTCACGCAGGACATCGGCCAGCGCCGCGCGATTTTCAATCATGATCTCGGCCCACATCGCCGGATCTCCCGACGCAACCCTGCTGGTATCGCGAAACCCACCTCCAGCCAGCTGCAGAGGATCTCCCAGAGCCAATCCCACTTCCGCCGTCAGCACTGCCATCACATGCGGATAGTGGCTAATCCGGGCCACCGCCCGATCATGCTCGGCGGCATCGAGAAAGCGCACCACGCAGCCAAGACTTTCCCAAAACTCCTCCAGTGCCTTGACTTTCGCTTCCTCCAGCGACTCATCATTGGTGAGAACACAGGCCGCTCCGCGGAAAAGATCGACGCAAGCCGCTTCCACCCCCGTCCGCTCGGAACCAGCCATCGGATGGCTCCCGATAAAACCGATTCCCGCGTTTTTTAATAGAGGGGCTACCACCTCGTGCGGGTGAACTTTGACACTTCCGACATCCGTTACCAGACATCCCTGAGACAGATGAGGCAGCAGCATTTCCACCAGTGGAGCCATCGCCCCGACCGGCACCGCAAGCACAATGAGATCCGCTCCGCCCACCGCTTCTGCAAGATCCGTCGTCGCCGACATCCCCAACGCGCAAGTTTTCTCAACCCGTTCGGCATTTCTGCCCCAGAGAACCGCTTCCAAACCAGCTTCTTCCGCGGCGAGCGCGACCGACCCTCCGAGAAGCCCCGGCCCTAAAATGGTCACCTTCTTAAATTGCATGGCACAAAAAAACCACGCCCTCTCGCGAAGACGTAGTTGGAAAATAGGCTAAGAGAACCACTTAGGGAACTCGGAACTTGTTGGTTAGCTGATTTGGATCCTCAGGATCCACCACAAGACGTCCTCCTGGAATGCCGCGCACGTCCACTTCATTCCCTGTATAAGGATTCTTTACGAATCCTTTCCGCGTCGGGACTGCGGTAGGATACTTCGAAGGTTTCTTCTCAACGACGGGTGACTGGCCGGAAACTTCTGCGTCTTCTATCGTTTCCTGGGACGCAGATTCGTCTTCAAAAGGTGACTTTGGAAGAAGCTCTCGAAGCGGATCGCTCTTTTCCTTTGCGGCAAGACGCTTACGGTTCTCCTCTGCCTGGCGCTCTAGCTCGGTTTGCATCTGACCTCGGGGGTTTACCGCCTCCGCAGCGGGGATTAAGGCAGGATCCATCGGAGGTCTATTGGGCGGGTAGGGAGAACAACTTACCAGAAAAACTCCTGTAAGGAGCATCGCGAGGAAATTGCGGAGTGAAATCAGGTCTTTCATGTCAGTAGTAGTTTTTATTAGAAATGTCGGGGATGAACTGACTTCTCGTTCATCGGTGGAATTCTCAAAGATGTCAAGCCAGCAGCCCCAACTACCTCATCCATTGACAAGCGAAATCGCTGGCTTCATTGCATCCAATCAATCTGAAGGATTTGACGAACTAATGCTTCGTTTATTCACGCATCAATTCGAAAAATGCCTTCCTTACCGCCAATTCGCTCGTTCGCTGGGAGTCGAGCCCACCTCAATCACCTACTGGCGAGAGATTCCCGCTATCCCCACCTCCGCCTTCAAGCTCGCCAATCACCCGCTTTCATCCGGAGCCACCACCTTCCTCACCTCCGGCACCACCACTGAGATCAAAGGGGCGCATCACTTTCCTTCCACCACCCTCTATGACCTGGCCGCCCTCACTCATTGGAAAGCCCGCTTTCCCGATCTCCCTCTCTCTTTCCTGAGCCCTCCTCCGGAAGAAAACCCCAGCTCCTCCCTCGTCCACATGTTCGAGCAACTCCACCAATCGCTTGATCCACAAAATACTTCCCCATTTTTGCTCCGCAACGACCAGTTCCACCTCGCTCCCCTCTTTCAGCTCAACCAACCCGTTATCCTCTCCGGAACCGCACTCGCTTTCCTCCACCTTCTCAATTCCCACCAAGCGATCCCCCTTCCCAAAGGCTCACGACTCCTCGAAACAGGCGGCTACAAAGGCACCACCCACTCACTTTCAAAACCAAACTTCTACGCCGAACTCAGCACCTTCTTTAGCGTCCCAGATCATGACATTCATAACGAATACGGCATGACCGAGCTCTCCTCCCAAGCCTATACCAATGGCGCGGACGGAACCCATCGTTTCCCCGATTGGTGCCGCTTTCAAATCATCTGTCCCGAAACCGGAAAGGAGCTGTCCCCTGGCGCAATCGGCTATCTCCAGATCCACGATCTCGCCAACCTCCACAGCGTCGCCGCGATCCGCACCCAAGACTTTGCCTCCGCTCATCCCGATGGCTCCTTCACCCTCCTTGGCCGCGACCCCGGAGCCCTTCCGCGCGGATGCTCCCGCTCCATCGATGACTCCCTCAGCCCCAATTCTCAAATTTCGTGAGTAACTCTCAGATCTCAAATCTCACCCACCTCGCCCAAGCCGCCCCCCTCTTCGAGCCCTTCACTGGAGTTTTCGATGAAGCCGCCCTGCGCCAGTGGATAAAAGACGAACTCACTCCCCTTCCGAACACCCGCTTTCTCCCTCCGGAAAACATCGTCCACATCATCTCCGGCAACACCCCCCATGCCGCCTTCCAATCTCTCCTCGCCGGCCTCCTGCTCGGGGTGAAAAATCGACTCAAGCTCCCCTCCGAAACACTCCTCGATTTCGAAACATCACTCGCCCAACTCCCTTCCGAACTTCAAGCGCTCATCGAAACCTCCCGCGAGCTCCCCGATCACTGGATCTCCGAAGCCGGAGCCCTCATCGTCTACGGGAGTGATTCCACCATCCGACACTTCCGCTCGCTCGCCCCTCTCGAAATTCCCTTCGTGGCCCACGGCCATCGCCTCGGCATCGCCCTTATTGAGGTCCCATCCGAAGAAGCCGCCCGCCTCGCCGCCAAGGACATTGGCGAGTTTGATCAAAATGGCTGCCTCTCGCTGCAAACCATCTTTGTCGAAAATCCACACGATTTTGCCCCTCTCCTCGCCACCGCAATGGCTGACTACGAAAAGGCCCACCCGCGCGCCGACCTCGGCCCATCCGAACACGGCGCCATCAGCAACCTCCGGCACGAAACCCTCTACCTCGCCGCTCAAGAGCCTAAAAAACACCACCTCTGGCACAGCGAAAAATCCACCGCCTGGACCATCGTCTTTCAAGACACCCCGGAAATCACCCCCTCCCCCGGCAACCGCACCGTATTCCTCAAGCCAATGGCACAATGGCCAGGCCAAAGGAGCCGAGGCGTCCCGCCCCGATCATTTCAAAACTTCATCTCTCAAATCGCCCTCCATCCCTTCCAGGAACGCGACGACCTCCCCTCGCCACGCATCTTTCCCCTGGGCCAAGCCCAGCGCCCACCCTTCGCCTGGGCCCACGATGGGATTCTTCCCCTACGCTCTCTCGTCCGAGTGCAGACTTCCGACTCTCCCACCTCATGATTGAAGATCTCTGATAACGACTCTTCCCCCTCCCTCGTCAGTCCGACTGAAGCATTTGCAACAAATGACGCTTTCTTCCCGTATCGAGCGGTTCCCATGAAATATCTCTCTTTCTTCCTCCCCGCTCTTCTCCTCGCCTCCACGCTCTCCAGTCAGGCCCTTCGCAAAAACCCCACCTGGAACAAGCAAACAAAGTCCCAACCCGATGCCCAAGCCGGTGGCTGGTTCATCAATCTCGGCATCACCGGAGCTCGCGCCAAGATCACCCTTGAAAAGCCGAAAGAATTCGAAGTCGCCTTTGTCTTCCCCGACACTCCTGCTCACGCAAAAATCCTTCCCGGCGACCGCATCACCGGCGTCAACGGCCGCTCGTTTTCCGAACCCCACAAGTTCGGATACGGCCCCAAGTTCTTCGGCTACGAAGGCCCCATACTGGAGCTCGGCAAAGCCCTCGACTCCAACAGCGGAACAATCACCCTCCAATTCATCCGCGGCGGCAAGCCCCTCGCGACCACCCTGGAGCTCCCCAAAAAACACCGCTCCTTTTCCAAGACCTTCCCCTACGACTGTCCCAAAACCGACCGCATCCTCAAAGAAGCCCACACCTACCTCCTCGGCAAACAACGCCCCGACGGACTCTGGAGCAGCCGCCCCGATGCCAACGCCTTCGCCGCCCTCACCCTCCTCGGATCCGGCCAAAAAGATCACCTCCCCGCCGTCAAAAAATCCGTCAAAAAAATGGCCGCTTCCACTAATGATGAGATCGACTACGGCGGCCTCGACTGCTGGAAATACACCCTGTACGGCACCACTCTCTCCGAATACTACCTCCTCACCCGCGAGAAATGGGTCCTCCCCGAACTCGAGGAGATAAAGAGTTGGCTCCTTCAAGCCCAATTCGTCAACGGCGGCTGGGGACACCGGCCCAAGAACAAACCCGGCGGAAATGGCTACGGCGCCATCAACTGCATCACCATGCAGGCCAAGCTCGCCTTCGCCCTCATGATGCGCTGCGGCCTCGACGTCCCCGCCGCCAACTTCCGCGCCACCCACGACTTCGTCGCAAAAGGCACCAACGACATCGGCTACGTTTGGTATAAAGACGGGGGCCGCCAAAACCCCAGCTACGCCGACATGGGCCGCACCGGCATCACCGCCCTCGCCCATCACATCAGCCCCGTCGGAGGAAAAGAATACCGCGACTTCGCCCGCCTCACTGCCAGCTGCATCGGCAGCTTCCCCAAAACCTTCCCCGACACCCACGGCTCCCCACTCTTGGGCCTCGCCTGGACCGGACTCGGTGCCCTCGCGGATCCCAAGGAATTCCGCAAACTCATGGACTACAACCGCTGGCATTTCGCCCTCGCGCTCACCCCTGAAGGCAATTTTTACTACCAGCCAAACCGCGACAACAACTCGCAGGACTACTCAGCCGACCCGCGCCTCAACGCCACCGCCGCCAATGCCCTCGTCCTCACCGCCAAATTCAAAGTCCTCCAAATCACCGGCGCAAAACCTCTCGTCCTGAAATAGGACCCGAGCGGGATTCTCATCTATCATCCCTCTTCACCACCTCGTAGGCAATCCGCAGAAAAAATAAGCCAATCACTCCCGCAACCACCGCGAGAAGCGAAGTCGTGCTTCCTCCATCGCCACATTCCCCGCTCATCGCCAGCGAGGAACCTCCCCGTGGATATCTGCCTCCCACTGCCACTGCTCCTCCCATAATCACAGGACGGCACCAAAACAGGGCAACCGCAACCAACAAACCCCTGAAATCGGGGCCCCACCTCCGGTAAATATCCTCAAGAAATTTCTCAGCATCCTTCAAGATTCATAAATCCCTCAAAGAATTCCATCCAGAGAAACCCCACCCGTCCGCCGTAGCCCGAAGGAGGATCAATCCTGTTTATCCGTGGTTTAAAATCCCGCTCTAGCGCCCTCCCCGAGGTCCTCCCCGGCCGAAATCTCCTCCCCGGCCGCGTTGTTGCTCCGTGATCTGCTGCACCGATTCCTCGGGTAACCCACTCGACGCAATCCACGCCTCCGCGGCCGCTTTATCGCTCCGATACCAATCCTGCGCCACTTCCACCACGGTGTCCTGACGCATCTCCTCGTTCGCGATCGTCCCCGCCCACTCCATCGCGGTCACCGGGTTTTCTCTTGAAATTCGAGTCGCATAAGCTTCCGTCGCCGAATCCCGCTCCGGCGATGCCGCCAGATTACCTAAATATTCTCCCGCTGCGGTAGGATCCTCGCGAGCCCAAGTCTCCATCGCCTCTTCATAAGCTTCAGCCTTCGTCTTACCCGAGAGCTGGTCCGCCCACTCAAGAACCGCCTCCGGATCCTCACGCGACCACGAATCAGCCAATCGGCCCACCGCACGCGCGGCGGAATCATCATCTCCGTACTTCACCAGCCATTCGGCCGTCGCCTCACGATCATCCTGCATCAGCTCCATCGTCACCCGGGTCAGCGCCCCCGACTTTAAATCCGGATCTGCAACCGAGTCCACCCAGCTCTTCGCCGCATCATCTCCTTGCTCGAGCATCTCGCCCGCAATCATCCCCATATACATTTCCTGAGCCCGGTTGTTTTCGCCCTCCTTCGGCAAGCCCTGCACAAAGGACATCGCTTCATCCACGCCATTCACCAACAAGCCCTGGATCACCCCTAAACCAGCAAAACCCTTCTGCCGATCATCCTCGATCGTGTCCAGATAAGCAGTCGCAGCCGCGCCATCTACTGTCGCCCAACCGGAGAGCGCTCCCATCATCTCACTGGCCAAACCACCACGGCCACCTCGACGATCATTCCCTTCGCTTGCTTCCGCAACTTCCTTCAAGGCCGCCATCGCCCCCGCGCCATCGATCCGGCCCCAGGCATTCGCCAAAAGTCGAAGTTCGTTATCGCCCGCGCGTCCGAAAGGACCTCCGCCGCGGTTCTCACGAAGCGCCAAAAAGGCATCCTTCGCGTTATCCGCCGTTAAATTTTCAAGCAAGGCCGCCAGCATCTTCTGCCGCAACAAAGGATCATTCACCTCCGACATCTCCTTAATCGCCGCCTGCATATCCGCCGACGAAATCTTACCGCCCGTCAAAAACCGAGCCACAAACTCATCCTCTGGCCTCAATTCCACGCCACCACCGCCTCCGCGCATTCCCTTGTTCACAGAGCGCTCGCCCGCATTCATCATCGACTTCTTCTCACCTCCCGCGTCCTGGCTCAAATCATCACCGGAAGGACGAACGATCCATCCCAAACCGAAAGCAGAAGCAGCCGTCACGGCCAACAAAGAAACAAGAGTCGCATTTTTCATAATATCTTCAGTTGTAAAGCATTCTAGATGCGTTTTAAGAAACCCTCGAGTTCTCCAAAAGTTGCAAATTTTCTTTCAACCCACCTCAACCAAGCCTCAAACCTTGGTCTTCGTCATCTCCCTCTGCTTTCTCGGTGGTCAAACCCTCAACCACGCCATCCTATTAATTCCATCCATCCGTAGTTCATCGACTTAACTCTTCTCACCTCCCAGCCCATTTGCAAAGCTTACCACTAATGAAATTTCTCCTCATCCCCCTCTCCCTCCTTCTCTCACTCTCCCCCCTCACCGCCAAGGAATCCCTCTCAAAACCACTCCCCACCGCCAAGCCCGAGGACCTTGGCATGTCCACCGACGCCCTCGCTAAAATCGACCCCGCCGTCGAAAAACTCATCGCCGATAAAAAACTCGTCGGTGGCTCCGTCCTCGTCCTCCGCAGAGGCCACATCGTCTACCAAAAGCAATTCGGCCTCGCCAACCGACGCACCAAAGCCCCCGTCAAAAAGAACACCATCTTCCGCATCTACTCCATGTCCAAGGGCATCACCTCGGCCGCCACCATGATGCTCTACGAAGAAGGCAAACTCGACCTCGACGACCCCATCTCCAAGCACCTCCCCGAGTTTAAAAACCTCACCGTCTGGCAGAAAAACAGCGACCCCGTCCCAGCCAAACCCGCTCCAACCATCCGCGACCTCCTTCGCCACACCGCCGGATTCTCCTACGGCTGGGGAGGCCACCCCGTCGATAAACTCTACGGCAAAGCCAAGCCCCTCGACCGCGATAAATCCCTCGCCGAGATGACCCAGGCCGCCTCCGGTATCCCCCTCCTCTACCAACCTGGCTCCCAATGGGTCTACGGCATCAATACCGACATCCTCGGCCGCGTCATCGAAGCCGCCTCCGGTCAAACCTTCGCCGACTTCCTCCAGGAACGCCTCTTCACCCCCCTCAACATGCCCGACACCGGCTTCCACGTCCCCGCCGAAAAAGCAGCGCGTCTCTCCGATGTCTTCGGCGCCAAAGTCGGCTTCCTCATGAACTTCGAAAAGGCCGAAGACTCCCTCTTCCTCCAGAAACCCGCCCAGCAATCCGGCGGCGGCGGCCTCCTCTCCACCATCACCGACTACGCCCGCTTCCTCCAAATGATCGCCAACGGCGGCACCTTACAGGGCAAACAATACCTCAAAACGGAAAGCGTCAAACTCATGAGCACCAACCAGCTCCCGGCCGCTATCAAAGCCATCTCCATGGGCGATGAAATGCGCCACGGCACCGGCTTCGGACTCGGCTTCTCGGTCCGCACCGCCTCAGACAAGCGCTGGGACAAAGACGCCCCCCTAGGGGAATTCGGCTGGGGCGGCATGGCCTCCACCCACTACTGGATCTCCCCCAAGCACGACCTCGTCGTCGTCACCATGGAGCAAACCCTTCCCTACAACTGGAACTTAGAAAAAGACCTCAAACCCCTCATCTATCAAGCCATCAACAAATAGCCAGTATCGCAAACCTCACCCGTCAATTCCCATCCCCAAAAAACCGTCAATTCTCATTCGAGTAGCTTCCGGATCTTATCCAATTGAAAATTTACCTCTCCGGGGTTGGGCTGAAGATAAAACCGCGCCGGCCCAAGGCTCAGAAGGCTATTCTTTTTAAACCGGGGAACCGCCGTCTTTAGATTCTTCTTCAAGGGCTCATTCCGATCGGCCAGTTGGTCATCCCGAAGGGCATGCTCCGTTTTGTAAACTTCCTCGAGCAGCTTGTTCTATTTCAGAACAAGCCCGTAACGAGAGAGTCGGATATACCAATACATGCTCGTAAAAATATTGAGAGACATCCCTCGCGATCTTAACCCAGTGGTCATCTTTGAGATCCTTGCCCGGCAGGATCTGATTCCTCCGCTGCTCCGCGCTTCACGGGTGCCTATGTGTCAGGATTTACGGTCCCGTTCAGCTTGAGCTCTACTTTTATTCTTCCGAAGCTCGGGCACGATCTCGACTAGCAGCATGGCGGATAACATCAGGGCGCAGCCGAGGTAGCCAACCAATCCGATGCGTTCGCTGAGGATCAGGGCTCCGAACAGAGCTGCGAAGAAGGCTTCCGAGGAGAGGAAGATCGCAGCCTGTGGGGAGGTGGTGTGGCGCTGAGCGATTGCTTGGAGCGTGAAGGCAACGCCGCTCGAGAAGATACCGGCGAACAGGATCTCATTGGTTGCTAACCGAATTGCAACCCAATCGAATGGCTCGAACACCAAGGCGACGGCGAGAGCTAAAACGGCGCAGACGGCGAACTGGATTGCGGAGAGTGCGAGCGGTCGTCCGGTTCGCTTACCGAATTTTCCGATCAGGATGACTTGGATCGCCCAGAACACGGCGCAGAGGATCGTCAGGAGATCGCCTTTACTAAGTGTCAAAAGATCGCCCCCACTGAGAAGAAAGATACCCGTCAAGGAGAGCAGGGCACCGGGCCAGACGATGCCGTGGGGCATTTCCCGCAAGAAAAGGACGGCGATAATCGGGGTGAAGACGACATACAGGCCAGTGAGGAAGCCGGAATTGGTCACGGTGGTGGTCAGCAATCCCGTCTGCTGCGAGGCCATGCCAAGAAACAGAATCACTCCGATCCACAGGAGTCCGTTCAAGCCCTGTTTGTCGAGCGGTCGCTCGGTGCTGCGTGCCTCGCGTAGAGCGAAAGGGAGGACAACGACGGTGGCGAGAGCAAAGCGGAGCCCGATAAAAAGAAAGGGGCCGATGGCTTTCATCGCACTGGATTGGGCGACGAAGCCCATCCCCCAGATTGCTCCTGCAAAAAGCAGGATTAAGTTCGCTTGAGTTCTTGGCATGGGTCGAAAGTTCTATGGCTCGCTCCTCTAAATGTCAGATAATTTGAATTAGGACAATTGCGACTTCATCCCATCCCCCACGCGAGAGTTTTCTCGATGGACTCCGATGCTTTGATTGGACAGGCATATTTCACCATTCTCATTCCCTCCAAACAGGTGGCCGCGCATCTGCGCGGGGAGCTCTTGCAGGGGTACTGGAACGGGACGATGGCCGGAGTGCCGGCACTTGCTGCCGAACTGAACATGAACCTAAAGTGGACGGTCTCGGTTCGATCGCCACAGCGATTCTTGCTAATCTCGGCTATCAAGTCGCAGCGGTGACGGGCCGCCCCGAGACCAAAGATTATTTAAAGTCGCTCGGTGCAAATTGAATCGTCGCTCGCGATGAAATCGACGCCGTGTCGATGCCGTCGGCGGAGCGATACTCGCACGGGTGATCGGCTAATTAAAATACGGAGCCTCGGTTGCCGCGGTCGGACACGCTGGCGGAGCGACCCTCCAATCAAGCGTCATTCCGTTTCTATTGCGCGGAGCCAACTTGCTGGGAATCGACAGCGTGATGCAACCTTTTCAACAACGCGAGAGAGCTTGGCAACGTCTTGCCAACGATCTACCCCTGGAAAAACTCGATACCATGATTCGCATGGCGAATTTAATTGAAGTGCCCGCATGGGGGGCCAAATATTAAAAGGTCAAATCAAGGGCCGCATCGTGGTCGACGTGAACGCCTAACTAAAATTCTTATGAAAATAATTTACCTCCTCCTTCTTTTTGCATGCAAAACACTCTCGGCAGCTTCACTTCTACAGGGACCGATGGTTGGGCATGTCAATGCCCATAGCGCCAAAATCTGGTGTGCTTTGGATGAGAGAGGAGAAGTCAAAATAAGGATCAGTGAAGATTCCAACCTAAAAGATGCCCGGGTCATTACCAAGAAAGACTTCGAAATGGGTTCAATTTCTATTGATGGCCTGAAGACCGACACCCTCTACTATTATCAAATTGAAGCCCATCAGTATTCCAAATCAGCTCGTTCTCATTTCAAGACAATGAAGCCATCGGGCAAAAGCCTGAAACTTAGATTTTTGTTCTCTTCATGTTCCGGGAAAACCGGATCTGATGAAGACGCAACCTGGAACGACATTTCCCTATTGAGCGACGTTGATCTCATTCTGATGCTCGGCGACAATCATTATGCAGATTCAACAAACCCTGAGGTCATCACAAAACACTATTTGAATCATCGTTCCATTGGAGGGTTTAAACGAGCGACCTCGAGAATTCCCACTTATGGCATTTGGGATGATCATGATTATGGACCCAACAACTCGGATGGACAGACCAAGGGGAAAGAAGATTCCCTTGAAATCTTCAAGGCGCATTGGGCAAATCCTTCCTACGGAGAGAAAGGAAATCCGGGGGTCTATTTCACTTTTAGCGTCGGAGATATCCAATTTATTATGTTGGATAGCCGTTATCACCGAACGCCAAACAAGAGCATGAATTCTACGGACCCGGCCAAAACATTATTTGGAGAAAAACAACTCCAGTGGCTGAAGAAAACTCTCTCTGAATCAACAGCAAGAGTTAAAATCGTCTCCGGTGGAAGTAACTTTGAATTGGAGGGATCCAACGATGGTTTCAAAGGGTTTAAAGTGGAGCAGAAAAAGATTCTGGACCTGTTTCAGAAAACGGAGGGAGTCATTCTCCTTTCCGGAGATCGTCATTTTACGGCCGGATATCATATCGGTGGAAAAACAATTGAGATCACCAGTGGCCCCTTGGGAAGTGGGACCGTGACTCCAAAGAAAACTCCGGACATGTTTTTCAAGGAGACCAAAGGGAAAATGTTCAGCATTTTCGAAATTGATACGCAGGCGAAAACTCCGAAGGTAACATTGGAAGTCTACCGGGCCGGCACTGGACTAATTCGGACGATGAATTTTTCCTGGCAGCAGATTAATGGTCTTGAGGAAATCGCGCAGGACCATTGAGTAATCTGGCGACCCTTGAAAGAGCCCCCAAAAAACCAAATCAGGCACGTCAGCCCCAGCTAAACCCCGCCCGCCAGGCGCCGGGGTCAGAGAAGCGCTTTCCAAGCAATTGAGGATGCTTCCGCCTTTGTATCTGCTTAAATGATCGATACGCTCATCGACCTGATGACAAAGATATCTAAGAGGCGAGTAAGGTCGTGGAATATTGCACCCATCGCGGTTTGGGTGTTTCTGGCGACCGGTGTGCTTCCGGCACAGGAGCCCACCGATACCAACTACGACGAGAAGAAGGTTCCGATCTACTCTTTGCCGCCCTTGTTGCCCAAAGGGAGTGAAACCAAAACAAACTCAGAGCGGACCGCGTTCTGGAAAGATCAGCGCCGGGCGGAAATCCTGTCCCTGCTGGAGCAATCTGTTTACGGTAAGACGCCGGACGCGCCCGTGCTCACTCGCGCGGAGGTCATAGAATCATCCGACAACGCGCTGGGAGGTATCGCGACCCGACGCCAAGTCTTGCTCACGATTTCTCCCTCACCCGAGGCCAAAGGACTCGATCCGAAGCGGTCCGTTCAAATCGAGGTTCTCATCTATGCGCCGAAGAAGAAAAATGGTGAGGCCGCGGGCCAGGGCGTTCCCGCGTTTATTGGACTGAATTTTTACGGCAACCAGACCGTCCATCCCGACCCGCAAATCCGAATTCCCAAGGGTTGGATGCAGGGCAACAGCAAGATCGGCATCGTGGGGAGTCGGGCCACCGAAAAGACACGCGGGGTTTACCGCGATCGTTGGCAGGCGGAAGCCCTCATCAAGAGAGGATACGCACTGGTAACGGCTTATTGCGGCGACATCGATCCCGACAACTACCGGCATGATTTTAGCGACGGGGTGCATCCGCTGTTTTACAAGCAGGGTCAGGCCCAACCGGCCGCTGACGAGTGGGGAACTATCGGAGCCTGGGCTTGGGGCCTGTCGACCATCCGCGACTGGCTGGAGACGCAGACACTTCCCGATCGCGTGATTGACGCCAAGCGCATGGCGGTTATCGGACACTCGCGCCTGGGGAAGACGGCGCTGTGGGCGGGCGCCCGCGATCAACGCTTTGCGATGGTGATCAGCAACGACTCTGGTTGTGGTGGAGCCGCCTTGTTTCGGCGATGCTATGGCGAGCGCATCCATCACATGTTGAAACCTGTTGGTTACTGGTTTTGTCGCAACCATGCCACTTACGCCAAACGGGAATCCGAGCTCCCAGTCGATCAGCACATGCTAATGGCACTGGTCGCGCCGCGGCCACTCTACGTGGCGAGTGCTGCAGAGGATCGTTGGGCGGATCCCAAAGGGGAATTCCTGTCAGCCAAACACGCCTCTCCGGTCTACGAATGGTTTGGCAAGAAGGGTTTGCCAGGAGATGCAATGCCCGCAGTCGACACGCCGGTCGTCGGTCGAATCGGTTACCACGTCCGATCCGGAAAACACGATGTGACGATGTTCGACTGGAAGCAGTATCTCGACTTTGCAGACAAGCACCTCTGATGCGGACCGCCAATTGGTTCCGGGTGCTTCACGAAACGATGATCTTGAAATCGCGGTTCATATCGGCAAGATCGGCTATTCGTTATAGGAGTCGATAGGGCTCACTGATCACAAGCATTTCCTGACAAAATGAAAAAGTTCCTTCTCATTGCCTCAATCCTCGGCAGCGTCGAGATGTCCATCGGACAAATCACAAAGCCAGGCGACGCACCGAAACCGCTACCGCCCGCAGAGAGCGCCAAGCTTTTTAGAGTTCCGCCAGGCTTCAAGTTGGAACTGGTGGCCTCCGAACCGTTGATCCGTCAACCCTCGGGTATGTGTTGGAATGAGAGAGGCCACCTCTTCGTCTCCGAATTGCACGGCTACAATCTGGAGGGCCAATACGACATCGAAGAACTGAACAAGAGAGGTCAATTGGATAAGGTGGTCAGGCGCCTTGCCGCTCCCGCCGAAGCGAT
>Ga0115004_10000343_pt1 | contig 34705 bp, 23 predicted proteins | sample ArcticOcean_MG_C_10_FD_88737 | JGI IMG/M metagenome (GOLD analysis project Ga0115004, IMG submission 88737) | Marine microbial communities from western Arctic Ocean - ArcticOcean_MG_CB11_90 | ecosystem: Environmental > Aquatic > Marine > Oceanic | place: Arctic Ocean: Canada Basin | collected... | reverse complement strand
GGCTCTTTACTCGCTGAAGCGCTTTATCCGCTGAAGGCTCTTTTTCCGCTGAAGCTCTTTATTCGCTGAGGCTCTTTATCCGCTGAGGCTCTTTATCCGCTGAAGCTCTTTACTCGCTGAAGGCTCTTTATCCGCTGAAGCTCTTTACTCGCTGAAGGCTCTTTATCCGCTAAAGGCTTCTTGTCGCTGAGGGTCCTTTCATGGTATCTGTAGAGCTTCCCCTCTGGAGACGCCATCGTGACCGACTATCAAGAAATCCTCTACACCGTCAATCAACGGGTCGCGACCATTACCCTCAATCGACCTGATCAGCTGAACGCCTTAACCGATCGCACTCAGGCCGAAGTGCGGCATGCGCTCGAGCAATCAGAACAAAACGGCACGGTGATTGGAACGGTGTTAACCGGCGCCGGCCGCGGATTTTGCGCCGGGGTCGATATGAATGCGCTCAGCGCAATGAGCGATGCCGGCAAACGCAGTGACGACAATTTTGACCATTTGAAGGCAAGCCCTGGCAACCCCGACCAAGACGATAACTACCGCGGCTCACCCACTTATTTTTTAGGGCTTCGAAAGCCCCTCATCGCAGCAGTGAACGGCGCCTGCGCGGGTTTGGGTTTCAGCTTTGCCACCTTTTGTGACCTGCGCTTTATGGAAACCCAGGCGAAGATCGTCTCGTCTTTCGGGCCTAGAGGATTAATCGCCGAACATGGCACCAGCTGGATGCTACCGCGCTTGGTCGGCCCCGCTAATGCGTTGGATATTTTCTGGAGTTCCCGAAAAATTGATGGCGAAGAAGCCTATCGAATGGGGTGGGCAAATCGTTTGTGTGAACCCGGGCAAGCCCGAATTGAGGCCGAAGCCTATTTGAACGCGATCGCAGAAACTTCAGCGCCGTCTTCCATCATGATGATGAAGCGTCAGGTGTACAAGCACCTCAACCGAGAACTTGGCCCTGCCATGCAAGAATCGAAACGCTGGATGGATGAAAGTTTAGCGCGGGATGACTTTAAAGAAGGCGTGGCGTCCTTCATGGCGCGGCGGCCGCCCGCTTTTGCACCCCTTAACATTCATGACGACGACTAGCCGCTGAGGGATTGGCAATGCCCGCGGTACCGCCCGCCGTCGGCCAACCGCGCCAGTCCATTGGCCCCTAATCCGTTTATCGCGGGACCGTTATAGCGGGACGGTCGCGATAGCGGCGCCCGAGGGCCGATTCTCGCCGGCGACTCGACGCAACTCCATGCTCTGAATCTGCCATCCAACGCTTGGCCGATACACCACGTCATCAAAGTAAGTTCCTAGAAAAAGCCAAACCTCGCGATCACTTTGTTCATGCCAAGCCTGTACATAGCTCTGCATCTTGGCCCGGCCTTCTGTGACGGTACAGTCGTCCGACCAAACCAGGTCACTCAACTCGACCAACTGGCTACCAATCAGATGTTGCGTTGCACCCAGGGGGCCTAAAGCGCCCTGCACCACGTCCACCCATTCGTCTGGACCCGTAGCTGGCCGCGGCTGCGTACCGGGCCCCGTCACCGAAAACGTCACGTCTGGCGCAAAGATCCGCCGATAAGTCTCGCGGCCAGACGCAACCGATGCGACGTCGTTTAACCCGATCTGATCCGTTGCTACGGCATAAGCGCGCCGTAGATACTCGATCTCCTGACGCGCAACGGCTTCTATCATTGATTTAGCACACATTCTTTGCTCCTGTTCTGCGCCGCGGACCGTGCCCCAAGCAATCGCAAGCATGCATGCGAGGAGGCCTAAAACCGGCTTACGCACCCTCACCTTAAATGGGATCAAAACTAACCTGCAGGCCTTCAACCCCGTGCAGCAGGGCGTTGGCTGCGAATTCTGGCGCGCTCGCACCGTCCGACAGACGGAAATTTTGCAGTCGATCAAAGATCACTTTGAAGCCAATGTTCATTTCCCGACGACTTAAGGCCGCACCCAAACAATGATGCACCCCTTTGCCGAATGCGACCTGCTCCTTCAGGTTGGGTCGAGCAATGTCGAAGCGCGTCGGTTCTGGGAAGCGTCTTTCGTCTTGATTCGCTGAGGCAAATCGCGCAAACAAAATCGCGTCTTTCGGAATCACAACGCCATGCCACTCGACTTCTTTCACCGAGCGCCGGAACATATTTGAAGATGGGCTAGAGATTCTTAGGACCTCTTCGACAAAGTTCGAAATCATTTCTGGCGATGGGTCGCGCTTTAACTTTTCGTACTGATCTGGGTTCTCAATCAGCAGCCAGATCCCTTCCGTAATCGAGGCCGAGGTCGTCTCGTTCCCCGCGACTAAGATTTGGCTAATCATCGACAAGCATTCTTCAATACTGAGCGGTTGTTCCCCATCGATACTGGCATTGACAATCTTCGACAAAATATCATCTTTGGGATCTGCTCGGCGTTCTGCAATTCGCGCCACAAAATAATGCTGAAACTCAACCATACCCCGCGCGGATTCTCGAATACCCTCGGCATCCAGTTGCTGGCTGAGGTTCCCTATAAAGGCTTCGGTCCACTTTCTGAACAAATGCAAATCGGACATGGGCGCGCCCAACTGAGAAACAATCACCCTTAATGGTAAGGGCACCCCAAAGCTGGACAGAAATTCACACTGACCCGCCGGAATGATGTCATCAATCAAAGCATTCGCAGTATTTTCAATAAAAGGTTCCAGCGCCTTCAGGCTACTCGGGGAAAAAGCCCCATCGACGAATTTCCGATACCGTCGCTGCAGGGGTGGGTCCTGGGTCAACATGGTCGCAACGGTTGGATAACCTTGCTTCAAAATCGCCTTCAACTCGGGGTCTTGCGACGCGCTCATTGCTCGGGTGGGTTTGAGCATGACACTTGAAAAGTTAGTCGGATCCATTGCCATCTTGACGACATCTTCGTACCGCGAGACGAAGAAAATCTTAGATTGCGGATCCTGAAAGATCGGCGCCTCGTCTCGAAGCCGTCGGTTCATCGCCCAGGGTCGCTTCAATAACTCAGGGTGCATCGGATGAAGCTCATGCATCGGGCAGGTTTGAGCTGCCTCTAGTACGCTGACTGACTCTTGGCTCACGGTGCCTCCATTATTTCAAATGCCCATCTTGAGGGATATACAGACAAGGTAGCTTTTTTTTCGGAAGAATCCAAGCACGGCTGACTGTTTTCTCCATCTATTCATCCTTCGGGCACTTTCATCAGATCAAGATCGATCCATAAGGCGCGACCGATGCGCGCATTATTCGGTTTCAAACAAAACAGAAAATGCTATGGTCAGACTGAATGATCGCTTCATTTCAGTGGCTCAGCGGCCTTCGATGACCCAATGCGCTAAAGCCTCTGGATCGATGTCCTAACTATTGAACCGCCTTCGTCTTAAACGCAGGTTTTTAAAGGCCCGTTTTTAAAAGCACCACTCATAACTCGGTTGATTCATTCAAGACACGATATTTCAAAACTCTGGGAGTCCTATGGAACATTTTCAAGATAAAGTCGCAGTCATCACCGGCGCCGCCAGCGGGATTGGTCAGGCGCTGGCAGAACGCTGCCTACAAGAAGGCATGAAGGTCATGCTCGCCGATGTTGAGGCCGAGGCCTTGACCGCAACCGCCGAAACCTTCCGGTCCGGATACAACAATCCAATTGAAACCCAGGTGGTTGATGTCAGCATCGTTGAACAGCTCAGTGCGCTCAGAGACGCAACGGTTGAGGCCTATGGCGGCGTACATTTACTCTTTAACAATGCCGGCGTTGGCGGCTCAGGCGGCGCCTGGACGGGAACCGAAAAAGACTGGGCTTGGGTCATTGGCGTTAACTTATTGAGCGTCGTGCATGGACTACGATTATTTGTGCCGATCATGCTTGAGCAAAATAAACCTGGGCACATTGTGAATACAGCCTCGGTGGCTGGCTTGATGGGTGGCGTGACCAATGCACCCTATTCCGTAACCAAGCATGGGGTGGTTGCCCTAACAGAGCATCTGTACCGGGACTTGTTAGGCACCAATGCACAAATCGGTTGCTCTGTGCTCTGCCCGGGCATTATTCGAACCAATATCGGATCCAGCGCCCGCAACCGTCCGGAGGACTTACAAAATGCGGCGCCATTGGCCTTAACCCCTCAACAAGAAGCCCTGCGGGCCCAATTTGCAGCGATTATGGCCGAGGGCATGCTGCCAAGCGATGTCGCAGAAACCGTCTTCAAAGGCATCCGTAACAACCAGCTCTACATTCAAACCCATGACCAATTCAATGAACGTATTCTCTCGCGCGCGGATGACATCACCCAGGGTAAGAACCCGGATCCTAAAATTTATCAGTGGCTCAATTGAGCCACAACGCGTCTAGACAGGCGGGCTAGCCCCTTTTAAACGATGCCAAGGCCCTGCTGGCTATCGAGGGGGCAGGGCCTTAAGCACTTCCCGCGTCAGGTCCCAGCGATTGAAACCCTGACGGCCGTAATCGAGCCCACGGCGAACAATCACAACATTGTGTGACGGCACAACAATCACATATTGCCCGCGATTACCGGCAGTCGCGTAGGCATCTTTTGGCACATCGTCTCGGTCAGCGGGCACCAGCCACCAATGCCCCCCATATTGACCCTTTGGATTGGTCTCAACCGGCACCGGCGTCCGGACGAACTCAATCCAGTCTTGAGATATCAGCCGCTCCCCCCGCCAAACACCCTCGTTCAAATACAACAGACCCAGGCGCGCCAGATCCCGCGCATTACTATAAACCTGAGAGCTCAAAATAAAGTCGCCAAAGCGATCGACACCAATCAGGGTTTGATGCATCCCCAACTTGTTTAGCAGCCGCTCGCCGGGAAAGCGATGGTAGCTTTGCCCCACGCCCAACACGCGCCGCATGGCATAGACCGCCAGCAACGTATCGTAGTTTTCATAATCCCAAAAGGTCCCGGGCGTTCGGACAAGGCCGCGACGACGCGCCCCAATCGCCGCGCTCGCACCGGCCCAATAAGCAAGGCCACTGCCCGATTGGTATTCCAAGCCCTGAGCATCCACCGGCATCAGGCCGCTGGTCATCTGCAAGGCCTGGCGTAACGAAATGCGGGCCCTCGGATCCGTTTCGGATGCGGCCAATGGCGGCAGCCAATCAACCGGCAGCGGATCATCCAAGTTCAAAAGACCGTCTTCAACCAACATGCCTAATAGCGTCACACCAATACTTTTTGCCGTTGACCAGGTTCGGGTTCGGGTTGAGGCATCAAACCCGGAGGCATAGCGTTCGAGCAAAACCTGATCAAACCGAGTCACCAAAAGGCTCACCGTCACCTGTTCGGGCGCGGCGCGCTCAAACGCCCAAGCTGAGGCTTGTTGCAACGCGTCTTGATCAACCTCTTCAGGCAGATCAATCACGACACGGTCACCGTCCGGCCAGTTAAGGCTCGCGGTCGCCGTGACCGACAACGGCTCTGGCGCTGTCGGCAGCGCTTGCAAGACGTCAGCCGTTGCGGGTGTCGCTGGCGGTAGCACAATGCAACTAAAGCCTTCCCGAAAGACTGCCGTAATGGCGGTGTCTGGGACATCCGTGCCAACGGTTACAGCTCGGCCCGCCCAGTCAACCTGATAAGGACCCGTGCTTGCACTGCCACGGGGGCCATCAAACCGAGGGGGTGCAAGATATTTCAGTTCCTGATCAAAGACCTGCTCAAGGGATCGATGACTGGTGAACAAGCCATTACACATCAGAACGGCTTGCACGCCGTGCGCAATGGTTTGCCGTTGGGCCTGCTGCCAATCGGCCGCGGCGCCCGTTATGAAACCGAAGCTTGAGATCAACCCTAGGCCCATCAACCCTAAGCGCATCAACCCCAAGCTCAGAAACCCCAAGCTCAGAAACCAAGGCCTTGGCGATCTTGGAAACGCGTCTTTGATCATCGGGCGCTGATCCTATCCTCACGTTGTCGCATTCGATTAGCCTCGGATCAGACGGCCTGGGCGCGCGCCAGTGTCTTGGTCGCGCTCGCGCGTTTTAACGCCTTTAACGAAGGTGTTGAGGTAGCCCGAGGCAGATTGCAAAATTCTACCGCCGCCGGCCGGTAGATCATGGGTCACCTGCAGCGCGCCAAGGCTCAATCGCTCTAAATCGATCACATTCAAATCAGCGCGTTGGCCCGGGCGGATCCGACCACGATCAGTCAACCCGAACAGGTCCGCATTCCGAGCGGTTTGTTTGGCGACAATGAGTTCTATGGGCAGTCTTGGCCCCCGACTGCGATCCCTGACCCAATGCATCAGCTGATAAGTTGGCCCCACGGCATCAAAAATGAGATTCACATGGGCGCCCGCATCGGAGAGCCCGATGGTGGTATTCGGATGCTGGATCATCTCGCTGATCACATTAAAATTACCCTCAACGAAATTCGCGCCCAGCGAGATCGCAAAATTATTGCCGTTATTACCCAGCAGAAAATCGTAAACAAAACTGTCAATGCCCTGGCCCGCTTTTGCCGCCAAGGCGCCAAGATTACCGCTCACTTCTGGCTCGTAGTTCATGGGCACTTCTAGCGGAAACATACTCGTCGCCACCATCCCCAGCAGGCCATAGATATTCTCCATCGAGCCTGCCAACGCTGGCTTAATATCCTCATCGGCAAGGATCTTGGCTTTGACTTCAGGTTTTCTGAGGGCTGCGAGCCGATCCTCAAAGGAGAGCGTTGCCAGTTCCAAATAAGTTCGACGCCGCTGAAACATGTGGTATGACTTCAAACTGGTGACAAACCCGATCGGTCGCGTCGCAATTTGCGGCACCACGTTCAGTCCTTGACCGCACGCCTTTGCAACCAGGTCTAAGCAGGCCCGCCACTGATCCGGTCGATTGAAATTCTGCGCCAGGGTAAACGTCACGGGACAGCCGCTGGCCTCAGCGATGTCGACAAACAGCGCCACCTCTTGCTCGGTCGTTTGGTGTTCTGGGCCCGCCAAATCACCGACGACCCCAGCCGGTACCGCTTGGAATACCCCACGTCCGGCCGCTTTCATGGCATTCGCCAGCGCCATTAACTCGTCGCGCTCCGCAAAGGTGCCCGGGATGGTTTCACCCAGCACACTGCGATGCCCAACCGTTCGGGAGGTTGAGAATCCCAGCGCCCCGGCTTCGACGGCTTGCTGAACGATCAACGACATCGCGCTCAAATCTGCGGCGGTTGCATTTTCATGTCGAAGCGCGCGGTCCCCCATCACGTAGTTGCGCAGCGCGCTATGCGGGACCTGAGTCCCAATATCCAGGGTGTACTGACGCGACGCGATATAGTCCAAATACTCAGGGAAGGTCTCCCAACGTCCCCATTCAATGCCCTCATAGAGGGCCGTGCCCGGTATGTCTTCAACCCCTTCCATCAACTCAATCAGCCGTTGCTCGCCGCCTGGCGGGGCCGGCGCAAACCCGACGCCGCAGTTCCCCATGACCACGCTCGTAACGCCATGACTGAACGAGGGATCGAGGGTGTCGTCCCAGCTCACCTGACCATCATAGTGGGTATGCACATCCACCCAACCGGGGGTTGCCACTGCGCCATCCGCTTGAATTTCTTCCCGCCCCCGCCCGTCAACGGTGCCAACCGCCTGGATCAAACCATCCTTAATGGCGATGTCGCCTGAGAACGGGGCAGCCCCATTGCCATCGACAATCTGCACGCCGCGAATTACGGTATCAAACATGGGTGTCCCCTTTATAAGCGTGTAAGAATTATTTCAGTCACAGCCAACCGCTTGCGAAGGTGCTTGCGGTTTTAAACAATTTTTGAACGTCCGTCGCCCCAATACCGATCTCTTAGTAAGCGCTTATACAACTTACCCGTTGGCAGTCTCGGCAGCGCCGCCTCGTAATCAATCGAGCGGGGGATCTTTTGGCGGGACAAATGCTCAGCCAGGTAACTTAACAGTTCTTCGGTCAGCGTCTCGTCCCCCATGACGCCGTCAATGGGTTGCACTACGGCCTTGACCGCTTCACCTAAATCCTCATTCGGGACCCCAAAGACTGCGGCATCCTCAACTTTCGGATGACTGATCAAAAGATCCTCACACTCTTGGGGGTAGATGTTCACCCCACCAGAAATAATCATGAAGGTTGCCCGATCGGTCAGATACAAAAATCCCGAATCATCGACATAACCGACATCCCCCACCGTCGTCATGCTGCCGTCTTTTGAGGTCGATTCCGCCGTCTTTTCGGCATCATTGTGGTACTGAAACTCCGTTGCGGTTTTAAACCAAAGCGTGCCAGCCTCACCAGAAGGCAAGGGCGCACCCTCGTCATCCAGCACCTGCAGGTCGCCCAAAACCACTTTGCCCACCGTCCCCGGATGCGCTAACCATTCCTCGGTGTTACAGGCTGCAAACCCAAGACCTTCGGTTGCACCGTAATACTCATGAATGATCGGACCCCACCAATCGATCATTTGTCGCTTGACCATCTGCGGGCATGGCGCCGCCGCATGGATGGCAACTTCGAGTGACGACAAATCAAATTGCAGCCGGGTTGCTTCGTCAAGCTTTAGCATCCGAGAGAACATCGTTGGCACCAGCTGCGAATGGCTGACCTGGTACTGCGAGATATGTCCCAGGTAGGCAATTGGATCAAACTTCTCCATCACCACAACCGTCCCGCCCTGCCGCAGGGTTAAATTGACCGCCGCTTGGGGCGCTGAGTGATACAGCGGCGCCGGTGACAGGTACACCATGTCCTCCCGATAAAGCCAAAGTTGAGATAGAAAACTGTAGAGCGGGAGCGGCTCATCCGGCGCTTGCTCTGGCAGCGGTCGAATAATGCCTTTCGGACGACCCGTGGTGCCGGAGGAATACAGCATCGATGTCCCCAGTGTTTCATCCTCGAGCGGGGCCTCAGGGTAACTTGAAATAACTTGCTCGTAATCGCTACAGCCAGGACCCTCTGAGTCCACGACAAGCTGACCCTCACTGTCCACGACGAGAACTTGCTCGACGGCCGGGCAATCCTTCAGCGCCGCCTGAACCAACGGTAACTTCGAGTGCGAGGTAATCAGGACTTTGGACTCGGAGTTGGTCACGATATACGCCATCTCCTCAGCCGTTAGATAAGAATTAATGCAGGTGTAGAACAACCCCGCTCGCTCACCCGCCGCACAGGTTTCGATGTAAGCCGCATTGTTTTCCATAAAGATCGCGTAGTGATCCAAACGCTTTAAACCGAACGCCCTGAGCGCATGGGCCAACTGATTCGCCCGGGCTTCTAGCTGAGCGTAGGTTTGAATCGCGCCCGTTGCGGCCATGATGACGGCAGGACGTTGCGGGTGCTGTTGCGCATAGGTTCCAGGATACATAAGCGTTCTTTTTTAATGGTCAGGGACTCCGTTTTTAACACGGCGCCGCGGGCCTGACAAACCCGTACTAGCTGTTTCAAAAAGTGGTCATTACCCTGCCGCGGCGTTAAATCATCTTTTCGGCGAGCCAGCCAAACTGATCAAGCCAGAAGGTTCTAAACGCTCGCCAGGTGCTCGACTCATTGTCGAGGTCCTTTTGTTTGTGCGCCGTCTGAATCAAGTATCGCCGAATCATTTCTGATTCTGCTACCGTGAGCACATCCTTAAACCCAATCATCCCAACCGGTGCTAAGACACCCTCGAGGACAATGGCATCAAAAATATCATGGGTCGGCCGGGTCATCGCCCGCAGGTCTGGCACCAAGCCTTGAGCGACCGCCCCAACACCGTGACACCGCATACAATGCTGGTTATACAAGCCCAGCCCAGTACTGATTTCCGCATCGCTGCCGATCGCGTCCGGCGGATCGATGACCAGGGGCATTGGCGACGCATCAGGCAGTTTGGCCTGACCCCCTAATTTGAACACCAGCACCCGACCCGGCGCACTGTGCTGAACCTCCGGCTGCGCCAGCACGAGCCCGACCGCGCCGCCCCATCCCGCCATAATGGCAATGTATTGCTCGCCGGCCACTTCATAAGCAATGGGCGGTGCGATGAGCCCAGAGCCTGTCGGAAAAGACCAAATGGGCTCGCCAGTCTGACTTTGATACGCGACAAGATCACCCGTACCTCGGCCCTGAAAGACGAGGCCTGTGCGGGTGGTGAGCACACCCCCATTCCACATACTCGGCAAGGCGACCTGCCAGGCAGGCTGCTGCCGAACCGGGTCCCAAGCGATCAATTGACCCCGCATCAAATGCTTTAAAACCGGCGCAAGGTAATTCGGGTCAAGACTCGCCAGCGGATTATCTTGCACCGCTTGGTCGTTTTGGCCGGTATTCCAATGCGGTCCCGATTGATGCACATACGTCTCGGGATGATTGTAAACCGACAGGTTTTGCATCGCCGGGATGTACACCAAACCCGCTTCGGCGTTAAATGCCATCGGCTGCCAATTGTGGCCGCCAAACGGCGCGGGCCGAACGATTTGTTCTGTCTCAAGATAGCTTGCGATCTCAGTTTCAACTGGACGACCGGTTTCGAGATCAACATGGCTTGCCCAATTCACCGGCACATAGGGCTCGGCCGATATCAGCTCCCCGGTGACGCGATCCAACACATAAAAGAAGCCATTTTTTGGCGCCTGCATGATTACGCGGCGATCTTCACCCTTGATTTCCAGGTCCGCCAGAATCATGTGTTGGGTGGCCGTGTAATCCCAATTATCGGCCGGCGTTGTTTGGTAGTGCCATCGATAAGCCCCGGTTTGCCCATCGATCGCAACAATTGACGATAAAAAGAGGTTATCGCCCCCCCCTGGGCTTCGGATCTCTCGATTCCACGGCGAGCCATTGCCAACCCCTAAGTACAACAAATCAAGCGCTGGGTCATACACCATCGAATCCCAAACCGTACCACCCCCGCCGTACCGCCAATAATCATCGCCTCCCCACGTTGCTTTGGCTGTTTCCAGCTCGGGCTGAGTCTGGGGCGCGCTGGGATCACCAGGAACCGTGAAAAACCGCCAGTTCAAAGCACCCGTTTCTGAATCATAAGCCGAGATATAGCCGCGCACGCCGTATTCCGCGCCGCCATTGCCAATGACCACTTGGTCGCCAACCAATCGCGGGGCACCGGTGATGGTATAAGGCTTTGTTTGATCGATGGTCAAAACTGACCAGATCACGTCGCCGGTCCTTCGATCCAGGGCAATCAAGCGGCCATCCAGCGTGCCGAAAAATAGTCGATCCCCCAGCACAGCAACCCCTCTGTTCACCACGTCACAACAGGCGTTCGCGCCCCACGCCTTAGGCACTTGGGGATCAAATGACCAGATTTCCGCGCCAGTTACCGCATCCAACGCATAAACTTTGCTCCAGGATCCGGTCGTGTAGAGAGCGCCGTCAATGACAATGGGCGAGGCTTCTAGCCCTCGGCGCGTGCCGGTATCGAAAGACCAGGCAAGACCGAGTTCTTGAACATTGTCCGGATTGATTTGCATCAGCGGTGACTGGCGCTGCTCAAAGGTATCCTCGCCATGCAGCGGCCAATCGGCGAAGGCAAGCACCGACCAGATGAAGGCCAAACCCCCAACCATGATTTGAAGTCTGCGCCACGGCCGTCTAGCCGTCACCAAACCTGACAGTCCTGCATGGTCAAATTGATGATTCATTTGCATTGAAGTCCCTGATTGCATTCATTCAACGCCCATTCTGATGAGCGACATTACTGATCGAGCGCTCTGGCTCGTAATACAAGCTATTGCGGCATAACTCGAACCCCAAAACGCCGGTTTAATTTAAAGCTGGGTCATTCCCAGGCCAAGGCCACCATCAACGTCGAGCAAGGCACCTGTCGTCCATTTCGATTGCAGCATAAACACAATTGCGTCAGCCACTTCCATGGGAAGACCAATCCGGCCGAGCGCATGCATCGGTGCCAGCTCCGCCATCCGAGCGCTTAAAAATTCAGCCGTTCCCAATCCAGCGCGTTCATTAATTTCAGTCGTCACGGCGCCCGGTAACACACAGTTTACACGCACCTTTTGTTCGCCCAACTCAGCGGCCATCACTTGGGTCAACGTTTGCAAGGCCGCTTTGGTTGCGGCATAGGGCGCCACGCCCGGAAAAGCACGGCGGGTATGAATCGAGCCCAGGAAAACAATACAGCCCTGACGCGCGGCCAGTGCTGGCACCACGCGCTGGGAAAGCATCATGCCAGAGACGACATTCTGATTAAAAATCTCCAGCAATCGATCTTCATCAAACTCAGCCACCGATGCCCGGTACATATTGCCCGCATTGCTGACCAAGCCATTCAAACCGCCGCCATGCGCCAAAGCCCGTTCGACCAAATGCTCGCGATCTTGCACTTGGGTCACATCTGCGGGGACCGCCAAACATCGATTGCCAAGCCTGGCCGCAACCGCCGCGATTTTATCAGGTCGGCGACCACAAATCGTCACATGCGCGCCGAGCGCAATCAAAGCCTCCGCCGTTGCTTCACCAATGCCAGAGCCGCCGCCGGTCACAAGATAGGATTCATCGTTCATTGGGCGACACCCGAGCTTTGGCGAGTCTTCGCCCTATAACAGACATTCAGGAATCCCGCGAACCAAAGACCAACGCTTTCACCCGCCTCGCGCTGGCTGGCGGTCAGTTCAGCGATCTCACTCGCAACAAAGTTTCGCCCACTCACAGATTACGCTCTTGGCAAATGGGCGAGCACACTTTGGATGACGCCGCCATCAACAACCAACTCGTGACCATGGATATAACTGGCCGCGTCCGAGGCCAAAAACAAAATCGCCTGCACCACATCTTCCGCTGTACCAAGACGCCTAAGCGGCACGCCGCCGCTACGTTTCTCCCGAACTTTGTCATCGAGAAATATTGGCGCCGACATCCCCGCATCGATAAACCCGGGCGCCACAGCATTGACTCGAATGCCTAGCGGGCCCCATTCCAGGGCCTGGAGCTGGGTTAAACTGGTAATTGCCGCTTTGGTTGCCGCATAGATCCCAACATTCGGCGCTGGGTGTACCGCATTGACTGAACTCATATTGATAATGACACCGCCACCCTGAGTCGACATCGTTTGCGCCGCCAACTGCGCACAGTTAATGGTGCCGATCAGATTAACACCAATGACCGATGCGATGTCTTCGGCCGACTGATCGAGTAATGGACCAAAACGCACGATCCCAGCATTGTTCACCAGCAGATCGATCACCCCAAAGGCCTGGATCGCATCCGCAACCGCCTCACGATCACTCACATCTACGGCCAACACCTCGCCCACGCCAATCTCGGAAACCAAAGCTTCGGCCGCACTCACATTTTGGTCCAACACGCCAACCCAATAGTTTGCTTTTGCGAGCGCCCGAGCAATCTCGGCGCCAATACCTTGGCCGCCGCCGGTGACAATTGCTCGCTGGGTCATATTCGTCTCCAAGGGGTGATCGTTACCGATAATGAAGGACAAAGTTACCGGATCAGGTGTTCAGATGCTACGGCTAGCCTGCCCCTTTTTAACTCAGCGGGCGCTCTGGAGCAGACTCAACTGGCGAACGAACACTGCCTGGATTAGAACGAGCAGGATGGCAATTTGACCGGCAGGCCCCCTTCTTCTGCCAGCACGAACTGCGCCTGCAAACAGCACCCTTTGACGCAGCCTAAAAAGTGATCGGGCGAGCACAGATTGTCGCTTGATTCCACCTCGATGGTGCTGCTAGTGTTTTTAGACGCTCGATTAAAAAGTCAAAGAGGAATCCGATGCTTACAATCCACGTTAATGGTGAAGCAAAATCTGTTTCGGCCAGTCCAGATACCCCCCTGTTGTGGGTACTGCGCGACCATCTCCACCTGACCGGCACAAAATTTGGCTGCGGCATTAGCCTGTGTGGCGCGTGTACGGTACATGTGAACGGTGCGCCCGTCAGATCCTGCACGCTGCCGCTTGATGCGGTCGGGGACCAACGGATCGAAACCATTGAGCATCTTGCGGCCGACGGCGACTATACCGCAGTGCAAAGCGCTTGGCTGGAAGAAGACGTCGCCCAATGCGGATACTGCCAATCCGGTCAGATCATGGCGGCGACCGCCCTATTGAACCGCAATCCATCGCCCAGTGATGCGGAAATCGATACGGCGATGGCCGGACATATTTGCCGCTGTGGCACCTATCAGAAAATACGGGCTGCGATTCATCGCGCCGCCAAGGTGACCCAGATTGGGAGTACCCAAGCATGAGCAAGCCCCCTTTAGACGCTAGCCGCCGAACCTTCTTAAAATCGTCGAGCCTTTTGGCAACCGGCAGCTTACTGGTTGGTTTCGAACTCCCTTATAGCTTGGCTTCAGCCCCTAAAGCCAACGCAACCGCCTCGATCATGGCCGATGCCTTTATCCGGATTGATCGTGACAGCACCATCACGCTTTTAATGAATCACGCCGAATTTGGGAACGGGGTTTATACCAGCCTTGCCATGATGGTTGCTGAAGAACTGGATATTGATTGGCAGCGACTGCGCTGGGAACCAGCGCCGACCGAGCCCCGTTACTACAGTCCAATTTTCGGCGAATATTTGACTGCCGGCAGCGTATCAACCGCCGGGGCTTTTATCCCCATGCGGACGGCAGGCGCTAAAACCAAAGCGCTGCTTCTGCAAGCTGCCGGCAGGCTGTGGCAGAGCGGCGCCACGCAAATATCCACCGACGCGGGCTGGGTGGTGCACGCCGATGGTCGACGCGCGTCCTATGGCGCACTCATTGAGGTCATTCAAGAACAGGGGCTTGAGCCACCTGAAACTGTCAACTTGAAACCCGCATCGGCGTTCAACGTTCTGGGTTATCCTAAAAAACGCATCGAAGCACCTGAAAAAGTCACCGGTAAAGCCCTCTTTGGCATCGACATCAAACGGCCCGGTATGATTTACGGCGCAGTCGCCCGGCCACCCGTATACGGAAGCCTTGTCATCGCCTTTGATGACAAGGCAGCACGCGCAATACCCGGCGTTTTGAACGTTAAGGCCATTGATGCAGGCGTTGTGGTCCTCGCCAAGGACTACTGGACTGCGAGCAAAGGCGCCAAAGCACTCACAGTACAATGGGATGATCAGGGTCTCGGTCAACTTTCGACGGCATCCTTCACCGAAGAATATCGAGCATTGAGCAAAACCGATGGTCTACTCGCTGAGGACATCGGCGATGCCAAGGCGGTTCACGAGGCCGCAAGCGCCGTTCATGAAGCGGTCTACGAGATGCCCTATTTAGCGCACGCAACCATGGAGCCGATGAATTGCACGGCCCAGGTCTTTGACGACCGTTGTGAAATCTGGGTGGGTACCCAAAATCAGGGTAATGATCGGACCGTTGTCGCCAAGATGCTCGGGTTACCCGAAACCAGCGTTGTGATTAACCGCACGTTGATGGGGGGAACCTTCGGGCGCCGGGCGAGCAAAACAGCAGACTTTATAACCGACACGGTCCAAGCGGCCCAAGGTGAATCCGTCCCAGTTCAAATTATTTGGTCGCGTGAGGAAGACATCCGCGGCGGCCATTACCGGCCATTGTTTGTGCATCGCCTACGCGGCACCCTTGATGACGCCGGCTACCCGGCCTCTTGGCATCAAACCGCAGTTGGCCAGTCGATCATGCAACACACCAAGCATGACCCGGCTTATATGGTTCGCGGCATTGATATTTATTCCGTCGATGGTTGTCTGCAGGCGCCCTTTGGCGTCTTCCCCTATGGCACCGCCTACCAGATACCGAATCATCGGGTTGAAAGCCACAACCCGCCGAAAGTGGGCGTACGACCCCACGAATGGCGCGCCGTGGGGCACACCCATACGGGCATTGCGTACGAATGTTTTTTGGACGAGTTAGCCCACCTCGGCGATAAAGACCCCTTAGCGCTTCGACTCCACCTGACCCGCGACCACGACCGGATGCATCAGTTGCTCCTTCGGCTCAAAGACGTCGCCGGTTGGGATGAGCCCCTGCCTGCTGGTCGTGGCCGCGGCATGGCCGCTCGGGTCTATTCTGTCTCGCCAATCGCGCAAGCGGTCGAAGTGACGGTTGAGCAGGATGGCACCTTCACCGTCGATCGCGTGGTCTGTGTGATCGATTGCGGCTTTGCCGTCAATCCTTTGGGCATCGAAGCGCAAATCCAAGGTGGCGTCATGCTTGGGCTCAACGCGGTGGCTTACGGCGCAATCGACCTGGTTGATGGTCAGGTTCAGCAAAGCAACTTTCATGATTACCGCGCCTTGCGTTTTAATCAGATGCCCCCCGTCGAGGTCCACATTATGCGCAGCGATGCGCCCCCAACAGGCGTTGGTGAACAGGCCACTACCCCGATCGCGCCGGCGGTGGCGAATGCCCTATTCCACGCAACCGGGAAACGGACCCGTCAATTCCCATTGGACCGCTTCGGCTTTACCCTTAAGGCCTGAGGTAGACCCCGCGTGCGCAATCCGGATGCGCTCAGGCCGGCTCTAACGCAACATTGCCTTCAGAGCCGCGCCAGAACGCCACCGGAGCCTGCCGGTAAAAACCGGCCCTACCCGCTCACCCCGCAAGGCTGACCCAAAAATGTACAAGATTGCTGACCGCGTTCTACTCACCCTCTTTCTACTCACCCTCTTTCAGCCATTCTTTAGGCGTCTGGTCTATTACGCAGAGCCGATTAAGCAGAGCCGATTAAGCAACGCCTTGATGCCGCAACGCGCAGAGCAATGATAGGTCGACGTCGCGTCCGATTAGGGTTGAAGTTCAGCGACAGTGCGGCCGCTTTCAGGGAGGCACCCTTTTGCCCAGCAGACTCGCGGCCGGCAACGCGGAACAATCATCTGTGAACGCGGGATGTCCCCGTGAAGTGCCCGTGAAGCCGCTTGCGTTATTCTGATGGGCCTTGGGTGCGCAGACGTGCCGCCGCCATGACCGAGGATCTCACCTCCGGGAACGCGGCTAAGAAGGATTCAAACTCAGAGCGTTCCAGGGCCAACAGCTCGCAAAAACCAGCGGCATGAACGTTGGCAACTCTCGGGCTTTTCGTAATCAGTGCGAGCTCACCGAAGAACTCACCGGTTCCCAGCAAAACGGGCCCTTGATCCAGCACGACCTCAACGGCGCCACTACCAATAAAGTACATAGACTGGCCCATTTCCCCGGCTTCACAAACCATCTCGCCCGGTAAAAATACGACGGGGGCCACTTGCTGCGCCAACGCCTCAGCTTGGTCTGCCGTTAGCGCGGCAAAGAGTGGCACTTTCAAAATTAAGTCTTTGGTGCTCAGCGAAATCTCAAGCGCCGGCATCAAACCCACTTGCTGTTTTTTCGTGTCCAGCGGTCCTCGCAGCTTGATCGCAACATCTTCTGACACCATCAACGCACTCGCAAGACGACCTAACGTTTCGAGCTCGAGGTTCACCAAATTAAGGTTTTGCATCCTTTGTTCCAACGCCGCACAGTAATCCGGGAATTGTGCGCTTAAGGCATTGAGGTTTTTCCGAATGCCCGCCAACCGTTGTGCGATGACTTGATGCACCGCTTCGGCCTGAACCTCACCCATCGAGCGAAACAAGACCGGCGTCTTCATTGCCGTCACCGCCTCTAATGCCAGTTTCTTGGCCGACAAGAGCTCAAACCGACGCCCAAGGCGATGCTCGAGGAACCGCGCAACGCCCAGATGCCGATGACACCAAACCGCAATCTTAAAATCGGCGCCAAGATCCGTTTCAGTATGGCTTTGGGCTTCTAGACCAGGCAGGCCCTCATGACGAAGCGCATCGAGGCTATCTTCTACAAATTGAACGAGACGGCCAAAGAGCTGACCATCAATGGCGTCTTGGTCGAGCAACTGCTTGTATTGCCGGCGCTCCAGGCCCATCAGGACCGACAGTCCAAGGGTTGTCCACTCCTGCGCCGTCACCTCTGGCAATTCATGATCGTTCAGGGTCAGTTCATCGCCTGAAGGCGCGTCGAGCGAAAGCCCTTCAGCGGAAGGCTCAAGGTCAACGGTTGCAGCCGTTGCCTGCTGGCTTAAATTTTGGTTCCGCAGCGCAGCGGTTGTATTACGGATCTCAAGTAAGGCGCCGACTCGCAAAACCTCATCAACATTCGAAAGCCGGTCCAGCTTCAACCATCGCATCAAGACACTGATGGTGGTGGCGTTAACAAACAATGTGGAGAGCACGAACAGACTGACCAAGACCACAATAAAGCGCTTATCGTCTTCAGCGAATTGGGTGTTCTCCAAAACAATCAACGCCAAGGCTAAGGACACGGCACCTCGCAGGCCACCCCAGGTCATAACCGCTTTGTACGCCCCAGACACTGGACCAATCAGTCCTAAGCGTTCAAACACCCCCAGCAAGCCAAAAACAATTAAAAATCGCGCCGCAGTTGCTGTGGCAATCAAAACCAAAAGGGCCGCGATCATCGCCTGGTCCATATCAACCATAAAGCTGGCGATCACGATGCCCATCACCACAAAAATAATCGAGTTGGCCCAAAAGCCAAGCTGTTCCCAGCCTTCGTGTAGGGCGTGAATCTCCCGAAGATTTAAGATTCGATCGGACGTCGCCCCAAAATACAATCCAGCGCTGACCACCGCCATCACCCCAGACACATGTAAGAAGTGTTCAGCAAAGATAAACGAGAAATAGGCCAAGGCGACACTGAGGGCATGATTGACCAAAGGGCTATTTTTAATTTGATCGATAATGTGGCCAAAGATAAAGGCTGTAAAAAGCCCAACGATGACGCCGCCCACAAAGACTTTTAAGAACCCCATGGCGGCGGATATTGGCTCGAAAGGCAAACCTTCAATCATGAGCCCGCTAATGATGGCGAACAAAACCAGGGCCGTGGCATCATTAAACAGACTCTCACCTTCAACTAACGTTGCGAGCCGTGTCGGCGCGCCGACTTCTTTGAACACGCCAACAACCGCAACCGGATCAGTTGCAGAACAAATCGCGCCCAGCAGCAAACACGTCATGAGGGCCACACCGGTATAGGCTGACATCACCATGCCAACAATAACGGTCGACAGTACCAGGCCTAGAACCGCTAAGACCAAAACCACACCCATCTCGTTCATAAGGCGGCGGGCATCCAGCGATAAGGCAGCCTCGAACACGAGCACGGGCAAGAAAAGAAACAAAATGATTTCTGAAGATAAGGTAAGCGAGGTGGCGCCTTTGAGCCAGCTCTGCAGGGGATCGGCGCCATCCAATTGAAAAACTTGGCCAATGGCGCCCATTAGCAAGCCTAAAGCCGCTAAAATCACCGTGTACGGCACTTTGATTTTTTGCGACAAGGGCACAAATAGCACGGCAGTCGCGAGCAGACCGGTTACCACATAGACGAGCATCCAGGTTTCGATCTCTAGCACCTCCTAAAAGGGGATGAATGGTTAGCGCGTTAACCCTCTATTTATGCACTCGCTTATGCACTCGCCTATGCACTCGCACCGAACCCTATAAACTCGTACGAATCACCGGCTCAGTCATAAAGATAAGCCCTCGTGATTGATCGAATAGATTACAGGCTTGATAGAGTCGGTCGAAAACAGCTCCCTTGTGCGCTTCATCGGCAATAATCGTAATGATTGCCGCTTCGCCGTACTCACCAAACTGTCGGTCAGAAAACAGGTCGTTAGAACGCCCTGTTTCAATCATGGCGGCTGCCACGCCTTCGGTCTCTCGCATGGCTTCAAGCACGTCTGGCCCACAATCTTTATGGACTAATGCACCAATTTCTACTTGCATACGGCCCTCTCTTAATTGACTGCGTTCAGAATCGCTTGGGGCACATAGGTTGCCACCCGATCCAGCTTGACCATGTACATGATCCCCATGCCGGGTGTATCTAACTTGCCGGCAAGATACATGGCTTCAAAAACCAGGTTGGCTTGCTCTTCAGAAACAATAATTCTAATGACTTCTTTCTGCTCATCAATGGTCACACCCAGCAGTCCCATCCGTTCTCGAATACCGGTCCCCCGCGCATAACTAATGGTTGCACCTTGTGCGCCAATATTTTTAGCAGCCGCCAACACCCCTTCTGCCAGGTCTTTTTGCAAGACGCAGGTTATCATAAATGCATCGGATAAATATGTAATGTTTCGTTCGTTCATAGCAACGCCTCCGTTACGGTATTCTTTTCAGACGACTTCGTTCGATTTAAATATTGAATGCCTAATCCCATCGTGAGCACCGCCAAGATCGGACAAATACTGGCTAGGGATAAAATACCAAAGCCTTCAACCGCGGAGACGGCCGAGCCCAGCCCTAAGCCCATGGCCAAGACCAACGGCACAGTTACCGGACCCGTCGTAACGCCAGCACTGTCCCAGGCCACATTGACGAATTCTTCGGTGGAAAATATCGTTAGCAATACGCCCAGCAAATACAGCGGAATCAAGACGGTCATAAGGTCAAAGCCGATCACAAGCTTGGCTATCCCTAAGGCAATTCCGACGGCAACGCCGCTGGCCACGCTGTACATCAGCATCGATTTTTTAAAGGCACCATTGGTTAAGTTCTGCACGGTTAGGCCCAGCGCATTCAGTGCCGGTTCAGCGAGGGTCGCCCCAAAGCCCATAAGAAAGGCAAATCCAATCACAATAGAAATGCCTACGAGTTCTGGGTAAATCGGTGAGAACTGGCTAATAGGCAGTTCCATAAAGGCCGCGGGTAAGACACTACCCGCCTGAGAACCAATCGCGCCCAGGCCGTAGGTCAAACCCACGTTGAAGATGCACATGCCCACAATGCTGAGGGTTAAACCGTAAAAGGTCACCATTCGATTCGGCAACTTAGACCGCAAGACAATGAACAGGACGAACATTAAGAACAACACCAGCGGTAAAATGGCGCGAACACCGGTGACAACTTCAATCAGCGGCGTTTGATCCCAAGCGGTTGGTTCCACAGAAACAGCCGCCGATGCCAATTGCGCCGCCTGCTGGATCTCGCCCGGCGTGATCGTGAAGGACATAAAGATTGCAAGAATTAGCACCGCTAGAATGGGAAATAACGAGGCCAAGGTCACCACCCCAAAACCAGAGAGCGAAGACTGCCCTTTACCCGCTGCATTGGCGATCCCAATACCCAGAGACAACACCAGCGGAACCGTCACAGGGCCGGTGGTGACCGCACCGCAGTCCCAGGCAAGCCCAAGGACCGAGCGCAGATTTGGATCAAGCCAAGCGTACCCGGTTAAAATCATGACCGGCACCAGCGCACAATAGATCATGGGCTTGAGCGACCAACCCCGGACAAACCGCACGGTCCCTAAGATTGCCGCCAAACCAACGCCCGCGCCGACCATCAGAACCAAAGGCATGGTCCAGTTATTTAAGAGTTCATACAAATACGGGGCAGTATTCACGTCAACCGAGGAGCCAAAGGCTTGTAGCGCACCAATTGCCGGTTCGGCAAAGGTGACGCCCACGCCCAGCATCCCGATGATGATGAGCACCACCGGCATGGAGGCTTTTTTCGGAAGATTGTCGCCAATAATCGTACCAAAGGGCATGAGGCCGGTGTTGAGACCTTCCATAAAAATGGCCAGCCCCACAATCACCGCCACCAAACCACCGCCCAGCATCAACGCCGAATCAATGGGATGTCTGAGGATTAAGATCTGGAACAGCACCAAATAGGTTGCTAAAGGCACCACGGCCTTTACCTGATCCATAATTCGGGTGTAGCAATAGGGTCCAATCAAGGCCAATGATTGCTGTAATGAGATATCAAGTCGAGTGTCTGCCTTGACCGCGCTCGGGTCGAGCTTTGGAGCAAGCACATTGTAGCTAATGGTTTTATGATGAAAGGACACGGCATTCAGATAGTCCGAATAGCGCATAGCGGCTCCACTAATTCGTCAATGACAATTGCTAACCCTAGAAACTACTACATTTCCTTAGAAATACTAGGTTTAAATGAATAATTTCATTCCAGTCTTTATCAGGCTCAAAGAATCGGTGGACGAATAAAGGCAAGCACGTCTCATAAAAAAATCACCGCAGGCTATCTGGATTTCTGAAATCAAAGGCGTGAATCCGTCGCCGCATGGGCAAAGCTCATCAAGGCGGCGCGTTTGTCACCTAGCATCAAGCCGAACATGATACGCTCCGCGTTCGTTATCAATTTGAATTCAGGGCGTGTCGCCACCCTTTAAGTCCCTTTAACCACCCGATAAAGAAGGAACCAACGTGCAACGTATTTCATCTGTGCTACTTTTCGGACTCTTTGGGCTGACCGCTTGTGATTCGCCCGAGCAGCTCAACACCATCACGCTAGCACCACCCGTTGCGGACCAAAAAGAGACCTGGATCGGGACCGGTGCGCAACGTCGCCGCGATGAATATTATTGGATCCGGGATGATGACCGATCCGATCCCAAAGTCTTGGCGCTCTTAGAGGCTGAGAATGCCTATGGTCAAGCCGTCATGGCCCATACCCAAACCCGCCAAAACACACTCTTCCAAGAAATCACCAACCGGTTACCCAAAAACGACGCAACCGTCCCAATTGCGCTCGGCGGCTATCAGTACTATCGCGCCTTTGAGCCCGGGCTTGAGCACCCCATTTACAAACGATTCCAGAACAACAACCGAGACACGACGGAAGTTGTGCTTGACGTCAATCAACTCGCTCAAGGGTTTGACTATTTTTCGGTTGGGAACTGGGTGGTCAATCCGACGCAAGATCTGATTGCTTATGCCGAAGACACCCTCAGCCGACGGATCTATACCCTCAAAATCAAGTCTATTGGGGCTGACGCGGGGCCCTCAGACATCTTAACAGGCGCCGCCCCTTCCATGGCTTGGAGTCAGGATGGCCAAACCCTGTTTTATATCAAGAAACACCCGCAAACGTTGCTGGAGCATGAAGTCTATCGACACCAATTGGGCACGGATCAAAGCCAAGACCAGCTGGTGTATCGGGAGACGGACCCAACCTTCTCGCTTTGGCTGGCAGAAAGTCGCAGCAAAGCCTTTATTTTCATCAGAGCCGGCAGCACCGACAGTACGGAGGTTTTGATCATTCCCCGAGCGACGCCCTTGGCGACCCCCTACCCGCTGCTTGCCCGCGCCGAGAAACATGAGTACCGGGCACGGCATCTCGATGAGCACTTCTATTTATTAACCAACGACCAAGCCCCGAACTACCGATTGATGCGCGTTGCAACCGAAAAGGCTGACGATCAATCGGCTTGGCAGCCCCTCATAACGCCTGACCCAGCGGTTTTCATCGAAGACTTTGAGGTCTTCGATGAATTTATCGTCACCAAAGAAATCGAAAAGGGCATTGCCCGCTTGCGGATCTATGACAAAAGTGGGGCGCCGACCCGGGATATTCCAATCCAAGATATTCCCGCAACCCTTAATCTGTCTGCCAACCCAGATGCGAGCTCAACGTTCATTCGATATGAGCTGAGCAGCTTGAAAACGCCAGACAGCACCCTCAGCTTCGATACCGCAACGGGCGACACCCAATTACTCAAGCAGGCTCAGGTTGATGGCGCCTTTAATCCTGACCACTACACCACTGAATATCAGACCTTCAGTGCATCAGATGGCGCCCAAGTGCCGATTTCCTTGGTGTATAACCACACCCTAAAACGCCAACCCCGCCCAGCTTATTTATACGCCTATGGATCTTATGGCTATTCAACAGAACCCTATTTTCGATCCGCCAGTCTTTCGTTGTTAGACCGCGGATTTGTTTTTGCGATCATTCATGTTCGCGGTGGTCAAGAACTTGGGCGGCAGTGGTATGAACAAGGCCGCCTACAGCAGAAGAAAAATACCTTTACCGATTTCATTGAGGGTTCTCGATATTTAGCCTCTACCGGGCTGGCTGATCCCAATAATTTATTCGCCGCGGGTGGATCCGCCGGCGGCCTCTTGATGGGCGTCATTGCCAATGAGGCGCCCGAAGTCTATCAAGGCATTATTGCGAAAGTGCCCTTCGTTGATGTCGTCACCACCATGTTGGATGACAGCATCCCGTTAACGACCTCTGAATATCGCGAGTGGGGCGACCCAAGAGTTGCAGCGGATTACGACTATATGCTGTCCTACTCGCCGTATGATCAAGTCAAAGCCCAGCGCTATCCCCACATGCTCGTGACCACCGGGCTACATGACTCCCAAGTTCAGTATTTTGAGCCCGCTAAATGGGTGGCGCGACTACGTCGTTTGAAGACCGATCAAAACCATTTGATTCTGGATACCGATATGGACTCGGGCCACAGCGGACCCTCGGGCCGATACGAGCGATATCGAAAAACCGCCCTAGAGTACGCCTTCATTTTGGATCATTTAAACACGGCGCCCTAGCCCTGGGGCGCAAGGCCATCGAGCACCGAAGCGCCGCTTACCCTTAGCGCCGATGATGCAAACGCACCGGTAGGGACTTGATCCCCCGAATAAAATTATTCGGGTTCCGCTCTGCGGGGCCAACCACTTCGATATGTTCATAGCGCTTATGAATTTCTTCCCAGAGCACTCGAAGTTGCATTTCCGCCAACCGGTTACCCATGCAACGATGAATCCCAAAGCCGAACGCAACATGGGCACGCGCGTTGGGGCGATCGATCATGAGTCGATCCGCCTCAGGAAAGACACTTTCGTCCCGGTTACCGGACAGGTACCACATCACCACTTTCTCACCCGCCCGAATCAGTTCATCCCCCAAACGCTGGTCGGCCAAAGCTCGGCGGCGCATATGAATCACCGGCGTCTGCCAACGAATCATTTCCGAGACCATGTTCGGGATCAGTTCCGGGCGATCCATCAACAACCGGTGCTGATCCGGAAACTCGTTCAGCGCCAGGACCCCACCAGAGATACTGTTGCGGGTGGTGTCATTGCCCCCGACGATGAGTAGCAAAATATTGCCGAGAAACAGCATCGGGTTTTCGGTCATGTTTTTGGTGTCTTTGCCATGGGCCATCATCGAGATTAGGTCAAACTTCGGCGGCCGTGCGACCCGGTCCTGCCAGAGCCCCATAAAAGTGCCGGCGCAGTCCATCAGATCCGCTTTGCGCTGCTCGGGGTCGAGGATCTCCGCACCCGTTAACTCGGGCGTATCGGTTGTGATATCGGACCAGTGAATGAGTTTTCGCCGGTCTTCGTATGGGAAGTCGAATAAGGTTGCGAGCATTCTGGCCGTTAACTCAACCGACACTTCATCGACCCAATCGAAGGTGTCATTGGCCGGCAGGTTGGTCAAGATATCGACCACTCGCTCGCGAATTAGGGGCTCAAAATTCGCCAGGTTACTGGGCGCGACCGATGGCGCAACGGTTGCGCGCTGGCGATCGTGATCCGGCGAATCCATTGCGATGAAATTCTCGATCACAACGTCTGTGCTCTGCAGGGATTCCTCCGGCGGGGTCTCAGCAATGGCGATGCCATCGGCTGAAGAGAACACTTGATGATTGGTGTCGACTGCTTTAATGAGTTCATGGGAGCTGACCGACCAGTAGGGGCCGGTTGGACTGTCTGGCTGAAAATGCACGGGCGCCTCGGCGCGTAGCTTCGCAAACGGCGCTTGCCACGTATCATTTAAGTAAAGCTGCGGGTCGCTCACATCAATGGATTGCAGGTCTAGGTCAGAACCTTTGGCTTCGCTCATAACCGCGTCCATTACCGATAAGGGGATCCTCAACATAAGTCAATTGTAACGCCTTGGCAACCAACCCAAGGCCCGGTAGCCGACCCGTATCGGGATGGGTGGAGGCGATGCTCACGACTGGCCACGCGGCGGTTTGAACTGGTTACGCTTGGAATTGGAGTGGGTTGTTTCGTGTTAGCTTGACTCGGCCCAGACTGACTCGCCTGCCACACCGTTCAGTACTGCCCGGTATAAAACTTATGCAAGCCAAAACAATTTCAGAACGGGTCTTTATATAATAAATCTGGCGAAACGCCTTGCTGCTTGTTAAACCTTGCTTCACCAAAGCATCTACTCAGATGACTGGTACACCCGAACATAATCAACGAGCATCATCTGCGGGAAGCGCGTTGATTGATCTGGTGCCCCGGGCCAATTTCCGCCCACGGCCACATTGAAAATCAAGAAGAAGGCTTTTCGAAATGCGGCTAGGTTTGCATTGTCAGTAATGTCGAACTTTAAATAAGACGTCCCATCAACGAACCACTCCAGCGACGTTTCCTGCCAGACCAAACTCAACACATGGTACTGCGCGTGATAGTTTTCACCGCCGTTAAGTTTCTTACCCCCGGACCCTGAGTTCGGGTATTGAGCCTTATTGCCGTCATTCTGCCAATGCACAGTACCGTAAACACGATCATTTTCTTGGCCTAACAGTTCCATGATATCGATCTCACCACTTTGGGGCCAACCTACCTCGGGGAAGTTCGCGCCGAGCATCCAAAGCGCCGGCCAAACCCCCTGCCCGGTCGGCATCGCAGCACGAATATCCACGCGCCCATAGGTGAATTCAAACTTATCCTGCGTCGTCAATCGAGCGGAGGTGTAATCCCGACCGGCAAAAGACTCTTCTCGCGCCTCAATGACCAGCAAGCCTTCTCGCAGATACGCATTTTCGGCCCGGTAAAACTGCAACTCATTGTTGCCGCCGCCATCCCCATTGACCTCCAAATTCCAGTCTTCGGAATTCAAGACATCCCCGTTGAACTCATCCGACCAAGCCAAAGAATAGCCAGGATAAGACACCGGTGCTTCAAACCCTGCTATTGGATTGGGATTCACCCAACCGGTGCCCGGCGGATCCAGTTGATTGGCCGTATCCCCTGGGCCCTCGACGTTCGCCCGCCACCGGACATTGTCCAACTGAAAGACCGTGTTGGTAAATTCTGCCGCCCAAATGACGATGCCGGTATCGATTGAGCGCAATTCAAGCCCCTTGGCGACCAAATCATCAACCTCAACCACATAGCTGACCCAAACGCCGGGGGACGCATCCGCCAAGGCAAAATCATTCGAAGTACAGGGATAAACGCAATCGACCTTCATGATCATACTGGCATCACCCGAGATGATTTTGACATCAAATTCCAAGGTACCCCGCCCATAGGCGCTGAGATCAACCGGGCCTGCCGGGCCGGTCTTTAAATACAATCCTGCCAGTTTCCCGGCCCCTGAATGACTCACCTCAAGAACGAAACCACGGTCGGGATCCGTCACCGTTTTCCAGTTGATATTGGGACAGCCTGCACCGCCATCGTTCTCACAGGAGGCATAGTCAATGCCTGCATCAAAGGCGCCGATTACCTCAAAAGGTGCGCCCAGCAGGTTCACCGGGCTATCAGCGGCCGGCAAGGCAGTCAACACAGTGAGCGACTGAACCTTCGGCATGACAATGACCACGCGCTCGAGCGCAGTTGCGTTGCCAGCGCTGTCGGTCACTTCATAACGGATGATATAGCGCCCTGGCACTGCGGCCGCCAGCGCATCCAAACCAATCACATCAATCTGGCGGGTTAACCCGCCATCTTCTGGGTCCAGGGCGGTGGCCCCGGGATCCAAATAGTCGTCGCCTTCAGCAAGCGAAACCTCTGCGTCACCAATGAGCGACATCACGGGCGCCTGATCCTCCTCGCTATCGACGATGCCATCGCCATCGGTGTCCATGAGGGTTTGTACCTGCGCAATCACCTCGGCGCTCGTGCGACGCTCGGCCAAGGACCCCACAGCGCCCTCGGTCAGCGCGCGCCCTGCAAAACCAAATAGATGCCTCAAAATCAACAGGCCATCGGTTAAGGGGCGGGTTTCGCCATCGCCGTCGATATCCAACGCCGTTTGATTGGCAATGAGGTGCGCGGCGATTTCACCCGAGGTCATACGCTCGGCATTCTCACCGATTGCACCTTGGGTTAAAGCCTCGCCTGAAAATCCAAAGAGATGTCGAAGAATGAGCAAGCCGTCGGTGAGGGGTGCAAGCTCCCCATTGTCATCAACGTCCAGTGTGAACACTTGGGGCGCGTCACTCGCCGCAACAGGATTCATCCAGCACAACGCGCCGCAAAGGGTCAGCGTCAAAAATTGTTTCATTAAAAACCTACCTACCGAAAAATTTTCAAACACAGCCCTGCGCCGGCCTTCATAAAATCCACAATCGATTACCACACTGAGTGATTGCGCGACCGATCAGCCGGGCATTCAGAAGCAACCCTGTCTACCTGAACCCGAGTTTCGCAGACCGGGTACCGGGCAGAAAGGCTCATGCGATAAGAGGGGGCTTCCGTGCGTTAAGGCTCAAAAGCCATCGCACTGTTCAGTCGGGAAATAAAGAACCTGCCCTCAGCAAACCAAGGAGCAGGTCGAAATGCTGGCCGTCGCCGACGCAACTTTTGGGGTTTATTCAGTGGCTTGATGGATGTTTATGCGTCATCTTGGGAGAGCGTCTTTAAAAATCGCAGCACATCTTGGGCCGACCGCTCCGGCACTTCTTCCATCAGCGCATGCCCAACCTCATCATAAATGATGAGGTCACTGTGCGGGATGGCCGCTTGAAATTGATCCGCCACATCAACCGAAATCACGCTGTCCTCCCGGCCCCAGAGAATCAGCGTTGGCTGCGTCAACACCGACAGGTCTTCCGGCGGCGTTGCCGCGCCTTGCCAGGACTTGACCCGGCCGAGGATCGCGGCGCGCGTGCCGGCTCGTAGAGCCAATTCATAGTAGCGCATGATCAAAGCATCAGTGACCACGGGCGAGTTATTGTAGGCAGATTTGGCCCCTTGGACCGCCAAATAATAAGGATCGATCCGGGCCGCAACCGCCCGAAACCACGATTGTCTTAGCAGCTTAAATATAAGCGGCGATGCCCGTTCGGGTTTTGCATCACGACGCGCTTGAAACCAAGCCGCAGGCCCGGTTGCATCCACTAAAATCAATGCAAGGACCGAGTCAGGGTGTTCAAGTGCGTACCGCCAAGACACGCCGCCGCCCATCGAGTTGCCGCCTAAAACGAACTGCTCTAGTTTCAGGTGCGAGGTCACCGCCTGCACCGTGCGCAGTTGGGCTGTGCTGCTGTAATCCGCGCTGGGGACCGCGCCGGTTAGGCCGTGCGCCGGCAAATCAAGGCTGACAACCCGGTAAGTCTCGCCCAAGCGTTCAACCCAAGGCTCCCACGTATGCAGCGATGCCATACTGCCATGAATCAGAACAATCGGCAGGCCAGTGCGATTGCCTTCATCTCTGAAATGAATGCGCGCCCCATCGTCTAACAGCAAGAATTGGGAAGTAGGACTGGTGTATTTTGCATCCACCACATCGGCCGGCAAGTCACCCTGGTACAGCCAAATACCGAGGGATACTAAGATCAACAGAACCAACATGGCGCGGATGCCAACCCTTCGCTTTTTCATCGGAGCATGCCCTAATTAGGTTTAGTTTATCCGATGACCATCGGGCAAGCGCCCCATCAGCGTTCGTGCGCACCAACATCGATTGCCATACCAAGGTTTTCGAATTCGGCGATACGCGAGTTTGACGCAAAACCCAACAACCGCATCAGGGCTTATCTATTGCCTACGTAATTCTTACAACATTCGATCTTAAAATGGCCCCGGCCTAGCACAGCCTCCAGCACGCGCGAGGCAGCCAATCAGAGCAGTGGACGCCCTAGGCCAAGTCATCCCAGGTCATGCCCAAAAAAAGCTCAAGCGCCTACTGTGAAGGCCGTCGGCAGAACCCCGCGAGCACGACCTTTAAGCCGAATCGGGCAGGCTACCAAACAGCGCCTAGAGCGAATAACGTTTAATGACCTGCTTACCCAAGGCCATCATATGCACTTGGTCCGGGCCATCCGCCTGTCGACACCAGCGAGCGTAATTAAAGGCTTCGGCCATCGGATAGTCGGCCGTTAAACCGCCGGCGCCATGAATCTGCATACAGCGGTCGATGACGGTTTGCGCCATTAGGGGCACCGTGATTTTCGCCGCAGCAATATAATCCCGAGCATCCTTGGCGCCCAGTTCATCCACCCGCCGCGCCGTTTTCAAGGTCAGCAGTCTTGCTTGCTCGATTTCACTAAACGACTTCGCTAAATCTTCAAGTACCGATTGATGATCCGCCAACATCCGGCCAAAGGTCTCCCGGCGCGTGACGCGCTGGCACGCCAATTCCAACGCCCGCTGCGCGCACCCAATCAGACGCATGCAGTGATGAATGCGGCCCGGCCCAAGCCGGCCCTGAGAGATCTCAAACCCTCGACCTTCACCGAGTAGAATATTCTCCTTGGGCACCCGAACATTCTCGAATAACAGTTCGGCATGACCCAGGGGCGCGTCATCGTAACCAAGCGTCGTTAAGGGCCTAACGACGGTCAGTCCTGGCGTGTCTTTCGGCACAAGTATCTGGCTCTGCTGTAGATGCCGGTTAGTGTTATCGGGGTCCGATTTACCCATCACAATCAAAATTTTAGTGCGCTCGTAAGGCGCATTGGTGATGAACCATTTGCGACCGTTAATGACGTAGTCTTCCCCGTCGCGCTCGATTCGCGTTCGAACATTGGTGGCATCACTTGATGCCACATCGGGCTCGGTCATCGCGTAAGAGGAACGAATCTCACCCTCTAAAAGCGGTTTCAACCACTGCTCTTTTTGCGCCTCAGTGCCATATTTTAAAAACACTTCCATGTTACCCGTATCGGGCGCATTGCAATTGAAGACCTCAGGGGACCAAAGCACGCGCCCCATGATTTCAGCGAGCGGACTATACTGCTCGTTCGTCAAGCCGCCATGATCCGCCGGCATCCAAAGATTCCATAACCCTTCTGCTTTGGCTAACGCCTTAAGCTCTTCCATTAACGGCACCGTCGAGAAGCGATCTGCGAGCCCGTTGAGTTGATCGTGATAGCGCTGCTCATTCGGATAAATGTGCTGATCCATAAAGGTCAGAAGACGGGCTTGAATATCAGCTAGATCTTGTTCTGTGGCGGTCATACAGTTTCCCAAAAAAAATTCCCGCCCAGTGTAGGACTAATTTGCGTCAGACTCTATAGCCGCAGCGAGGAACCCTCTGCGTTAGGATCATAACGACCCAACGAATCATCAATCGCTGCGACTTTTGCGCATAGTTTGAGGCGACCCTCTAAAGCACACCGCTTGGATCCCAATAAGACCAGGTCAACCTCAAAAGCTTCTGCCGTTCGGCGCATCGTACACAGTCTAAAATGCGCCCATCAAGCCCGACCGACGGCCCTTTTTGGAGAGCCAATTTCGCCAAAAAAAAGGGCGCTTAAAGCGCCCTTTTCCCTATTATCGATGTCGAGAACCTCTTAAAAAGAAGCCGACAACGTGACCCCATAAGTCGCAGGCTCATTCCACCAGCCCCGTGACGTTAAGCCACCAATCGTGCCCCAGCGCTGCTCTCTTTGATCCGTCATGTTTCGACCCCAGACCGAGATGCTGTAGTTTTCCATATCGTAGGTGATATTCCCATTTAGGTTCGTGATGCTGTCCAGATGCCCTAACGGGTTATTCGACGAATCAGCTTCCATCTCACCCCGATATCGGTAGGACAATCTTGCTTTAAGATCGCCATTTCCGACTTGCGTTGTGTACGCTGCCGTTATCCCAAGCGTGTTCTCAGGCGTATTACGGGGCACTAAAGCGGAGTTGTCTGTGATCACATTATCACCGTTCAGGTCAGCAAGATAATTGGCATACTCAGACTTCAAATAACCGTACGTGATCATCGTGTTCCAGGACTCGGTCATCTGATACATAACTTCCAACTCAAGGCCAGTCATCTCAAGAGACGAGGCATTTCGTACAACCGTTGCAACATTTGAGAGATCGACCGGAATCAAAATTGATTCTTGCTTATCATCGTAGTCCGATCTGAAGATGGCGCCGTTGAAGATCATTCGACCCTCTTGGAGCGTGGTCTTCCAACCAAACTCGTAGTTTTTGACATACTCCGGTTCATAAGACGGATCGATCAGATAGTTGGCTTGACGCGCAAAGAACCCACCACTCTTAAAACCTTCACTATACGACGCGTAGTACATCGCGTCATCCGTTGCTTGGAATCTTAAGCCCAATTTTGGTGTGGTTTCGTTCCACTCTGCTTTAGCGAAATACGGGTTAAAAATACCCGGCCATGCTTCCCCTCTTAACGGGTAGTAACCGGGCGCCGAGGCACCGCCCACAAAATCTTTTTCTTCTTTCGTTTTGCGAAAGCCCAATGTGGCTGTCCACTGGTCATTCAAGTACCAGTCGCCTGAGAAGAAGAGTGCCGTAGAAGTGGTAACCTGAGTCTGACCATTATTGCCCGCCACGTCTGATTCCCAAGGAAAGACATCAGAATAGCCTTCAACACCCTGTCTACCGGTTCCCCAAGGCGGAACGCCTAAGCGAGACAGCTGATAAAACAAGTCATAAACATCCCAACGCTGTTTGAAGTCCGATTCCCAATCATAAACGCCTGCAATGAATTGGAAGGTTTCCGAAAACTGCGACGTGATTCTAAATTCGTGACTCGTTTGTTTCCAGTCGTTAAAGAAATTCATGCTGAGCAGATCCGCTGCAGAGCCGTCAAAATCTTGCAAATTTTCCTCATCCATATCACGTTGTGAGTAAATATAGGTATACAGGAAGCTATCAGTATCGTAATTCGCCGTTAGAATCGTCGATTTATAGCTATTATCACTGTAATTCGCGCTATCCGATTCTGTGATATCGGGCCCATCATTGGCATCTTTTTCACAGCCGTTGTCGGGATCAAATCCGATTGCGGTGATGGTACAGGCAAGCTCGCCAACAACATTTCGGTTAGTGTAAACACCTTGCTCACTCTGATCTTTCATCACTTCGTAATGCAGTTTCATATTAAAACTGTCGCTCGGCGCCCAGAGTGCAGCAAAACCATAGTTGGCCTTGTCATCGCCACCCGCATCCCTTTTAAGCGTGGTGTTGTACACGTGCCCATCATGTTGGACATTCGCGGCAAACAGCTTTAACCCTAAGGTATCTTGAATAATCGGCACCTGTACGACCGCCTTCATATCTTGACGACCATAACTGCCAGCCGTCGCGCTTAGATCTACGCTCATATCATTCAGCGAAACCGGCGTCCGAATCACGTTTAGAATCCCGCCGGTCGTGTTCTTTCCGAACAACGTTCCCTGGGGACCACGGAGTACTTCGATCCGTTCAATATCAAAGTTATCCAGGAGCACGCCGCTGGAGGTGCCCAAGAACATACCGTCCATCACCACACCAATCGACGGCTCAAAGCTCTTATCACTTTCAAGTGACGCCACGCCTCTAATCGTAATCGCGGCACCACTGGCAATACCCGGGGTGCGGTTAATGAACAAGTTCGGCGCGAAGGCTTGGATATCTTCCAAACGACGCACGCTGCCTTCTTTAAGTTGCCCGGTGATCGCCGTTACCGCTCCCGGGACGTCCTGGATCGACTCATCTTTCTTTCGCGCAGTAACGATGACCTCTTCTAGCACCAACGATCGCTCACTGGCATACACTGGCGCGCCACTTAAAAACGCAACACTGCTCGATAGAATCCCGATCAATCCTGCGCGACTTAAAGCCCCCGCATTCAACCGCCTCACCCTGTTTAGAAATCCCATAGATATCCCCTGTTTTTGGTCCCTGTAACTTGCCTGCTTTCCTTAAAACAGTCAAGTGTGCTTTTTTGTTGCATTGAGACGGCTTTTTCGACTTATTCCGCACAATGAGACGGTCCTTAACACTGCTCCGCTATAAAATAGCAACACGCTGAGACTAAAACCCACAACCTCTGAAATCGCTATTCAGCAACAACGGTTTAGACTTTGGAAAAAATCGAAACCGAAACAAATTATTACGACACCTAGATACGACGACAAAATAACTAGAACGGGAAATTGGCCAAGGCGGCAGGACTTCACTCGCCGAGAATCGGCTACGACCACTACACCCCTAATGCAGTGAGATAACGCGTTGAGTTATTGATAAATTCCAAGTGATTTTTTTTCATTCGATATATCATTACCGATCCCTTGATAGAATTTAAACCTACTTGGCCACGCGACACTTCAATTATCCAAAAATACAGAGCGTCTTAATCAATCAATGATATTAGTCCGTCTAAGTTTTATCGCCGCGAAGGTCCTACTCGTTATTGGTATCACCTCGCCTGCCGATCTAGCAGCCTTAGACTTTGATATTGAGACCATCGAAGTAAGCTCCAAACACAATATCGACGTTATCCCTTTTTCGATTGCAGCGTCGAATGTAACCAAACTGCTTATCATAGAGACACCGGAGATCAATCAACTAGAAAAACAAATACAAGGACTTGGCGCTGAGCCCATACGCACCATCAAGATTTTTCAGCGTGGTGATTTAAAATGGCGCCTCATGTTAGAAAAGGCTCTAGATGATTCTATGGATTTAGTCGACACCATAAAAAGTACTCATGGTATCCAGTTGGTGGGCTTGCAGGCGTCACAGCTCGTGTATTTAGACGAAGCAAGCTCAGCGTTCAAACCTTTCTTCAAAACTTCATCGATGTTTTCTGGACGCAGCTGGGGCTCATCGCCACTAATGGAGATGTTTGCCGATATTAATGATGATGGGCTAGACGACTTCTTAATGCCTAACTTTGATGGTTGGGCAGTCGCACTGCAACAGGACGATGGTTTTCAGCAACTCCAGTTAGTCGGCCCTCGACCAAACATGAGCTTTAGCGAGACTGCGCGTTATGTTGCTTACCGTGCGGAAGAGGCCTTTCTTATTGACGAAAATAATGAT
>Ga0115004_10000342_pt1 | contig 34741 bp, 32 predicted proteins | sample ArcticOcean_MG_C_10_FD_88737 | JGI IMG/M metagenome (GOLD analysis project Ga0115004, IMG submission 88737) | Marine microbial communities from western Arctic Ocean - ArcticOcean_MG_CB11_90 | ecosystem: Environmental > Aquatic > Marine > Oceanic | place: Arctic Ocean: Canada Basin | collected... | reverse complement strand
TTTTTACTGACTAAAACCGATTGCACAGCTTGGTCGGTAAAGATGTGGTCTAGTACTGCGTTTACATTAGCTTGGCTAGTGTTCGCGACACTTGGGCTAACCCGTCTTAGGTCCCAACTTTGTGTCGCCGGCGTCGTATTGTTGGTGGGCGCAGTTGCAGTGTTACTAGCCGTAGTCGCGGTGGTATTTGTTGGTAACTGCGCTGCCGAAGAACCGCCGCCGCCACACGCAATTGCGGCTAAGGACATTGTCACGAGTAGCAATATTTTTTGCATTTTGAACGCTCAAATTGTCTAAGAGGCTAGGTGATAACTTAGACCTAAACCATAGCAAACTCAGACCAACACATAAATACAGCAGTAAATTAGAGGGTTACAGCAAAGCTGGTGGAGATGCACTTGTTTAAACGCTCGCAGAGGTTCATATAAGCGCAGACACTTGCAACCTCTACTCTACAAATTTTTCCCTATACATCTACCTTTATCGCCCTAAGACCCCTATAACACTGAACTTCCACCGGCTTTCCTACCTTTACCAAACTTGATTTAGACCTCTAGGGTGGCTCTGGCATTAACTCTAGAGAACCAACGTAAAATAGCACCTTCTCAAGCAACCTGTTACCACAATTGCTTTAGCAAACCCCAGTAAACTAGAGACTTCCAGAGATTCCATAGACTGCTAAAGACCAGCAACAGGCCACTAAAAATAACTTAATTACTGTTACCTCAGACCGCTTACAGGATCCAGCAATGGCTCTCACACTTATCTTTTACAGAGCTTTTTTGCTGTACTGAGCAAGCAGAGGATGCTTCTCCCCAGTAACACTGTGCTGATAACCTAAGTCGTCTATCAGCCATACATGCTTACTATTGTCTTTATTAAACAGGTATCTCTTCACATCATTGTTATTTACTAACTGCCAGCCTTCACGCACCCAGAACCGCCTACGCTTAGTACCGCACATAATCCTATTTGTAGGTGTCAGCCCTGCCTCAGATAACTTATGTCTTTGTGCATCCTTACTAACCTGACTGGCATACCAGATAAACTCAAACATATCCTCAATAAAGCAAATCACCGCATTGCTCAACTAAATGAAATTTTTAATTATCTTTACATTATTCGACACATAACCTCCCCCAAGGCGCCTTGAAAACTAACCAGAATGTACTCTCTTCACTTAACTAACACCTGCTTATTCGCGAAGGTCTTGCCCATACAGGCTGGGCCGATTTTCTTTGAGCAGGCTTTGCCGCGCATTCCTACCCACCTTCTTGCTATAGCTCCCTATCGCCAGTAAGGCTTGAGCGTGGGTCCCGGCTGCCACATTGAGGCCGGAGCGAAAATAAGTAACCACCATCGCCACAAGGCATTGCGTCGCGCCACCCTGAGGTAATAGTCTGGGTTTCTCATTCACCTGCAAAATTATTCGTTGGATTTAACTATGTTTATTAATAGGACGAGCGCGCATTCGCCCCTGCGAAAGACCTCTTTCACTTCAATGGCTGCTAAGGCCGCTACAACTCTGACCTTCGCAGGAGTGCTCATCATGAATTCTGTCCCAAGCAATGCCCAAGTTAACCATATAGATACAATTCGCCCTGATGCGCCCACCCTAGCCGCCTACGGCGACTACGACATAGGCGTACGCACATTAACATTGGTGGACCCTTCTCGCGCAGACGTGCTGAACACTCAGCCCGGCGCAGCAACTGCAATCTATGACCGCAGCTTAACAGTGGAAGTTTGGTATCCGTCCCAGCTCGCAAAGGGTCAGTCCCGTGGGGGAGAATATCATGCAATTACGCGCAATCCAGGGATCACTGCAACACTTGCTGGTCAAGCTGTGCGTGATGCCGCGCCGGACACAACAAAAGGTGCATTTCCGCTAATCGTTATTTCTCACGGTTACCCCGGCAACCGTTACCTGCTGATTCACCTAGGCGAGAACTTGGCGAGCAAGGGCTTTGTTGTGGTTTCAATTGACCATGCAGACAGCACCTATGATGACCAACAGGCGTTCTCGAGCACTTTGTATAATCGGCCTCTGGATCAGCGTTTCGTCATCGCAAGCATGGCTGCGTTGTCTACTGATGCAGACAGCTTCCTTGACGGCATGCTCGATGCTAACAACACTGGTATCGTAGGCTACTCAATGGGCGGTTACGGGCTCGTGAACAACCTCGGAGGTGGCTATAGCGACACAGTCTTGCCGTCATCCATAGGACCACCCAATGAGTTACTAGCGCAGCACGCAACAAGCAATCCTGAGTATAGGGACAATCTCGATTCACGCATTAAAGCGGGCTTCGCTATTGCGCCATGGGGCATGGAAAGAGGTTTCTGGAGTGAGCTAGACTTAGCTGGCATCAAAATACCAACATTCTACCTCGCCGGCGACGCCGACACCGTCTCGGGTTATGAAAACGGAGTACGTGCAATCTACAAAGCGGCGGTCAACAGCGATCGCTACCTACTCACGTATAAAAACGCAGGTCACAATGCAGGCGCACCCTACCCAGTACCCCGCGAAATACTAGACAGCGCAACAGGTGAAGGCGCAGATCACTACACAGACCCCGTGTGGGACAACGTGCGCATGAACAACGTAATGGACCATTTCGCCACTGCGTATTTCACCTATCACCTCAAGGGTGACAGCTCGATGCTGGAGTTCTTAGACGTCCACCCCGACGGCGCAGAAGCGACCTACTCAGTAAAAGATGGTGTGCCTAATGAAGCACATAACTATTGGCCGGGATTCGAAGAGGGTTCTGCCGTAGGTTTTAAGCTCGAGAAACTCGAGCGCGGTCAACGCTAAAGAGCAGGCACAGGACAATTTTTTGTGTGCCGCGAGGCGCGCATCCGGCCAGAGAACGCGGCTCCCGAGAGCCATCTACTTGGCCAAAAGATGCAAAAACACGGACATTCAGCAAAAGCATCGATCGCGGGAATTCGGCTAAGGCGAGAAAAGTTACCTAGAGTCTAGGGTTCGAACTAATCGTAGGACCATCGCATTAGGCGTAAAGGCGATTGTATTTGCGTGTCACATCATGCCCTGCGGCGCAGCTCTTCTCGCTAACCCTGGGGTGTAAGACGTCACGTCTGGATAGCTGACTAAATGTCTGAAAGTATTAAACTCACTAGCAGCGACTACAGCCATTAAACCCCACGAAATATTCGTTCTAGCACTCTGGCCTGCGGCCGATACGCAGGCATTCTTTTCTTTCACCAAACCAGTTGGCCCTTCTTGCGCATCGCGCCTAGTTTAGACAAAAATTAGTCAACACTCCTCAGTTAGCCGTCAATCTTGGTTTAGATTTATGTAAGAGCAAAACTTAGACACACGGTAAAGATCATCTTTGGTACAGTTAGGCTTAAGAATTTTTTACGGCCTGAGTCAGCCTCCTGAATACACTTCTACTCAAACAAGGAACAAACAGTGCGCAGAGCAGTTTTGGTGATCACTCTCTTTTTAGCTACAAATATTTTCGCTGAACCCAACCTTGCCCCTACCGGGCTTTGGAATACATTTGATGAAGACGGGAGCTTGTTATCCACCGTAGAGGTCAAAATTGAAGATGCTAAGTTGTACGCCAACATTATTGCCGTACACACGCCAGGCGATAAAAACCCCATGTGCGAGCAATGCAAAGGTGATCTTTATGGCAAACCAGTCATTGGTATGGAAATCATTAACGGACTCACCCTGAAAAAGAACGTTTGGCAAAAAGGCAGCGTCTTCGACCCCAAAATTGGCGATAGTTTCAAAGGCAAAGTTTGGTTAGAAGACGGCAAACTTTTAGTCCGCGGCTACGTTGGATTTCTATATCAAACACAATACTGGGAAAAAGCACTCAATACAGATCAGTAAAAGACCCATAACCTATAGTTTACGTCTAATTGCAGAAGTGCTTTGCAAAGAACTAAGCCAGGCGACTTCTTCCTAAACGGCAGCCTCCCATGTAAAGGCCAACCGACAATCCCGCATTGTTGCATTTGCGACCTCTAAAATTTACAGTCTGCTGCACTAAAAGCCAAAAAGAGCTGTCGATATGCGAGCACTGAAAACCTTCTTCCTTTACCTAACCATTTTCTTTGCAGCACAGACCCAAGCAAAAAATGCGGTAATTTTCATCGGTGACGGCATGGGTATAACCACTGTCACAGCGGCCAGGATATTCGAGGGACAACAACTCGGCGTCGATGCCGAAGCACACTCGCTGAGTTTCGAGAGCTTTCCAAATGTCGCCTTCGTTAAAACCTACACTACTGACGGTCAAATTCCTGATTCTGCCGGCACTATGAGCGCAATAATGACCGGCAGAAAAACAAGATCCGGCGTCATAAGCGTAGGCCCTGAGTACCTCCGGGGTAACTGCGACTCGGTGAGCAAAGATTCGTCACCCACAATGGTCGAGATAGTTGAAGATGCCGGTCTCGTTACTGGCCTTATCTCAACCTCAAGAATTACCGATGCAACGCCTGCGGCTACTTACGCCCATTCTCCTGATAGAAAGTGGGAAAACGATACCAGCATCCCTGAGGAGGCTCGGCAAAAAGGCTGCTCAGACATAGCAAAGCAGTTGGTCGAATTTAGTCATGGCGATGGCATTGATTTAATACTTGGCGGCGGCAGAGAAAATTTCCTGCCCAACACAAGCAAAGATGCAGAGTACCCGGCAATCATGGGCAAACGCTCTGATGGGCGTAATCTGATCGAAGAATGGCTTGCAGGCCGCTCGCAACGCAAATACATATGGAATAAGGAACAGTTCAAGAATCTGGCTGTAGATGACAAGCAGCAAATACTTGGCCTATTTGAGCCTAGAGAAATGTTTTTTGATGCAGAGCGACTACGCGGCGCAGGTAACGAACCCTCGCTTGAGGAAATGACCGAATTCGCCATTAAATTTTTGCAAAAAAGACAAGGTGACAAGGGCTTTTTGTTGGTAGTTGAAGGCGCTCGGATCGACCATGGCAATCATTTTAAAAATCCATACCTTGCGTTGTCCGACACGGTCGCTTTTTCCAATGCCATACGCAAAGCCCTTTCTTTGGTCGACCTTGCCGATACGCTCCTCGTAGTGACAGCAGATCATAGTTCCGCTCTAGCATTCACTGGCTACCCGGAGAGAACAATGCCTGTTCTAGCGTCACTCAGTTACCCCTCTTTCACATTATCAGGTGGCGACGGCTTTCAAACTGGACACCTAGAATCGGAGAATGATGGCGACCAATTGACCTTTGATCCAACTCAGCAGCCTGCTCCTCATGCGGGAGAGGACGTGCCAGCCTACGCCACTGGCTTAGGCGCATCTTCAATACGTGGCACCTTAGAGCAAAATGTTCTATTTGATATCATTCTTGATGCCATTAGCGACTGAGGAAATCCTTCAGCGCATCGCAGCTATTATTCCCATGCAAGGTTTTACATCCCTGCGTTTTAGGGCACAAAGGAAGATCAGGCAAAGTTCAAACTTGTAGATCTACCCTCTGACGAAAAATCAGCAGCAAGAAACTGATTTCAGTTTTTTGCTGCTTGCCCACTTCTCGTTTCTTCAACAATACGTAAAACTTCCGTTTGAAACGCCTTACCCCGCTCGTTAACCAAATCTAAAACATGCAAAGAAGTAGGCACAAATGCGAAGCCGATTTGGTAGTCCGGGTGCCACTGAAAAATAGAACCTCCCAGACCCATCCAACCATAAAAACCCTCGCGTCCATGGTTAAGTGACTTCTCCATCTCAGAAGCACCGGTTTTGGCAGTTGCAAAACGAGCAACCCCGCCTTGGGTAAACTGGGTGTCCATAATCCCTAGGCTGCGATCTATTGGCGCTTCATGGAGCAATTGACAAGCGCGTTCGCTAAGCATCTGAGTACCCTCACTGGCACCATTCATAGACACCGCTGAAGCTATTTTTGCTAACCCCCGGGCTGAACAATGCGCATTGGCCGAAGGCGTTTCACCCATTTCAATGAATGGATCATTAAACACTTCGCAAAGGGCGGCCAGTGGCTCTTTTATTCCCTCAGTGCTGTTTAAACGGACGAACGGTGCTGGGCGTTTAATCCCAGGGCTTTTTCGTCTGGCAGAGACTATTTTCAACCCCCTACCCAGAATTGTAAAAATGCTGTGATGAACTTTGCGACCTAATGTTTGCGGCACCAGGCTATGTTTTAGATGCGCGAGAAAGCCAACGGCTCTGACCTTAGCAATACGAGGCAAGTCCGCCTCCGGCACACCAATCATTGCGTCGACACCAAGCGGCCCGGCAATATCATCACGCAAAAATTCACCTATGGTGCGCTGCTCTGGATCTACCCGACGGAATATCTCGTTAATGATCCAGCCTCGAGTAAGTGCATGATATTCACGCGTATTATCCTCGCCGGTTCCACGAAAGTTTTGCGTCTGACGCTCAATAATTCGACCAATGGCATTGCGCTTAATTGGTTCACGGTGCAAATCTTCTGCGTTTAGAGAAGTATCGAAAGCCGCCAAGCCTGCCTCATGGCGCATAACATCCGCAACGCTAAGATGATCCTTTCCATGAGCACCAAACTCCGGCCAGTACGTCACCACTTTAGCGTTGTAGTCAACCAGGCCTCGGTCAACTAGAGACGCCATGGCGATAACCTCTAAATTTTTGCCACTACTAAAAACGTTTATTAAGGAGTCTGCATTAAACGCAACGTCACCGGGCGCACTCGCCCAAAGGTCAACGACTTTTTGATCACCAACATAGACGCAAAGTTGTGCGCTATTCTCAGCAGACTGCTGCATGTGCTTGACAAATAAACTGCGTAGGCTTTCGAAATTAGGCGCTACAGATCCTTCTACCTTTATCTTTTCCAAGGTTTTACCCTCTCTTTTTTACAATGGAGCAGGTTACCACTTCAGAAGAAGATTACGAACGAACTGCATTGAAAAGCAAAGCCATTGTCATTCACCTCGCCCGTGTAGATAAGCACCTAACGCAACCAGAGAAGGCGACTAGGCCTAGGCACCCGTATGAACACTTTAAAACTAGGTGTAATGAAAACTGTTAATGCAAAACGTGTTTGGTCCTATTGAAAAATTAATGAAGCCCACTGTTCATTGAATGGTTCGAAAACGGCATTTATGGCTTACCACTATTCGCAAACTTGACTGGGACGAAGACAAATGGCCAACGGTGTGCACAAAAAAATAGTCAGGCGTCAGATGCCAGCCAATCACTGGACGATGCCGACAATGATGCAAAGCAAATGGCCGCACTAAACGCTAAGCGCCACCGCCCTAGTAATAAAGAGAACGATCCAGAAAAAGAGACTTTGAAAAAACTGTGGAGATTTCAGGCTTGGCGCTTGTGTACCATAGCTTAAAATAAATTCTGCTTATGCCAAGACACTGAAGTCGGCACTGCTGGGGAGGGCTACGCCGGATAAACACAGAGGACAGATAAACAAAAAGCGCTTTAGCAATCGCTAAAACACTAGCCGCCCAGCGGTCCCCTGCTCTGCGTATTCAGCGAAATCTTCAGGAATTAGTCGTCGAAAGCGCCCTTATGCTTTTTACGCTCTAGTTTTTCCGCTTTCTTCTCTTTTGGCGATTTGGCGGCTGTTTTTTTAGTATCACGCTTGTTTTTATGCTCTTTACTCATGTTGTTCACTCCTAGTAAACATTAACGAATCAGGACTCAGGGATACTTCTACAAAAATTCCTTCTACCAGTCTTTTGAAAAAGATGTATTTTGTTGGATTCTACGCAGGTAATTCCACGTCTGGCAAATCGGGCAACATCAGAAAAATTCACATCGAAACAACCGTATTGCACACAAACCAAATTGATACTCTGAAAAGCTAGATTTACTTTCTGCTACCCGCGTAGCCACTGCTTTAAACAACAGAATATTCCAACAACTGCAATTACGTTAACACAAAAATTTTAGCAACGGCTGAAGTTATACTAAACAAATGGGTCAAAACCACCTAACCCAGGTAATCCTACTAGCATAAAGTTAAATCACAACTCAGATCATTAGTAAGCATGGGTAATGCCACCGCGCCCGTGGATTAAGTATGTGACCGAATATCTCCTTAATATAACTGTCTATCCTAAGGAAAAAAATCCGGCGGAAGAATTAGCAAAATTACACGCTGACAAACAGCACGACCGGCATCCGACTAATTTTGTTTAACGAATTTGTTATTAGTGGCCATAGATAAAATCGGCAATCTGCACTACGAGGATCTGTACATTGAAAAATGTATTAAGAGCAATTTTGCACTGTCTATTAGCACCGGCGTGGCAACACTTCAGAGTTTAGCGCCACGCATTCGCGTGACAATTCGGCAGCAATTCCAACTACAATTATGCAACGCCTACCAGCAGCAGAGCGAGGTGATGCACATTCCCAATACGCTCTTGCGCTGATTTATGACTCTGGCGACGGCACTGCAGAAAACAACCAAGAAGCAATTAGGTGATACACATTAGCTGCCAAGCAAGGTCACGCAGAGGCGCAATATAATTTGGCGCTTATGTATGATGAAGGAAAAGGCGTCGCAGAAAATAATCAACAAGCCATTCATTGGTATACGCTGGTTGCCGAACGGGACGACAAAAATGCCCAACATAACCTCAACTCAGTTTATGGAGAGAAAGAAGATCCCATAAGTTCAGTCCTTGAGTTTTTGCTGAACAGAAAATTCCCCTGTGAGTTTAGTCTTGGCCAGAACAGCAGTAAATTGAAGATCACCAAAGTAGCCAGGCGTTAAAATCCGAAAAATCCAAAATGGGCACGTCAACCCTTAGGTGCTTTAAACGTCACCAGAGCGACCTCATCACTGTGTACTGAGGAAGTCACTGCCACGTTATTGAGCCGCATAGGCGACTGAGCAGTGATTATGAAGGTGCAATGCCAGTATTGATTTGATCTATGGCCGCCCAATCTCACCCTCTGGGCAGCGGTATAACCTAATACAACCTATGGCAGTTCAGACCCAGCCTGACAAACATGACCCCGCTGCAATAGGCTTATCTAACCGCAGACCATTTGGCGTGTGCTGACTCAATTCACCTAAAATGCAATAACGTATTTATCCAACCATCGTAAGTTCTTGATAAACTAGCGAAGCTGTAACCAGCATAGAGTAAGCAAAAGAATAATAGCCAAAAGGTAGAACTATGGTAGATCAACGACGACGCAGATATTTGGTCAAGTTAGCCGCAAATTTGAAAGTCTTTTATGCAGCTCAGCTGCAAGAACAAGAAGCCAGCACAAAAGTCACTGCAACAAAGACATCTGAGAAAGCCAAAGACCAGCTCGACGGTTTTATGGAAGCGGGCTTAATCAGCCAGTTAGTAAACAAGGCCGACCTGCAAAAAACCATGGAAGATGCCCATTTTGACGTATTCAAAATGACTCGCGATGCCAGGAGCAAACAGCGCTCAGAAGAAACTGACGATGCACCAGATTGGTCAACCTATGACGCACCCACCATATTTCGAAAAACTGATTAGCCTGCCTATTTTTTATACCTACACCTTGTGGCTACATCTTTTATCTACCACTGAAGTCCTCCGCACAATTTGCAATCAACCGCTAGATAGGCAACGCCCCTAGGCATCTCGTCCTAGGAAAGGCCTCAGGCAAATACCCTACCCCTTCATCTTTCTAATCTCTACCAACAAGCGTTCTTCCATATCTCGCATGTCCTTGGTCAATGCGTCCTTCATCTCTACCCTACTTTCTTCTGCGTGCTCTTCAGCGCTCTCGTCTGCATCACTGCTCATGGCATTGACGATAACGGCTATGAAGAGGTTCAGCATGGTAAAGGTAGTCACTAATATATAGACCACAAAAAATGCCCAGGCGCTGGGGTGCACCGCCATAACCGGACGCACAATTCCCATAGACCAGCTCTCTAGGGTCATGATTTGGAACAACGTGTACATGGTACTGCCTAAATTCCCAAACCATTCTGGGAAGGTGTCACTGTATAAATGCGTACCAATAACGGCAAATACATAAAATAGCAGCGTCATAATGGTAGCGACAGAAGCGATACCGGGAATGGCTGTAAGCAGTCCTTCTATGACCTTGCGCATTGCAGGGGCTGCGGAGATAAGCCTAAGGACTCTAAGTACCCGCAGTGCACGCAGGGCTGCAAAGGTTTCGCTGGCTGGAATAAGCGCAATGCCGACAATAAGAAGGTCGAACAAACTCCAAGGGTTGGTAAAAAACTTCAGCCGATAGACATAAAGTCGAAGCACAATTTCAGCAACAAAAATTTGCAAAATAAGGGTGTCTATAGACTCTAACAACCAACCGTAGTTCGCCATCAGACTGTCCGAAGTCTCTAACCCAAGAATAATGGCGTTAATGATAATTAAGCCAATGATGGTGTTTTGGAATTTGCCGTTTTCTACAAAACCTTGAATTTTTTCTCTCATACTTCGCAACGCCAACATAGTTTGTGGAGGGGCAACATTAGGCCCTGAACAGCCAATTACCCCAAATAATCTGTGCGCAGAATAATACATCAAACGGAACAGCAAGTTGGCGCTCAACACTGTCAACTTACAAAATCTAAAAAGTGGATGGTACAAACCCAAGCACCGCGAGCTAGAGAGCTAGAGAGCTAGAGAGCTAGAGAGCTAAGTCAATGCAAAACATCGCTAAGAGTTAACGTGATAGCCTAATGATGCTCAAACAATTTAGGCGTAGCCTTTTGCTTAGGTCCATTAATAATAATTAGCAGTTTCCTTTATGCAGGCAACTATTGCTGGTCTTTTCATTTTCGCACTTGCTCAGGGTGCAGTTGCCGGTCACCACGAAGAGGACGAAAACGGTCTTCATCTAAAGCCACGCCAAGCCACCTCAATCCTTAATGTCACATCGGTTGATGTGGATAGCGACAAAACAACTATCACAGCCTCTGGCAAATGGGTGAGTACGGTAGCGTCTATGTCACTTACAACACGACCTAATCAGCCGACGGTGTATCTGGCGCTGTAGAGGGTATTGGGCGCGGCGGAGCTGATGCAGAAACAGTAATGACAGGCCGGTTTACAGGTGCATGGCGCAGAGAAGGCTCCAACGTCACAATGTACAACACTGTGAATAGGAATGATGGCACCCAAAATTTTGACGTAATCACTTTTGATGCTCGAGGCGACACTCTCACGCACGAGGTTTTCATCCTTAAGTAAGTAAAGTATCTCGCGATGGGAGTCCCGGCCTAAATTTTTAGGTCGGGGAGCTTTTTTTGTTTCTTTCTTTGTCTATTTCTCTTCCCCAACCTACTCCCCTCCTCTCCCCAAAAAAAGAAAGCTAAAAATCCGTCCTATACAACCTTCAAGAAAAAGCTTCTTATACCGACTGGGGGATTTAGCTCCGTTTCGCGCCTATTGCGTTTGGCATGCGTTAGGGATGCATTAGGGATGCATTAGGGATGCATTAGGGATGCATTAGCCATGCGTAGGCACAGTCAAGGAGAATAACAATGCTCAGCTCAACAGAATTTTATCAAGTCACGCCATTGCTTATGTGGGTGTTATGGATAGAGGCCATCATTTATCTCGGCATTGGTACTTACGAAACATTCGATGACTTCATTGCCAAGGTGCCCAAATGGGCTCAGCAAGATGGCGGCATTAATGCGTGGATTAGAATTCAAGATATTGTCGCGCGCAAAATGCATGCGGCCATTTGCATCATCTTAGGCTTTGTCGCACTTAACGGCGCACTAGAAGGCCACGTCACAAGGTTTGAACTCGAACTAATCTTAATCGGCTTTGCGGTACTCATGCCAGTTATTTGGTCAACTATGATGCCGGGGAAACTAGGCTTCATGATAATTTTGCTGAAGCCAGAATTTTGGCTACAACTGGTTATGTTTGTATTTTTCAGTCACTTGGTGCGTATGGAGATATTACTCATCTGCGTGGCGCTAAATCTGTGGGGCATCTTTGTTAATATCACCCATGTACGAAGAGTTTTTTTTCACCCCTTCACCTACGAAGAACTTAGAAAGCATGTGGTGGCCGCCGTCGGCGAAGAGTACGCTGCAAAAATAGATAAGCTGGCGGGTCATAAACCATAGCATTTAAAAAATGTGGGCTCGGCACCCCTATTTTGAAAGTAGCTCTAAAAGTAGTGCCAAAAGTAATGCCAAAAGTAATGCCAAGAGTAAGGTTAAAAAGGACAATTAGACCGATGAAAAATATAGCTGCGTCACTGACACTACTGCTGTTAACCCCCCTCTTTATAAGCGAGACTTTGAGTCAGGAATCAGACAAGGCCTCCAATCAAGCGCCATTGGCAGGTGTTTTGAATTTCTATGCCATGACCGCAAATATTGGTACCGCTGGACAGCCAGCCCCAGATCAATTCACCCAAGTTAGAGATGCCGACTATTCCGCGGTCATCAACCTGGCGATGCCTGAATCTGCAAACGCATTGGCTAACGAGGGCGAAATTGTCAACGCTTTAGACATGGCCTACACTCATATTCCTGTGCCATGGGATGCGCCAACCGCCGAGCATGTGAAAACATTTTTCGACACCATGGATGCGCTAGAGAAAAACGATCAACACGTACTGGTACATTGCGCCGCAAACTACCGGGCGTCTGTATTTACCTATAAATACCTCACACTGAGAAAAGGCTTGTCAGCTGAAGAGGCCACTACCCCGCTGCTGAAAAAGTGGCTGCCGGAAATGGACGCAAACTGGCTCGCGGTTATGGCACTGACAATTGATAAAATAGAGTAACGTAGTACACGGGCGGTAAAACGCCGCTTATGTCTACCGCCACTTCTACCCAAAAACCACCAGCAGCAACTATTAAGTTATCTAAAGCGTGGCTGTGCCCCAAACGTTATAACCAGCAATCTTTGGCGTCTGGGGTAAATACATGGCCTGCCAGTCTTGTACCTGTAACGGTGTCGCTTCAATGAGTCCGCGTATGTCACGATTGATATGACAACCGCCGGCCATTTTGCCCCAAATACCGTTAACCCGATTCTGCCATTTGGCAACGGATGCATCTGGTGCAAGGGCATGCTCAGCTACAAGCACTCGACCGCCTGGACGCAGCACCCGAATCACTTCGGCTAGAGCCCGGTCAGGATCAGGAATAGTACACAGCGTGTAAGTGATTACTGCGGTATCTACTGAATCGTTACCCAGCGGAATGTCTTCTGCACTGCCCTGAATAAATTCAATAACAACTTCTGACAGCTGTACTTTAGACTGGGCCAACTGCCAACTCTGCGCACTAGGATCAATACCAATAACCTTAGAGACTCGCGCTGGATCATAATGTTTGGCATTTAGTCCTGTGCCTATACCTAGTTCCAGCACTTCGCCTTGGGCCAGTGGCACCACCTTAGCGCGTTGACGATCTACTGCTTTTAAGCCACAGGCGCAGTTAATCACATGGGGCAAAATATTCTTTTCATAAAACGACATGTGCGCATTCTCAAACCAATATTTCTTAAAACTAACACCCCACCCTAAGGATGCAAGCCTATATGCCAAAGACGCTCTAGCCGCGGGAATAGTCAGGCTGCTAGGCCCAGCGAGATAATCTTAGCAACCGAAAAAACTGGGTCTTAAAGGTCCAAACTTTCCCCAAGCTTTCCCCAAACTTGGGATAGTATTGGGCAACAAATATCCGAATCAGAAAGAGAGAAATCAATTATGCACGACGTATTTATTGTGGGCGCAGCACGCAGCCCAATTGGTAAGCGTGGCAAAGGGCTGGCAGGACTCATGCCAGCGGATTTGCTCGGCAAAGTACAACGCGGAGCACTGGAGCGCGCTGGTGTAGATGCAGCCAATGTTGGTCAAGTAGTGGGCGGCTGTGTTTCGCAAATCAATCAGCAGTCTTTCAACATCACTCGCGTTGCATGGTTGTCTCAAGGCTTTCCTGAAGAAGTGGCAGCAACAACCATTGACTCACAATGTGGCTCTAGCCAGCAGGCGACCTCATTGGGCGCTGCAATGATTGGCTCTGGCATGGAAGAGTTGGTTATGGCTTGTGGCGTTGAAATGATGTCCGTTATCCCCCTAGGCTCAAATATGGCCGGCGGTATTCCAATGGGCGAAAGCTATGCCCAGCATTACCAACCTACCAGCCAATTTCAAGGCGCGGCAATGATCGCCGAGGAATACCAAATTACCCGTCAAGACACTGACGCTTTCGGTCTTAGCAGCCAAGACAAAGCCATTAAGGCTTGGGAAGAAGGCAGATTTGATCGAGAAATAATCCCTATTGAATCACCCGTATTAGATGGTGAAGGCAAGCCTACTGGAGACAGCCAAACCATCAGTCGCGACGAGGGTCTGCGCGGCACAAGTATGCAAGCATTGGCAGGCTTACAAGCCGTACCGGGCCAAGAAATTCACACTGCTGGAACAAGCTCGCAAGTGTCTGATGGCGCAGCAGTGGTTATTCTTGCCAGTGCGGCGGCAGTAGAAAAATACGGCCTTACGCCGAGAGCAAAGATTCGCGCCACCACCCTAGTGGGTTGTGACCCTGTGACAATGCTCAAAGGCCCCATTCCCGCTACAGAAAAAGTGCTCGCGCAAACCGGCTTGGACATCGACGACATCGATACTTTTGAAGTCAATGAGGCATTTGCTTCAGTGGTACTGGCGTGGCAAAAAGCTGTTGGTGCAAACCCTGACAAAGTCAATCCAAATGGCGGAGCCATTGCGTTAGGCCACCCCACAGGCTCTACTGGCGCAAGACTGATTACCACAGCATTACATGAACTTGAGCGTACCGACGGCAAATATGGTCTTATTGCCATGTGCTGCGGCGGCGGCTTAGGTACTGGCACCATCATAGAACGGGTATAACCTAACCCAAATTTGGATAGGCAGCTTACTGAGCTTGCCTATCCAAGTTAGCTTTCAAGCACTAAGAGCAGCAAAACGACCCACTTTCAGGCAAATTGATTTGCTCTTGCATAGCCCATGCAAATTGCTATGGTTTGTGCACATGTGCTCATCAGTAAGGGGAACGGATATGCAAGCAAAACACTGGGTTAATCTGGGTTATTTCTTCATATGGGGCGACTTCTACTTAGTACTTTTCGCCATCCATGCAATTGTCTTAGCGCCTATTTCGTTCGAACTTTATCTGAGTAATCACCTTCAAGCAGGGCTGCAGTTATTTGATTGGATACGCTCACTAAACGGTTTTTTGAACACGCTCATCACTTTCTTTTATGGACTACCGGCCATATTCATATTCGCTTCTAGATTTGTCGTATCAACCTCTATTGGCATTTGGATGGTGCGCAAGGGGCGGTCTCGCAACGCTCTCTAACCCCGCATTCAACGTCATTTGATACGAAGTAAATCTCACCGAATATGAGCATCGTATGGGCAAAGCACAACTCGGCGATCATTGCTCTTACCCTTAACAAAGTGCTATAAATTATTGATACAGACGACTTCATCACTTGGGGAAAGGTGAAAACAATGATAAAAATAAAACGTGCTTTAAGTAGGCAACAACAACCCGCCTCTAAATGCCTTTTGCGAAAACGCAATTTCTCGCAAACATACACCCTCCTCCTTGTGGTGATTTGCATGGCCTTTGGCTGCAGCCAAGACAACGAGCAAATTCAATCTAGCGAACTGCAAATCCCAGTAGACCTTGTCTTACACAATGGCAAAATCTTAACCATTGATAACAACTTTAGTATCCATTCCGCCATTGTTGTAAACCAAGGCAAAGTGATCGTCAGCGGCGATGAATCCATTTTGACTGAGTACAAAGCCAAGAAAATTATTGATCTTATGGGCAAAACGTTAATGCCCGGCTTTAATGATTCTCATACTCATATTTCTGGCAACCCAAGACGCTACATTGATCTCAGTGATACAGGCTCCATCATAGAGATACAGGCGTTAGTCAGAGACAAGGCTAAAGACTTAGGCCAAGGCGAATGGATTACCGGCTATGGCTGGTCGGAAGATGAGTTAACTGAGCAGCGCAAACCCAACCGTTACGATTTAGACGATGCAGCCCCCAACAACCCAGTTGTACTTACTCGCGCAGGCGCCCATAGCGCCGTAGCTTCCAGCATGGCGTTAGCAGCGGCAGGTATAAACGCCTCTACCCCAGACCCTAAAGGTGGCGTTATTGAGCACACAGACAGCGGCGAGCCCAACGGCATTATTCGCGAACGGCACAACCTAGTATTAGACCTTGTACCCGCAAGTAGCGAAGAGGAATTGATTGCCAGCTTAGAAGTCAACCTGCATCAATTACTGGCCAAAGGTATTACCAGCATTACAGACGCACAAAAGACCCCGGCGGAATATCAACGCTGGGAAACCCTATATGAGCAAACCCAGCTTGCCTTACCCAGAGCGTCGCTACAATTTGAATGGCAAGACCCGGCTGCAATTACGGCTTTGAAAGAGCGTGTAGGCGAAGGCAACGACAATTTAAAAATCGGCCCGATAAAAATTTTTGTCGATGGCGGCTTTACTGGCCCAGCAGCGTACACCATAGACCCTTACCGCAATCAGGCCAGCTATCGCGGCTATTTAAATATGCCGGAAAACGAACTGGTTAGTCAGATCAACGAAATCCATGATGCCGGTTGGCAGATGGGCATTCACGCCATCGGCGACGCGGCAATTCAGCTGGTGGTAGATACCTTGGCAGACACCTTAACTCGAGCGCCTAAAGTCGATCATCGCCACTATCTAAACCACTTTTCCATGCGCCCACCTGAGCAGACCATGAAAAAAATGGCAGAGCATCAAATTCATATCACACAGCAAGCCAATTTCACCTACACCTTGGAAGGTCGTTATGCGGAAAATCTAGATGGTTTTCGTTTAGCCCATAACAATCCAATTAAGTCGCCCATGGAGCATGGCGTGCTGGTTGCACTGTCCAGTGACATATTGCCCATCGGGCCGTTAGTGGGACTTTATGCAGCGGTAACGCGCAAGGGTATGAGTGGCAAAGTGTATGGGCCAGACGAAGCCATTAGCATGGCTCAGGCGCTGCGTGCTTATACACAGATCGGTGCGTTCATAAACTTCGATGACGACATTAAGGGCACCCTTGAACCGGGTAAATATGCCGACATGATCGTTTTGTCTGATGACATATTGAACATCGATGCGGAACAAATATTGGAGGTTGAAGTATTACAAACCTATATGAATGGCGAGTTGGTGTATGCAAAAGCACAAACGCAGATGTAGTCGAAAGTAAACCCAACAACAGTTTTTCCCGCTTTGCGCCTGCCGTTGCTGTAATGGCGGGACAAGCGAAGCGGGAAACAGCATCGATTTATTGCATAAGAGTAACTACGCCGACAGCCCTTAATTGGCTACCGATGCATCCATTGCGGCAACTAATTCTGCGCTCATGGGTGCGGCGGCTTCAGCTTCCAGACACTCAGTTAGCTCTTCGCGGTTCTTTACACCCAAAACCACAGTATCTACCCCGGGCATGGATAAGGCATATAAATGGGCAAGGTAGGCAGGGCTCAGACCATTGCTTTTTGCCAATTCACGAAAACCTGCGCTACGCTGAAAATCTTTTAGCTCAGCAGATTTAGGGTGCACGTCGCGATCAATAGCGTCCGTCAATGAACCAGCAGCAACGGCCCTAATACCCATTACGCCTATACCTGCATCCTCAGCCTTACTGATCACTTGGCGTGGCATTGGAACTTCCTCGGTTAATGCCATTGAGGCTGATGAGTCGAGTAAATTGGTTATGCACTGAACCACATCTGGGCGCTGATGAGCACTTACCACGGCAAGATTTTCGCTCTGAGTACTGGCTGTGGTGACACCCCAAGCGCCAATACGGCCGCTGGACTTAAGGCGTTCAAAGGCAGGTATCACCGCATTTTGATATTTGCTCATAGGCACAGCTATGCGCGGCAAAATTTTCGCCTGACGCCCGTCGCTCCAGCCATCCGCAATGACAAAGCCGTGCAAGATAAAGACATCTACGTAATCACGCCCCATGCGGGCAAAACTCTCATCCAGAGACGCGCTCAAGGTGGCAAAAATATCTTCCTCGGGGCAGTCGCCAAGCAAATATTTTGTCGTCAAATGTACGTCTTTACGCATACCTTCTGCAAAGGCTTGACCCATCACACTCTCAGCTTCGCCTTTACCATACATGGGTGCCATATCGAAAAAATTAATACCGGAATCTGCTGCAAGACGCACAGTTGCCAAGGCTTCACTTCTATCTGTGGCGCCCCAAACTTGACCAATACCGCCGCCACCTAGCGTCAACCGACTGACCTCAAAACAATTGCCGAGCTTTTGATACCGCATACCTATTCCTTTACTAATGTGTTTCTAAAGACAATTTGTACCACATCTAACAACTACCAGTCACACCGAGTTACCTGTATTGAAAACAGTTCTTGCCCAGTCGTGTTTTTACCCATGCCAACCCAAATAGATCACTGCGTACACCTCGCCTAACTCTTGCTTAAAGCTCGCCCAGCTAGCCCCTCACTCACATCTAAATAATGCCGTTTGACGCCAGTTGTCTGGGGCAAAAGCCATTAAATACGGTAGTTTTTGCTGGGTGCGCAATAGCTTGAATACCGGTACAGGGCCAAAATTAGAGCGAAAAGTATTGCCCTGCTTGGGGACAGGCAGCGCCAGGGCTAACACGTGCCTATAGACCAACCGGTATCTCTTTGTAGATACTCAATGTACTGCTAAAACTTGTAATGGGGACTAACGAATGAAGGCAATCAGAATTCGCATCACGGCCATAATAATCGGCGCTCTTGGCCTTGCCATGATGGTATCTGGCGTTGAGCTTATCGGCTTGGGCGGCACACCCTATTACGCAGTGGCCGGCGCACTCATGTTGGTTAGTGCTGTGGGCTTGTTTAACAGCAAACCTCGAGGCTTCTTTATCTTTGCTGGCGTGTTGCTACTCACCCTTGCGTGGGCAGTCTACGAGGCAGGTAACGAGTTTTGGCTGGTTGGCTCGCGTATTTGGATTATTGGGCTATTGGCTCTATGGCTGAGTACTCCGGGCATAAGACGCGCCTTATGGCCGGACAATACCCCTACCCTATTTAGCCTGCGCACAGTGCAAATCTCTGGCGGCGCCAGCGCACTGGTGCTCATCACCATGAGCGCAAATCTCCTCAGCAGCAATATTCAAAGCGATGTTCAAAGCATAGATGACACAGTTTATTCAGAAGCTCAAAACCCATCAGACTGGACTGCTTACGGTGGCAGCAATGCTGGCACTCGCTATACCCCCCACGCACAAATCAATGCTGGGAATGTCAGTGATCTTGAACAAGTCTGGGTAGCCGACACCCAGCGTATCGGTCGCTTCAGCGGCACACCGCTACAAATTGGCGACGGCCTTTATTTGTGTACTGCACAAAATGTCATGATTTCTTTAGACCCAGATACGGGCGCAGAGCGCTGGCGCTTTGACCCCAAAAACGAAACTCGCGCTTTTGGCATTTTGGGTAATTGCCGTGGCGTTACCCACTATAAACTCCCAGACGTGCCTGCAGGCGTAGCTTGTGCAGAACGTATCTTTACCGCTACGACAGACGCGCGCTTGATCGCCGTAGATAAAGAAACCGGCTTGCCCTGCGAAAGCTTTGGTAGCAAGGGGCAAATTTCCTTACTCGCAGGCATGGGCGAAGTAAAACCCTACTACTACTTTGTCACCTCTCCCGCCACCGTTGCCAGCGGCGCATTGGTAGTAGGCGGCTGGGTCATGGACAACCAAGAAACCCAAGAGCCATCTGGTGTCGTACGCGGCTATGATCCAATGAACGGAGAATTACTGTGGGCCTGGGACATGGGCCGCGAAGGCAACTCCGGCCTACCGGCGAATGGCGAGACCTATACCCGCGGCACCCCCAATGTTTGGAGTCTTACGTCAGCAGACGATGAGCTAGGTTTGGTTTACGTACCCACGGGCAACGCCACTCCAGATTACTTTGGCGGCCACCGCACTCAGGTGATGGACAAGTATGCCAGCTCAGTTGTAGCAATTGACGCAAAAACTGGCCTTACCCGCTGGCATTTTCAGACTACCCATCACGACATTTGGGACTACGATGTACCTTCACAGCCATCCCTAGTGGACTTAACCATTAACGGCGAAGAGCGTAAGACCGTCATCGTGCCAACCAAACGTGGCGAAATATTCATGCTCGACAGAGCGACCGGAGAAGTGATTACCGAAGTCACCGAGCGGCCAGTACCGCAGACCGATATACCTGGCGAACGCAGCACGACAACTCAACCCTTCTCAACCGGCATGCCCTCATTTGCCTACCCAAAGATCCGCGAGCACGATCTTTTTGGCATTACCCCACTGGATCAAATGGCTTGCCGTAAAACCTTTCTGAATTTGCGCTATGAAGGGCCAATGACGCCCCCCTCAACTGAAGGCACGCTGCTCTATCCTGGCCCAGCTGGAGGCATGAACTGGGGCAGCGTAGCAATAGATGAGCAACGCCAGTTGATGGTGGTCAATAACTTACAACTGCCGTGGATCATTCATATGATTCCAAGAGAAAACGAGTTAACCAGCACTGAGGGAGACTTCAACCCAGGTTACGGTATTGGTGGACCCCAACGCGGCACACCCTTTGCGGCTAAAGTAGAACTATTCTCGTCCCCTCTGAGCTTGCCCTGCATAAAACCGCCTTTTGGTGAAATAGCAGTTGTAGATTTAACTACACAAAAAATCGTCTGGCGGCGTGGTACCGGCACCTGGAATTTAGGCCTACCTTACGCTGCAGGCACCACGGTGACAGCCGGTGGTCTTATCTTCATGGGTGGAGTTATGGATGGTTATCTGCGGGCAATCGACGTGAATACCGGTGAGGAGCTGTGGAAAGACAGTCTGGCCAGCGCATCGGAAGCCACGCCTATGAGCTATGTAAGCCCTAAAACAGGCAAGCAATACGTGTTGGTGACAATCCCCGGCCAACGTGGGCCCAGCCAAGAAGAATCTCACGGGGTTGGCGATGACGCAGTTGACGCTCCTCAGATACAAGGCGGTAAAGTCATCGCTTATGCGCTACCGCAGCGGTTGTGATACTAAAGATGGGGCAAAGCCGGCAGCTTTCGATGTCGGCACAATTGCATCGACAACCCAAAACAAATATCTCTTACGCACCGGCTAGAATCACCAGTAACCCTCAAAAACAGACCGAAGGCCTAGCCGAGGTTACCCGTCCAGCAACTGGTGCCTATTACCCTTAAGCTACTTGATCTCGCACCAACGGTCCTAGAGTCGCTGCACAAGATTGAGCCGCTTCAACACCTTTGATAACAAAGTGCTCTTTGAAGAACTCAGGCTGTCCGTCGCTTAAGAAGTCTTGGGGAGTTAAAACCGCAGAGAACACGGGTACACCAGTATCTAGCTGCACACGCATTAGGCCGTCAATCACGGCACTAGACACGAATTCATGTCGGTATATGCCGCCATCAACAATCAATCCTGCAGTGACGACAGCGGCATATTCATTGCTTGCAGCAAGTATTTTAGCCTTTAGTGGAATTTCTAGAGCACCGGGCACCTCAATAAGGTCGACCTGACGGGTATCTAGCTCTTTGAATTCCTTGAGAAAGGAATCTCGCAGCTGATCCACTATATCGCGGTGCCAACAAGATTGTATAAACGCTATACGTCCGCGCTGTGAGGTATCGGAGAAGTTTGAATTAAATGTAGTCATCTGTTGCTTGCCTTAAGTTCAGTTAAACAACAGGGCAAACGAGGATGCTTTGATAGCTGCACAGGAAGGTGCAGACACAGGTAAACCTCATTCTCATAACCAGACTTTAACTGTCGGCCTCGGAATCACACCGAGTCTGCTGTCCTCTACCTTTAGGTCTGTACCACTTAGTTTGCAAAAAAATTGCCGACTATGTTTCTACATGAGGTAGAGCGCCCGCGGGCTACGCTTGCGCGATTACCGCCGGTGGGGATTTTCACCCCGCCCTGAGAATCATCGTTAAATAGACGATGTATGGAGTATACGTAACAAAGCTAGCATTTTACAAACACAAATTTCGCCAACCACTGACGCACTACCAAACGCAAAAATAGCCGCCTAGAAATTGATCTCTTGATCGCCATATAAGCTAACGGCGACAGTAGCTTGCTGCGGGAACGCCGCTATTGGCTGATTATGAGGATCATCGCTAAGCCACGGGCCTTGCACCACGGCTACCTCCTCGCGTCAGACTATAGGCACAAATACCTGCCGGCGTTTCACCAGTCGCGCAATTATTGAACAATTCTAGATTTACTCTCACCCCAATAACGGTCGCGAAGCAGACGTTTATACAGTTTGCCCGTAGGCAAACGAGGTAACTCCGCCTCATAGTCGATAGAGCGAGGTATTTTCTGGCGAGACAAATGCTCAGAAAGATAGGCGAGCAATTCTTCAGTAAGGTCGTCGTTCCCTGCCACACTGGGAATAGTTTGAATGACAGCTTTTACTTCTTCGCCTAAATCCACATTGGGCACGCCGAATACCGCCGCATCTGCAACTTTCGCGTGAGCGATTAGCAAATCCTCACATTCTTGGGGGTAAATATTTACCCCACCAGAAATAATCATAAATGTCTTACGATCGGTGAGGTACAAAAAGCCATCGTCATCCACATAACCTACATCACCGACGGTGGTCATTGAGCCATCTACAGAAGTCGATTCAGCGGTCTTACTTGGGTCGTTGTGGTAGCTGAACTCAGTAGCAGTTTTGAACCAAAGAGTGCCGGGTTCGCCGTTGGGTAAAGGTTGCATTGCATCGTCTAGAATCATCAGGTCGCCCAAAACCACTTTACCCACTGTGCCCTGGTGAGCCAGCCACTCTTGAGAATTGCATGCTGCAAAACCTAAGCCTTCTGTAGCGCCATAATATTCGTGAATAATTGGCCCCCACCACTCAATCATTTGCTGCTTCACCATTACTGGACAAGGCGCAGCCGCATGTACGGCTATTTCTAGCGAAGACAAATCGGCACTAGTGCGCTCGTCTTCTGTGAGCTTCAACATACGGCTAAACATGGTTGGCACAAGCTGAGAATGGCTGACCTGATAGCGCTCTATCAAATGCAGGTATTCGAGTGGATCGAAGCGTTCCATTATCACCACGGTACCGCCTATGCGCAGGGTCAGACTAACTGCTGCTTGAGGTGCCGAGTGATACAACGGCGCTGGTGAGAGATAAATCATGTCCTCTCGATAACCCCACAAAGCGCCTAAGAACTGAAAAATCGGCAGTGGTTCAGAGGGCGGTTGCTGAGGTAACGGTCGAATAATACCTTTGGGCTGACCGGTAGTACCGGACGAATAGAGCATAGAAGTGCCCAGAGTTTCTGCTGCTAAAGGCGCTGTAGAACAGCCATTCACTGCGGTGGAAAAATCCACCATTGCCTCGGGTAACTGAACATCACCCGCATCTGTGACAAGGACCATCTGAATATTCGGGCAACTGGTTAATGCCTCTGCAACAACGTCAATTTTGGATTTCGAGGTAATAAGAACTTTCGATTCTGAGTTGTTAACAATATAGGCCAGTTCGTCTCCGGTCAGATAAGAGTTAATACAGGTGTAATACAGCCCGGAGCGCTCGCCCGCTGCACAAGACTCCATGTAGCGCTCGTTATTTTCCATAAAGATGGAATAATGATCTTGAAAGCCAAGACCCTGAGCACTTAAGAAATGCGCTAGTTGATTTGAGCGCGCTTCGAATTCTGCATAGCTCACTGTAATACCACTACCAGCCATGATGAAGGCAGCTCGGTCTGGATGGGTTAAAGCATATTTTCCTGGATACATAAAACTCCCGTGTTATCTTTCTTTTTGATAATTATGTTGATAATTATTTTTATAATCATTTTTGTGGTTTTTTTTCGTAAATTTTCCTGCCATTCCGCCTACCAAATTCTGACAGTTCAACTTACTCAACCGCTTGTTCCAGCAGATTTCGTCGCCACGTTAGAAAGCCAGAACAATCAGTCGGCCAGAGCTTTCTCAAAGGCTGCAAGGGCAAATATTGATACGGCAACGAAAGTGAAGATCATGCCTACTCCACCCCCTAAAAACCCCAGCGCTCCGGCCAAATCGCCCTCACCATAAGGTGTTGTAGAAACCGAAAGCCCTCTGTTAGCAGCAAAATTGCCAGCCCAATAAAACACTGTATTTGCCCACCCAGTAATGATCATCCCCCAGCCAGCCCACTTTTCGCGCCCGCCAGTCAATGCCAAGGTTTGCATCACATAAGCGGCGCCGGCAATCATCACGCCATTCAAAATGCCGCCAACGTGGGCAGCCTGCCAACCTCTGGTAGAACCAGGGATCGCCACTTTCCACTCTGGAAATGGCCACAAGGTAACGGCGTCTAACAAAGAGAATATGAGCATCACCCCTGCGAGCAAACCTATCAGTAGGACGACCATTGCGTTACCTATTACTAAGTATCTCAATTTATCGTTTTGCGGCATCAAGTTTCTCCAACTTATGTTTTAAGCAAGCTTGTCATTTTGTCATTGTCTAAAGTCAAAACGTCGTTATCTTGGCGATAAAATTCTCGCCATGCTAGCGCTATAGGGTTTTGCTCACCATTACAAATTGGGTGGTTGCGCGGATGGTAGGAGCGCGCAAATACCGGCAGAGATGCGTAGGCCAAATCCCATGCGAAGAGTGCAAAAAACTTCCAAGCTTTAAGCTTATCTTTGAGGCGCCGGTAACGACACTCACCCTTAACCATTATTCGATAAGCTTTAAAGGTTTCCCAACAAATATGCAGAAAAGCAAATAGCACCATAAAGCGCCGGTAAGCTTCCGAGTTCGGGTAACTGGCCTTGAAAAAATCAAAGGCTACGCCACCATGCTCCACCTCTTCAACCTGATGCCAAACCCACAAAGCACGAATTGTCGGATCCGCATCCTCCATTAACTCTTCATACCGATTGAGAATAATCATGCCGCCAAGAAAGGTAAAAGTTTCGTAGCCTGCGGTAAATCCGATATGAAATTTTTTGTCTTTTTTGGCGAAAATCTTAGCAAAATAATTTTGTGCACCCTGATCTAATGCCGGAAGGCTTGGATACTTCTCACCCATCTTCGCCGTCCACTTAACAAAGTTAAAGGCGTGATGTGCTTCCTGGCCGATTAAAGCCTGCACCTCGCCGAGTAACTTCTCATCATGAATATCGCCACGATAGGCACGCATGGTTTTAACCAAGAAACGTTCGAAATGCGGCACGTGAACGCCCAAAGCATTAATAAACATTGAAAATTCCGGGTTAGTACGACTCCACAACGGGTCTGCGACTTGGCCTTCGGCCAAATCGAATTTCAATGGTCGGACCGGTATATGGTCCATTGGATGTGCGTTCACTGGATGTGCGTTCATGGTTAGCCCTCTTCAAACTCAGGATAGCCTAAAGGCAGTGGGCTGCAACCCCGGATTTGCCGTCATTGATGACTGGTGGTACGGCACTTATATGTAGTAATTTGTTTGCTGCTAATAAGTATCAATTTTTTTCATAGCCACCTTGACGCGAAGCCAAGGGCTGAACTTTAGGGACGTTACGTTATGCGCAGATTTAGGCTAAATAAAACCACTGCTCTGTCGATTATTTGGCTAATTCTAACTGCCCTAGCAATACAAGCGACGGCTGCGGCAAGCGCTCCCCACCCCGACAGAGATGCTGATAAAAACGCAGAGAATAGCGCTGAGATTCACTGTGAATATTACCAACCCGGCGAAAAGCACCTGTACTGGGGAGACCTCCACGTACACACCGCATACTCTTTAGATGCCTACGCTTTCGGCACCCTTAAAACACCACAACAGGCCTATGCATTTGCACGAGGCGAAGCAATGATCCTACAAGATGGTTCAAGAGCCCAGCTAGACAGGCCACTGGACTTCGCCGCAGTGACCGATCATGCCGAATGGTTCGACTTGCTGCACATCTGCACAGATCCAGAGAAATTTGACGATCCGTATTGCGAGCGCCTACGAAAAGACAGTTCAATGGAGAACGGCTCCAGTTTATTTGCCGATTATGTGATACCCACCATTACCCAAGAATCACCCCAGGCCACGCCAATATGCCTAGCAGACCCAGCAAAGTGTGAACGGGCCGCAAAGTCGCAGTGGCAACGAGTACAAGACCAAGCCAATGCAGCAAACGATCCATGCCAGTTCACCGCACAAATTGGCTACGAGTGGTCTTACACCAAGTCTTTCAGCCACTCTCATAGAAATATTATTTTTGCTAACGGCAACGTTACCAAAGATGCTATCGACTATATAAGACACCCCACCCTGCCTGCCTTATGGCAACAATTAGAACAGCAGTGCCGTCCAGAAGATGACTGTGACGTATTGGCCATACCGCATAATACTAATATGGGGGACGGTACTACTTTTGACGTAGAGACCGAAGACGATAGGACACTACAACTGCGCAGCAAGTACGAACGTTTGGTGGAGATCCACCAAGAAAAAGGTAACAGCGAATGTTTATCGCCTCTCAAATCCGATGAAAGCGGCGACTGCAGCTTTGAAAACTACATCACCAATCATTCCAGACCCAAAGCTAAAGACCAATTCAGCGATGCAGAGTGGGCAAAAATGCGCGGCACCTACGTGCGCGGATTATTAATGCGCGGTTTAGCCGCCTACCAAAACTCCGGCAAAGTTCAACGCAACCCACTGCAAGTGGGCATCATTGGTTCCACTGACAACCATGCAGGCACCCCCGGCCATGTCAACGAAGCCGCATGGCAAGGAGCAGTTTTCGGTCTAGGTGATTTAGATCGCACAATGGCACGCCAGGTCTTCAATCCAGGCGGTTTAGTGGCTGTCTGGGCGGAGGAAAATACCCGCGAGAGCATTTTTGCAGGGCTGAAACGCAGGGAAGTTTACGCCACCAGCGGACCTAGGATCAGCGTCAGACTAACTGCCAACGCCCAAGGCGACAACCTAAGCTGCGCAACGGACAAAGCTTCCGCCTCCAATGTCAGCATGGGCGGAAACTTCAACAAGGCTGAAGATACCCCCTCTTTCAAAATCCACGCTCAAGCCGATCAAATGCCGCTACAAGAGATTGAAATCATCAAAGGTCAATACAAAAACGGTGAATTTGAGGAATCAAAAACTACAGTTTGGAAGCGCTCGGACACTGGCAGCGATATCTGCCAAATATGGCAAGACCAAAATTTCGACCCGGAGGCGCCAGCCTTTTGGTACGCGCGCATCAAACAAGCACCCACCCCACGGTGGTCGGCTAACTTGTGCCAGAAAGCCGGAAGATGTGAAGAATTTCCAGGCGCAGACGTCATGATTCAAGAACGCGCTTGGACATCGCCAATTTGGTACCTACCTGAGCAGTAGAGAAATTTATGCATTTAAAAACCTTTCAGCGGCCCTACAACTGGGCAGAAATCGACGCCGCAGTCCTATCCATGGGTGGCGCTATTTTGCAGGACTTGCTCACAGAGGCTGAATTAGCTGGGCATAATCAAGCCGCAGACGACTACGTTAACCAGCATCAACAAGAAGGCCTAGCTGATACCGGTTCTGCCGGCTACGATGCGTTTTTGGGCAGAAATACCATCCGCCTCCACGGCCTGATAGAAAAGCTGGCAACGTCAGCAGAACTTATTGGCGATCCACAGTTGTTTGCCTGGGCCTCGCGCATGCTTGCGCCAGTGGCCAGCTCAGTATTGCTTAACGCCGCTGAACTGATACAAATACAGCCACCGGAACCTGCGCAGTTGTTACACAGAGATTCAGATTCTTGGCCCCTACCCATCGACGAACACCCCGTCGTTACAAATGCCATAATCGCCTTCGATGACTTCACTGCAGAGAATGGTGCCACCGTCGTCGTGCCGGGTAGTTGGCAATGGCCAATGGAGCGACGAGCAAAGCCTGCTGAGTGCGTTCAAGCGATAATGTGCAAAGGCAGCGCTCTACTATTCAGAGGCGATATGATCCATGCAGGCGGAGAAAATAGCAGTAAGAAGAGCCGCAGAGCTTTATCCATTTCCTATTGCGCAGGTTGGTTACGGCCTGTTGAAAATAGCTACCTGAATGTCAGTAAAGAAACGGCGAGTGCCCTGCCCGATCTTGTCAAAGCGTTGCTTGGCTACACTGTCCACGATGGCAGTAAGTATAATGGCGGCGTTGTTGGATTATACGAGAACGGGGATCCGATGGAGTTTTTCCAACGCTGATTTTAGGTTAAGAAGAAAGGCTTATTGAAGGAAAGAGATCAAGCACATAGGTTGGTTGGCGTTACAGACAAAATTAGAGGTTAATCGCCGGGAAGTTAGTCATGCGCAGAGCGTCTTGCAAGTGCAAAACGCTAACCGAAACTGCACTTATTCCCCAGCGGTTGGCGCCTGCCACTCACTTTCAAGCAAACGCGCGCCGCGTAATATATTGCCCATGGCATAGTTACCCTCGTGGCAAGCATACTCGTAAACCTTACCCTCACTAGCCTGCCATACATACTTACCACTCCAAGGTAGGGTCCAAGCGGTTTCGTCAACTACAGTAAAGTCGTAAATCAAATCACCAGTCTCAGCCATGCTGAAACGTTCTTCTACATGTAAGTTTTCATCCGCGCCGACAAGCCCGTTCACCCTCTTAAAGTTCTTAGTTTTCACCACTAAGACATCATCTTCCCAGTAGCCGATGGAATCGCCTAGCCATTTACGGTTGAGGTCTGGTGTATGTTCAGAATCGATGCGAATAATCCGCGCATCGTGCACCATCTCCTGCAAAATCATCACATGATTTTCGGTCTGCACAATGCGCTTGTGGTTGTTGTATAGACTAGAAATAGTCGGCACCGTGGAGCCAAAGCTGATTAAACAGCGTTCGGACGGCGCTAAGCTCTCTGGACCGTCGAATGGACCAGGACCATCATTAGCTAGCCAAGAAGCTTTGCCGTCGTTTTCATAGAGGAAGCTCTGGTAACGTGCCGCAATACTTGCCCTCGCGACTGGCACCATTTCAGGCTGACGACCATTAGGGGGATCGTAAATAACAGAGGTTCTGACCTTGCCGTCCATTTCGAAAACTTCGCTACCGGGGTCGATCCAAAAGGCGTTGTAACCGCCAACGCCACCAGACCCAGCCGTATTGTCACCATCACCGCCTTGAGGTGGCGCTTCGCGATCGGGATCACTTTCGTTTTCGGACGCCCACTCTATGGCAATGCCGGCAGCCCAATTGAGTAAATCGGCAAACCACGGATACAAATATTCTGTTTCACCGAGAAACTCAGGTCGCTCAAGAGGCGTTAACGTGCCGGTGTCGTATACTCCGGAAAAATCAGGCTTACCAGAAGACGTGCGCTTTATTTCTGCCTGCGCAAACACCACGCTCATTAAAGCGACAATGCCGATCGTTGCTAGAATTAACCTTTTCATACACTCCCCCGAGAAAATTTAACCAAATCCCACTTTGAACAATCGCAGTAAACCAGTCACCGCCGTCTGCAAGAGCCGCAACGACTCGCCTTAATACCAAACGCCAAAACTTAGCGCCAAAACTTAGCGCCCAAACTTAGCGCCAAAACTCGCCGCCAAACTTACTCGTAGGTGCAGTGATATGCCGTAGGTCGCAACACCCTTACCTCAAAGCTAGCGTCAGCCGCAATTTCAAACTTATCACCGCTAACAAAACTTTGAAAACTATCGTGGCCCGGCAACTTAACTTCTAGCGCGCCGTCAATAACTGTCATTCGTTCGTACTGACTAGTACCGAACGCAAATTCACCCACAGACATGACGCCCACTGTAGTGGCCAAATTTTCACCCTGAAAGGCAATAGACAAAACTTGATCTTCAAAATATGCGTTTACGTTAAGCATTCGGCGTACTTCCTTATTCTAACTATGTACAGGTAAGAAGTGATAATAACCCCTGCACACTGGGTTGAATAGTTGGATAGTTTGTTCGCCGGGTGGCCACTTGCCAGCACGCTCCAACTCTCTTCGAGTCCTTAGGAATAGAAGGGAATCAAAGATCAAAGTATTTCAGTCCCACTCAGTGGTTATTGTTTGCATAGTAACCAACATTATCAAAACAAACCTTTGGCCTAGAAACACTGCTGACAGATTCACATTTCACTTAGCTAGCGCAAGCTTCACGGCCTGAGCGGAATGAATTTCCGTTGTATCGTATAAGGGAACACTGGTGTGCTGCTGCTGCACCAGCAGTGCGATTTCTGTACAGCCTAAAATCACTGCTTGTACACCTTGAGCATGGAGCTGATCGATAACTTCTAGATAGCGTTGCCTAGAGTCATCTTTGATTTCACCCATAATAAGCTCGGAATAAATAATGTTATGCACAATTTCTTGCTGCGGCGCATCCGGAACAATAACCTCGATGTCATATTTTTCGCTGACCCTGCCCTTATAAAAATCCTCGCCCATTGTGAATTGCGTACCCAGTAGTCCGACCTTTGACACACCGTCAGCAACAAGATTTTCGGCTGTAACATCAGCAATATGCAGCAACGGAATAGAAATTTTCGCCTGAACTTCTTCCGCAACTTTGTGCATAGTATTCGCACAGATCATTAGAAAATCTGCACCGGCAGCTTCAATTTTTTGTGCGGCATCTGACAAAATTTTGGCTGCTTTGTGCCATTCACCTTGGTGTTGTAGAGTTTTAATTTCCTCAAAATCCACACTGTAGAGCCAAATTTTAGCTGAGTGCGACTCGCCTAGCGCTTCTTTTACGCCGCGATTTAAAGCTTGGTAGTAACTCACAGTTGACTCCCAGCTCATGCCACCAATCATGCCTATTGTTTTCATTCTAAATTTCTCAAAATTATACGGAGCCTAACAAATGTTACGTGACTAGAGTTCTCAGAATCGTGTTAACAAAACCAAAGTCAGACCAATCCAACGAGAGAAGCCTAATAAGGCGAACCATCTTTATGGGTGAAAATCGTAGCACCGTTCTTATCCAGTACTGCATACAAATCGTCATTAGGATATTCAATTGCATCATCTGGATTTCGACCGCCCACTTCGATGTACACCACATCTTCAGCTGTGGCATTAACAAGTTGATGCGCCTTGCCAGAACCGGCCTTAAAGCCAACACACTGACCCGGGACCATGTGGAATTTTTCAACCCCAAGATGGAGAGTAGGTTGACCTTCTACAATATAAATCATCTCATCTTGCCGGCTGTGCTTATGCAAAAGTGCTGAAACCGCCCCTGGCGCAAGTGTCGTGAGATTCACACCAAAGTTGGTGAGACCAAAAAAGTCTCCGAGCTTCGATTTAAACCTACCCTCCACCATTGGCGAAAAAGGCTCAGGATAATTAGTTTTGCCCTTAGGCGCAGGAATCGCTTCTGCAAAAACCGGTTTTACTTCCAACACACTATGCTCCGTATTTAGTAACAAAGTCCTAAGACTGCAGCGTAACAGGCACCAAAGTGATTCTAACGCTTCTTATCAATATGATAGGTCAATGCCAGGGCAATGCAGATACCCAATTCATTTTTGGGAAGGTCAGCGTCGACGGAAAAAACCACCGCTCGATCACCCTCGAAATTTAGTTCAGGAAAGAGCGACCTATAACTATCAACTAGGGAAGTTTTGCAGTTCACGTAAAACCCATATTGATTTGGCGTTTTCGCTTTCCAGTCGATTCTTACTGTGGTTCCGCTTTTACTGGCGGATGTGAGATAGGCCAGCTCACCCCACTTTAGCGTTTCTGTAAGTTCACCTACACGTTCATCTTGGGCAGCCACAGCAAAAATGAGACGACGCAAACGTTGCATTTTCAATCGCACGTTGGCTGGATAAGAGGCGAAGCGCTCAGCAACATCTTGATTCATTCCCACCTCCTTGGAAAAACTTGCGCTGCCAAATTTTCAGGTTGGTAAATTGGAACCCCAGCCAGCTCTTAGCTGGCCGTAAATACAACACCGTCCAGCGATAGACAAATATAATAGATGCGCAGATTGTTCAAAGAACCAAACTACCAACGGTTTGGCCTCCTTCCTAAACGGTACGGAACACCAGGGAACTAACCAGCTGTGTGCCCGACAGAGGACAGTGCTAAATGTTAATCAACGGCATCGCCATTGAAATACCTACGACCACGAACACTTGCGTGGCGCTCCTCTTCAGTGTGCTCTTCTAATTCTGGGTATTTGGGCGCAGTCATAAATCGCGCAAACCAGTCCTCAATCAATTCGTCGTCGTTAAGTAAGTCGAACAATTGTTTTTTCGCTTGGTCAATAAAAGCCGAATGAATTTCTTCGGATGCCATATCAACCGTTAACTCAGGGTCTCGGTAATGTTCTGTATTCCCTTGGGTGATCATTTCAACGGCTAAATCGCCTAACATGTCTGCCAATGTCGGCGACCTGAAACCAATTGAAAAAGTTAAGCACTCACTCTCCGCCACGCCCCAGTGACCTACTCCGGGGGGCAAATAGAGCATATCACCAGGATTCAGCACCCACTCTTGCACAGGCTGAAAGTCTTCAATGATCTGTAATTCCGCACCTTCTAATAGCGGCGTGCCGGCACCACACTCCTCGCCTACCTGCCAACAGCGCTGACCTTCAACCTGCAGCAGAAATACATCATATTGATCAAAATGAGGCCCAACGCTGCCGCCTTCACAGGCATAGCTGATCATAATGTCGTCTAGTCGCCACGCCGGCAAAAAATCAAAACGCTTAAGTAGCTCTTTGACTTCCGGCACCCAAAGATCTACACCTTGAACAAGTAAGGTCCAATCTTTTTCTGGCATATCTTGGAAATCGTCTTCTTCGAATGGGCCGTGTCGAACCGACCAAGGTCCATCTGCACCGCTTTCTTCAACAATTCGCGATTCCACTTCAGTTTCCAGAGAAAGCCCGGCCAGTTCGTCTTGGCTTATAGGCGATTCATATTCCGGCAGAGCATCGCGAATGAGCAGTGGCCGTTTTTGCCAGTATTGCTGGAGAAATTCAGACGCTGAGGTTTGTCCCAGAATACTTGATGGGTTTTGATCTATAGAGGTGCTCATTTACGTAATCCGATAGAAAAACGAACCCTAGCGGAAATTTCTCTACTGGCCTATGACAGAATTGGATTTATGCGGAAAATCACCTCCTACACTTACCCAAACACCGCGTTGATTAAATTATCTGCGACAAACCTGCGCGCACAATGGGGCTTGAGACTAAATTGGTGGGCGCCTAGAACCGGCCAGCGGCCCATGGTCAAGCTGGGCCGCAAGGGTGACCTTTGACTACCTCAGGCTACCTTTGGCTACCTCAGGCTACCTCGGGCGAGTTACGGCAGCGTCTCTCTGAGCAAAGTAGGTATATTTTTTTGCCCTTTAGTTATCCACCTGGGCGTACCTTTATCAGTGCCTGCAGCCTCCAGCCTTGGGTGTCGTGGAAGCACCCTTGCTAGCACCTCTTCTTGATCCTCGCTAAGGTCTACAAAAAAAACATGCTTGCCTGCATTAAGCACTTCCTCGAATCGGGCAAACTTCTTGTTTGGCGTTTGAATGCCGAACAAGCCACCTTCCCAAGTACAAAAGCCTAAAGCGATTACCGCCAAAAAAATAAAGGGTATCCAGCCCGCTTTAGTCTCCGTCCAGCCCAACCAACCGGAAACCGCCAGTATCGATAACGAAAGCAGCAAACCAACTGCGGCACCAATTAGGCTGGATCTAACGATATCTTTCTTCATAAATGAGTTCACTTCATGAAGATGAATATGCCCTTCTACGTTTTGGTCGTCCAGGCTCAACACATGTATCTGAGGAGTGTCGACACCAGCTTCTTCTAACTGTTCTTCTAGCGCCTCTAAATCATCTAAATCGTCACTGATAAAATAGTGTCTGAGTACTGTCATATCTTCCACCTATAGTTCATAAATGATGTGTCTGCCCAAAATCACGAAAAAAACATTCCAAACAACAAATAGGCTGGCACGCCGAACAGCATGTACAGGACAATTGCCGTTACTATGATTGCTCCTAACGAGCGTAAAACGCGCATTGCGAAACCGCTGCTGGTAGCTTTTTTCATTGAATCATTAGTAGAGGCATTCATGTGATCTCCTCGAATCATCTGGCCATTGTCAATAATGTTAGTGGGCTAACTTGTCAAATCCCTACCCTCGGTCGAATTCAGTCAAAAAGGGAATCAATGGCTTCGTTCTGCAATTTGGAAAAAGTTATCCCATCCAGCAAAAAAAGCATCTCGAGTTGCATAAACATAGTCAGCTTCTAACGCCATAAGCAGTATCAACACACCAATGACCAATGGCGGCACCATAATCGCGTATACCAGCGCCAATCGTTCCCAAATCATATGCATGAAAAAAGCAACAATGAGTCCAGCTTTCAAAAACATAAATATGAGAATTAGCGCCCAGCGCCAAAATCCTTGAAGTTGGATGTAATCCACTAAATAGGAGCAGGCACTGAGCACAAAGAGCAAACCCCAAATCCAAAAATATATGCTAATTGGGTGTTGCTGACCTTCAAATGTATCGGCCGCTGCTACTTTCGCTGTGGTTATTTCTGACATAACAATAGATCTCTTCCTCTATGTATTTTCCATAATATTAGCTGACCAACTGCTCGATGATCCGTCATCTGTTTGGCTCTCATAGCGCATCACCACAAATAAAAGAACGCAAAAATAAATACCCAAACTAGGTCGACAA
>Ga0115004_10000338_pt1 | contig 34891 bp, 28 predicted proteins | sample ArcticOcean_MG_C_10_FD_88737 | JGI IMG/M metagenome (GOLD analysis project Ga0115004, IMG submission 88737) | Marine microbial communities from western Arctic Ocean - ArcticOcean_MG_CB11_90 | ecosystem: Environmental > Aquatic > Marine > Oceanic | place: Arctic Ocean: Canada Basin | collected... | reverse complement strand
CGATATCGTCGATAAAGGCGAGGCTGGAAAACTTGTGTATCGCGTAGGCACGAAAAAACGCACCAGGCGTGCCATTGGGGGCGCTGACCACGCGTAGACTCTCGATGCGCTCCGCGCTTTTCAACGAAGTGTCTCCTTCGGAACGAGGTACCGAAACGGTCGTCTCTCCCCACCCTGCGCGCGCGACGGCGTCCACCAGCGCCAACGACCCCATCCCGGAATCGCGGAACTCCAACGCCGTGGCATGTGACGAGGCGTGTCGCGCCCATGTTAAGCAACACACCAAACGAGTTGTCGCGGTGTTGTGGATGTTTCGCGGCGTCGGCGCACTCGGCGTTTCCTGTTTCGCGAAATCCGCGAAATCGGAAAACACGCCCTCCGCGAATACCACGCGCCGCGCGAGCGACGCGCCCGGGTGGTCCGTCAGTGTCGCCTCGGTGTCGAAGCGGCTGTGCACGGTGAGTGCCCGGGTTTGCGCATCGAAAGCTACGCCCAATTTGGTTTCCAGCCGTTTCGAATCGCGAAACGGTTCCGAAACGGAAACGCCGACGACGTTTTGTTTTCGCGGCGGCGACGCGCTTTTTCCCGGACCGAAAACCAAAGGCGGACTTCCAAACGCGACTTCGCGCGACGCGCTTTCAGGGAAACTCGTTCCACCCTTCTTCGTCACCGCTTCGCCGTCCAGCGTTCGCAGAAGAGTTAACTGGTTCATTTCCGCAAGCGTGGCGTCTCGGTACGCCTCGCGATTCGGCCCGAACATGGTGCACCACGGCGTGCCGTCCAGCGCAACCGCTTCGAGCTTTGGCATTTGCGTCAACGGCGCCCAGGAGTGTTTCGTGGCGAGCGGGTTCCCCGAAAGCCAGCATTTCTTCAACGCGGTTTTCGGCAACCCGCACCACGCGTCGCGTCCGTTTTCCTCGCGGGTCGCCAGGTCAACAATGCGGTTCCGTCGCAAATCGATCTCCGCGAGGCATTGACACAGCCGCAAGTCACCCGTGGTGCACAGGTTGTTCCCGGAAAGGTTCAGCACCCGCAACGAACGTTTTGATTCGCCAAACACGGTTTCGGTATCGCCCAAAGTGTCTAGCGAGTTATCGTGCGCGTCCAGGACGTCCAGTCGCCTTAAACTCGAAAGCGCGTTTCCCAGTCGCCGCATTTTGTTTTTGCCAACAAGCAGCACTCGCAAGTTAACGCACGCCTCGACCCCGCAAAGGCTCTCCAGTTTGTTCCCGGTTAAATCTAAAAACACCAACCCGCCGCAAACGCCGTCCAGCCTCGTGACTTTTGTAACGCGGTTATGCGCGTAGTTCAAAAGCCGCAACCGGTGTTCGCCTTCAAGCAAACACATCTCAGATAAACCTCGTCGGTCGAGGTCAAGTCTCGTTGGGTTCCGTTCCCGGGCTTCCCTGGTGCGGAAAACAACCACCGCGCCGGGCTCAAGGCGGCTCGTGGCCAGGCGCACGCCCGACGCGTCGGGAGCGCGGAACGGCGATTGGTGAGGGGACGTGTTCGATGCAGGCGATGGCGATTTAGTCGATTGCGTCGAAGCTTCGTCGCAGTTCGTGTCGCCGGCGGAAACCGCCAACGCTAGCATGGACTCACGGATGGCGCGTATCGCCTCCGCCTCGTCACCCGCACGCGCACGCCCGACGTACGCGTTTGACTCCCTCGCTGTGGCGGTGGATACGTTCGCGGTTGCTTCCAGGAACGCATTTACAGTCGCGAGTCCCACGGGGCTTCTCCAGCCAAGTCCTGCAAACGCACCGGAATCGCCCGGCCGAGTAGTCACACTCGGTGTCGACCCCGGACTCCCTCCGTTTGGGGCCACGCCGTCGCCGAGACGCGACATCGCGTCTCGACGCCGCACACCGGCGCGGCGAGGTTTGAACAAACAACGACACTAAAGTACCGAAACTCGGACGGTGAGAAATAGGGTGCCTAGTCACAGCGGCCACTTCGCGCCGCACCGCGATGCGCGCCCTCCGCGCGGAAACGCTCCGGCTCCCACTCGCGGTGGTGGTCGCATGCGTGGCACTCGGCCGCCGCGTATTTAGCAACCGGAAACGCAAGCTCCCATTCGCGGTGAGTGACTCCTCTCGATCCATCGCCGCGCTGCGAGCGATCGAGACTGAAAAAGGAGAGGATGCGTTGTTCGCGGACCCCTTCGCGGGCGCACTCGCGGGCGAGGCTGCGCTCGCGCGCGTGCGAGGGCGAGGCCTTACGGGCGATAACGGGCGCATCGCCATTCGCACCAAGTTCTTCGACGATGCCGTGCAGGATGCCCTGTCTGACGGGACCGAGAACAAGTCTTGGCAAGTGGTTTTGTTGGGCGCAGGCCTTGATACTCGAGCGTGGCGCTTAAAGGCCGCGCGACCCGCCAGCGTGGTGTTCGAAGTGGATGTCCCCGAAGTCCTGGACGGCAAGGAAAGATTGCTTCACCGCGCACCGCTTACGCTGGCCGAAAAATACGCAAGCGTCAAGTGTGACCTCGCCGTGCCGAGGAGACGCAAACGCGGGTGGCTCGCTTTGCTCGAGCAGGCCGGGTTCGACCGAACCAAGAAAACGGTATGGGTACTAGAAGGTTTGCTGTATTACCTCGCGCCATCCGTGGTGCAAGACGTGCTTATTGGTACTTTCTCGGTGTCCGCCCCCGGCTCACGGCTAGTAGCGTCCGTGGTGAATCACTCTTCGTTGACACGCGCGACCAAGCGGGGGGCGACCGGGGCGAAGGCAAGCTGGGCGAGCTGGTCGGACGAACCGGAGAGGGACTTTTTGAAAACGGGCTGGTGCACGAAAACAGTCGCGCAGCCGGGGGACGGCGTCGCGAACTTCGGGCGGTGGCGCGGGGAGCCGCCGGTGCCGAGAGAGACCAGTCAATTGGAAACAGGTGGTGGTTACGACCCCGTCCCGAGGACGTTCTACGTGATGTGTCAGGTGAACGAAGGGGGGGAGAGGGGAGCTCATTGGGATAGCGATAGATAGCGAGTGTGCGAACATAAACTAGATCGATAAACGGCGTTTGACAAAAAAACGCGTCAAAAGCGCAAAACGAAGCCGCGGGATATTCTCGAAGCACGAGATTGAATCCAATCCGACCCACTTCCCCTTCGCGCGTACCATATCCGTATCCGCCGATCGTACACCATGGTACGCCCCCACGACGCATCACATCGGCCCCCCTGTGCTTCCTTCCCCAAAAGCGTGGACTCCTCACGTCGTGTGTGTGTCGCGCGATCGACGGTTCCGGGAAAACACGGCACTGTCCCTCTAAAAAAAAGGCCGCGGGATTTGGGTGTTTTGCCGCGCACGTTCGACCCGCGTTTGGGACCGTTCCCGTGCCGCGCACACCGAAACGTTTCCACACCGATCGGCTTCCTTGCGCACCGCAACGCGAAGGACGAATCCAAAGGTCATCACACCGCGGCCATCTCTGTTTTCGGTGATGATGCTGACCCCACCGCGTCCCCAACCAAACAACTCATCAATCCACTCTTCACGTTGCTCAATTCCTCAGGGCGTTTCCAAGCGCGTGATGAACGCCAGCAACAACAAATACAGCAAGAACATCCACAAGCGCGGGCTTGTCGATATCCACGCCAAACAAAACGCCAAGGACGGCTTCGCGGTGGGGCCGGTGATGCTCGGGTTCTTCATCTTCGTCGTGGTCGGGTCGTCGCTTTTGCAAATCATCAAAACCGCCACCTCGGGAGGACCCGCCGCGGGGGCGTAAATTAGATGTAAAGTTGTACTGAAAGTGATGAGCACAAGACTTGAGAATTGCTACCGACATCTAAGACTAAAACGGTTTTAGGGTTCTCACTCTACCTGGTTTCGAACGTAGTGGTAGTGCCAACGCCACCCCCGTCCTCCCCATCCACCGCGTTCTCCCCCGCGTGACTGATTTCAGTCATGGCGACGTACGCGTTTCTGGACGCCGAGAATTTTCGGGAAAACGATTCGAAACCGAAACCACCGAAACTTCTTCCTGATTCCCCCGACCCCGACCCCGGCCTCACCTCGAACCCCCGTTGCACTTCCTTCAGGGTTTTCCCCTTGGTTTCGGGAACGCTTAGGTGTGCGTAGACACCCGCGAAAACACAAATCAGGCCGACGAGTATAAACGCCCCGCCGCCCATCGCTCGCGCCGCGGATAGAAACACGAAATCGACGAGCGACCCGGTGGCGAACAGAATCGCGGTCGCCGAGGCCATCGCGCTGCCTTTCCACCGCATGGTGAACATCTCAGACAGTAACACCCAGAACACGCCCGCCCATGAGGCGGAGAAGGACAGCATGAACAGACACATGGCGGCTAGCGTGGCGGTTGCTTTTGCGTTCGCCACCGCGGCGGACAAAAGAAACATGGACACGGCGCACCAAACGCTTCCCCAAATCAAAAGAGGACGCCGTCCTGCTCTGTCCACCGTGAACATGGACAATAAAACGCCCGTGAATTTGCACACCGAAATAAGCGACGCGAACAAAACCGCGTCCGCTTCGCTTCGCATGCCCGCGCCTCGCAGTAACAAAGGCGCGTAGTTCACCAGGGACGTTGAACAACTGGCTTGGTTGAAAAACGCCAAAACCGCGGCGACGCGAACGGGTTTGTGCTCCGGGTGGCTTTTGCTGAACAGTTGCGCCGATTCCGATAAAACAGAACGCAACGTTTTGAGGAACGATGTGGTAGTCGCGAGAACGCCGGTAGCTCTGGGTACGCCACCTCCTCTGGGTGTTTGCGCATACGGGTCATCACACGGAACAGCCGCACGGATAACACGCGTGGTGGTATGTGACGCAGATGCCGTGTCCGTGTCCTCCTCTGCATCCACCGCGTCGTGGTCACCCGTATTTTCCATCCCTCCGTCATCACCCATCATCTTCTCGCCTCGCTCCTTTTCCACCGCGCTCCACAACTCCATGAGCTCGCGTTCCACGCGCGCGGTGCTCGTGTCGGGCGAGTCGCTCACGCCGCCTTCCCGGAGGCTGTGCAGCACATCCAGTGCTTTTGAAAGGCGCCCTTGCACCACCAGCCACCTGGGACTCTCGGGAAGCACGAAGACACCCAGAAGCATGACCATCGCGGGGAACGCGGGCGCGAGCACCATCCAGCGCCAGTTTTGCGAAACGTTTCGCAACAACCAATCCACCAGCGCGCTCGTGACCATGCCGAGACACAGCATCAGCTCATACGTCACCACCAGCGCGCCTCTTGTTTCGGGTAACGCCATCTCGCCCACGTACGCGGGGACGCACACCGCGGAGGCGCCGATTCCAAGGCCCACCACGAACCTCCCGAAAGATAGGCCGGGCGCGTTGCTCGAGACGGCCATGACCAGCGGACCAACCAGAAAAAACATCCCCATCCCCGCGATTGCTTTTTTCCTCCCAAACTCCACCATCAACGCCCCGCCCACGAAGGTTCCGAAAACAGCCCCAAGTTTCGCCATACCCACCACTATCTCGCTAGAACTGGTGGTTAAGTGCAACCGCACGTCGTGGTCCATGTAAAGAAGTGCGCCCGCGATCAACCCGAGATCGTACCCGAAGAGAAAACCGCCCAGGCACGCGAACGCGGCGATGAACAACAACATTCTGGAATGCCAGCACAACCTGAACGATCGTCAGGTGTAGCCCCGAAAGGGAGCTCGGTACGCGGGAATGGGACGTCCGCGGTACCTAAACACCTACAGACTCGTGGTCTGTGGGGTGACAGGGGGGGGCTCTGCCGCGCCGCCCCCGGAGTGGCTGCGAAACCACGTGCGCAGCTCCTTAGATTCGTAGATTTAGGCACCTCCAAGTCAGGCTCCGTCGTCCCTGACATTACTCACGCCAAATCACGCCGAAAAAACACATGTCACGCTGTCGCGGTCTGGGTGCCGATCCGTCGCGGTCGGTGGCACACCCCACCGCGCAGGGACGGGTTGGTTCGCGATGCGCGCGGTGTGTGGTGTCTCGACGACGCGCGTGTGCGTGACATGCGCGCCGTGCGCGTCGGCGGCGGCGCGCCCGCGTGTCGCGGCGACCACCACCGCGCGTAGGTCCGCGGCGGTGCCCAAAACGTACACGTCGCCGGTGGTTTCGATGTCGGTCGTTTCGACGTCGTCGCGACGCGTGGTACCACTCGGGCTTAGAGGCGCGGGATATGACCGCTGTAAAGCGCGTGTCGCAACACGCGCGACTGGCAACAAAAACGACGACCCTGACAAGCGCTCGCCGTTCGACAAGCCACCCCCCAAGCTCATCGCGTCCCCTAAGTTCAGCGAAGAAGCGCAAACCTGGGCGCTGCTGGGCGGCGTCGCGACGTTGCTCACCGTGCTTGTCACGCTATACGTCGCCGCGAACGACGAAGCCGCGTATTTCGGAGGCAACTTCGACGGCGACTTCGGTTACATGGGCGACGACTTCACGGGAGGCGGCGCTACCGGAGGTATCGGTACTTTATTTAAAGACGTCAGCGCCGGCGCCGTCGCGTCGTGCGCCATCTGGAGCTTCGGCCTGTTCTTCAAGTCGCCGTTGCAAATCTTGCTCGTGTTTCTAGGACGCACGGACACGGAACGGCCGAGTGACTGGATGCTAAGGAAACTCAGCGGCTCCGCGGTGAATGGGGAAGGTACAGATACCGAAGATAACCAAGATAGCACTAACACGCCGTCGATACGGACGTTCGAAGAGGCTTCGGCGGTTGCGAAAACTTTGACGCTTGTTTTCTTCGCGCTCTGCGGCTGCGCCGTCGTCGCCGGGTTCGACGCCGCGTTCGCAGGCGAAGACACCTGGGGCCTCAGCGCGGGTATCGGTTTCACCATGTTATCCTTCGTCGCTGAGTTGGGGTCGCCGAAGAGGTATTCGACGGAAGAACTAGACGTGCTGGAGGGGCAGTATAAGGATTTCTTAAACTTTGCGGAGCAGAGTTTGGAGCGGAAAGGGCGGTGTCACAGCAGCGAAGTCTCAAGGGCGTTTCGCAGAAAATTCGGTGGGAAATATTTGCTGGAAAACGAACGAAAGTCATCCACCAGCCCGGACGCATTGTCGGAAAAAGACCTGTACACCATGATTCTGAACTGGCACCCGAACGCGGAACGAACCAGTAACGGGTTCTTCAAGAACCTGTCCCTGAAACAGGGCGAGGACCGAAGGTCGAGCGTCACGGTGAAAGACCTGGGGTTGTGAGGAGGGGTAGATGGTCTCAAGCTGAAACAAAGCAGAATATCGAAAAAAAATCACTCTCACCTCTCAAGCTCTCTTGCAGAAAAACCACCAAGTCTCGATCACAACGCCGAGGCGCCGCGCGGTGGCCGTCCTCGTAAGTGTCCGAACGTTCGCCATGTCCGGCGCGCGGTACGACCGGCGGGATGACCGGTACCGGGACGACGGTAGGGCTCGACGGGACGATCGCGGTGGAGGGCATCGGGACCGCCGGGACGACGACCGACGGGACCCCGCGCCGCGACGCGATCGCAGCCGGAGCCGAGATCGGCGCCCGCCGATTCCGCACCGGTCGCGTTCGCCAACGCCCGACCGGCGTTTGCAGCGCCGTCGGCCCACTTTGTTCGACGTACCCCCGGATGGCGAGATAGGGGTTCAAATGCCCGGCGGGGGTGTTGGTGTCCCCCCCGGGCTAAGGGGGCTCAGTTCGGCCACCGATCACTCGCAAATCGGCCTCCCGCCAGGGATGGGCCTGGTGGGAGGAGTACAAACCGGAGGCGTACCGCCCGGCCCTCCAGGCGTTGGCGCTGCCCCCCAAGCCACACGGCACGCGCGCCGACTGTACGTGGGGAGCCTGCCCCCTTCCGCGAACGAGTTCAGCACCTCAACCTTTTTCAACCAGGCCCTTCGTGCCGTGGGCGGCGCCGTGGAAAACACGCCGGGCGACCCGGTGTTGAACGCGTACTTCAACGTGGAAAAACGGTTCGCGTTTGTGGAGTTCCGTTCCATCATTGAAACGAGCAACGCGCTTGGTTTGGACGGGGTGGTGATGGACGGCCAGGCGATTCGGATCCGCCGGCCGAACGACTACAACGCGGCCGCCGCGGCGGCCCTCGGGCCGTCGCTTCCGTCGCAATCGCTAAACCTGGCCATGGTCGGCATGGCGGGCGTCGTGGGCGCCGCGGGCGGCGCGACTAACACCACCGCCCCCGTGTCCGCGGAGGACCAAGCCAACCGCCTTTTCATCGGGGGGCTGCCTTACTTCCTAACCGACCAGATGGTCAAAGAGTTGGTGGAGGCGTTCGGGGTGACGAAGTCGTTTAAGTTAGTGATCGACCCGGAAACGGGCAACAGCAAGGGGTACGGTTTTTTCGTGTACCAGGACCCGAGCGTAACAGACGTGGCGTGCCAGGGTTTGCACGGCATGAAAATGGGAGAAAAGACGCTCACGGTGAAAAGGGCCGGGGAGAGCAAAGGCGCGGCGTCACAAGGCACGGCGGCGCCGCAAGCACCCGCGGGGTACGGGTACGCCGTTCCGGGGGGCGACGGTAAGGGCCTTTCCTGCTTTACCACATTCCGCCTCCCTGATTGCCCATACGAGACTGACATTTATTTTTACAATCTCAGGCGCGCCGCCCCAAAACCTGCCGCCGCCGCCGCCGCCGCCGGCGGTTTCGGTAACACCGTCGCCCGCCCCCCCGTCCAACCCGCCGTCGCACGTCGTGTTCCTGTCCGACATGTTCGAAATCGACGAGCTCCGGGATGACCAGGAGTTCGCGGACATAGAAGAGGACGTCCGGGACGAGTGCGGGAAGTTCGGGGCGGTGGTGGAGGTTGCTATTCCGCGGCCGGCGGGGGACGGGAACAAAAACGTTCCGGGTTTAGGGAAGGCGTTCGTGCGGTACGAAACCGTCTCCGGCGCCGCCGCGGCGAGGGACGCGCTGCACGGCCGGAAGTTCGGAGGGAAGACCGTGAATGCGGATTTCATAGGTTTAGACGCGTTCGAAAGGAGGGCGTTTTAGGAGGGGTTCTGTGATGCTACTAGTCTATATACGTAAAAAGACCTGCGTTGCTGACCCTTGCTGAGCCTTTCGTGTTTAGGGTTCCAACCCTCGCTGGGTTCCTCTTCGACTACTTACTCGTACCTTCTGAAGGTGTGACAATTTGACTGAAACCACTAACACCTATGCTACATATCATGGGTATCATAAACTCCACTCCTCACAAAGACCTTTACACTAAAAGTCCCGCGCGCTTCCCTTTTTGCGTTTGCGTTTCGCCACGACGGTATCCATCTTGCCCTGTTTCATGAAGTGTTTCCACTCGTCGTACATTAAATGGAGGTACTGTACATCCACCGCAGCATACTCAATCAGTTCGTGTGGCAAAGGCCTCTTTTCCCAGGCGTCGCCGTTTTCGGCATCCGCGTACGCGGCGGCGCCGGTTTGCTTTACTTTCACGATTTCTGTCCGCCGCTGGAAATCCAAACCGGGGCAATCGCCCAGCGCGGCTTTCAGCCCCTTCAGCCGCCCCACCCGGAAGCCAGCAAGCTCGTCGCACCGCATGCAGTACACTACCTGTATGTCGTACACGTTTTGTAACGTCACCCCGAACTGGTGAAAAAGCGCGTCCCGGTCGCTTCGGCAGTCGAAAATCAGCTTCACGATTGTGGCGCTTTGCAAAAGCGCACCCAGCTTGCCTTTGCCAAACGCGTCGAACCCGAGTTTCACGACGTCCACTAAAAACACCGGCTGCGTTACGTCAACCGACGCGATCTGGGCCAAACACAACCGGCCTTCCCGGGAAAGGGAGACACCCTCGAAATCCACCGCCACCGGGTCGCCGCGGTCGATGAGGACGGTGAGATGTTTCGCGCACTCGGCGATGGTGTCCAGCAAAATCGGGGCTGGCGATGTTGTTTCGGAAAGAGACACCGACGCGAGTAGGGAGGTTAGGGACGCAGGGTCATCTATTGGGGTGATTGATGACGTGGATGGAGAGGCGTCACCGCGCGGCGACTCCGACGTGTCATCCGCCATGACCGCGCCACACCGAGTGGGTCGAGCCGTTGTTAGGTGCTGCTCGTCGGGGTAATGCAAGGGTGAAAAGGGAGTGTGTATGTGCTTTTTTACTTTATGATCTTTAGAATGGACGTTGCAGGCACGTTTACGGACGGAAATCGACCGCTACGTTTACGTAGCGTCAAATGGCACGATTCTTCATAGACTCCGTGACCGAGTGGTTAAGGTGTTCGCCTGCTAAGTGAATGGGCATTGCCCGCGCGTGTTCGAATCACGTCGGAGTCGCATTTCAACCAGCCACACTCGTGTGGTCTTACTTTTTGCCGTTTTGTTTTGGAAACGAAAGCTCGAAAGGAAAGTATGAGACAAGTTCAAGGAGGTAACAAAGTAACATTTCATTCAGACGCTCCGCTACTCCTCCTCCACTTCCCAGCGACGGGTTTGTGATTGTTCAACTCCATAGACTATCATCCTGCCCGACCAAGTCGCACTCGCGTATTCGCGTTCACGTCGCGTCGTTTCCGTCATCACACCGCGCCGGCAACCATGAGAATCTGAACAATCGCCGCGTGCTCCCCTTGATCTCCGTTAGAAATGGGTGTCGTTGCCACGGACAGCGGCGTCTTGCCGTCATCCGTCCCCCTGTTGATGTCCGCACCCGCCCCGAGCAGCGCCCGCACCACCGCCTCGTGGCCCTCTCGAGCAGCGATAAACAGTGGCGTCATGCCGTCATCCGCCCTGTTGACGTCAGCGCCCTCCTCGGTCAGCGTCCGCACCAACGCCTCGAAGCCTTTTCCAGCGGCGACGCTCAGCGGCGTGAGGCCGTTTTCTGGGTTGACGTCAGCGCCCGCCTCAATCAGCGCCCGCACTACCGCCTCGTGGTCAAATTCAGCGGCGATGACCAGTGGCGTCTTGCCGTCATTCATCGCCTTGTTGACGTCCGCGCCCGCCTCGAGCAGCGCCCGAGCCACCGCCTCGTGCCCGTTATAAGCGCCGATGAACATCGGCGTCGCGCTGTTATCCCTTGCCTTGTTGACGTCCGCGCCCGCATCGAGAAGCGCCCGAGCCACCGCCTCGTGGCCGTTTTGAGCGGCCATGCACAGCGGCGTCACGCCGGCATCCTCCGCCTTGTTGACGTCTGCGCCCAACTCGATCAGTATCCACACCACCGCCTCGTGACCCTTTTCAGCGGCGATGAACAGTGGCGTCTTGCCGTTATCCGTCGCCTTGTTCACGTCGGCGCCCGCCTCGATCAGTACCCGCACCACCGGCTCGTGACCCTTTTCAGCAGCGATGAACAGTGGCGTCTCGCCGTCAAACCTCGCTTTGTTGACGTCCGCGCCCGATTTGATCAGCGCCCTGACCACCGCCACTTGGCCATTTTGAGCGGCTACGATCAGCGGCGTGTCGCCGTCATCCAACGCTCTGTTGATGTCCGCTCCCGCCTCGATCAGGAATTGCACCAGCGCCTCGTGGCCGTTTTGAGCGGCGAGGTACAGCGGCGTTATGCCACCATCCATCACCACGTACGTCTCTGTGTCCTTCGGGAAGCCGTTCGCGCGCGCCCATTTCAGCACCTCGAGGTGCCCGCCCTGCACCGCGTACAACCACATCATCTCGTTCCACGGGCAGCCGTTCGCGCGCGCCCACTGCAGCACCTTGAGATGCCCGCCTCCCGCCGCCCCCGCGCACGTCCGCTCGTCCCAAGGACAGCCATTGGCGCGCGCCCACTGCAGAACCTCGAGGTGCCCGCCCCTCGCCGCCACCGAAATACACGTGAGTGCGTCCCATGGTGTGTCGTTCGCGCGCAACGCCTTCAACTCATGGAGCTGCCCGCTCCTCGCCGCTGCCTGGCACAGCAATTCTTCCCGCGACAGAAGACCTCGCCGTTGCCAGCGCTTCAGCGCGCTTAAGCATCCGAGCCCTACGGATGCATCCTCATCGAGCTCCGCAAACTGAAGCCCCTTCGCCGCCACCGCATCGCGCATAGCGCGGCTCACCGCGATGAGCCGTGCCAGATCGGCGGGATCGGCGAAATAGTCAGATTTGAGAATGTCCGCGACCACAAGGTGGTCGGGAAGGCCGGGGATGGCTTCTTGCGGGGCGGACTGGTGCGTATCGGTCGCGGGCGCTACACGCGCTCTTCTACGCGCGCGCTTGGCAGCGCCGCTGAGTGATTTAGAGGCCATGTTGGTCAGCGGTGGCTGGGTGGCAGTGCGCGTCGTTGTGCGTCGAGGCTTCCGAGAAAAGCGTTACTAAAGAAAAAGAGGAAGCCTCATCAAATTTTCGTGAAAACATCAGCCAGCCATTGACTCGTCACAACTCCTCACCGCCGGTTCCTCCGCCGTCCGCCCCGCCACTCGTAAACACTCCCCAACTCGAAACACCGCGCCCACCGGACAGTGGTCGGACCCCCCTATGTCTCCGCGAATGTACGCGTCGTGGACGGTAAGTGTTTCGCTGTCGGAGGCGAGCACGTAATCGATGCGCCATCCGCGGTTTTTATTCCGAGCGCCTCCGCGGTAGGAATACCACGTGTATCCACGGGCGTCGCCGTGCACGACGCGAAACGTGTCCAGCAAAGAAACGCTGGCCGTATTTTCCGTAGTACCTCGCGCTAACTTCGCGGACGCCCCTTCCTTTTTGTCCGTATCCCCCCCCCCCATGATGCCTTTCCCGATTCCGTAGTACCTCAAAAACCCGGACCGTTCCTCCGGGGTGAACCCGGCGCTTTTCGCGTTCGCGGCGTGGTTTCCCCACAAGTCAACCGCGTCCGCGGCGACGTTCAAGTCGCCGCAGTACACGACTGGCTTTTTAGTCTCCAATTTTTTCAGGTACTGCGACATTGCAGGGTCCCAGCCTGAAGTTCTTTCACCTAAACGCTTCAGCTCGCTTCCCGAGTTCGGGACGTACGCGCCCACCACGAAACAGTCGCGAAACTCGAAAACAACCACCCTTCCTTCGTTTTGGAAATACTTTTCGTTCTCGTCCCCCGCGCTCCCGTCCCTAAACACCTCGAAAGGATCGACCCAGGTGTTGATTGGTTTTATTTTCGAAAACAGCGCGGTTCCGCTGTACCCCAGCTTTGAGGTTGAGCAGTTCCACAGCCGGTACGGGAACTCGGGTAAAACAACGGCGTCCACGGCGTCCACGTCTTTGGTTTGAATTTTCGTTTCCTGCAAACAAACCACGTGCGCGCTTTCGGAATCCGCGAGTTTGTTCAAAATCTCGACGTCTTTGCCAAGCAAAGCGCGGATGCCGTTGACGTTCCAGGAAATGACGCGTAACGTGCTGTTTTCGTCAGTGTCACTCAGCGGTGCCTTTCTGGGCGGCAAGGGAGGGTCCGTTACCGTCCATCGCAACACGGGGGGCGCTTTATTTTTATTCGCGACGGATTGTTTCGTCGTGTTTGTTTTGTCCACGCTCGCCGACGCCGACGACGACGCGCTCGCGCTTTGCGTTTGAAATAAAACAATGTCCTCCCCTTGAATCACCACGCTTTTCACCGAAACGCGTGCGACGAGCTCTTGCTTTTTGCCCGTAAGCGGCTCTCCCCGCGATCGCAAAACCGCCTTGAGCTGCGTCACCGTGAGGGACTCGACGGAAACAGCGGCGGATTGTAATGAGAAGGATAATTTGTTGGTGTCCTCGGATGACGATGATGACGCGACGACTGCGTCTCCTCTGTCTCCGCCTACGTCTCCTTTGTCTCCGCGTCTAGTCTGCGAGAAGGACGTGAAACGCGCCGCTCTCGGGTGAGACGGGGACATGGGACAACTGACCCGCACCGTAGCGGCAGCCATCACACCGCGAACCACGCGCTGGTCGTCAGGTTCTTGGACGACGTTTCCGTGTCGTTCGCGTCGGTGATTGCAAAAATGCGGTCGCCTTGGTACGCGTCTCCCCGCACCAACCGCCCCGAGTAGCAGCGCGCGCGACGCGGCGACGCGCGACATCTGGGCCATCATGGACCCCGGCAAAAAATTGCAGCAGCGCTGACTCTTCGCCTCCGCACCCGTCGGTCCGGTACGCGGCGCGACGTCGCGGGATGCGAGTGTTACCTCGCACGGTTTTCCCCGCTTAGCAACTAGAGGGCAACAGTCTTCGTCGCGCTGGTTGGGGTCGCGTCGCCCCTCGACCGCGGCGTGTTGGCAGGCGAAGCCTTTCAAGGTTCGATGGTTGATAGGCGGGGGAATAGCCTTCATCTGGTGGGTCTTTTTCTTTTTGTTGAAAGGGGGGGAAGGCCCTTCGAAACCACCCCCTTGTTTGAGTTTTCAGCCTGAAGGGTTCAGGCGGGAATTTGAGGAGGAACTCCTCGCTCCCAGGTTTAGGGTTCACAGGCGCACTGTCGTGCGTCCTTTCGGGAGACTCTCAGGGTCAAGCCCCCTTGCTCGCGCATCAAAAACAGGCTTGCGTGAAACTCGCGCGCGCAGGCAAGCAATTTAACGGTGCGAATTACGCTCTCGTCGCAACTTATGGGTTTTGCCAAAGGGTGCCCACAATTTTCTTTGTTGGCACCCTCGCGCTCTCCGCAAGCTCACAGATCTCGGGCGCGCGCGTGCGGACGCGGACCGCGCCCGGTCGTCATGGCGCCCCGCGCCCCGGCTCCCGAAACCGGCCCCGATTCGTTCCGGGTGTGGGAGATCAAGACCCAGGGCAAGAAGGGTACGTCGAAGGAGGACGATGACCACGCGCGTGCGTTGCTTGAAAAGACCGCGTGGCAGGTGCAGCCCATCATGCGGAAGCGCGGGTGGCGGGTGGGTGTGTTGCTGGAGATGCCACCGAAGGTGCGGGGTCGTTTGGGGGATAACTGGAACAGGGGCGCGCGCGTGCGTTTGAAGCTCAAGAAGGATGACGGGACCTGGGAGGTGTATGAACAGGTACTGGCGGTGATGTTGCACGAGCTCGTGCACAACGAATTCGAGCCGCACGACGGGAAGTTCTTCGCGCGGCTAGCCGAGCTCGAGGTGGAGTGCGAGGACTTGATGGCCAAGGGGGTTGGTGGTTCTGGGGTAGGTTTTGACGCGAATAGCGTTGGCAAACTTGGTCACAGGGGGGGGTGGGGGGAGATCGAAACCAGAGATGCGAAAACAGCCGCAATAGACGCGGCGCAGAAACGGCAAAAACAACACGCCGCGATGGGACCGCCGGGGGGCCGGTACCTGGGCGGCTCCGGTGGTGGTGCCGAAACCAAATCCCCAAGGTCCGCCGCCGCGCAAGCCGCGGAAAAAAGGGCGAAACACGAAGCCTTCGCGAAAGAACACGGGCTGATGGATGACGTGGTGGTGCTTTCCGATGACGACGAGGAGGTTGACGATGAGATTGTGGAAGTGCTCGAAAAAGCACCCGAAACAAAAAAAACAAACCCGAAACCGAAACTTCAATTTTCGTTCCAAGGACTCGGGAAGTGTCCTTGCTGCGCTGTGCCGAGGGCGGACGAGACGCACGTCGCGCGGTGTCAAGCAACGAAGGCGAAGAGTACTGATAAAAATGTGCAGCAGCCTTTGGAGTTCGAAACACCGGCGTCGCGCGACGGCGGTTCCGCTGCGTCGTCGGTTCACAAAAAAAACCCGACGCCGCCGTCGCCTCGCGTCGAGTCCGGGAAACGAAAACAAAAAACAACCTCGCCGCCGCCGGACGTCATCGTGCTGGACGACAGCGACGACGAAACCCCCGATCCTCCTGCGCGTTCACGGAGTTTGAACAATTCAAAAGCAACCCCTTCCAATAATTCAAAAGCAACCACCGCTTCCAACAATTCAAACAAAACCTGGCGGTGCGGGTCGTGTACTTTGGTAAACGCCGAGGCGGAGGCGCGGTGCGGGGCTTGTGATTTGTGGCGGTTCTCCAAAGGCGCGCCGGCGACGGACTGGTAGGGGCGTTTAGTCTGGAGCACGACACTGTAGCATAAAACTTGTAGATGAAATAGATTGACACGATACGACTTTGTTGGTACCCCAACACGTCTTACCACGTCTCCGTGCGTTCCTTGACCGCGGCTATTAGCGATATACACGCCACGTCGGTGGCGAAGGTTCGGTTGCCGATTTCGATTGCCGTGAACCCTCCTTTTTTCAGCGTCTCCAGCTCGAACTCGCTCCAGCCCCCTTCCGGGCCTACCGCGATGACCACCCGTTTCGGGCCATACCCCCACGAGTCCTTGCCCGCGCCCCGGAGCGCCGATCGTAACGAAACGCACGACCCGGGGTGCGCGACTAACATGATCGGTTGTTGTTCCGAAGTTTGCGTTGTGAAGTTTGCGTTTTGGTTTTGGTTTTTCGATTTGGCGGAGGCGTCACCGTCGTGAATTCTCGAAGTCACCAAGACCGTCACGCTTTCCGGTTTCGGGGTCTCGCCGCTAACCCCGATCGCATCAAGCACCGCGGGGAACCGCTTAACCAGTGTCACTCCAGGTACGAAAACATCCCCGGCTTGTTCCAAGCCTTTGATTAAATTTCGTTCAACCGTTTCTGTGCCCAGCGACGACGCGTCCCAGAACGATTTCTCCACCCGGGACGCGTTCGTTAAGAAAACGCGGCCAACGCCCAGACTCGCCAGCGGCGCCCACAGCCGTCGCAGGACTTTGGGCCGAGGGACGGCGATGAGAAGGTCTATTTGAACATGGGTGTGTCTGTGCTGGTCCAGTGACGGAACGGCGGGTTCGCGGTTCGGCGCCGCACCGTTTTTTTGGCCACCCAGCACCAAGTTTCGTCTCGCCGTGTCCGCATCCCCCGACTCCTCGCCGGGACGCCATGTCAGAAACAGCTCGGCACAAGGGTATGCCTGGCTTGGGCACGCCATGACAACCGCAGTAGCGGGTGAGTCGTTGAGTATGCCCACGCGCAGGGTGTCGCCAGGGCTGATTTTGAGGACGTCCCTGGCGTGCGTCGACCGAGGGTCGCCCGCGGAAAGCTTGACGGAAACGATCCCATCGGCACCGCGTTGCACTTCTTTCTCGTGGAAAAGAATGCGATTGCGGCATTGTATGGACAAGCCCGTGGGCCGGTTTGGTTTTGGCGCGTGCCTCCGGGCAGGCGCACCGAAGCCCGCGCTGACGGGCGCGAAGGCGGTGCGCATGACGCTGTGAACGACGCGCCCTCGTGGGGACGAACGAAATCTGTTTCACCGACTTTTTTACTGGGAACTGTCAACACGGCGTTTGAATTTTACGAGCTCATTTGAAAACGCCGCGCATTCCCTCGACGCACCCGCGCTGGTGGTGCCCCGTCATTGCCACCGCGCTCGCCGCGCGCGGTCTCATACGGCAGGCCCTCGTGGTGAGCCGCGAGTATGTACGCACACCTGCTTTCCTCGGCGGGCGTGCGCGACGACGACCGGTTGTTCGCGAACGAAAACGACGAATCGCACTTCGGGGGCACAATCACGACGCCCGAGATCTCGACCAAAGGTCGACGGTCCAGCGCCATCGGGGGCACGCCTTTTCCCCGAAGAGACCCCACGGTGGCTACCGTGGATTCCCTTAGAGATACCGTCCCCTCTTTGAACCGCGCGTTAGCGGACCTCGGATACCATTCGCCCCTGGAGCTTCTGCTCCCAGACGCGACGGATTTGGCAAGGACGTGTGATGTTTTGTTTTCGCTGTTGCGGGACCGGCAGGACGACCTCGCGGCGCGTGAGTCCTGGGCGGACGAGCGACGTCGCTTGTCAGCGGACGTCGCGGCCGCGGAAACAAAGGCGGAGAGGTTCCGGGTATCACGTGACGCGGAGGCGTCATGTAGAAATGCGGATGCTAACCGCGCGGATTTACACGAGGAAACGACGTCGAGACGAATTGAGACGATTTCCACCGAGCGCGACGTCGCGCGACGCGACGCGAGGGCGGCGACTCATAAGCTGGTGAAACTGGAACACGACGCGCGACGCAATGAACTCGAAATGGACCGTTTAAAGGCTCGTTTGGCGTCTGTAATAGACGCCACGAAAACACCACAGGCCAGGCAAAACGAACGCGACGTACACCGCGGCGGCGTGACGATCGTGACCGGCGCGGCGAACCACCCCGCCGTGGCCGTTTCGAAACCGAAAATCAACGCAAAAGAACACATCCCGTCCCCCGCGGTTTCCCTCGCGCTGCACCACTCCATGATGTCCGCGTACGAAGCGAAGCTACGGGCGTTCATGCACGACAGCAACGACTTGCGACAGATGCTCAAAGAACACGGCGTGGACCCGGAAACGGGTGGGGTTCGCGGTGGGGCGAAAAAGGCGACTGGCGAAGCGCTCGCTTTGGGTGACGGCGGCTTGGTCACTGGAAAACTCCAGATGTCTTCCACCGAAATGCAGGTGGTAGAGGAACAGCCCTTGGTGACGGTGGCGTCCCTGGATGTTTATGTCCCTGCCGAAAACGAACCCGAAACCGAATCCGAATCCGTCGCCGACGCGGCGTTCGCGTTCAACCTCTCTGCGCTTCGCGACCGCCTGCGCGACGCGGACGAAACCGAAACGCCCGAGACACAAACGCGTTTCGGGGACGAGGATATGGAAGATGACGACGTCCGCGCCGCGTTTCGCGCCTCCGCGGAAGCCGCGGTGCCGACATCGCCCGTGGAGATCGCGCTGCGGTGGCACGCGCGCGAGCACGCCAGGCTTTCGAAAGGAGCGGAGGGTGTGACGAACGCGTCGGGGTTTGGCGTGACCAGCGCGTCCACGCCCACTTCCCTCGCCGCGTCTCCCTCGCGGCGGTCGCGAGCTGCTTTGGGTGAGACGCGTTTGGAGTGGAACCTAAACCCAGTTGGGGTTGTGGCGAAACCGAAAACGCCGCAATTGCTACGAGCGCGAGCCACGGAAGCGTCACCCGAGGTTTCCTCTTCCGACGGCGGTGACGAAAACGACGAGCAAGGAGACGGAGGTTCACAGCGCGTATCCGTGTCTTCCGAGGAGGGCGTTGAGGATGCTTTCCGGAAACGACAACAAACCGAGTTTGAAAAAACGCCTCGACGCGCCAAGTATTCGGCCAAGGCTCCGGCGATTTTTGACCCCCCGCCGGGAATCGAACCGGCGCCGGTCGCGGCAGTCGCCCCAGCGTCCCCCGCGTCGCCGCTGGACGCGTTGCTCGCGAGGCATTTGGGAAAAACGCGTTCTGAGGTTTTGCAGGCGCGCGGGGTGCCGAAGGAGCGAAGCGCTTGGCTGGAACGACGGCGGCGACGCGCGAACCCGTTTGCGGAAACCGCGGAGTGAGGGATAGTCAAACGGGAGGTGCTACTTAAATCTTATATTAAGACGTTGCAAACTACACTACTTAGGAGCGTACTACCTCACTTCCCTAATACGGTTGCAAGTTCAGCAGCTCTACTTCTATCAGCACGTCCGCGTCTTTGGGCGCGGTTAAACCAAACACTCTGCGTTTAAAGCAAAGCTCCGCGGGTACCACGAACCGCCGTTTCTCACCAACCTTCATATCAGGAATCCCCCCAGTCTCGTCCTGCACTTCGTCCTTCACCCCGGCCTGGAAGTTATACGGCCGCCGCGCCGCATCGGACGACGCGAACGCCTTCCCGGTGTTCGCGACGTACGCGGTGTACCGGACCTCCACGAACGGGTTGGGAACGTAGTACGAAACCACGTCTGTTATTCCCCGCTCTACGTTGCCCTCGCTTGCTTTGTCCACTACGAACCGGACTCCGGAGTCTAGCTCCTGCCAGTTGGAAGTGTCCACCGGGTCGATGTCAAGGTCCCGTCCGGAAACAGCGTAGGTCGCCAAGTCGATGGCACACGCGGGACTTGGATTGATTTGCGGAACCAACCCGGCGACGCCGGCGAGAACGAACGCAGTGCGTCGGGAAACGGTTCCGGTCATTTGGTCGTGACCCGCAGGGCCGGCGCGCGTCACCGTCCGGACGCGACGCGGCGAAGCGCGAACCAGGCCGGGCCGCGTCGCGACCGCTGCGGTAGAGAGCGACATCGTGCAGTGAAGAGTGCTGTGGTGACGCGATTTTTCTGGTCAAGACAAAAATCGTCAAAAAGCGCACCGAAATATCTCACTACTGCAGAGTGCGCCCTGCCTTCGATGTCCGTGTGTACATGCGCCGCTTCTGCGGCGGGCGCGTCGTTCCCCGCGCACGCACGTCGCGTCTCCGTATCGTCGCGCGGCGGCACGGAACGAGCACAACCTCGATGGCGCCTCGCGTGTGTTTCAAAAGCCAAAGCCTCTTTTGCGCAAAAAGTGCATCGCCCGACATTATTCGCGTGTCGCGCTGAGTCACGCACGGGCGTCTCCTTTGCTTCCTCGACAGGTCCCGTTGGCGACCCCACGACCGGTGAAACCGCGGTCGATGCCGCGGCGCGTTTGAACCGGGAAGCGCTCGAGGCGAAGACGCGCGTTGCTTTGGCGGAAACCCGGGCCCGACTTGAGGGCCAGAAACAGATTCAACAGAAAGCCTCTCAAGTTGAAGCCGAGTTGCGCCGACGCGAACTCGGCGCGCGCGTCGCGGAGGAGGTTGGCGGACGACGCCCGACGCAACGGATGGCCCTGCCCATCGCACTGGCAGGCGTACAGTGCTCCCTGATGGGAGTAGGGGCTTTGCTTTTGACGGAAAAAGCAATCGTCGAGTTGACTGAGCGCAACCTCGACGCGGCGACGCACGTGGCGAACAAAACGCTTATCGTCAATCTTTTGGTGAGCGGGGGCGTCGGCGCCACGGCGTTGCTGACGATTTCTTCCATAATTCTGTTCATGGTCGCGTGGAAGGAGGGACACGGGGTTGTTACCAATACGCCGGTCACGTACTACAGGTGCGACGGGTCAGGTAGGGAGTGCTGCAGGAACGGGCCGCACGACCTCGGGTACGCGAAAAAATTCGTCTACCTGAAAAACGGGAAAGGCTTTGAAACCCGACAAAAGGACTCCATGCGCAGACACCTGCTCGTGTCGAAACAGTGCAACCCGCTGAAACCGGTGGTGCTGTACCCGAAACAGGAAGGGTGGAAACTTTGGTGATACGGTAGGTACGTATGTTTAGCTGGCGTATCGGTAGTGCCTTACGTTGTAAAAATGTTTAAATACATGGTAGAGATCTCTAAACAAAACACGGCCCGTAATCTACGCGTCACTTTTGTTTGTTATTTTTTCACGAACAGCGCGCCTCCGCCCGCGACGGCGCTTAGGAACTTTTCCGAGCTTCCAATTTGTGCGGAGAACGTTCCCCCTTCCGAATTGTCTTTTTCCGCCACCACTACTCGCGGGTACCGCGTCACGAGATTGAACGCCACGGTTTCGCCCGCGCCTCCCTCGGCTCTGACGAAGTCAAACGCGGTGGCGAGCAAATCGGTTTTGAAAAAACGTCGCGTCTTGGTGGTGCCGTTTGGAAACGTGAACCGGGCGGAAACAATTTCGTCCGAGTTCATCGCGCCAACAGAGGGTTCAGGGGGAAGAGACTTGGCACACGAGGCTTGGAATCGGGCTTGTCTGTCCTTCGCCTCCGCCTGCGCCAACGCGTTCGCCGTAGCCTCCGCAGCTGCCACTCCGGCTTCCCGATCCTTTTGTTGCTTAGCGTCGTTCAGCGCGTCCGCCGCGAGCGCCGCCGCCGCCAGCCGTTTCTGCGCGTTCTCCGCCAACAAACGCATCGCGTTTTCGTAATCCTCGGATGGCGCGATGTCCACCTCGATATCCGTTTCCATCAACGAAACCGCGGACGCGTCATCGGGGGTCACGGCGACGCACTTCAGGGCGTAGGTTTTGTTTTCCGAGGACGTCACGAACACGTCGTCGCCAACCGTCAGTGTGCACCGCTTGGTCATCGCCGTTTCCAGTAACGACCGGAGGTCCACCCCTTCCGCGACCGCGAGCTCGTGTTGGAAACTCTGGTCAAGAGGCTGCAACACGCAGTGCGTGCCTTTGGGAAGGCGGCGGTAGGACACGAGGACGTCTGTTGAGCTGGATGCGCCGAACGCGGACGCAAACGCATCCGCGTCCGCGTCAAGCATCGTCTCGTCAGTCGTCTCCTCCTCGTTTTGTTTTTCGTCGCCGCGCGCCAACAAAGAGGTCCCCACGCCTAGTTGCGCCAGCAAAGAGCTGGGCAACCCCACCTCGCCCTCCACGCCGTCGAACCCCAGCACCGCGGCGTGCGTTCTTATTGTGTTCTTTGTAGCCCCGTCCTCTGCGCCGTCGACGACGGCGATTTCGAAAAATAAGTGCCCGCGCTCCGCACTCGCCGCGCCCGCGTTTTGCAAAGCCCTCCAGGACGATTGCGGTAGCGTCACCTTGTCATCCGCTCGGTTCCGAATACCCTTCACAACAGCGGCGTCGCTCCTGACGCCACTCAAACGAGCCTCCCAGGAAACCCCTTCGTTGTTGGCCATGATTCGCTCCAGAACAACGCGCTCCTCCGCCTCCCGCATGCGAAGTTCATGACGTTCCGCTTTTTCCAAATCATCGCGCGCGCGAGCGGCGGTCTCGGCAACAGCCGCGGCTCTTTGCTCACTCACGTGACGACGCTGCAACTCGGCCTTGCGCTGCTCTTGCTCGCGCTTGAGCTTGTCCGCGGCGCCGTTGAGGAACATAGAGACCTCTCTCAAGGCTGCCTCGCGGTGCAGCCAGATCTGAATGAACGTGAGATTTGGATTGTCTGGCAGAAAAAAAGTGAAAACGAAAAAACAATCGATCGCGATGCGCCCCTCTTTCGTTTGTGTCACACCACCGCCCGCACACGCGATGTCGACCGCGTCGTCGCGCCTGGCCCGTTTGCTCGGCGGGCACCAGCGCGTCGCCCTCGTGGCGACGCGCGCTGTGTCCACCAGCGCGTCGTTTTCACCCGCCGCCGCCCTCCACGCGTGTCGCGCGGTACCTTTCAATCTCGGCACACCCGGTGTTGGTCCGATGCGGTTTCCCAGTCCCGTTCCCCTTGGGTTCGCCGCGGCCGCGGGTTTCTCCCCCCCACGCGGTCTCCACACGGGCAGCACTTCAAGCGCGGCGAAGAAATCCAAGGCGGCGGACTCGGGAGGGACTTCCGAAGTGCAGCGCGCGTCCCGGGGGGATCGGTACGACGAGATCACGGATAAGTGGATTCCGGAAAAGCCGGTTTCCAAGGCGGAAGCGGGCGGGTACACGGTTATCATCGCCGCCGGTTTGGCCGTGGCACTCGGCGCGGTGTGGTACTCGCTGAAGGAGCTGGTGCTGGAGAGCTCGGAGCAGACCGTGTTCGCGCTTGCGGTCGGGAAAGCGGAGGTTGACCCGAGAGTGTTGGTCAGAGTGGGGACGCCGATGACGGCGTACGGAAAGGAGGGCCGGAGCCGGTCGGCGCGGTCGCGGTTAGGTACGTGTGTAAGGCTTTCCCAAATCCAGGCACACTGTGTTTCCACACAAGACTGACACTTTCTTTTATTGGTATCAGCGCACTCCACGTCCACGGACGCGGCAGGCGTAACGCACGTGCGCGTGCAAGGCGCGGTGCGGGGGCCGCACGGCAAGGGGACCGTGCACTGCGACGCGTTTAAGGATGGTAACGGGGTTTGGCAGTTCGAGTACCTCGTGGTGGACGTGGGGCGGGACCGAGTGGTGGTGGTGCAGCCGCAAGCAAAGCCGGGCATCATGCGCGCGCCCGAAAAGGTGTACGCCGTGGGAGACTAGGTTAGGTTGGGAAGCGTCCCGATATCTATGCATAACACAATCTAGGACTCCACTAAATGTCGTCCGCGGAAACAGTGTCGGTACTCGACGTGTTCTCCATTCTAAATCGCGACGTTCCGCGCGTTCGCAATTTTCCCAACCCGGCGCGACGCTAAATTTGAAACCGCGTTTCGTTCCCAAGGCAAGTCGTACAAGGAGTGGTGCTGCTTATGCGTGGCGTCCCAAAAGTGCCCGCCCGCCGCGTCTTTTTTGTTTCTCGGGTCATCCTCAAACCCGTAAAGTGTCACGGAGCCGACGGTACTGAGAACGTCGGATTCTGTACGGTCCGTTGTACTACTAGTACCGTCCGCTGTACTACCCGATACCGCCGTCGACGCAACACCCGTTTTGGCCGTCTCGAGACAACACTCCGGTTCCGGCAGCCCCGCTAGGTCCAGCGCTAACAGCATAAACGCGTACCCGCTGGTGACCCGCGGCTTTCCGCGAAATCCTGGTTTCGCCGCGTCCGAAAAAGAATCCAAAACGTGTCGCCAGTGTTTCCCGTACGTGCTCGGCGCCACCACGAACGGCGCGGGTTGGTTTTGCGATTCGCGAAACGACCACCAATCTTTTGCGTTCTCGTTCTTTTTGAAGCTTTTGTGGTCGTGGTGTGTCGTGACGTGCACGGAAAAGTGATGCGCCACCGCTCTTAGGTACGACACGAAGTACGCGCGTCCCAACTTTTCCACGTTGGGCACGAGACGAATTTCGGCTCTTGAGGTACTTTGAGTCCACGCCGAATCAGAATCGCGGACACGAGGCGGTTCGAGCTCTTCGTGTGTCAGTCGGTCACAAGGGTCGTCGCGTCCCGCGGACATCAGCCACCCGGTGGCGTGTACGTCGGTTTTCGAACCCACGTCCTGGACGAACTCGTGTGACGTTTCGTATTCGTTGAAGCGAACCACGGTTCCGTGCGCGTCGATGTTCGCGCCGAAACCCGAACGTAACAACGCCGAGCCGTTAGAAACGCACGCGATGTCATATTTACTGGAGTCGTCCCCGGTGCCGTCGTTGGTGTCGCTACGTGACGTGAACAAATCATCCAAAAGCGCACTGGGAGGAAGCGCTTTCTGAAGCAACTCGAGTTGCGACCCGCAGTCCCACCAAAGCCAAGTTGCGTTTTGATTTTTGGTGGAGTTCTTTTCAGCGCCGCCGGTACCGTCTTCGTCGGGCATCGGTCCCCAGAACTCCGTAGCGTCGGATTCATCGCGGGTGCTTACCTCTGATACCTCCGGTAAGACAATGTGATGGGTAAGCATCGCCCTTGCGATGGCTCGGCGCTCGGCGCACAGCACGCCGGCGACGGCGGCGGCTTCGGCGCCGGTGAGCGATTCGCGAGTCAGAAGAGAGTTCGCAGCTTTTGACTTGACCGAATTAGGGAAACGTTTATGCACATCCTCATGGCCCACCGCCTTCCCTGAACTATTCTTCACGAACAAACGCGTCAATCCGCAATCGGTGTCGTCCATCTCGCACGCTGGACACCCGGCGATACCCCAGTTATCCTTCTCAAGGCGTATCGTGGCGGCGCACGAGGTGCACGTACGGTGCGCGCATCGAGAAAGTTTCGGGTTTCGGGCTTTTTCGTTCGCGAAATCAACTTCCACGTCCACGTCCACGAGGCACAGCTGGCACACCAAATCCACGCCGACGCCCTCGTGGAACGCGGCGAGACGGTGAAGCGCCTTCGCCGCGTCCATCGCCCGGAGTTTCGGCGACGCCTCCGGAGGTGCGCCGAGGAACTGTCAGTGCTGTGGCGTCATTTCTCGAACTTGCCAAAAAATACCGAAAACGAAAACTTCCCGATCGAATTCACGAAAAAGGAACAAGCGAGCCAAAGCCAGAGCCAGACCCGAGCGCGCATTGGGTACGCTTCGCTACGGGCGCGCGAACGCGGGCATGGAACCGATTGAGGTGGATGCCGCGGTGGCGACGCGGTGGGCGGATGTCGATGAGCTCGGGTGTGTGTCTGGCGAAGACGGCACATCGCGTTGGCTGGAAATCACGGTGTCCTTGCCTGGCGTGCGTAACGCGAGCGACGTGTTGGCTGAGGTGCTTGGAGACGCGAAGGGACACCGATTATCCGTGCGCGCGACGACATCCGGACGAGACGATGTCGAGGTGAAGTACCGCGCGGACGTGCCTTTGCCCCCCGAGTGCGACGCCGAGCCGGCGCCACGAGTCAAATTCAGCAAGAAGAAGATGGTGTTGGTGGTTCGGTTCCCTCCACGAAAACAAACAGACGCCGTCGCGGCGAGCGCGAACGCAGATGGACTTGCAGACACACGTGTCGATACGCTCGCAGAAACGCTCGCAGGCACCGTACACGGCGCAGACACAATACAACACGACTCCGAAAATCCTCTGGCGGAGTACCTGTCCATGCTCGGCGCGGACGCGGCGGGACGCGAAAAAGACGCGTGCGACGCCGTTTTTCCCGTCAAAGAGGGTCAACGCGAAGAGGTTATTTCGGAGTGCACGACTGCGACAAATACGACCACTCCGAAGACGCGTGATACGCATGGTGAGTGTGATGACAACAGTGTCGCGACAGTTACGAAGCCTGTGGTATCCGGTTCCAGCCGGAACCGCAAAAAACAAGACGGACGCCGGCGCAAAGCGGAGAAGAAGGCTGGTAAAAATCAACCCCAAACCCAAACCCAAACCCGCCCACACCTTCAACTTCCTCTTTTCAAAAACGTCAAACTCGCGAAATCGGTGGCGCAGCTCGACGACATGGCTGATTCCCTGGCGTGTCAGCTGGGCGAAAGGGGCTGGGCGACCTGCGAGTTCATCACCCCCTCCGCGGTTCGCGCGGTACGGGAAGAAATTGAAAACGTCGCGCCGTTCTACACGCCGGGCGAGATTTGGCTGGGAAAGGCGGACGCGGGGGCGCAGATTTCGGTGAAAAGCGTGCGCGGCGACCGGGTGTTTTGGATGGACCCCGATCAAATCATGGCCGGCCGTTTCGTGGCTCTGGCCAGCACGCTTCAGGCGATTGATACCCTGGTACTGGACCACATGGCGCGAGACGCGAAGAGAAGTGCGAAACGAGCAACCGACGCGAACAACGAAGCGAACGTGTCGACAAACACAACCGCTTCGCGCCTTTCCAACCTCGCCGACCGCACGCACGCCATGCTCGCGGAGTACCCCGGGTGTAGCTCGAGGTTCGTGAAGCACGTGGATAACACCGCCGGGGATGGTCGGCGACTCACGGTGTTGTGTTACCTCAACGAGGACTGGCTCGGGGAGAACGGCGGGTCCCTGAAGGTGTACGACGACGCGCGTGACCAAACAGGTACGTTTGTATTTCACCAAATCCCGCCTCCACGTTTGCCCATACAAGACTGACACTTCTCTTTTACAATCACAGGCACCGAAGTCGCGCCCGCGGGCGGACGGATTGTGATGTTCTACGCCGACCAAACGCCGCACGAGGTTTTACCGAGCTTCAGGTCTCGGCACAGCTTCACGGTGTGGTACTACGACGAACACGAGTCTAAAGAGGCGTCGAAACTCGGACGGGACGGGAACGACGACGCGTCCGTCGCGAAAACGGCGCACGCGCCGGGGATACTCGACCCGGACGATACTTCCCTTCCGGGTTCTTTTTCACAACGTAACGCAAACAACGAAAAGTCCACCGAAGCGGATGATCAGCAAGCCTCTGCTTTTGTTAAAACCATGATGACCGAGAACCTGACGCCAACCGCGGCGTACTCCGCGGCCAAGAATTTATCGGCGGCGGCGCTCACCACGGCGGCGCGCGTTTTCGGCGCGCCCAACGGCAAGGCGCTTCTGGAGCACGTGCGCACGGTGACCGAAAACGAACTCGCCGAGTTGCGGTCGGAAATGACGCGGATGGGGATGGAGGGGTAGGGGTAGGGTATCGTGCGCTGGGAGTAGAAAAAGTAGGGTAGGGTATAGTAGAGTTTGGTAGTACTCTCTATAATAGCTTAGCTATTAATAGCGAGTCTGTTTTACCGGCCGTCGTCCAAGCCGCAGTAGCCACGGATGGTGAACGGCTCTTGCTTGATCTCGGGCTCCTGCTTGATTTCCGGTGAGCTCTCCTTCTCGCGCTTGATCCGCTTCGAACTCGGCGGAGCCGCGCGTGCCGCTTTGCACGCCGCGTAGTTTTGTTTCAGCTTCTCGTGAGGGCAGGGGGTGCACTTCACGCAGCCGTGTTTCAGCTTCCCGTGAGGGCAGGGGTTGCACGCCGCGCTGCTGTTTTTCCGCTTCCCGTGAGGGCAGGGGTTGCACTCCACGAAGCTGTTTTTTCGCTTGCCGTGAGGGCAGGGGTTGCAGTCCACGCAGTTGCCTTTCAGCTTCCCGTGCGGGCAGGGGTTGCACTCCGTGCAGCTGTCTTTCCGCTTGCCGTGGCGGCAGGGGTGGCAGTCACCGCAGCTACGTTTCAGCTTCCCGTGCGGGCAGGGGCTGCACAACGCGCAGCCGTGTTTCACCTTGCCGTGGGGACACGGGTTGCAGTCACCGCAGTGGTATTTCTCCCTCCCGTGCGGGCTTTATTCCCATCTCTCACGATCAGCTCCCCGTCACCGCACGTCTCGCGCGCCACGAAGTGCGCGGCGCACCAAGAGAAGCAGCGTGAAAGGTCATAGCTTTTTCGTTGGAGGACGCGACGAGTTCGATAAATTCGCGGCTGAAAACGGAGGTGACGGACAGGCCGCGGGCAGGGTGCCCACGTTTCATCGCCACTCCCTCCCTGTCCTGGTCAGACACGACGAGCGCGCGCGGGGGCGGTAACCACGCGCGTTCCACCATGGGTAGCGATAACCCCAAAGGCGTTTCCGCGCCTTTGCGCGTGGCGCAGAGGTACGGTCGGTACGCCGCGCTCGTGGGTGTTTGTTTGGTGTTGTGCGTGACCTTGTTCACGGATCCTTCCATCGACCCGAAGTCCGTGCAGGTAACGGGAACCCCGCGGCGCGCGGGCGCGGGGGAGGCGGCGACGCAAAGCACGCTGCCTGTGTCCATGCGAAACGTGGCGAACAAAGTTGGGGTCATGAAAACCAAACTACGTGATGCGGCGGCGGAACTCGGGGATGTGGGGCTGCACGAAACCACGATGCCGCGGAAAAAGCGACCGCCACCCGGGGTTGTGCAAAAAGTCGCGAAACTAGGCGACGCGAGGGTGCTGGTTCGGGGGGAGGGTGGGAAGGGGCGTGTTTCCGAGACTGCGGGACATGTAGAGGTTGCGAAAAAAACGGAACAGGTGGTTGAGAAGACTTTGGAATCATCCGTGAGTGAAGATTCTTCGGTGAGCGACGCGAGCGAAGAAACTGCAGCGATTGAAGAAGCTTCTGAATCCGAAGAAACGGAAACCGAATCGATTGAAGAAGCGATTGAATCCGAAGAAACGGAAACCGAAACGATTGAAGAAGCTTCTGAAGAAGAAGAATCTGAAGAAGAGAAAACTGACTCCGAAGACCCTGAATCCGAAGAAACCGGCTCCAAGCCGACCCCCGAAGGTCTGTACACCCTCGGCGCGTTGACCATGGGTGGCGAACAAAAGTCGCTTTCGTACGCCGCCGGCAAAGTAACGCTCGTGACGAACGTGGCGAGCCAGTGAGGATTCGCGGCGAGTAACTACAAGGGACTCGCCGCGTTGCACGGCAAATTCGCAAACGAGCTGGAAATCATGGCGTTCCCGTGTAACCAGTTTGGAGGCCAGGAGCCCGGGTCGAACGCCGAGATTTTAACGTTCGTGGAGAAACACGGGTTCCCGGACCCGACACACACCACCGGGTTCCAAATATTTGCCAAAACTTTAGTTAACGGCAAAGACGCGGACGCCGTGTTTTCGTTTCTGAAAAACTCCAAACCCGGCGGCGGCAAGGACATCAGGTGGAACTACGCCAAGTTTCTCGTCGGGGCGAACGGCGTGCCGGTGAAGCGGTACGACGCCGCGTTTGATTTGAAAAAAATAACGCGCGACATCGAAAACCTGCTCGACGAAAAAGCGGAAAAGGACGCCGAGTACGACAGCGGGTTTTAAGAGGATTTTAAATCCAAGGGATTTTTCTTTGAAGAAAGAAAAGTGACGCGCGCGCGGCGAACGTGTCTGGCTTGTGACGGCGGAACCTTAAACGCTTTCGTGGCGGAGGTTCTGCTCGATGCGCCAACGACGCCTACCGCGTTTTTACTTTTAAAAGAGAGCGACAGCGACGACGATTGAACGAAAGAGTTTGCGGACAAGCTGTTGTGTTGTGACTTCACGAAGGAGTAACGCATTGCTTGTGTAAAATTTAATCTACGCGTACGAACTTGCTCCCAGCGCGAACAAAAACACGCGCGACGGGTTGTGTGGTGGGGTATCGCCTCGACTGTAATACAGAGTCTGCTTGATAGATCGATCGCGCCATAAAATCAAAAAAGGGATTACGCGGTTTCCTCGGTTTCGGTTTCCGTATCCGACGCGAATTCCTGCAGAAGCTCCATGGCTTGGAACAGCGCTTTTTCCTTCCCCGGAATTGTTTCCAGGCCGATCGCGCACGACGCGTCGTCCCGCCAAGCCTTCATCGCGGTTTCGTCAAGCACGTCCCCCGCGTGCAGGTCCCTGAAAATGCGCTCCAGCAGTCCTTCGGGAAAGTCCCGGCTGGCGCAAAAGCGCTGCGCCGCGTACAGCACCGCGACTTCCCGGTCCAACTTGCAAATCAGGTCCTTCTTGTCGCCGTCTTTCTTCTCGGGGCCCTTGCACGCGGCAAGCAGGGCTTTGAAAAACGGCTCCAGGGACGCGACGGGGGCGCCCGTGGGAACGTCGTTTGGCACCCCCCTGGTCAGCGCCCACTTCGTGACCTCCCCCACGAACTCCGTGCCGACCCGCGCGCTTGGTTTCGCGCTGTCGGCTATCCAGGTCACGAGCTGGTCGCCGGTCACGTCGGGTTCGGCGAGTTTCGCGAGAAGCGGCGTTAGCGACCCGACGAGCCCGTCCAAGCCGTGTTTCGCAAGCACCGATTCAATCGTCGCGCCGTCCTCCTTGTCCATGTTTCCGAGGAAGTCCCCTAGGGTGACCTTCGAGTTGAGTAACACCTGTTCCGCTCTTGGCGTGCCGAAGCTCGCCGAGATTGCGCCCAGGATCCGGCAAAGCACGGGCAAAGCGCCGCCTTCTTCCTTGAGGTACCCGACCTCGCCCTCCGGCCCAGCCTCCGCGCACGCGGTCGCGACGGCGGCGAAGTCGACGCTTCCGTCCGCCACGGCGCCCGCCAGCACCGTGGCCAAGTGCGTGTCCGCCAAAGGCAAGTCGCACTTGTGGTCCTCCAGGTCATCAAGCACCAGCTTGATTCCGGCCACCAGGCCTTCGGGTGTCGCGGGGCCGCCCACCGAGCCGGGCAGCCGCCGGAACAAAGCCCCGGCCGCCTGCCAGTCCATTTGGCGTCGCTCAAACCCGGACACGACGAGGTTCGCGACGAACGAAGGCACCCTCGGTTCGAAAGAAGGCCCCCACCCGTGAATCGCCCGAATCGCCTCATCCGCGTCCTTGTCATCGAAGAAGTAGTCCAAAACGCGTTTGCGCTGCGTTTCGTACGTCTCGTCCGACATACCTTTATCCGAGGATTCGGATTCGGATTGTTCCGCGGACAATCCGGATTGTTTCTTCGCGCCGCCTGTCTCGCCCCGGTCGCCGGGTTTGGGCCCGGGGATGCCGCCCCTCGGCGCGGGCGCGCCGCCCGCCAGCCTGTCGCCGGCGCCCCGGCCGTCGCCCCGGCCGCCTCCCGGCGCCAGCCTCCCGCCGCTTTCGGTGCCGCGCATGGCACGAGGGGGAGGGTCCGCGACGGGCGCGCGACCTGAACCGTCACGCCCGTCCCGCCCGCCGCGCCCGCCGTCGCCCCGCCCGCCGCGGTCGCCGTTTCGCGCGTCGTTTCGGCCGTCGCCGCCGCCGCGGTCGCCGGCGCCGCGCCCGCCGGGCGCGCCGCGGTCGTCCCGCCCGCCCGGGCCCGCGCCGCTGAAGCCCCCGCCTCGGTCGCCGCTTCGCTGCGGCGGCGGCCCTCTTTCGTCCCTGCCGCCCCCCTGGCCTGGTTGGACGCTTCCCTCTGCGCGTCTTTGTGGACGTCGCCGATTTTCTTCGGGCCCTCCTCCTTGCGGCGCATGCGCCACCCCTTTGACCTCATTTCAAGCACGTCCTGGCACATGAACCTGTGCCTGCTGGACAGGGTTTGGTTTTTCGAGAGCCCCAGGATGCGGTTGGCGTACGCGTCCATGTGCGACTTTGCTTTCTGGTGATCCAGCTGGCCGCCGATCGTGCTGAGCAGCTTGCAAAGCGCCTCCACGTCCTCTTCGTCGGGTTTTTCCGGGTCCGACAAGAGTTTCTGAATACAAGTGTGCATGATGCGTTCGCTCAGCATCTGCTTTTTGAAAAGCTCGCCGATGAACCGGATGTTGCCCAGCATTCTGCGGCGCGCCACACGCATGCGCTCCTCGCGCTCGTGCACCTTGCGTCGCTCCGCGAGGTCCAGCTCCTCCGGGGTCTTCGGCTTCGCGGGGGCTTCGCCTTCCTCCGCGTCGTCCGCCGGCTTTTCTTGTTCGGGTTCTTGTTCCGGTTCGGGCTCGGGCTCGCCCGCCGCTACGCGCGCCGCCGCCGCCGCCTTGGCCTCCGCCGCGTCCGCCAGCTCCTTCTCCGCGGCTTTGATCGCGCCGTCGCCTTTCTCGAACTCTTCTTGGCACTTGGAAAGCAACACGCGTTTGAACGTGATAACGGTCGGGTTTTCCGGGTCGGGACTCGCCGGGTCTTTGAACTCCACGCCCTCCGCGAGGAACCGGTCGCTCAGCGCCGCGCACATCGTGGCGTACAGCTCCGCGAACGTGGGTTCGGTGAGCGCTTTGTCGAACAGCTGCCCGATCAAGCCCATCAGGGTCTGCGCTTCGTCTATGCCTTCCTCCAGAATTTTCTCAAGCAGCTTCTCGAAACTCTCCGGTGTCAGTTTGTTCAGAATACCCTTGAACCCCTTTTGCTTTTTGGTCTCGGCGTCCCACGCGGTTTTGTCGATGGCGAGGAAGTTGTTCGCCGTCTTGACGAGCTGCGGCAACCGCGGATCCGCGCGGTTGGAAACAGGCGCGCCGTAGTTCCTGAACCCACCGGCGCCGCCTCCGCCTCCGCGTCCTCCGCCGCCGCCCCGACCGCCCCGACCGCCCTCGCCCTGCTGGTCGGGAGGCATGCCGGTGTGCGCCCACTTCTGGGCGCCGCCGCGGCCGCCGCCGCGGCCGCCGCCCGGCGGGCCGTTCCCGGGGCCGCCGCCGCGGCCGCCTCTTCGTCCGCCGCCGCCGCCGCCGCCCGCCATCCCGGGCGGGCACACGAAGTCCATTAGCGGCCAGTAATCTTCATCCGCCGGGGTCTCCAGGTCCAAAGGTTTGCCCGCGCAAAGCGGCGCCAGTTCGTACGCCTTTAGGAAATCCCGCGTGTACTTCTTCACGCCGCCGCCGGGCGCCGGGCCGCCCTCCGTGGGGGGCTTCCACTCGGACGGAGGCGCCGGCGCCACTGCTGCGGGGACAGCAGGCGTCTCAGCCGTTTCCTCCGTCTTTATCTCCACAACAGGCTCCGGGGCCTTGGGGGGCGTAACAGACACCTTTTTGGGCTCCTCCACGGACAACGAACTCATCGCCGCCTCGAGGGGCGCCGATGGCGCCGTTACCGCCGCCGCCGTCACAGCGGGCGTGGACTCCTCCACCTTGGCCGCCGCGGGCGTGGGAATCGGCTTGGGCGCGGCGGGGGCGACGGCGACGGCCACGGGGGGCGACGGCCGGGCAGCCGCGGTGGGCACGGGCACGGGCGCGCGGGGAGGCGCGGGCGCTGAGCCCGGGGGGGTCATGCCCGCCGCAGCCATAGCCGCGGCCATGGCTTGCGCGTGCGCGTGCGCGTGGGCGTGCGCCTGCGCCGCTTGCGCGGCGGCGAACGCCGGGTCCCCGGGCGGCGACCCTGCCACGAACCCTGTGGGGAACCCGTCGCCGGGCCCGCCTGGTGATGTACCAGGCGCGCCCATCATCGGCCTGCCGTAGGGCCCCCCAAAGCCCGGCTGCGCGGTTTGCGCCATGCCGGGGTACCCGCCGGGCGCGGGTCGCGCGCCGGTTGCGGCGGCCGCCGGGTTCAGAGGAGCAGCCTTCTCCTTCCCATCAGCGCCCCCCTTCCCTTCCGTATCCGGCGTCGGCTCCGGCTTTTTAAAGTCGCCTTTGATCTCTTCCTTGGAATCCGGGTTCACAATGCGAATCGCGCTGCTCTTGCGCTGCGCCACGACGGGGACGTGGCCAGGGGCGCCGGCGAAACCGGGAACCCCGGTCCCTCCCGGGGGAACGCCGCCGGGCTGGCCGGGACCCGGGGTGAGCCTGACGGGCGCGCCCGGGCCGCCCGGGCCGCCGTACCCGGGGCCGTTCATGCCACCCATCATCCCCATGGGCATCCCCCCACCCGGGCCGCCGAAGGATCCCGGGAAGCCTTGCCCGGCGTACATGTTCTGCGGAGGCATGTTCGGCCTAACGCCCATCATGTGCGGAGGGGGCGCGCCGAAGGGGAACGGCTGAACATGCTGCCCGCCGTTCGGGGCGCCGGCGTACGGACCGTTAGGACCGTTAGGGTTGGGGCCGCCGCCGCCAGGGATCGAACCGCCGCCTGCTGGGAACGTTACCGGCGCGCCCAGCGGTCTCTGGTTTTGGTGTTGCGCCGCGCCGGGAGCGCCGGTCGGCCTCGGGCCGGGCGGGCCGCTTTGTTTGCCGTCCCGGTCCGCGTGAGGCGTTGGGATGTGCTGCGCGGGGGCGCCCTGCGATTTTCAGAGCAGAGGAGTTGAAGCAACAGGTCAGGGGGACGACTTGTCGACTTTGAAGGCGCCTGAGACTTCTTTCAATGCTCCGTTGGACGGTTCTTTTCGTCCGTCGTCGCGCTTGAGCGGTTGGTGACGCGGGGAATACGTCACCGCTTTCGTCGCGACGGGGCGCGAAAAACAAAATAGTCGCGCGAGTCGAACCGGCGGCGGTCTCGTTTTTCGTGCGATTCGACGCGACCCTGCCTCGATCGGAGATCGCGAGCCTGGGACGCCTTCGTGACGCGCCACGGCGGTGCTTTATCGCGGAAACGCACACAACCGCCGGGAACCGGGAACACAACACGCGGGCGTTACCTACCTGCTCCGGGCTGAACGTGCCGAACGTGAAGTTGGGCGCCTTGTCGTCGCCACCTCCCTGGGGGTTGGTTGCCGGAACACGGGGGGGGGGGACCGCGCCTGCGTTGGGGTTCATGGTACTGCTGTTCGGTGTGGGACCGCGGTGTGAGCGAGATTGCGAGCCGGGGATGGGAAGGGTCAGGCAAGGCGGCGCGGGGGGG